>Ga0247763_1000499_pt1 | contig 23326 bp, 16 predicted proteins | sample UWRJL141409B4_FD_179926 | JGI IMG/M metagenome (GOLD analysis project Ga0247763, IMG submission 179926) | Plant litter microbial communities from Arlington Agricultural Research Station in Wisconsin, United States - UWRJ-L141-409B-4 | ecosystem: Environmental > Terrestrial > Plant litter >...
ATCGACGCCGTGCATAGCCTGATGCTGGTGCGTCACGGCAAGGTCGTCGCCGAGGGCTGGTGGGGGCCCTACCAGGCGGGTGATTTGCACGTGATGTATTCGGTCACGAAGAGCTTCACGTCGACGGCCGTCGGCCTCGCCCAGCAGGAGCGACTGCTCTCGGTGGACGACACCATCCTGTCGCACTTTCCCGATAGTGCACCCCAGAAGCCCGCGGAACGGATGAAGGAGATGCGCATTCGAGATCTGCTGCGCATGTCGACGGGGCACGCGAAAGATCCCAGCCAGGACGTCAAGGCCGTGAAGGACGGGCGCTGGGTGAAGGCGTTCCTGGCCACGAACGTGGAAGACAAACCCGGCACGCACTTCCTCTACAATTCGGCGGCCAGCTACGTGCTCGGCGCGATCGTCCAGAAAGTGAGCGGGACGACGCTGGAAGAGTTCCTGCGGCCTCGCTTGTTCGAGCCGCTCGGGATCCAGGCGCCGCTCTGGGGCAAGAGCCCCGAGGGGGTCAACCTGGGCGACGGCGGCATCTCCCTGCACACGGAAGACCTCGCCAAGTTTGGCCTGCTGTACCTGCAGAAAGGCGTGTGGAACGGCAAGCGCCTGCTCGATCGAGAGTGGGTGGAGGCGGCGACCGCGCTGCAGACGGCCAGCGGTGGCAACCCCGACAGCAACTGGGATGCCGGCTATGGCTACCAGTTCTGGCGCAACAAGGTGACGGGGTACCGCGCCGACGGCGCCTTCGGCCAGTTCAGCTTCGTGCTGCCGAAATACGACGTGGTGCTGGCGATGACGAGCGGCACCTCCGACATGGGCGGTGTGATGGACGCGGTTTGGGACACGCTCGTGCCCGCGCTACGCGAAGCGACGCTGCCAGCGAACCCCGTGGCGCAGAGCCGCCTGAAGACCAGGCTCGGGTCGCTGCAGCTGCCGGTGCAGCTGGGCAACCCCAGCTCGCCGCGCGGCGCAGCCGTCTCGGGGAAGCGCTTTCGCTTCCCCGCCAACGAGCTCGGAATCCGTGTGGCGGGCCTCGACCTCGAGGGTGACACGCCGCACCTCTCGATCGAAGACGCCGACGGCAAGCACGATATCGCGTGCGGCATCGGGCACTGGGTGCGCGGGCGCACCCAGTATCAGAAGCGCATCTCGAACCAGTACGACACGACCGAACAGGGCATCGGAGCGAGCTGCGGTTGGGCCGACGACGGCGCTCTCGTCGCGAAGCTGGTCTTCCACAACACGCCGTACAATATCACTCACCGCTTCCTCTTCGAGGGTGACAGGCTATCGATCGATACCCAGCACAACGTGCGCTGGGGCGACACGAAGCGCCCGCGCATCACCGGCAAACCCTGACGCCTGGGCTCCGTCCGCTCGAGCTGCTGCGTTCAGTCGCTAGCGCCGAGCTCGATATCGAGCCCGACGCTCGCGCGCATCACGAGCGGCTCGGTGCGATGCAGCGTGAGCTGCGTCGACCAGGGCTCGAAGCTCGAAGAGCGCTCATCGATCACGAACCGATCGCGCTCGAACGGGGCGAGCGCGCTGAGCCCGAGAGCGACTCCGATGCCGTGGCCGAGCGCCCACCGCGCATCGACGTCCAGCCGCGCTGCCTTCCAGGCTGCCGCTCCTCGCCCCGATACCGTGAAGCCTCGCGCGCGCGCCGAGAGCTCACCCAGCTCGCCCCCCAGGCAGACCCCGGCGCGCAGCGAGACGGTCTGCAACGCGCGCGGCGCGCAGACGGCGAGCCCACCCGCGAGCAGGGCGAACTCCGCGCTCGCGCCTGCCCGCGACTGGGTCGACTCGTGCGGGGGCAGGTAGATGCCGAGAGCGCGCAGCTCGATCGACTCGATGCCCAGCGACGCTTCGAGCGCGGCCCCGAGCGCGAGCCCCGGCAGCGTGCCGGCGTCTGCGACGAGCCCGGCGCGTGCGCCACCGAACCACGGGTTGCTCGTCGCGCTCGCCGTCTGCTCGCGCGACCCGCCCGAATCGGGCTCGGGCGGCGCCGACACCTCTTTCGGGGCGAAGGGCAGGCCCACGGGCGCCCCTGGGGCCGTGATGTTCGAGGTCGAGGCGGCCTCGCCTTCGCCGATGGCGAGCGCCACCGCCAGCGCTAGCGTGTCGGCCAAGAGCTCGCAGGACGGGGCGCGAAACGAGCGCTTGCCCGTGCTGCCTTCGGCGCCCACCGTCGAGAGCTCCATATCCGCCGAGAACAGCGCGCCCTCACGCTCGACGTGGATGGTGCAGCGCACGGGCGCCGCTGTCGCCAAGGGTTGCCCGAGCGCGCGCTCGGCGCGGAAGGGGAGCTCTTCACCGAACTCGCACGGCGATGGCTCGGTGAGAAGCAGCTCTGCAGCGCCCGCCTCGCGCGGGGCGAACGACAGCACCAGCGCAGCCCCCATCAGCTCGAGCACGCAAGCCGCCGGCCGCATCTCCCAGTTTGTGACAGCAATTCCGTTTCGGTGCAAACCTCGAGTGGCGGGCGAGAACCCACCGGGGCGCCCGGCGAGGGTAAAAATGCAGCGACTCGCGGCCGGCGTCCCCCTGGCTGGGGAAGGGTTCCACGCAGGGTCGACCCGCCGTGACCCAATCTCCGAGCCCCGCCTGCGCGCCAACGCGTCGGCACCGTGAAATCTACCCGCGCCCATTGACGATGCCCTGCTCAGTGCAGATGTCTTAGAGCGCCAGCGTGTCTAGCCCCTCAGCCCGCGTTCACTTCGAGCACTCCGGCTCACACCTCGCTACGGTCGAAATCGTGCGAGGGGGCCGCTCACCGATCATTGCTTCGCTGCACCGTAGCTTGGTCGCGCTCGGGCTAGTGGTCTCGACGTATCAGGCGCGAACGGGCCCGTTCGAGCTGATGGAGCGCGTCGTGTTCGAGCGCCGGGATGGCGGGGTGATCGAGGCGCCCCTCGGCGAGGCCGCAAAGGCCGCTATCCTCGAGCTGGTCATCGAGGGCGGCCCCCAGGCCCCCCGCGGAGAAGAGAGGCCGGGCGAAGAGAAGGCGTGATAGCGTCGCGGGCATGAACTTTTTCGGGCATGCCTGGGTCGCCGCCTGGTTTTCGGAGCGCGAGCCCTTCCTGCTCGGCTCCATGCTGCCCGATCTGGCCAACGCGCTGCGCTCCGCGGTGCCGCGCTCCTCGCACGACGAGCTCTGCGCCGGCATTCGAATCCACCACGAGACGGATCGCGTCTTTCATGCCACCGAGGCCTTCCAGGCGCTCGAGCACCACGCGCGTCGCACCCTCGCGGCGGCTGGCCTCTCCAAGGGGCCGCGCCGCGCGCTCGCCCACATCGGCGTCGAGTTCCTGATCGACGACGAGCTCGGCGGGCACGGCGCCCCGGGCGCACGACACCTCGCCCTGTCGCGTTACATCGCCGCGCTCGACTTCGGCGGCAGCGCGGCCTGTCGCTCAATGTTGCACTGGAGCAACAGATTCGACGCTGACCGCTTCGCGCTGCTCTGCAGCCGCCTGGCGCGCGCCTCCAGCGCCGCGCCCACCACCGCGTCGTCCACCGGAAGGCATTTCGAGGCTGACCGTCGCCTCGCCGCGCGACTCATCGCCTGCCTGGCGGGCAGGCCCCGGCTCGAGCTGCACCCGCGCGAGGAGGCGGCGCTCGAACCGTGGCTCGCGGAGTGTCGGCCTGCGGTCGCTGCCGCCACGCCGGGCCTGCTCGGAGAGCTGTCGCGCGGGCTCGAGGCGCCCGCCCCGGTGCGCCCCGCCGCTGCCGAGTAGTCGGTGGCGCTCGCTTCGCGCGCTGGGCTTTGGCGTGGCGTCTTCGCGCCGGCTGAGTTCGACCACGTCGATGCCGCTTCGCGTCGAGGCTGACGTCGGAGGTGCGGTGGCAATGGCTGAGCCACTCCCTGGGTGGCGATGCCGCGCTGGCACGGGCGCGCCACGCGCGTCAAAAATGGCGAGCCCGCTGCGCTCGATGGGACCCTGGGTCGGCTCGGGCGTGCGCCGGACGCGCTCATTTCGCAGCCTTTTGCCTCAATCCCGGACTGAATGGGCACGCATCGAGTGGATCGGCGGGCTTGGGGCGCACGGCTCACGGGCGTAGGCGCGGCTCTTGCTTTGACCCACCTTCGGAGGTTTTTCTCATGACGATTACACTGACGGGTCTCTTGCTACTTCTGCTGATCGCGGGCATTTGCGGCGCTCTCGGGCGGGCACTCGGTGGCGGCACGGGCGGCGGGTTCCTGGTGTCGATCGGCGTGGGCTTCGTGGGCGCGCTGATCGGTATGTTCATGGCGTCAGCGCTTCACTTGCCAGAGATTCTCGCGGTGACGGTCGATGGCCGTCCCTTCCCGATCCTCTGGTCTATCATCGGCGGTGCGCTGCTGGTCGCGCTGGTGAACGCGGTCGCTTACCGTCCAGTGCGCCGCGGCTGGCGCTATCGCTGAGGCCATCGGCTGGCGCGCACGCGAGGGCTGGCTCGGCTGAGCCGCTCGAGCATCGAGGACGATTTCGCACGGAAGGGCAGGGGTGGCCCTCCGGCGGAGTCGTCCTCTCCTTTTGTGCGCCCTCGGGGACAGGCGTTTCCGCGGATGAGACGGCGGGTTGCACACATCGACTGACTCGGTCGCCTAGCGGCGGAGCGTGGGGAAACCTCGTTCGAGGCTCGCATCATGGCGCCTCGTCTGCACCGCAGGCGAGCTGTGCAGTTGCGCGCCCCTTCTGCGCAGACGCCTGTGCAACCAATCGCCGAGCTGCGCAGAGCGCGCACGGGCGGCGGCCACGGTGTCGTCGTGCGCACGTCGCTGGTGAGTCATCGGTGCAACACCGAAGCGCCGCATGCGACCGCGGGGGGCGTGCGCGGCACCAGCAGAACCATTGGCAAATTAGGAGGTGGCCCGGTGCGCGGCAGCTCGCCTTCGCCCCTCCGCCGAACCCCACCATACGGCGGCGCGTCGGCCTCGGCATGGCGCGTGCAATATCCCTTAACGCACGCAAACGGGGCCCCGCGCTCCCATCAAAATTCAAATCAATCAAGATCATGAAAAGCAAGTGGTTCAAATTGGCAGGCGTTCTCTCCATGGCGGTCGCCACGACTGCCGTTCTCCCCGGCTGTGGCTCGGGCGACTTCGAGAGCTTCGAGAGCGAAGAGGGCGCAGAGCTGATGTCGGTCGATGACTCCGAGGAGCTCGGCACCATCGAGCAAGCTGCCATGAGTTGCACCAACCTCGACGGCACAAACGCCGCCATGGCCGCCTTCGCGGTGGCAGTCGCCAAGGAGCTCGGTCGCTGGCAGGTGGGCAAAGACTTCGTCGTCGTGAAGAGCAACGGCACGACGCCGGGCACCTCCGGTCAGATGGAAACGCTGGCGCTGTCGAGCGGCAGCGACGCGAGCGGCGCGAAGGGCTCGAGCCGTTGCCAGGTGGCGGGCTGCCCCAACGTCAACGCCATCCTCGCCTGGCAGTACGGTCAGGCCAACAACAAGGTCTACTTCCAGGGTTCCGGCTCGCTCAAGACCCTGCTCAACCCGATGGCGCTCGCCAGCCGCATGGTCGCCAAGTATCGCGAGCAAGGCACCTGTGATGCTGCCGCGAAGGACGGCGACGTGACCCAGTGCCCCAAGGAAGAGCACAAGCTGAGCTACGTGAGCGCGGCCAAGGGCGGCTGCGACACCATGTTCACCTTCAACGTCAAGCGCACGGATGGCACGGCGCTCAAGTACCCTGGCCAGCTCAAGCACAAGCTCCGCTTCGCCGACCAGACCAACCCCTACATCCAGTTCACGCCCCTCGCCAACGGCGACATCATGATCGACCCGACCTACGGCCTCAACCCCGACGGCACCACGTCATCGGGCACCTGCACGGCGGCGTGCACCAAGGTGAGCGCCACGAGCGTCGCCGGCCAGTGCTGCAGCTGCGGCGGCGTGAACAAGACGTTCGTCAAGGCGACCTTCAACGCCAGCACCTACCTCTGTCAGTGATCCCGCGCTGACGACGGGGGCCACCCGAGTGGCCCTCGCGCGGCGAGTAGCCAACGCGAACTGCCCGTCACGATCGCCCCGAGTCTCCCGGGGCGCCGTGGCGGGCAGGTCGTTTTTGTGGCCCGGCGTGCGGGCGCGCGATCCGCGGCAGTGCTCGTGCGGCGGACCGTGACGCCGCCTCCCTCAGTTACAACCGATGCGCTCGGATCCGATCGCGACGTCGTCGATCCAGGTGGTCGACGCGCCACCCTCCAAGCCCATGGGTCCGATGCGCACCTGAGCGAATGACGTCGGCCATGTGCCGCCGGAATGCCAGCCTTGGTTGTTCACGACGCTTCCGGCTTCGACTCCGTCGATCCACAAGGTGGCGTTCTCGGCGACCCGGTCCACGAACATCTCCGCGCAGAACCAGCCCGACGGTGGCGCGGTGCACGTCTGACAGTTGGCAGGATCGGGGGCCAGCCCGTCGCCTTGAGCCGCGTTGATGACGAGCGCGCCCGTCTTGGAACGCATGCGGATCTCCGATCCTTCGCCCGTACCGATGCCGATGTAGACGGGGGCGTTCGCGGCCGGAGTTTCGAGCTGCATCCAGACGCGAAGGAAGAACCTATCGCCGGGGCCCGCCGCGATAACACCCACGGGGGCGCTGGAATTCGCGGTTAGCTTGAGTGACTGAGTGCCCGAATGCGCCGTCGAGTTGTCGACCGCGAAGTTGGTAAGTGGCCACTGGTTGTCGTAGCCGCGGCGCAAGGTCCAGATCGCGGCATCGGGCTGGGCCCCGACCGAGAGACTCTCGAAGCCGTCACAGAGGAACAGGGCTCCGCAATCCGGAGCGTTGCCTGGCGGGGGATCCTCGGGCGAGGGGTTCGTTCCGGGGGGCATCGAGCTCCCGCCCGCACCTTGCGCCGGGTTCATACCGGTCATTGTCGAGCCACCCGCGCCGGAGTTGTTTCCTACGTTGGCGGAGCCAGCAGCGTTGCCGAGCGGCAATCCACCAGCCTGACCGTTCGCTCCTGTCTCCGACGTCGAGCCCCCTGCCCCTGCCGCTGGACCCGCAGGAGGGTTGGGCATTGTCGGGTTCGCTGGAGCCGGAGTAATCATGCCGCTCGAACCAGAGGTGCCGGGCGGATTAGGGGGCAACCCGCCGAAGTTCGGGACGCCGGAAGCCTCCTCGTCTCCAGCGCTACAGGCCAGCATTGCAAGCCAGACAGCTCGCGCGGACCAATGCAAATAGGATGAGGAATTCGGGAGTCGGCGCTGGTTCATCGATGGAAATCTCTGGTTCGAACGGAGTGGCTTCCGCTGCCGGGTGAGCGAACTATTTCGCACGTGACCGGCTTTCAGGCAACGCGAGCGACGCCCACTTCCACAGGCTCGAGCCTTTGAGTCCGCATTCCTTCCCTCAACGGAACATCGTTTCCGCAGCGCTCGCGCGGCATTCGCTATCGGATCTCCGGGATCGCGGCAGGATTTGCCTCATTCATTTGTCGCCCGTTCTATGACGCCGTGCCGCGTCAGGTAAGCGTCATGCGACGTTTGCGCAACTCGGCGCTTCGGTGACCGACACCTGCTCGGCCTCGGAAAGAGAGAATCACGAATGCCCAAGGAGTCGTCGCCCACTCGAGCCTGCACATCATCCGGCTCGCTCGGAACTTGGCGCCTGATCGCGCTTGCCCTGGGGGTTGTCGCCTCGGGGCTGGCGTGCAGTGGCAAGGAGCGCCCCTTCGCAACCGATCAATCCGCGGGGTCGCTGGATCCAGCCGTGCAGAATGGTGGCGGTCCCATGAACGGTGGAAGCAATGCAGGCGCTGCTCCGGGGACTCCTGGCGCACCCTGCACGGAAGCGGGTGAGTGCGACTCGGGCTTCTGCGTCGATGGCGTCTGTTGCGATGGCCCTTGCGAGGGGGTCTGCCAGCAATGCTCGAACGTGGGGGTTTGCGATCTCATGCCGGCAGACGATCCTGCGTGTGGAGAGATCACGTGTCCCGCGTCGACTGAGTGCGTTGGGTATCCGAACATCATCACGACGGACCGCTGCCTGGCCTTGGGCCAGTGCAAGACGGCTGACGATTGCCTCGCGACCCGAGTGGCGGCGGGGCAGCTTTGCGCAAGCGCTGGGCCCGAGGCATCCGCCGAGACCCGCTGCGATGACACTGGCGGTTGCGTCGATGCGCGGGGAGCTAACGGCGGCGAGTGCAACGTCAACGGAGAGTGCTCGAGCGGCGCCTGTCGCACCAACGTGTGCTGCGAGAGCGCGTGCGGTGGCGTGTGCGAGACGTGTGGCATCGACGGCCTTTGCGTGGGCATAGAGGTTTCGGAGGCCGTCGCATGCGGTGACGCTGGTCAGCTCTGTCAGGGGCGCGGTCGCTGCTTGCTTCCTCCAGGGGCGGCGTGCGCCTCCGACGCTGAGTGTGGGGCGGGGACCTGCCAACTCGCGGTGGGGGGTGGGCAGAATCGCGCGTGCTGCAACGAGCTTTGCGCTGCCGGGCAGTTGTGTGCGAGCGATGGACGCTGCGTGGCAGAGACGGCCGACCTCGGTCAGGCCTGCGGCTCTTCCGCGGACTGCTTGCTGGGCCACTGCGTAGACGGCGTGTGCTGTGACAGCGCATGCGCCGGAACTTGCGAGACGTGTTCCGCGCCCGATCAAGCTGGCCGCTGCGTGGCTGAGCTGGGAGGTGGCGCTTGCGATACTGGAGATCCGCGACGAATTTGCGTCGGGCGCGGCCAATGCCTTCTCCCCGGCGGTGCGGACTGCACCGCAGGGAACCAGTGCTTCAGAGGTTTCTGCGAGCCAGCTCTGGCGGCCGCTGGTGCGGTTTGCTGCGCGCGAGCTTGCGACGATGAGACGGAAGTCTGCAACGCACTCGGCGAGTGCCAAGCAGCGCCGCGGATCAACGGCGCCGAGTGCGACGCCGACGGTCAGTGTGCGTCGGGCAATTGTGATGGCGCCCGATGCTGTCCCGCTGATTGCGCAGGAGCGTGTGCCGTTTGCACGACCCGCGGCGCATGCGAGATCCCCTCTGCCGCCGGCAGTGCGCAGAGCTGTGCGGCGATCGATTGCGAGTCACGCAACACCGAATGCCAGGCCTTCTCCAATCCCGGAGGCAACCTCTGCGAGGGCGTCGGTGATTGCAAGGAACTGGCGGATTGCGTTCCACAAAATGCTCCGCTCGGACGATCGTGCACGCCACCCGGCGCTCCGCCAGGGACAGCTGGACGCTGCAATGGCAGTGGGAGCTGCGACGCCATTCCCGCTTCGGAGCTTTGCGCCAACATTCCATCGCCCACTAGTGTGGCGGCGCGAAGCCCGTTTCGCGGCGCATACACCGGTAGCGTGAACGCTCCTGCCGCTCGTCAGACGCTGCGGCCGACGTTTACATGGACTTCGAGCGCAACCAATTGCGGTCCGTTGCGTTACCAGGTTCAGCTCGACGACAGTTGCTCGCCTGGCGCACTGGAGGTGTGCGGGTTCACCAGTCCGGAGGTTGACGCGAGCGTCAATGAACCGCGATTTCAGCCCCCTTCTGACCTGGCCGTGCAGCGGCAAGCACCGGTCGGTGCGTTCTACGCCTGGCGCGTGCGTGCCTGTGACGGCGCGGATCGATGCTCGCCCTGGTCACCGGTTGCCTTCCTCAACGTCGGCCGCGTTCCGCAGGACATCAACGGTGATGGCTACGCAGACGTGTTGGCATCGATCGGCACGTCCGCGGACATTTACCTCGGGGGGCCGGGATTTGACGCGAGGGCAGACCAGCGGGTCACGCTGCCTTCAGCCCTCGGCGGTTCCGGCGCCCGATTCGTGGGCGACTTGAACGCGGATGGTTTCGCCGACGTGGGCTTGCTGGATAACGAGCCGGCGCTCTGCGGTGCCTCCGGGGAGTTTCCTGTCGTCTTGTTTGGGGGCAACAATGTCAGCTCTTTGCGCACCCAGGTGTTCTGCAGCGCTGTCGGCTCGGCGTCTGTGCTCTTCAAGCTCGGTCTGGTGGGCGACCTAAACGGTGACGGCTTCGACGATCTCGCCTTTACACGCGAGCTCAACCAAGTGAGTGACGCATTCCGAGTGTTGCTCGGAGGAACGACGGTGGCCTCGACGGCAGAGATCGAGCTGGACATCGCCATTCCGCTTCCGGCGGGCGGTGCGATGTCTTACCCGCACTCGTTCATCGCGGTGCCGTTCGACGGCGCGGCAGACTTCAACGGCGACGGCTTCTCCGACGTAATTCTGTCCGGAAGTCGAGATGGGACTGACGGCGGGATGCTGCGGCAGCGACTGCTGTTGGGCAGCTCCGTCATGAATCGGGAGTTCGCGAGCGTGCGTGATGTCACTGGGTGCTTCGGTAAAGGGATCGTGACGCTCGGCGACGTCAACGATGACGGCCGCGGGGATTGGGGCGTTCTCTGCGGGTTTCAGGGCGGGAGTCGGTTCGGGGTCATCGCCGGTGGAGCTCAGCTGCCGGCCACTCTGACCGACGGCTTTGACACCGCCTCTACGCTCCTCGCCATTTCGCGTGGCGCGGACTTCGATTCGGATGGCAGCGAGGAAGTCTTTCTGACTCGCTCGGGCGCCGCGAGCTTCGTTTGGCGTCGTGGAAGTTTCAATCCAGCCGCGCCGACTGTCGCCAACCAGGTGCTCGGTGGTGATGTGTTGGGTGTTGCAGACCACAACGGTGACGGTCGGTCGGATCTGCTCATCTGGGCGAGCGGGGCTGGACCATCTTGGGCAGCCGGGGGCGCTTCGCTGAACTTCACGCCGATCACCCTCTCGCCCTCGTCCGGAACCGAGCGCGCTTCGGGCATCGTGTTCTGAGTAACCCCTTTTGGGGCGACTCCGATGCGCTCGTCTGCCAGGGGGCCGACGGCATAGCACTCGCTATAGATGTCGGCCATCCTGGGAAGATGTTTCACCGTGGAATGAGCGTCCGCGTCAGCTTTCCCTGACCCGAGTGGCATGGTTCGCCGTGTGGTGATAATGCGGCGCGGTGAGAGCGTTCGTGCCGGATGTCTCCGGCCGGCGACTGATTTCAGGGAAGCGAGAATGGTGTCGAGGTCGACGGCTGGGGCGAAGCGTTCGGAGGCGGTGAGGCGAGAGGTCGGGACGACTTCGGGTGCCTGGAGACGGGGCGTAGCGGCCCTCTGCGCGGCGGCTGCCTTACTCCTCACCGCCTGCAGCGTCGACAACCGCACCCTCGAATCGCTCGAAGGCCGCAACGGCCCCGGTTCCCAGGGCGACGCCGGCGCCACACTCCCGCGCCCAGGCGAGCTCGGCGCGGTCTGCGCGGGAGCCGGCGAGTGCACGTCGGGCTTCTGTGTGGACGGAGTGTGCTGCGAGGGCGCCTGCGACGGCGCGTGCCAGGATTGCTCCGCGAACGGCCGCTGCGATGTGATGCCGGTCGACGATGCCGCCTGCGTGGCGGTGGCGTGCCCGTCGAGCACCGAGTGCGCGACGTTCCCCGAGAGCCTGATCGCCGACCGCTGCGCTGCCCTCGGCGTTTGCAAGACGAGCGCGGATTGCGAGCCGACGCAGACGTCGACCGGGGCGCTGTGCCAGAACCCGGAGCTCGCGGTGCCGGAGACGCGCTGCGACGAGAGCGGCGCCTGCGCCGATGCTCGACACGCCGCGGGGGCAGCTTGCGCGCTCGGGCCCGAGTGTCAGAGCGGGTTCTGTGTGGACGGGGTCTGCTGTCAGGAGGCGTGCGACGGCGTGTGCGAGGTGTGTGCGGGCCCTACGGGCGCGTGCACGGGCATCGAGGCGGGTGCCCCGGACAGCGCGTGCGGGGAGGCTGGCCGGAGCTGTGTGGGGCGGGGCGCTTGCCTGTTGCCGCTCGGCGGCGAGTGCAGCACGGCCGCAGACTGCGGCTCGGGCGCGTGCGTGGCGGCTGCTTTTGGAGGCGCTAGCCTGCTTTGCTGCGAAGCGCAGTGCGCCGTGGGCCAGGTCTGCACGGGCGATGGCCGCTGCGTGGAGCCGGTCGACGATCTGGGGCAGGCTTGTCAGGGCCCGGGTGACTGTGCGCTCGGGAGCTGCGTCGACGGCGTGTGCTGTGACAGCGGCTGTCAGGGCGTGTGCGAGCGCTGCGACGCGCCGGGCGAGGTGGGTCGCTGCGTGGCCGATCCGTCGGAGACGGCGTGTGACGCGAGCGACTCGGAGCGGCGCTGTCTCTCGCGCGGGCTGTGTCAGCTGCCGAACGGCTCGAGCTGTCAGCTCGGGCAAGATTGTGGCTCGGGCCGCTGTGAGCCCGCGCTCGGCGGCGGCGCCGTGTGCTGCGCGGAGACGTGCGAGCGCGGCAACGAGGCGTGCGATCCCACGAGCGGCCAGTGCCAGGTGGTGCCGCGCGGCAATGGCAACGCCTGCAGCACGGGCACGCAGTGCGCCTCGGGCAGCTGTGAGGACGGCCGCTGCTGCCCCGCCGACTGTGGCGGCCAGTGCGAGGTGTGCTCGTTGCTCGGTCAGTGTGAGATCCCCGCGCGCGGCGCCGAGGGCTGCACGGCCATCGACTGCACCGCGCTCTCGACCGAGTGCCGCTCGTACGCCGAGATCGGCAACCTCTGCGAGGCGATCGGCGACTGCAAGGAGCAGGCAGACTGTCCGTTCACGAACGCGGCGTTCGACACCGCGTGTGTGCTGCCGAACGGCGGCGGTCCCGGGCGCTGTGATGGCAACGGCGCTTGCGAGCCTATCCCGCTCATCGAGCAGTGCGCAGACCTGCCGCTGCCCGCCCCGGTCGAGCTGGTGGCGCCGATGCGCGGCGCCTACACGGGCAGCCTGAACGCTCCCTCCGCGAACCTCACCCTGCGCCCGACGCTGGTGTGGACGGCGAGCAGCACGCGCTGCGGCGAGCTGCGTTACGAGGTGCAGCTGGACAACAGCTGCTCGCCGGGCGCGCTCGGCACGTGCGAGTTCGGGAGCGCCGAGGTCAGCACGGCGGTCACGGCGACGAGCTTTCAGCCCGCGACCGATCTGGCGGTCTCGCGGCAAGCGCCGGTGGGCGCGCTCTACGCCTGGCGCGTGCGCGCCTGCGACGGGGCAGACCGCTGCTCGAGCTTCTCGGCGCCCGCCTATCTGCACGTCGGGCGCACGTCGCAAGACTTGAACGGTGACGGCTTCGCCGACGTGCTGGTGCGCACGGGCCTGTCGCAGGCCGGCGGCGAGCCGATCGACGTGTACCTCGGCAGCGCCACCTTCGATCCCCAGGCGGATCTGCGCCTCAGCACGGGCAGCACGTACAGCGTGCGCCACGCGGGCGACCTCAACGGTGACGGCTTCGGTGATCTGGTGACGATCGCCGCCAACTTCCAGGACTGTGGCTCCGACGGCGGCTACCCGCGCGTGCTGTTTGGCGGCACCAACCTGGGGTCGATGCGCAGCCAGAACCTTTGCGCCGCGGCGGGCTCTCCGTCGGTGACGTTCCAGACGGGCTTCGTGGGCGACCTGGACGGTGACGGTTTTGCCGAGGTGGGTTTCACGCGCGAGTTCCAGGACTCGCGCTTCGTGCTGTTCCGGGGCGGCGCCAGCGTCGCGGGCTCGGCGGAGGTCGACATCGACGTCACGATCACGGGCGCGGCGGGCACCTATCCGCACGTGCTCGGCGATCGCTCCTTCGACGGCGGCGGTGACTTCAACCGCGACAGCTTCGCAGACGTGATCGTCTCGGGGCGCGGCATCAACCCGGCGATCCTGCGCACGCGCCTGTTCCGCGGCGCCGCCACGCTGCCGCGCAGCACGGCGACCAGCTTCGATTTCACGGTCGACTCGCCGGAGGCGAACAGCCCGGTGGTGACGCGCATCGGCGACATCAACCTCGACGGGCGCGAGGACTGGGCGCTCGGGATCGGCACCGGCTCGTCCAACGCCGGGCGGGTCGGGCTCTTGAACGGCGCGAGCGGGCTGCCCACGCAATTCAGCAGCGTGGTGACGCTGACCTCTCCGCTCGTCGGTCTGTCGCGCCTGATCGATTTCGATCGCAACGGCACCGCCGAGGTGTTCCTGGCGGCGACGGGGCCGCTGCAGCTGCTGCGCAACACGGGCGGCCTCACGCCGGCGCCCGACAGCAGCCAGCTCAACGCCAGCGCGCGACTGGCGAGCGGTGACAACAACGGCGATGGCCGCGAAGACCTGATCCTGAACTCGACCGGCACGGGCAGCGCGACGGTGCGCTGGGTCGGCGCGGCCGCCTCGTTCACGGTCACGCCGATCTCGCTCCTGCCGTTCAGCACGACCGACGGCGCCGTCAGCCGCAACGTGGTCTACTGACGCGGCGCTCCGCCGCTCAGCGTTTGCGCCGCGAGCGAGCCGGCGCGGGCGGGTCGAGCAGGTATTGCTCGGCGTCGTACACGCCCGAGATCGGGCTCAGGGTCACCGGCTTCGCGCTGTCGCCGCTCTGCTCGATGCTCGCGGCGCGCGGAAACTCGTGCCACCAGCGCGCCGCCTGCCAGATCGCCTCCGGGCAGCTCGACCGGCTCGGGAAGCCCGGCACGAGATCGTAGCCGGCGGCCCCGATCACGTACTCGACGAACGCCGCGCTCGGGACGCCGAGCCCGGCGAGCAGCGGGTTGCCCGTGGCGCCGACGCCCCACACGAACCCGAGCCACGCCAGCGTGAGCTCGAGCGCGTCCATCACGGCGCGCTGCTGGCGGAACTGGGCGATCGCCGCGTCGACCGCGTCGAACGGCACCGGCACGCGCAGCACGGCGATGTTGGGGAACGCGGCGGGGTCGTCGTAGTCGCCGATGGGCGTCTCCACCACTCCGTTGGTCGCCGGCGGGTAGCCGAGGCCGAGCTTGCCCTGCAGCGGCAGCTCGATCACGCTGCGGCGCAGCGGGTTCTTGGTGCGCGACCCGAGCACCCCGATGTGTGACCACGCGCTCGGCGCCATGTCGTCGCGAGCGTGCGCCTGAGCGACGCGCACGCGGAAGTCGACCGGGCTCTTGCCGCCGAGCAGCACGATGGCGGTGCTCGCCTCGTCGCTCGGCGAGTGCTTGTCGATATAGGCGGCGTTGGTGAGCGCCTTGCGCGGCGTCGACGCGAGCGAACGATTGGACGAGCTTGCGTTGGATCTGCGGAGGCTCAACATGTTCGGGCGATACTCCTAGACGATCGAGGTCGTGAACAAGGGAACGCGCACGGGCGCGGTGATCTTTTCGTGAACCGGGAAATAGGTGACGCTCGCGCGCAGCTGCCCGCGCGTCCAATCGAACGACAAGAGCCCGAGCTGGTTGCCGATGAGCTGCGCGGGCTTGCCGTCGGCTCGCGTAGCGACCCTGGCGCGGTGGCGCGCGTCGACGCTGTTGCCCAGCCGCAGCTCGCCCGGCGGGTTCGAGGCCTTGGAGTGGCGAGGCCAGGGGTCGTCGCGACCGAAGATGCCGCGCAGCCAGCCCCAGCCCTCCTTGATGGTATCCACCCCGACCGTCGACACCAGGCTGAGCGGCGACACGACCACCTCTTGCACGCGCGGCTCGCCGGAGCGGTTCTCCAGCGTGCAGACGCGGCCCCAGTGCACGTCGCCCGTGAGCCAGAGCATGCGGCGCTGCGCGCGCCCGAGCTCGCCGAGCACCTGGGCATAGTCGCCGTAGTTGGGCATCTCCCAGTCCGCGAGGGAGCCGCCGACGCGGCTCGCCGGGTCGTGCACCAGCGACTGCCCTGACACGAACACACCGACGCGCCCGGTGGCGTTGAGGCGATCGACCCACGCGCGCAGCGCGGCTCGGCACGCGGGCGTGAAGGCGTAGGCGCGCCCCTCGTCGCGCCGGCTGCGGCCATCGGCGAGGAAGAACGAGAGCGGGTGCACGTCGATCACGAGCGGCTGTTCGACGGCGTCGCCGTTCGCGGCGGCGCCGTTGGCAGCGCCGGCCAGCGCCAGCGCAGGGTCGACGTGCGGCTTTGCGAAGGCCTCGTAGCTCGCCCTGGCAGCCTCGAGCCAGCGGCGACGCCCGCCCGCCGAATGGCTGTTGCCGATCTGCGGGCTCGCGTGCGGCGCGTTGTTCCAGTACTCGTGGTCGTCAGGCAAGCACGCCGAGGGCGCCGTGCCGAGAAGCTCGGCGAGCGACCCCTCCCAGTTCTGGCGGTAGTTCTCCTCGAAGCGCGCTGCGAGCCAGGGCAGCTCGTCGGGGAAATTCTTCAGTGTCGGCAGATCGAGGTAGACCTGATCGCCCATCAGCAGCGCCAGGTCGGGCGAGCGCCCGCCGCCGCGCTTGGGCCGCACGCTCGCCACCAGCTGGCGCAGCGCGCGCGACAGCTGCCCGCTCGAGCTCTCGTCGCGATAGAAGCACGACGACAGCATCACGTCGAAGCCGCCGTCGGCGTCGGGCGCGACCCGATCGGGCAGCACGCGGCTGTCGAGGCGCCGCTCCTGGTCTCCCACGCGCACGCCCACGCGATACAGCCGCCCCGGCTCGAGATCGCGAAACTCGTACACGCCGACGAAGGCACGCGGCGCGTTGGGCTGTGCGCCGTGCTGCGGGCCCCGCACGCTGGAGAGCGGCCGGAGCGCGGTGGGCGCCACCGCCCGGCCGTCGAGGGTGAACGCGATCGGCCGAGCCGCGCGCGCGCCGAAATCACCCACGAAGATCTGCAGCCGTCTCGGCCCGGTCGGTGCTCTCGAGTAGACTACGGTTCCCACGTCCCTCCCTGTCGAGACGTACGCTCTTCGCCGACGTCGCAGTAAAACTGCCTCGAGACGAATTACGGCACACTCCGCCGCGCCCTCGGGGCGCCCCGCTCGCGCGTCGCGGCCCCGGGGCCTCGTCGCTCATGCGGCCGCCCTCGCCTATACTGCGTCCATGTCCGTCAGCGTACGGCTCGCGATGCCCGAAGACGCTCGGCTCATGCACGACATCATGCAGCGCGCGTTCGCCGAGTACCTCGGCGTCCTGCGCGTCCCCTCGAGCTCGCACGCCGAGACGGTCGACGACGTGCGCGAGGCCCTCGCAGCGGGGGGCGGGGCGCTCGCCTGGTTCGATGGCAGGTGCGTGGGGTCAGCGCGTTTTGCGCTCGAGCCCGGCACGCTCTACGTCGGGCGCGTCTCCGTCGTGCCCGAGTTCCGTCGCCGCGGCGTCGCCTCGCTGCTGATGCGCTTCATCGAGCAGCACGCGCCGTCGCTCGGCCGCGACAACCTCACCTTGAAGGCGCGCGGCGCGCTGCCGAGCAACGTCGAGCTCTATCGAAGCCTCGGCTACGAGGTGCTGGTCGAGCGCCAGCACCCCCGCGGTGACGACCGCGAGCTCCTGATGATCAAGCGCCTGAGCCAGCCCGCGGGCGCGCCGCTCCAGGCGCGGCCGGCGCCATGATCACGGGCCGCTCGCCGCGAGCCGAGCCAGGCGCGGCAAGAGGCCATCATCGAATACCAGCTCCTTCGGCGCGTTCGCCGGGTGCGGCAGGCTCGAGAACTCGAGCTCGCTGAGCGCGCGGATAGGCTGGAGCGTCGCCGGGTTGTCCCACTCGTCGAGCGTGAGGCGCGTGAGCCAGGTCGCCCCGTCGGGCGCCTCGGGGTTCGGCTGGGCGCAATCCGGGATCGGAAAGTTTGGGTTCTCTTGCCATTCGTCGAAGAACCAGTCGGTCGTGACGCCCCTCGAATACGGGAGACCGTCGAGACCGGTGCGCATGCCGGCGCACTGCAGGTACAGCGAGTTGGGGTCGCAGGTGCTGCTCGCGGCGATCGAGGGCACGTACACGCACAGCATCGTGCGCGGCAGCACGTCGTCGCAGACGTCACCGATGCCGTCGCCGTCGGCGTCGATCTGGTTGGTGTTCGGCAAGCGGCGACAGTTGTCCGCCGTGTTGACCAGGCCATCGCCGTCGTGATCGAGGCTACGGTCCAGATCCGGAATTCGCGCGGTGACGCGCAGCAGCGCCAGCCGGTCGGCGAACGAAGCCTCCACCCCGCCGGTGTCGATGAAGAGCCGGGCTTCGTCGATGCTGGCGAGCCGCGAAGCGTCGATGCGCCCGTCGAGCGCGAGGTCGAGCGCGAAGCCGTCGAGCAGCTCTTGCAGGGCCTCCGCTTGATACTCCCAGTCGATGACCTGGGCGGCGTACGTGAATACGGAGCTGACCGCGAAGAGATACGAGTTGCCATTCGTATCTCCTCCGAGCAGGTTCATCCGCGTCCCCACGGTCCCCGTGCTGAAGTTGGCCGGGGTGAGCCCGAGCCCGCTCTGGAGCTCGCCCTCGGCGCGCTCGCGGGCCTGGTCGAAGCTCGCCCCCTCGCTGATCAGCTTGCGTACGCGATCGTAGGTCAAGTGGGTGACGGTGTTGACATTCACGCCTCGTCCGCCCATTTGCCGTGTGTTCTCGATCGCGCGCAGCGTGACGGGAGAGGCCGCCACGGCGCCGGTCACCTCGTTGTAAAAGCGACCCGTGGCCTCCACGGAGACCAGCGTGGTCGCGTCGACCTCGATGGAGAAGTTCCCCAGATCGTCGACCACCGTCGTGGCGAAGCGAGCGCCCGTCGGGCGGCCTCGCACATCGAGGTTCGCCACCCGCACCGAGCTGCCCGTCAGGAAGGGCCCTTTATGAACCGCTCCGTTGAGGAGCACGCGCTGTCTGGCCGTTCCGTCCGGATCCGTGAAGTTGGGCCAGGCGTCGAATCGCCGCTCGCCGGGCCTGAGCTGCAGCCAGTCGTCCTCGCCGCTGCCCGTGGCGGATCCATCTTCCGGGGCGCCCTCGGGCGAGCCATCGCTCGCGTCGTCGATCCCGCCCGCCGGAACCTCCGTGGACGAGGGATCCTCGTCCGTGCCATCCATCTGCTCCCCCGAACACCCGCTGATCAACGCGAGCGCCAACGCACACGACCACTTCATTCTGCGCCATCCTCCAGCGCCAACCCGAACGGTGGCGTGCGCCAGGGCTTGATGAGACAGCGCAGAAGTTAACCGCGCAAACGTGGCTGGGTCGCTGCGGACTCGCGGCGACGTTAAGGGTTACCCATCGATCACGGAACGATGCAGCGATCGGTCGCCCTGCACTTTCGAAGTCGCGGCGTCTGCCGCCCGGTCACGATCGCGCCGCTCGGCCAGCGCTCGGCCAGCGCACGGCGAGCGGGCCTCACGCCACGGCGTGAGGCCAACGTCGCTCGCTCGATCGACCTCTCGTTCTCTCAGAACTCGAACTTGCCGAACGCGTTCAGGTCCTTGAAGGCGTCGACCAACCGCGCCGCCATCGACTTCTCCGCGGCGTGCAGCCACGCGCGCGGATCGATGTACTTCTTGTTCGGCGCATCGGGCCCCTCGGGGTTGCCGAGCTGCCCTTGCAGGTATGCCGATTTCTCGTCCATGTACTTCTTGACGGGGCTGCAGAACGCCCATTGCGTATCGGTGTCGATGTTCATCTTCACCACGCCATAGGATACGGCCTCGCGGATCTCGCTCTGGCTCGAGCCGGAGCCGCCGTGGAACACGAAGCTCACCGGCTTCTTTCCGGGCGTCTTGCGGTCAGCCGCGATCTTGTCTTGCGAGTTCTTCAGGATTACGGGCGTGAGCTTCACGTTGCCAGGCGAATACACGCCGTGCGTGTTGCCGAACGAGGCGGCGACGGTGAAAGAGCCGACGGGCTTCAGCGCGTCATAAGACTCGAGCACCTCGGAGGGTTGCGTGTAGAGCTTCGAGTTCTCGACGCCGGAGTTGTCGACGCCGTCTTCCTCGCCGCCCGTCACGCCCAGCTCGATCTCCAGCGTCATTCCCAGCTTGGACATGCGCGTCAGATACTTGCGCGAGATCTCGAGGTTCTCGTGTAGAGGCTCCTCCGACAGGTCGAGCATGTGCGAGCTGAACAGCGGCGCGCCCGTCTGCGCGAAGAACTTCTCGCCCGCCGCGAGCAGCCCGTCGATCCAGGGCAGGAGCTTCTTCGCGGCGTGGTCGGTGTGCAGCACCACCGGCACGCCGTACGCTTCTGCCGCCGCGCGCACGTAGGCCGCCCCGGCGACCCCGCCCGCGATCGAGGCCTGGTGCGCCTTGTTGTCGAGCTGCTTGCCGACGAAGAACTGCGCGCCGCTGTGCGAGAACTGCACGATGATGGGCGCCTTCGCCTGTCGCGCCGCCTCGAGCGCCGCGTTGGCCGTGTGCGACCCGACCACGTTGACGGCCGGCAGCGCGCACTCGGCCTCCTTGCAGTAGGCGAACAAATCTTCGAGCGCCGTTCCGGTCACGATCCCTGGTTTGAGCTTGAATGCAGCCATGATTCCTTCTTCCTGCGCGTGGTCTCTCGCCCCCAGATCGGGGGATCGAGCGAGCGAGAGCGGGCGCTCGGCGGCGCAGCATAGCCTCCCTCGCGCGCCAGGGCCCGTTCTCAGCGCGTTTCGGCCCGGTAAACGGCCTGAATTTTAGGGCTGCCCCAACTCGCTCGCCCCGGCGCAGCGCCGGGGCTCTCGGTCTTCCCCAACGGCGCTGCTCGCGCGCGCCGGCACCCCCTCCCGGGCCACCCGCGCCCGCCCCGGCGCGCGCTGCGCACGCCGGGGGAAGACTCGCCTGCTCACCTGAGCTCAGAGCATACAGGCGACGTTGAACTTGTTGCCGTCGAGATCGCGGAAGTAGCCACAGTAGAACGTGCTGCCGCGCGGACCTGCGGGACCCTCGTCCTGGGCGCCGAGGCTGAGCGCCTTGGCGTGGACGGCGTCGACCTGAGCGGGCTCCTTCACCATCAGCGCGACCATCACGCCGTTGCCGACGCTGGCCGGTTTGCCGTCGAACGGCTTGATCACGCTCAGCGCGGGCGTGGTGGGCGACGCGCTCCACATGATGAACTTGTCCGTCTCCATCAGGCGCTTCGCGCCGATGACGGCGAGCAGCTCGTCGTAGAACTTCGCCGCGCGATCCATGTCATTCGTTCCCAGCGTGACGTATCCGATCATTTGATTTCTCCCAGATTTTTCTTGGGCGAGCGGGCGAGACTGCCCGAGCCCCCGCGCCGCCACTACCACGCTCGCCCCGGAATGGCAGCGCCTCGTGGCTCGAGCGCGCGACAAAAGCCCGGTGCGCCCGCGCCGTGCTGCGCCGCGGCTGAAGTATTCCCGATAACGCTCGGTCAGCCGCGGGTCAGCGTCAAGCGCGAGCGGTGATCGCCCGTTCGAGTTTGGCGACCGGCGAGGCGCACGCGGATGCAGGCGCCGCCGTCGCTGCGGTTCGACACGTCGAGGCTGCCGCCGTGGGCCTCCGCGACCTCGCGGCTCAACGCGAGCCCCATGCCGCTCCCGTTCGGCTTCGTGGTGTAGAGCGGCAGCACTGCGTTCTGCATCGCCTCGGGCGAGAAGCCCGGCCCGCGATCGAGCACGTCGAGCTCGCTCGAGCCGTCGGGCTCGCTCGCGATGCGCAGCTCGACCGCTGCCGGCGCGCTGCCGGCCTCGATGCCGTTCTTGATCAGGTTGATGAGCACCTGCTCGATCTGGGCGCCGTCGAACCAGCCCGGCAGCGCGGGCGGCTCGGGCAGCTTCACCTCGGGATAGAGCGTGCTGAGCTGCGCGAGCAGCGGCGCCCACGGCGTCTCTGCCAGCCGCGGGCGAGGCAGGCGCGCGAGCGCGGCGTAGCCCGCGAGGAACGTCCCGAGATGGCTGGCGCGCTCGTCGATGGTGTCGAACACGCGCTGGTACTTCTCGGCGTGCCCGAGCTTCTGCGCCATCATGCGCGCCGAGTGCATCAGCGAGCTGATCGGCGCCAGCGAGTTGTTGACCTCGTGGCTGATCACGCGCACCACGCGCTGCAACACCTCGACCTCGCGGCGGCGGATCTCGCGCGTCATGTACTTGACGACGAGCAGCGTGAGCGACTCGTCTTCCGCCATGAACGTGCGCCGCGACAGGTGATAGCTCTCGCGCCTCCCGAGCACGTCGAGGCTGAAGAAGCGGTCGGTCTCCCCGAGCAGGGCCTCTCGCAGCGGGGCGGCTGCGGCGGTGACGAGACGGATGAAGTTCTGACCCTCGGGGTTCTGGCCCTCGAAGAACAGGTCGCGCGCGACGGGGTTCGAGTACTGAATGGTGCCGACCTCGGAGAACAGCACGACGGCGTCGGGCACGCTGTCGGCGACCAGCGCGAGGAAGCGCTGGCGCACCCGATCTCCCGAGTTGCCCCCGTCGCCCGCGCGGCCCCGGCTCCGTCCGTCGCGGACGCCCCCCGGGCGTGCCGCCTGCATCGCGAAGCCGACGAGCGCACCCACGAGCGCGAGCACGGCCACCACGGCGGGCGCGACCTCGAGACCTCCGCCGACCGCGGCGCCGAGCGCGGCGCCGATGCCCGCCGCGCCGGCCGCGCCCCAGTCGACAGATGCCGGCTCGGGCCGCGCGGGGGTCGTCCCGAGCCCTCGTTCGCGAGGTCGTTCACCTGAGCTGCGCGCCACGCCCCGACCCTAATCCAAGCCAGTACCTCATGCCCTAGGTTCGTGCCGGGTTCGCCTCGCCCCCGCTGCGCGGGTGAGGGGCGGGTCGACCTGGTCCTGACGCCTCCGGCGCGGGCACGATGGGCACCTCTGCATTCGGTACTCCTCTACCCGGGCTTCGCCCAGCCCGTTCGGCCATGCGCGCGGCCGGGCTTGACGGCACGAGCGCGCCGGACGACGGTCGGCGCACCGTGACTCATGTTTTGGTGGTGGACGATCAGGAGGCCATACGCACAGCCCTGGTGGTGCTGCTGGATCTGCATGGCATCCCGTGCCTCGAGGCCTCGTCGCCCGAGCAGGCGCTCGACATCGTGCGCCGCGAGGACGTCGGTGTCGTGATTCAGGACATGAACTTCTCGAAGGACACCACGTCCGGCACCGAGGGGGTCGAGCTGTTCCGCGCCATCCGCGCCCTCGATCCCGATCTGCCGGTGATCCTGATCACCGCATGGACGTCGCTGGAGAGCGCGGTCGCGCTGGTGAAGGAGGGCGCCGCCGACTACGTCGCCAAGCCCTGGGACGATCAGAAGCTGGTGCTCAGCATTCAGAACCTGATCGGCCTTCGCCAAGCGCGCTTCGACGCGCGACGGCTCGAGCGCCGGGAGACGCTCGCACGGGAAGGGCTCGCGCAGCGCTTCGACCTGTGCGGGCTCGTGTACGAGAGCCGCGCCATGCACGACGTGGTGTCGCTGGCGGTGCACGTCGCGCCCTCCGACGTCGCCGTGCTGATCAGCGGCCCCAACGGCTCGGGCAAGGAGAAGCTCGCGGAGATCGTGCAGGCCAACTCGCGCCGCGCGGACAAGCCGTTCGTGCGCGTCAACGCGGGCGGCCTGCCCGATCAGCTGCTCGAGGCCGAGCTGTTCGGGGCCGAGCCGGGCGCCTTCACCGGCGCCACCAAGCTGCGCGTCGGTCGCTTCGAGTCGGCGCACGGCGGAACGCTGTTCCTCGACGAGCTCGGCAACCTCTCGCTCGCAGGCCAGATGAAGCTCTTGCGGGTGCTGCAGACCGGTGAGTTTCAGCGCCTCGGCTCGAGCA
>Ga0247763_1000500_pt1 | contig 23304 bp, 18 predicted proteins | sample UWRJL141409B4_FD_179926 | JGI IMG/M metagenome (GOLD analysis project Ga0247763, IMG submission 179926) | Plant litter microbial communities from Arlington Agricultural Research Station in Wisconsin, United States - UWRJ-L141-409B-4 | ecosystem: Environmental > Terrestrial > Plant litter >...
GTCGTCGCGCGCCAGCTGCGGCGTGACCCGGGCCGCGTCGAGCGGCAGCGGGTTGGCGCTCGGGGGGCTGCTCCTGCTCGGGCTATGGCGGCGCCGGCGCTGACGAGCCCGCCCTCGCGCAACCCGGACCCGAATTCCCCATCCGCTTCCACACACCGGCGACCTGATCCGAAGCCCGTCGAGCGCTCGCCGCGTCCACGTCGAGCCCATCGGGCGCGAGCGCGAGCTCGACCTGGTTCAGCACCTCGGGAGGGGGCGCGCCGGGGCACCCCGGCGCGAACATGGCCTCGGCGACCCGCACGAGCTGAACGGCATACCTGTTCCGTGGGTCCCAGCCACAACCGGGCCAGGTCAGCTCCCCGGAGGCGGCGACGGCGCCGTCGAGCACGTACTTCCAGGCGATGCCGGTATCCCCGCTGCTCATGCAGGCCTCGATCCCCTCCAGCGAGATCCCTTCGCCTGCGGAGGCGTACCGCACGGGTCGCGTCCCGTCGGGCACGGCCATCCCGAAGCTCTCCGCATGGGGCCTGAGCTCGGGCGCCACGATCAAGAACCAGAGCGCCTCCTGCAGCGCCAGCGGAGGGATGAAGCCAGAGCTCGTCTGAACGCTCCGCGCCGAGTCCGTCGCGCGTCGATCCACGAAGCCCCCCGACTCCAGCGCCAGGTGGCTGCAGCTGCCGACGCTGTAGGCCGCGCCGGATGCGAGATCGTAGGCGCGCACCTCATCACAGAATACGTGGTGCCCGCGCCGCCCGCTCAACAGCAGCCAGCCCCGCTCGGGCCTGCCCGCGCCCACGAGCGGGAGCGCCAGCTCCTCATCGCGCTCGGACTCCAGGCAGTCGAGCCAGACGCCCAGCCGCCCATCGGGGACCACGCCTTCGAGCCCATCGCGGCACGACCCCGTGCGGGTCGCCTCGCCGCCACGGGCGAGCCGGGAACGTTCGGCGTCGAGCGCCAGCCAGCCCTCGGCGCGCAGCCTGAACGCGCGGGTGCTCTCGCGGCAGGCCGTGTCGAGCACCGAGCACAGGAGCGGCCGACGGGCGTCGTCGGCGGCGCTCTCACGGCTCCACGTTCGTCTCGGGCGCGGTCTCGTCCAGAGGCGAGCGCCGTCCGCGCCCGGAGAGCGCGCGAGGTTCAGATAGCCCTCGATGAACTCCTTGCCCGCACCCCAGAAGTCGCGCAGCGACAGCGCGCTGTCGGGCCGCTCATCCGCTGCGTCGTCGAAGCTCAAACGCCCGCCGATATCGAAACAGGAAGACTCGCCGAGCGCGCCGATCGCCTCGAGGATCGGGCTCGCATCCCCGTCCACCGCCAGCGCGCCGATCGCCGCGTCGATGCGGGCGACCTCGGCCGAGGCCGCGGCATACTCCGGTCCATCGATGCGACACGGGTGGATCAGCTCGCGCTCCTCGCGCGGCGGCTCCGGAACGCCGGGTCGCGCTCCGGCCGCCGCGGGCGCCGAGGCTCGCGGAACGCAGGCCAGCATGATCCCGAGCACGCAGAGCGCTGCCCTCCCGACCGTGCGCGCCATTCCTCGGTGTATCGACGGGCGCCGCCGGTCAAAAGAAAAGGCGCGAGCCGACGAGCTGCCCACCCCGCGCCCGCGCCGCCACGCCGCACCAAGACGCCGGCCCCAGCGGGCGCGGGCGCCGCCGCCTCCCAAGGGTCCGTCCTCGCGCGCCCGGCGTCGGGGCAGCCGCCCCGCGCGAGCCACCTCGCGCCTGGCTGCCGCAACCAGCACGAAAGAGCGCGCTGCGGGCGGCCCCGGGAGGGGCGGAGCGCGCGCCGTTCGCCAACCCGCGCAGCAACCCACAGTGGGTCGCGCTCTGGAGGCTGAAAACCGCCGCTTGCGATCCAGAAAGGTGCGATGAATGGTCAGAACCGTCGCGAAGAGGAGCAACGCTTTCATGCTCGAATGCATAAACCGAGTGACCCAGGCATTGGCCCCCGACGCACCCGGGACTCGAGCGTGGCGAGATCGACGCGGGCGCGGCCGGCTGCCGTCGCCCCTCGTGTTACTCGCGATCGGGTCGTGGCTGTCGGGCGGTGTCGGCGCATGCGACGGCGGCGATGATGGCCCAGGGAGCGGCGAGCCCCCGGCGTGCGAGCTAGCCGCCGAGCGCTCGCGCGCCTGCGGACTACTCTCCGAGGGCGAGCCCAATTGCCGCCTGTTCGAGAGCCCCAGCTACGGCCAGTGCGTCACCCTCTGCATGGACGCGGCCACCTGCGAAGACATGCGCGAGCAGGCCTGCGACGATCTCGACAACGAGTTCTCCTTCTGCATCGAGCGCTGCCAGCTCAACCTCTTCCTGTTCTTCCAGTGCGGCGACGGCACCGAGATCGAGCGCGAGCGCCGCTGCGACGCCCGCCCCGACTGCGCCAGCGGCGCCGACGAGGCCCGCTGCGACGAGCCCGAGCCCCTGTTCGAGTGTGGCGGCGGCGAGAGCGTCCGTGCAGACGCCGAGTGCGACGGCGAGCAGGACTGCGTCAGCGGCCGCGACGAAGCAGACTGCCCGGTGCGCGCGATGACGACCTGCCCGGGCGGCTTCTGAGCTGCACCACGCAGCACGGCGCGAGCGGTCCCCGATTCACGGCCTGCATCACGCTTCCGATTTGGAACGATCGAGTCTCTTCGAAAGGGGTAGCGTCACCCCTGCAGGGCGTCGACTGTTCTTAACGGTGCAGATTCGGGCGGACACTCGTCCATTAGAGGCCGACCGTCGGCGCTCGAGGGGGGCGAACAATGCGAGAGGCTACAGCGCGTGTCCGAGCTCGTCGAACGGCTCCGAGCGATCCCGTGCCCGGCGAGGCACCGGCAGCGCAGAGCATGGACATGGACCGGAGCCCACCGGAGCTCCGCGAAGCGCGCGCGACGAGGCGGCTCCTCGACTGGCGCGCGGCCCCGCTGCTGCTGCTCGTCGTGGCCCTCGGCGTGGGGTTGCGCTTCTCGAATCTCGGCGGCAAGCCCTACTGGTTCGACGAGGTGGTCACGTCGCTGCGCATCTCGGGCCTGTGGCAGCGAGATCTGCATCGAGAGCTCGACCAGCACCCGCGAGTCTTCGAGGCCGGCGATTTTCGCGCGTACCAGAGCCCCCAGCCCGGTACGAGCTGGAGCGACGTCGTGCGTGGGCTCGCCAGCGAGGAGCCTCAGCACGCACCCCTGTACTACGTCAGCGCTCGCGCCTGGGCACAGGCGCTCGGCAGCTCGCCCGGGTCGATTCGAACGTTCACGGCCCTGCTGAGCGCCCTGGGTCTTCCGTGCGCTTACTGGTTCGCGCTGGAGCTGTTCGGCTCCGGCGCGCTCGCGATCGCAGCGCTCGCGCTGGTGGCCGTTTCACCGCTCGAGCTGCTGCAGGCGCAGACCGCGCGGGAGTACGGCATGTGGACGTCCACGTTCTTCCTCTCGAGCGCGGCCCTGTTGCGCGCGCTTCGCCTGCAGACGCGCGGCTCCTGGGTCGGCTATGGGCTGAGCGCGGCGCTGGCCCTGCACACCTTCGTGTTCAGCGCCTTCTTCCTGACGGCGCAGTGCGCCTACGCGCTCTGGGTGTTGCGAGCGGGCGGTGCGCGCCGGCTGCGACCGTTCATCGTCGCAGCGGGTTTGGCGCTGCTCAGCATACTACCATGGCTTCTCACCCTCGAGTCGCCCGAGCAGATCGAAGGTACGACCTCATGGTCATCGACTTCGCGCGGCGCAGCGGGGCTTCTCAAGGCCCACGTCGCGGGCTTCTCGAGGCTCTTCTTCGACCTCAATAGCCAGTCTGGCTCGACGAGCCGCGCGCTCTTGCTGCTGGCATTGCTCACCGTCGTGCTCGGCGCGGTGTTCGCCCTCGGAGTCGCGACCGTGTGGCGCGATCGACGCGACGACAAGGGGATGCTCCTCGGTCTACTGATCGCAGGCAGCGCGCTACCTCTGATCGCGCACGACCTGATACTCCAGGGCCAGCTGTCCGCCGCTCACCGATTCATGGCGCCAGCGTACGCGGCGGTGCATATCGTCTTTGCGCGTGCCCTGGTGAACCCACGCCTGTCACTACAGCCCCGCCTGCAGAGGCTCGCCAACGGAGCTCTCGCGGCCACCGTGGGACTCGGGTTGGTCTCGTGTGTGGCAATCGTCCGAGCAGATCGCTGGTGGAACAAGGATCCGAACAACGTCAACGTGGAGGTGGGACGCGTGCTGAGCGCCTCGGCTCGACCCGTGCTGGTGGCGGACGGGTGGCCCGAGGATATGTTCTCGCTCGCATACCACCTCGACCCGAAGCTCCCCGTGGTCGGACAGTTCATCCCCTATCAAGGCGCGTATTATGCGGCGCCCCCGGCAGAGCCGCCGCTGCCGAGCGGCCATGGGGAGATCTTCTATTTCAACCCGCGGCCTTACACGCCCGGGCCCTTCGCGGCGTGGCTGGGGTCGAAGCGAGAGGCGGGGCTCGCCGAGGCCGTCGTGGGTGATGCTCGGTTCACGGTGCTCTGGAAGGTTCGCTGAGGCGGGGCGCGCCATTTCCGTCGAGCACCTCGCACGCCCGCGGCGTTTCACCGAATAAGCGCGTGCCCGAGCGCCATCGCTGTGCGCTCTAGTGATATAGTACTATATATCACCGAGGCATGCGATTTCAGGTCAACCCGGGCGACGAGTTGCCGATTTACCGCCAGATCATGCGTCAGGTGGTAGATGCCGTGGCCGGCGCTCAGCTCAAACCGGGAGACAAGCTGCCGTCTCACCGCGAGCTGTCGCAAGAACTGGTGATCGCGCCGCTGACGGTGAAAAAGGCCTACGACGAGCTGGAGCGAGAGGGCTACATCCAAACGGTCCGCGGGCAAGGCACGTTCGTGGGAAGCGAGGCGCGCGGGCAGACGGCGGCGGCGCGGGTCGAGCGGCTCAGGCCGCTCGCGCAGCGCCTGCTGCACGAGGCGGCGCTCCTGAATGTCGAGCTGGAGAGGGTGCAGCGTTTGATCGTGGAAGAGAGCGGCCGGCTCGAGCGCACGCGCGGCGGCAATGGTGCAGAGAAGCGGAGCAAATGAAAAATGGCCATCCTGGAGCTGGAAGAGATTCGGCGTTCGTATGATCGCGATCTGGCGCTGAAGGGCGTCAGCCTGAGCGTCGAGCCCGGTGACGTGCTCGGCCTCGTCGGCCGCAGCGGCGCGGGGAAGACGACGCTGCTGCGCGTGGCGGCGGGCCTGCTGAAGGCCGATCAGGGGCGAGTGACGGTGTTCGGGCTCGACCCGTGGCGAGAGCCGGTGAAGGTGAAGCGGCGGCTGGGCTACGTCGCGGAAACGCAGGCGGTGCCGCCGCGCATGAGCGCCGGCGAGCTGATCGCGCTGCATCGCGAGCTTTACCCGAGCTGGGACGGTGAGCTCGAGCGCCAGCTGCTCGAGCGGCTCGCGATCCCGCGCTCGAAGGCGATCGCCCATCTCAGCAAGGGCGAGGCGCGCAAGGTGCTCTTGCTATGCGCCATCGCGCATCGGCCCGAGTTGCTCATCCTCGACGAGCCAGCGGGCGGGCTCGACCCGGCGGCGCGCCGCGAGTTCCTCGAGCTGTCGATCGAGCTCCTGGCTTCCGAGGGCTCGACCATCCTGTTCTCTTCCCACCACATGACCGACGTCGAGCGCATCGCCAACCGGCTGGTGGTGATCGAGCGCGGCGAAAAAATCGTCGACTCCGAGCTCGCGGCGTTCCAGCAAGAGCACTGCGTCGCGGTGCTGCCCGCTTCTACACCGCCCCACGCCGAGCGCCTGCGCGGCGTCGACGGCTTCGTGCGCAGTCGAGCGCGCGGCAGCTCCATCCACGCCGTGTTCCGGCGCGACCCGGGCGAGCTGAAGAGCGAGCTGCGCGATCGGCTGCAGCTCGCCGACGTGTCGATCAGCAGGCTCTCGCTGGAGGAAATGTTCGTGGCCTTCGTGGGGGCCGAGTCGTGACGGCGGCGAGCTACCGGCTGGCGTGGGCCACGCGCGGCGCCGACAACCGGCTCGCGCTCGTGCTCGTCCCCGCCGTCGGGGCGTTCACGTTCGGGCTCGTGCTCGCCGCGGCGTCGGGGCAGGTGAGCCCGCGGCTCATTTACTCGAGCGCGGGCATCATCACCGCGGCCTTGATCGGGATCGATTTCCCGGGCGCAGGGCACCCGCGCTGGCGCGAGTTCGAGCTGAGCCTGCCGGTCGCTCCGCTCGAGCGGGCGAGAGCGGGCCTCGTGTTATCGATCGGGTTCTGGGGGCTGCCGCTGCTGGCCACCGCCCTGCTGGCCCAGCTCGGCGTCTTCGGCGCGACGGCACGGCTGCCGCTCGAGGCGCTGCTCGGTCGCTTCTGGGTCGCTGCGACCGCCGTGCTGCTCGCGGTGGCGCTGCGGCACACGTTCGGGCTTCGAGCCGCCGGAGTGCACGCGGCGGCGCTTCGCGTCGCCATGGCCGCGATCGTCGCGCTCGGGTTCTTCGTGCCCTCCACGAGCGTGGGCGTGCTGGCGTCGCTCGCGGCTGCCCCGCTGTTCGCCGTCGCTCATCGCGCGGCAGCGCGCGCCCCCGAGCTGAGCGTGCGCCGTGCGCCGGCCGCGAGCGAGCCGACCACGAGCGCGGGCGTTGAGGGCGCCGGCATCGCGAGCGCTGGGATATCGAGCGCTGGGATATCGAGCGCTGGGATATCGAGCGCGCCGAGCCCGCGAGCAGCCGGTGGCCGCAGCGCGCGACCCGCAGCATCGAACGCTGCAGCATCGAACGCCGGCCTCGACAGCGACGCTCCACACGGCGCCCCGTCCGCTCGAGGGGCGTTTCGCGGCCTCGCGCTCCGCTACTGCGTGGGCACCGTCTCCGCGCTGGGCTTGCTGTTCGCCATGGTCCTCTGGACCTTCGGCGGGACCTCAGGCTGGCTCGTCAACGCGACCTGGCAGGTGCTGTTCGTGCCGATGTGGGCCGCGCAGCACGCCGGCTGGAGTGCCCGCCTGCTGCGGCTCGGCCACCTCCCGTTCGAGCGGGCGCGCTTGTTTCGCTTCTTCGTGTGGCCACAGCTCGTCGCGCTCGCGCTCGGCGTCGGCCTCGCGCTCGCGTGGTCGCCCAGCGCCGAGCTGGGCCGGCTCGTTTCACCCGGGGGCGCGCTCACGCTGCAGGCGCCGCAGGGCTCGTGGCGGTTCACGAGCGGCGAGCCGCCCGTCATCACGAGCCCCGCCGGCGAGAGCCACCAGCCTCGCGCGCACTCGTTCGGCCTCGGCGCTGCGCTCGTCGCCTACAACCCTTACGAAGTCCCGCCGGGCGCGAGCCGCGCGTTCCTGGTCCACCAGCTCGGCCGTCTGCTGGCAGCCGAGCGCGGGCTAGCGCTCCCCGCCGATGCGATTGATGAGCGCTACGTGTCGAGCTCTCGAGGATGGGCGAGGCTCACCAGCGATCGCCACCCCGAGCTGGCCGACGCCCTCGCGCAGCGCACCCGCCTCGCCGGCGGCGCGCTGCTGGTGGTCTTCGTGCTCCTCGCGTTGCACGTCCCGATCCGTCCCGGTCACGCGCTCACGGCGCGAGAGTGGCGGCGTAGCCCGGTCGCGTGGCTCGTCGGTGGGCTCTTCGTCGTGGTGGCGCTGTTCCAGTTGCGGTACGGCGGGTCGCGCGACACCGCCGACCCGACCGCGATCCTCACGCACATATTGGCCCGACAGCTGGGTAGCCACGCCGGGCTCGTGTTGCCCGCCGCGCTGGCCATCGCAGCGCTGCTTTACCGCAACCTGAAGCGGCGCTTCGAGCGAAGCGAAGCCCCGCTCCGATCCAAGTCGATGGATCGTTGGTTTGTGGAGATCTGAGCCTACCGATTCGATACCGTGCTGCTGGCGCGATGAGCCCCCGAGTTGACGCCGTGGGACACGGTAGGGCCCCTCGCAGCGAGCGAGGCTCGCCGGGGCCCCCTCCGCCGGGACCCCCATGGCTCGCGCTGTCGTGTCTACTCGATCGGGTCGCTCGCGGCGGCCTGGTCGATCTGGTCGACGATGACGTCGCTGAAGTGGGACATGTAGTCGATGAAGCCGGCGCGGAAGTCAGCCGCGGTGATGGCGTGCTCGATGTCCGGCTGCACGCCGTTGTTCTCGGCGAAGTCGGCGACGCTGTAGGTCTCGTCGTCCTGGTGGGTGGTGAAGAGGCCGCGCGTCAAGCGCAGGTTGGCGAGGCTGTTGGTGAGCGGCCCGAAGCTCTCCACGTTGCCGCCGAGGCCCATGGTGCGGCGGCCGAAGAGCGGCGCGATGTGGTTCTCCTTGATCAGCATGGGGAAGATGTCTCCGCAGGAGCCGGCGAGCTCGTCGATGAGCACGATGCGCGGCTTCGTCCACACATAGGTGGGGTCGGGCAGCAGGTCGTTGCCGCCCAGGAGCGGGAACGGCGGCGAGATCGACTCGCCCGCGTCGTACGCCTGCTCGATGCGGGTAGCGAGCAGCTCGAAGCCCAGCGAAAGTTCGCTGGTCAGTGTGGGATCGACCTCGCGCGCCGCGCCGCGCAGGTCGTTCACCCAGCTGCGGTCGGTGTTGTAGGCCTGCACGAAGTTCTCGCCCGGCGCCGACGCGAACAGCCGCGCGAAGTCGACGCAGTAGAGGATCGAACCGCCGGGGTTGTGGGTCTGGTCGATGACGAGGCCGTCGACGAAGTTGTCGTACTGGTCGAGGAGGGCGCGGTAGTACTGCAGCTCGGCGGGGTCGCCGTACCCGCTCTGGCGGATGAGCAACAGGTTCTTCCCGCCGTAGGAGTAGAGCGCCGCGAAGATGTTGGGCAGCGCGCTCGGGTCGAGCCCGTAGCGAGCGATCGTCGCCGCGTTGGGGGCCACCGGCGTGATGTCGAAGACGGACGCCGTCACCGGGTTGAAGAAGAACGGCGCGGGCGAGCCGATCGTCGCGAGCGTGCCCTCGGCCCCGGCGTTGAGCTCCAGCAGGTTGTGCGCGGTATAGCTCTGCTGCGCGAGGGGGCCGCGCGCCGCGCCGTCGCCGACGAAGCTCGTCGGCTCGTTGCGAACTTCCCGCCAGATCAGATCGAGCTCGTACTCCGAGCCATCGGCCCGCCTCAGGTCGAGGTGCGCGGTGGGTGACGTGGGTCGGATGTTGCCGGCGAAGGCCGGCCGGGCCAGCACACGAGCGATCAGGTGCTGGTTCGTGATCGGGTTACCGATGCCCTGGAGCTTGCGGATCTCGGTGTCGAGCAGCGTGAAGGGTGACACGCCGTCGACCGCCACGACCTCGTCGCCATAGGCGACGCCGATGTCGGCAAGCGAGGCGTCGACGTTCGCGACGAGCGCCTTGCCTTCGACCGGGGTGAGGTTGATGCCGATCCGGTAGCCGAGCACGGGGTTGGAGCGGGGCGCCGTCTGCAGGCTCACGTGGCCGTCGTCGAAGCGCGACAGAAGCCAGTTGGCGGCCGCATAGAAGCCATCGTCGGTCGGTTCGTCGGCAAGGAGGCCGCGCGCCTCTTCCTCGAGCTCGGCGATGGAATAGCCAAACCGGGCCTCCTTGTATTCGTAGGGGCCGTAGAAAGTTCGCACGTAGCCGAAGAGTTGCTCGAGATCGGCAGACGCTTCGGTGGCCGTCATGTCGCGAAGGGCCGCGCTGGTCGACTGGATACCGGGGTTATCGATGCTCGTCATGTCGCCGCCGGAGCACGCGAGATGAAGAGCGAACAAGAAGGCGCACGAATGAGTTCCACGTAGACGTGGCATTGAGTTCTCCTCGCAGGCCGAAGGCGGCCCGCGCCACCATCCTGGTCGACTCGGCGAGCGCGCGCCACTTTTCTCGCGAGAGGCGCTTGCAACGCTCGGCGGTTTTGGTGAGAAATGAGTGACGCCGATCGCCGCGCGAGTGAGCTGCGACTCGTGCGGTTTGCGGCGTCAGCAGCGCAGCAGAGCGTCAGCGCGGTCTGCCGCGTCAGCGCGGTCTGCCGCGTCAGAGCTGGAAGACGATCGGGATCGGCACCGCAGAGCCCACGGGGTTCAGCGCGATCGGTTCGAGCTGCCCGTCGTGGGCACGCGCGACGGGCGTCACGCGCATCTCGGCGCCGCGGATCTGCACGAGCAGGAAGTGGCCCTGCGCTGCCCACGCGCGCGTGTGAGCGGCGTCGAAGCCCGTCGGTGGCTCCGGGCGCAGCTTGGCCCCCGCCCCCGACACGAAGTAGTGCACGTCACGCTCGCGCGCATACTGAAAGTTGTGCTCGTGGCCGCTGAACACGACGCGCACGCCCGCCCGATGGAAGAGGGGCAGCAGCTGAGCGAGCATCGCCTCGTTGTTGCCGTGGTGCGGCCCCGCGCAATACGGCGGGTGGTGCGAGAAGGGGATCAGCCAGCGGCGCGGCTCGTGGTCGCTGCGGGCCTGGAACGCTCGGTCGAGGAAGCGGCGGTGCGGCGCGAGCTCGAAGTAGTGGTCGCAGCCCTGCCCCTCGGAGGCATGTGAGGTGTCGATGCTCACGAACTCGATGTCGCTGCCGAAGCCGAAGCGATAGTAGAGGCCGGGGCCCTCGTTCGAGCGAGCCTCGCCCGCGTGCCCGAAGCGCGCGCCGAGGTAGAAGTTGTCTTCGAGCTGGGCGCGGTCGTCGCTGGCCTCCGTCTCGTCGCTGTCGTGGTTGCCGACCGTCGGGTAGACGGGGATGCGGTTGATGAGGTAGCGGTAGGGTTGATAGAAGGTGAAGAACCAGTCATCATCCTCGTCGCCGCTGCCCTGGTCGGAGGGGGCTCCGTCCACCGATGCGGGCGGAAGGTAGATGTTGTCGCCCGCCGTGAGCAGCAAGCGCACGCCGTGGCGCTCGACGGCCTCTTCCAGCGCCGCGCTCACCTGGCGCTGGCGACGCGACGACTCCGAGCCGCCGCGGATGCCGACGCCGTAGTCGCCGATCAGCGCGAAATCGAGCGCCTCTGCCCGGCGGTCCGGCGCCGGGTGGGTGCGGAAGGTGTTGTCGTAGCGCCGCCCCGACGGGCGCATCAGCTCTTCACCCGTGCTCGGGTCTTCGCACCAGTCGTGGCGTTCGCCCGTGGCCCACTCCTTGCCATCGACGAAGACCGAGTAGCGATAGCGCTGGTCGGGCTCGAGCCCGCTCACGATGACATGGTTCCGATCCCGCGCCGTGGCCTCGGCGACGGGGTTGCCCTGGTCGTCGCGCACGACCACGCGCGCGTCGCCGTAGGGCTCCGAGCTCAGACCGATCGACTCCTGCCGCGATGGGAGGCGCTCGTCGTCGACGATCTGCCAGGACTGCCCGCGCTCGCGCGCGCGGAAGTAGAAGCCGCCCCAGGCGATGATGGCGCTGTCGTGCGTCAGCCCGGCGAGGTACAGGTAGGGTTCGAAGTGAGTGGAGGGCATCGCGCTCACAGGTTAGCGTCGCTCGCTCGACGACGCGATATGGTGTCGATGGCGACGATGGCGCGCCCGAGCGGGTGTGGCGCATTCGCTCACGCGCGCGCGAACGCCACGCTTGACGATCTCCCGCTGCCACCCATGAGGAGGGCATGCAACAGCCTCCTCTCAGCGACTCCGCGCGCGCGAACCGCGTCGCCGGGGTCGTCCGGGCTGGCGCCTTCTCGAGCGCCGCCGCCGTTCTAGTTTGGGCTGGTCCCGCGTGCGCCGAGCCCGAGCCCGCGGCCCCGCTCGGGCGCGCTACGGAAACCGCTGCGAAGGGCGCGGCGGTCAGTACCCCATCACCCGGGGCCCTGTCACCCGTGCAGCTGCGCGCCGACTTCGGCTTCCTCGGGGTGTTACAGCACGACTACCAGCAGGGTGACCCGGGCTCGAACTTCGACTTCCACGACGAGGGCGGGCAAGACGTGCTCTTCCCCGTGACCCGCTACATCGTCAACGTGGACCTGGCGGAGCGGCACCGCCTCTCGTTCGTGTATCAACCGCTCGAGCTGCGCACGCGCGAGCGCCTGCGCCGCGGCATCCTCATCGCCGGAACCGCCTACGCCGCCGGGCAGGACATGGAGTTCACCTACCGCTTCCCGTTCTACCGGGCCAGCTACGAATACACCTTCTGGCGCGACGAACGCACCCGCTTCGGCATCGGCGGCGGCCTGCAGATCCGCAACGCGACCATCGAGTTCTCCCACTCCGACGGCACGAACCTCGTCTCGGAACGAGACGTCGGCCCGGTGCCGTTGCTGCACGTCGGCGTGCGCCACGAGCTCGACGCCGCCTGGTGGTTCGAGCTCGACGCCGACGGCATCTACGCGCCGGTCAAGTATCTCAACGGCAACGACAACGGCGTCGAGGGCGCCATCCTCGACGCCAACGTCCGCCTCGGCATCGACGCCGTCCCCCACGTGTCGCCCTTCCTCGGCGTTCGCTACCTCGGCGGCGGCGCCCAGGGCGCGAGCGACGAGGGAGACCTGGCCGACTACACGTCGAACTGGCTACAGTTCGTGATCGTGTCGCTCGGCGCCGAGCTGCACTGAACGGGGCGGCGAGCGCCCCGGGGGCCCGAGCCCGACAGGCGCGCCTCCACCGAAAATCGACCGCCGCGGAGCGATTTCTCCAAAGGGCGATCCTTGCGGCTGGCACCTACCTGCAGAGGCCATGCACGAGAAGGAGACGAGCCCAGTCGACGCCAGGCCGGATGGCTCGGGCGAGGCCAGCGCGAGTGGCCCAGCCGCCCCGGCGCGCATCACCGACCTGATCCGCGAGCACTACAGCCCCGCCTTGCGCTACGCGGCGCGTCTGCTGCGCGACCCCGCCGAGGCTGAAGACTGCGTGCAAGAGGCCTTCGCGGAGGCCTTCCTCCACCTCGGCTCCCTGCGCGACCCGGCGGCGGCTCCGGCGTGGCTGCGAAGCATCGTGCGCCATCGCTGCGCGCGGCGCTCGCGGCGGCGCGACCTCGAGCTGCTCTCGCTCGGCGAGCCCGATGAAGCGCGGTTCACCGGCGAGCGGCGCCGCTGGACGCAGGCCTGGACAGCGGGCAGCGACGCGCCGGGCCGCGACGATCTCGGCCGCGACGATCGCGGCGCCGAGGAGCGGATGGCGCGCCTCGCGCTGGCGCGGTTGCTCGTGGCGAGCCTGCCCTCGCACGAGCGCGAGATCGTGCTGCTGTTCTACGTGAAGGAGTGCTCGCAGCGCGAGATCGCGAGCTTCCTCGGGCTGCCTCCGAGCACCGTCAACAACCGTCTACACGATGCGCGCGGGCGCATGAAACAATGGGAGAGACACATGGAAACGAGTCGAGTCGAGCCAGCGGTCGAGGCATCCGACACGGTGTCCCGGGTCGGGACGATCGTGAGCGCGCGCGGGCCGTTGATCGAGGCGCGCTTCGAGGCAGAGGTGCCGGTGAGCCTGTTCGATGCCCTCGCGGTCGTGGATGGCGAAGGGCGCTGCGTCGAGCGCATGAAGATCGCGCACTGGCAGGGCGACGGCCGGGTGGTGTGCCTGTCGACGAGCAATGACGACGTCCGGTTGGACGTCGGCGCCTCCGTGCTCAACACGGGCAAGGTGGGGCTCGAGCTCACGCGCTTCGGCGGCGTGCGCGGGGTCTCGTCCGCCGATCTGCAGGCGGCGGCGGCCGCGCTGCGCGGCCCGGCTGAGCGGGTGTTTCAGCCGACGGGGATCAAGGCCGTCGATCTGCTCTGCCCGCTGCCCGCGCGCGGGGTGGTGGCGCAGGCGGCGACGAGCGGCGTGGGCCGCCTCGTGCTGCTCGACGAGATAGCGCGCCGCCTCGCGGGGGTAGAGACGGCGCTCGCCTGGCTGTGCCTGGTCGATCGCTCCGAGCCCGATGCGTATCGCGCCTGGGACGAGACGACCCTCTGGGGCCGATGCGGCGGGCTCGGCTTCTACTGGGCGCTCTCCGATCAGGGCACCGACCCCGAGTGCGCCGCGCTCGACACCTGCGATGCCGCCATCTACCTGAGCCCGCTGCTGGCGGTGCACGGGCTGTACCCGGCGATCGACGCCGAGCACTCGCGCTCCACGTTGCTCTCGCCCGAGCTCGTGGGCGAACCGCATTGCGCCCTCGCGGCGCGCGCCCGGGACGAGCTCGTGTTCCTGAAGCGGGCTTCGGCCGACCCGGTCCTGCTCGAGCTGCTCGCAGCCCGTGCGATCGAGGCGGCGCAGCGCCGCGCTCGCGCGCCCGGCCCGGCCGCGCCCCGCGAAGACGCGACCCGCCTCGCGCGGGCGCGCAAGCTCCAGCGCTTCCTCACGCAGCCGTTCGGCGTTGCCAGCGACGTCACGGGATGGTCGAGCGTCGACGTGCCGATCGCGGAGACGCTCGAGGGGGTGCGCGCGATCCTCGAGGGCGAGGCGGACGAGCTGCCCGAGGCGGCGTTCGCCTATGCGGGGAGCCTCGACGACGTGCGAGACCACGCGCGCGACGGCGTCGAGCGGCGCTACGGCAGGTGAGCTTTCGCGCGAGCGGCGGGGGCACCGGCGTTTCGCGCGCGACGGGGTGGTCGCCGCAGGGCAAAAAGAGACCGTGCGGTCCCTTGAAGAGACCGATCGGTCCGCGCTGCCTAGCCCAACGCGCCGCGATGCTGGCGCGTGTGGCACCTCCTGCCGCCCTGCAGCGAAGCGGGGGCGCGCCGAAAGTTTGGAACGACCCCTGACCCCTGACCCCCATCGCTGTTAACAGGTCCCACCGCGACGAGCAGACCCCGCGCGAGCGATCGGACCGAGCTGATCCTTGCAAAACCGGCATCAGCTCGACCGCTCGCGCGTCGGCGTACGGCAAACCAGGGCACAGGCGCTGGCCGCGAGGCAGAGGCGAAGCGGGGCAGGGCGAAGCGGGGCAGGGCGAAGATCCCGCGCATCGACCAGCCTCACGACGCGGGCATCCGGCGAGCGCCACCGGCAAAATCCTGGCGGCTTCATGATAGACGCCAGACATGGCAAATGCGGACCTGCTGGAGCTCACGAAACAGTACCTGCGAGCGGTCGAGGAGGGGGCGACGGGCGATCGCCTCGCGGCCTTCTATACCGCCGACGCGCTGCAGGAGGAGTTTCCGAATCGGCTTTTGCCGAACGGCGCCAAGCGCGACCTGGCGGCGTTGCTCGCGGGGGCGGAGCGCGGGCAGAAGCTGATGGCGTCGCAGCGCTACGAGCTGGTGAGCTCGGTGGTGCAGGATGATCGGGTGGCGATCGAGGTGCTCTGGACCGGGGTGCTGCGGACGGCGGTCGCCGGGTTCCCCGAGGTGATGAAGGCGCGCTTCGGCGTGTTCATCGAGTTCGACAACGGGAAGATCCGGCGGCAGCGCAACTATGATTGTTTCGAGCCGTGGTGAAGCGCTCGCCGGCTCGTCGAGCAGGCGGCAATGGTCGACGGGGCTCTCAGCCCCCATCGCGCGAAGCGACCCGGGCGGAAGGTCAGCCCCGGATGACGCATCCGCTGGCGGCGGGGCACTACTGGGCCAAAATCGAGGGATGCCAGGTCGAATGCAGGCTCGCAGGAGCCCGGGCCGCGGAATGCGCGCCGTCTGTCCGTTGCTGATGGCGCTCGGCTGTTCTGGCGCCGACCGGCACGACGAGCCGGGCGATGGTCGGCGCCAATGAGAGGCGGCGCGGCCCGTTCAATCCTGGCGTGTGCCTTCGCCGCGGCATGTGCCGCGTCGAGCTCGGGCCCAGCGGGCTGGGTGAGCTCTGCTCGGGCTGACGCGAGCGTGAGCGCCGAGCTCCTCCCGCTCGACTCGGTCGCGCCGCGCGAGCGTTCGCCCGAGGGCTCCCAGCGTCAGCCATCTCCGGAGGGCAGGCGCGCGACGGCTCCGCGCATCCGATTGGGAGTCGTCGAAGCGACGAGAGGGATCCCCCTCGAGGTCATCCGCCGGATTCTGCGCCAGAGCTATGGTCGCTTCCGCCTCTGCTACGAGCAGGGCCTCGCGCGCCGTCCGAAGCTCGAGGGCAACGTCGAGGTGGGGTTCGTCGTGGAGCGTGACGGCCGCACCTCCCGCTCGCGCGATGGCGGCTCCACGTTGCCCGATGCCGCCGTGGTTCGCTGCATCGTCAGCGCGGTCGGAGGGCTGTCCTTTCCGAGGCTCGAAGGAGACTGGGCAGCGCCCGAAGGGGGCACCATGCGCGTGCTCGTGCAGCTCAGGCTCAGCCCAGAGTAGTCGGCGGAGATCGATGCCCGGGTAGGCGGGCGTGGGTGACAGGACCACGTCGGCTTCACGATTTGACGCAAGGACTGGACAAAAAGCCCGGCTGAACGCTCTCTTGTGCGGCCGCGGGCGTGTCGTCGATATGCCGAGGGGCGCGCCGTTTCGGCGTCGAAGTCGCTCGACGGACGAAGATTGTCTCATGCGTCTACCCATCCTGCATCGACCCAGGTTCTGGTACCCCCTGATCGCCGTGGGCGTACTCGCGGCGGTCGTGCCGCCCGCCCTCGAGCGCGCAACGGCGCGCGCGCCCTCGACGAGCGACTACTGGGACGGCGTCTCGCGTACGCTCCCGACGACGCCGTACGGCCATCGCGTAGGGCTCAGCTGCCATAACTGCTACCGAACGACCTTTGAGGGCGAGGCGCCGAACACGACCACGGTCATCACCGATGCCATCGCCGAGGGTGCGGATTTCATCGAGCTCGACGTGGCCCTGCACTCCGACGGCATCTTGTACGTCGAGCATGACGAGAGCACCTCCGCGAGCCCGCCTCGTCTGTCGAGCGTGCTCGGGCTGCCGGTGCTCGCGATGAGCGACCAACTCCTGTTCATCGAGATCAAGGATCTCGACGCCGATCCGGTCGTGTTTGGTCGGGCGCTGCTCGATACGCTCCTGGCTGCCGGCTATCCGAGGGTGGGGCGCCCGATCGTGCTTCGGGGGTTCGACAGGCTGCAGCTCGAACGGCTCGATGCCTTGCGCGCTCTTCTCGACACGCACTACTCCAGCATCGAGCCGCTCGTGCGCTTGCAGGTGCTCGTCGCGCACGTCGCCCCGGCGTCACCCGAGTTTCTGCGTGCGAAGGTCGATGACGCGGTCGCTCGAGGCTACGACGGCATCGAGATCGCGATGACGCAGCCGGGGCTGTTCTCTGGCATCGCTCACGCGCGGCGTCGCGGTCTGGGCGTCAGCGTTTATGCGGTTGGCACGCACGAGCAGTCGGGCCACGTGTTTCTCGCGGCGCTTCGCGATGAGGTCGACTCCGTCACGACAGACTATCCGATGGCGGGCGCGCGGGCGCTGCTCGAAGAGCGCAACACACTCCTGCATCTCGACGTCGCCGATCAGACGGGCTCCGGCGGGCTCGTGCGCTACCGGCGCGAGGGGCCCGGCATGTACTCCGCAGCGGTCGGGGAGCCCGGCGCTCCTCGGCTCGTGGTCGACGCGAGCCCGTCGACGAGTCTCCCCGGCGGGTTCCTCGCCTTCGCGGGGCGAGAGTTCCTGAAGACGTACGACGCGGACAACGCCCCGGCGCCCGGCTACCTGGTCTCCGCCTCGGTCGACTTCGACCGGCTGGCGCTCGAAGAGGGCGAGAAGATGGCCCTCTTCAGCAAAGCAGGCGGAGGCGCCTTCTCGCTCGACCTGGTCAACCTCGAGGGTCCGCTGCCCACCGAGCTCCGCTTCGGCGTTCACGTCGGCGGAGGCTATCGCTACAGCGCCTTCCCCGCGGCGTCGCTCAACCTCGACGACTCGTTCTTCATCGTCGGCGCCTATGACGGCGCGGGCAGCGTCGGCATCTGGGTCAACGGCGCTCCGGGGGCCGCGGCGTCGACGGCTGGGAGCGTGACGGGCAATGACGCGCCAGCGGTCATCGGCGCGGCACCCCGAGGGGCGGCGGCGACGCGCTACTTCCAGGGCAAGCTCCAGCACGTGCTGCTGCAGCGCTGGAGCCCGCACTGAGGAGGTTCACTCCTTCGTGAGCGCCAGCGCAAGCTACCGCGTCGGGGTGCTGTCATCAGGGTTGCAGCCACACACATCCGGCTCCTGCATGGGGTGCGAGCATTTACCGCAGTGGGGGCGCCCTTCCACCCGCTAGGATCGCCACGTGAGAATGCGAGACAGCCATCGAGCCTTCACCCTCGTCCCCCCAGCGGCCTTTGCGGCACTGGCCCTCGCCTGCGGCGGCGACGACACCACTGCCACCCTGCCCGAGCCGTTCGCGCTGCGCTTTGCGGCGATGGCAAACGGCGCTCCGGTGGGCTGCACGACCTCGCTCGCCGGCCTCGGCCCGGACGGGGGCGACGGCGTGGGCTTGGGTGACCTCCGCTTCTACATCAGCCGCCTGCAGCTGCTCGACGCCGACGGCACGCTGCTCGAGACGGTGCTCGATCAGGACGAGTTCCAGTACGCGAGCGACGCCGGCAGCGTTGCCCTCGTCGACTTGACGGGAAACACCGAGGGCACCTGCGCCAGTAACGCGATCGCGGGCGCCGAGGGCACTGCGCGCACGCACGAGGCCATCACCGGAACCGTGCGCGGCGGCCCCGTCGCCCGCGTGGCGTTCGATGTCGGCGTGCCGCAAGATTTGATGCGGGAGACGATCGCCAACAACACGCCCGAGGGCGCGCCCTCGCCGCTCGACGAGATGTACTGGAACTGGGCGTCCGGGTATCGGCACTTCGTCATGAACTTCACGGTCAGCTCGCCGACGGGCGCCGGCGAAGGGTACGTGCACGTCGGCAGCCGCAACTGCGGCCCCGACGACGGGCTCGCGCTCGAAGACCGAGACAAGTGCGAGTTCGTCAACACGCCGGTGGTGTCGCTCGCCGTCACCGACCTCGAGCTCGACGCCGTCGTTGTCGAAGTACCCCGCCTGCTGCAGGGCATCGACTTCGTCGCGCCGATCTACGACACGACCACCTTCGAGGTGCTCGGCGAGGGGCCGGGCGTCGAGTGTCACTCGTCTCCGATGCAGCCGGACTGCGCCAGCGTCTTCTCGAACCTCGGGCTCGACATGGCGAGCGGCGAGGCGTCGCCGGCGAGCAACGGGGTCTTCTCCATCGCGCGACCATGAGCGCCCGAGGCAACCGCTGAGTCTTCGCCCTACCGCTGGTGGCGTGCGGCGCCGAGCCCGAGGCAGCCGAGCTCGTCGCGCCGGTCGAGGTCGTCGTCGGCGAGAACGAGGCGCGCGTCATCCTCGGCGTGCCGACCCGGCTCGGGGTGCCGGCCTTCCCGAGCGACAACCCGCCCTCGGCGGAGAAGATTGCGCTGGGCCGGCTGCTCTTTTACGATCGAAGGCTCTCCGGCAACGGCACGCAGTCGTGCGGCACCTGCCACCTGCAGCGCCTGGCGTTTGCCGACGAGAAGCGCACTCCCACCGGCTCCACGGGCCAGGTGTTGCACCGCAACAGCCCCGGCCTGCAGAACGTGGCCTACTTCTCCACCCTGACCTGGGCCAACTCAGCGCTGCTCGACCTCGAGCGGCAGATCCCCGTGCCGATCCGGGGCGACGACCCTGTCGAGCTCGGCGTGTCCGACGGTCAGCGCGACGTCGTGCTCGCGCGCTTCGACGCCGATCTGGAGTACCGCGCCGCGTTCGCGGCGGCGTTCCCGGGCAGCCCGAGCGGCGCCACCTTCGACAAGATCGTGCTCGCGCTCGCGACCTTCTGCCGCACGCTCATCTCCGCCGACAGCCCCTACGATCGCTACTCCGCGGGCGATCGAGCGGCGCTGACCGAGGCCCAGCGCCGCGGCCTGGCGCTCTTCAACGGCGAGCGCTTCGAGTGCTTCCATTGTCACAGCGGCACCAACCTCAGCGTCAGCTATCGCGACATCCGCACGCGATCCGGATCCATCCGCTATCCGTTCTTCAACAACGGGCTCTACAACGTCGATGGCGACGGCAGCTACCCCGCCTATGATCAGGGCCTCTACGATCTCACGCTCGATCCCGGCGATCGCGGGCGGTTCCGCCCTCCGAGCTTGCGCAACGTGGCGCTGACCGCGCCCTACATGCACGACGGCAGCATCGAGACCCTGCGCGAGGTCGTCGAACACTACGCGGCGGGCGGGCGCGTGCTCGAAGCGTCGGACTACGCGGGCGACGGCCGTACCAGTCCGCTCAAGAGCGGCCTCGTGCGAGGCTTCGAGGCGACCGACGAGGAGGTAGACGACGTGGTCGCGTTCCTCGAGTCACTGACTGACCGCGCGTTCATCGAGAACCCGAGCTTCTCCGATCCGTTCGGCAGCGCTGACGGCGGCGCGGCGCCGTGAACGTTCGCCCGGGGGGCGGCGCTCCGGCCGCATAGGGCTTGCACCAGACTCCGACTGCCTCGGCGAGAGGGTTTGCCCGCTGGGCACGCCGAGTTTGTGCCCCGCCGGACGTTGCCCGCCTCGCATGCTTGGCGGACGGTCGAAGCTGGGGCATGCGGCTCGATGTCATCGTGGACACCCTGCGCCGTCGAATTCCGGGCTGCGTCGCCATCTATCTTTTCGGGTCGCACGCCGTCGGCGGCGCCAACCGCGAGAGTGACGTCGACATCGCCGTCCTGCCGCCGGCTCCGCTCGGCGACGAGGAGCGTTGGCATCTGGCACAAACGCTCGCGGTCGAACTCGGCCGGGACGTCGATCTGGTCGACCTGCGGCGAGCGTCGACCGTGTTGCGTGTGCAGGTGGTCGATTCCGGCAGACTGCTGTTCGAGTCAGACACTGCCGCGCGACAAGCGTTCGAGGCGCTGGCGCTCAGCTCCTATGCCCGACTCAACGAGGAGCGGCGCGGCATCATCGACGATATCAGGGCGCGCGGCAACGTCTATGGATGATGTCGTCCTGAACAAGGTCGCGACGATCGAGCGTTGCCTGCGTCGCGTGCACGAGGAGTACGGAGGGCAGGCCGCGAACCTCGAGCAGGACATCAGGCGGCAAGACTCGATCATCCTGAACATCCAGCGAGCCTGCGAGGCGAGCATCGACCTCGCGATGCGTCTCGTTCGGCGATTTGCGCTTGGCATGCCGCAAGAGAGCCGGCAGGCCTTCGACTTGCTGGTCGACGCGGGCAAGCTCGACGCGACGATGGCCGATGCGCTCAAGCGCATGGTCGGCTTTCGGAATATCGCGGTTCGCGACTATCAACGCATCAACCTCGCTATCGTCCGCGCCATCATCGAACACAACCTCGAGGACCTGCGCGCGTTCGCCCGTCATGCCCTGACGCTGGCAGACGGCTGACTGCGGCGGTTCGTTCGGCGCGTCACGTGCTACCACCCGGCGAAGCCCGCAAAATGTCGGAGGCGTGGAGCCCGAGGGACCCTATGCCGATTGCGGCGGCGCGCACGAGCCCGCCGCGACTCCATGCTGCTGAGGCGTGCCGTCGCTGTGGTTCCCCGGCGCGACCATCTGGTCCCAGTAACGTGACAGGTCGAGCTCGAGATCCAGCCTCTTGAGCAGCTGAAAAATACCGCCGAGCTTGCGGTGCAGGAAGATGAGGCGTCGCGGAGGCGGGGAGAATCGCAGGCTCTGGACGAAGTCTCGCACCACGGCTCTCGAGCGCAGCGCGTAATCACCGTCACGAAACGCGAACGGCTGGCGGCCGGGCTCGAACGGCTCGACAGAGCTCACCAGCATGTCGACGAATCGCTCGCGCGTGCTGAGGGACTCGCGCGCATCGAGCAGCCCGAATGCGATCCCTTCGTCGCCGATCTGGCGCCGATCTCCGGTTGCGATGCGCCGAAGCAGCGAGACGTAGCCCTGGCGAAACGCCGCGTCGTATTCGACGGTGGCCCCGAAGTCGAGGAGCATGATGCGGCTGTCCTGAGACGGTTGGATGAGGAAATTGCCGAGGTTCGGGTCGGTCTGAACCGTGCCCCAGTGAAAAAATTCCATGCAGTAGAGATCGAGCAGCGCGCGCCCCACCGCCTCGCGCGCTGCGCGCGGGGGACGGCCGCGCACCCACGCCTCGAGCGTCACCCCTTCGGCCCAGGACATGGTCAAGACCTTGGACGTAGAGAGCGCCTCCAAGGCCCGGGGAACCGCAAAACGGGCGTCGCCCGCGAGCAGCGCTTCGAAGCGCTGCTGATAGCGCCGTTCACGCACATAGTCTGCCTCGAGATGGAGGATGGCCCGGAGCTCGCCGAAGGTGTCGGATAGATCGATCTCCCGTCGCGTGAGCGCGAGCCAGCTCGAGCTCAGCTTCTCGAGCAACGCGATGTCGGCGTCGATACTCTCCGCGACGCCGGGGTACTGAATCTTGACGGCGACGGGTTCGCCGAGAGCGCGCGCGCGATGCACCTGGCCGATGCTGGCCGATGCTGCGGGCCTCGGGTCGAGCTCCGTGAGCTGAGCCAGCCCGTCGGCCCCGAGCTCGCTCGCGAGCACGCCCGCCATGACGGAGAAGTCGACCGGGTCAGCCTGTCCCTGGAGCTTGGAGAGAATCTCGAGCGCTTCGGGCGGTAGAAAGTCGCTGGCATCGAGCGAGAGCAGCTGGCCCGCCTTCATGAACGCGCCCTTGAGTCGGCCCAGACTCTCCGCGACGAGCCGCGCCTGCGCAATCCGCGTGCGGACCTCGCTCGAGCCCAGATGGTCGATGGAGCGCGACAGTCCTGCTTTGATCTGATGCGTCAGCTCGTGCTTCGCGAGCCCCGCCGCGAGCGCGAACACACGCGTCGAACGGCCCCAGATATCGGTGGGCAAGGGGCTCTTCACGCGGGCTGCCCCCCGCGCCCGCCCCACGGGCTCGCCGCGAAAGCACCCGGCGGGCCTGGGGGGGCCGGCGCCAGGCGCTGCAGGTCTCCAAGCGAGGCGCCGAGCAGGCCATCGAGCGGCGCAACCACCGTGTGACAGTGGTCAAAAACAGTCATAACGTTCATTGTAGCGCCAGACCGCGAAACGACCAGGGGGGAAGAGTCACAGCGGATTCCCTGGATATCGTCGGAATATTGGCGCATAATCTGGCGCACGGGTTGGGAAGGATAGCTCCATTTGGACCAGTATAAAACGGTCATATCGTCCACATCCGTCTCGCCCCGGCAGGCCGCCTGCGCGCTCGGCGTCAGCGAGTCCTCCGTGAAGCGTTGGTGCGATCAGGGCCGGCTCGAGATGGTGAAGACGCCGGGAGGGCACCGCCGCCTGCCGGTGACGAGCCTGGTGCGGTTCGCGCGCGAGGAAGGGCACCCCCTGCAAGACCCACTGGCGCTCGCGCAGAGCGAGCCCGCGCCCCAGCAGGGGTCGCGGGCCGTGCGTGCCGCGCTGCTCGGCGCGCTGCTCGCCGACGACGGGCGCGCGGTGCACGGCGTGCTCGAAGCGGAGTGGCTGGCAGGGCGCGCGATCGATGGCCTTTGCGATGCATTGATCACCCCGACCTTGTCCGAGCTCGGCGAGCGCTGGAGGATGGGAAAGGTGGCGATCTACCAGGAGCGGCGCGCCTGCGAGCTGCTGCAGCGAGCCCTGCTCCGGCTGGGCGAGGCGCTCGCGCCCAGAGGCGAGCGTGCTCATCCGCGTCGTCTTCTGGCGCTCGGGGGCGCGCTCGAGGGTGATCCCTACG
>Ga0247763_1000501_pt1 | contig 23295 bp, 20 predicted proteins | sample UWRJL141409B4_FD_179926 | JGI IMG/M metagenome (GOLD analysis project Ga0247763, IMG submission 179926) | Plant litter microbial communities from Arlington Agricultural Research Station in Wisconsin, United States - UWRJ-L141-409B-4 | ecosystem: Environmental > Terrestrial > Plant litter >...
CCTCCGACGCAGGCCCGGCTCGTCGAGACATTTGATCCCAGTCCGACGGCCCCACGCTGCGCGTGGAACATTGGGGTGAAACTGTCGCGGTGGTCGCGATATCGGCCTGCCCGCCGCAGCCAGAACGACCCGACGCGAGCTTCCGGCAAGGGCCGGGCGGGGGCCGAGGGGCACGATCTCGACGAAGTTGGGGTCCGGTGTGATCGACCGGGCGTGCTGGGCTCATTTTGAGAAGAGGGTCTGATTTCTGCCGCTCTCCGCCCCTCGTGCTCCCTCTGACTCTCGTGCCCCTCTGAACTCAGTGCAGGTCGAAATGACGGTGCAATACGACGACAGCAAAAGTTTTATGGCCCCTGGTGCAAGTCACCTCGCCGCCGGTCCGATGGCGGCTGGCCAGGTAAGCCCGCTGGCCTATGAGGACTCGGAGCATGGCAACGTGCTCACCCTCACGGTCGAGGGCGGCTCGCTACTCGCGGAGGTGGTCGCCATATCCACCGCGTCCTCCGCCTTGCCCTCGTGCACCGATGCCGACGAGATGCTGCGCGTCGCGGTCGGGCTCGCCCGAGACGTGATCGGGCTCGAACGGGTCGCGTTTTACATGCGCGATCCCAGCGCCGAGCGGCTCCTGTTCCGGGGCGCCTGGGGAACGGGGCCCGACGGCGTCACGCGCAGCGAGCACGCCTCGTACCACGAGCTGTCGCTGCGGGATGGCCTGTCGCTGCAAAACCTGCGCGACACCGGCATGCCCGCGCTCTGCCGCCCCCGCGCCGACTGGTTCTCGCCGGAGACGGCGCGGGAGCAGGCGGGCAGCGACGGCTGGGTCATGGTGACGCCGCTGTTTGCGGCAGGGCATCTCGTCGGCGTGATGTACAACGACGCGCCCCGCCCTCAAGGCGGCGAGCCCGGTAAGCAGGCCGCTGCCGCGGTGCTCTGCGGCATGGTGGCGATCGACTACGTCGCTCGGCGCGGGCCAGTTCGTTTTCAACCGCTCGGCGTCGCGGCGCTGCCGAGCCGGCTCGTGCAACGCATCCGGGAGGCCATCGACGAAAACCCGGCGCGGCGTGGCAAGGATCTCGCCGTCGAGTTCGGGGTGAGCCCAGGGCACCTGGCGCGGGCGTTCAAGCGCGAGATGGGCCTCTCGCTCGTCGACTATCGCAACCGAAAGCGCATCGATCGCTTCTGGGACACGCTGCGGCGACGCGGTCGCGCCTACAGCTTGAAGCAGGCGGCGTTCGATGCCGGCTTCGGGAGCTACGCTCAGTTCAATCGCATCCACAAGAAGCTGGTCGGCGTGGGGCCACGGCTGGGGGCTCGGCGCACCGAGGCCACGCCGTTCGAGGTCCGCGACGCAGCCGACGTCGCCTCCTGAGCTCAGCGGCCGCTGCGCGCTGCTGACAGCGGCGCGCGGTCATGGCCTTTCGTCGACACGCCTCGGCGCGCCGCTGACCGCAGCAGGGTCGGCAGTGGCGGCCCCGAGCCGGCGTGCAGCCAGCATCGAGCCGGCCAGGCCGAGCAGCGGCATCGACCACGGCGGCAAGCCTGCGAACAGCCCGAGCAGTCCGAGGGCCCCCGGGGCGAGGGCGGACAGGAAGGCGGTGCGGGTCTCGGCGTGCAGGGCCCTCGCCAGCTGCACGGCAGCGGCCGCGTCCCGCACATCACCCGACGCAACGTCGATGTCGCAGCGCTCGAGCGGGCCACCGCGGGCGTCGATGTTGATCGAGAGCGGCGCCGCGGCGAGCGCCGCGTCATCGATCGACGACCCAACGACCGCGATCGTACCGGCGCCGCGCGCCAGGCGCCGCACCTCGGCCGCGCGGTCGCTCGGCAACACCTCGGGGCGCACGTGCTCGATGCCGATGTGTCGGGCCAGCGCGCGGCAGGTCTCCCGAGCCTCGCCCGAGAGCAGCACGGGCTCGACGCCAGCATCGATCAACGTCTGCGTGGCCGCTCGCGCGCCGGGGCGCAGCCCATCTTGCAGCGCCACGAGGCCCACCCAGCGGCCATCGAGCGCTACGAGCAGCACGCTGCGCCCGAGCGCCTCCAGCTCACCGATGCGTGCCTCGGCGGAGGCCACGCTGATGCGGCGCGCGAGCAGCAACGCACGCGTGCCGGCGACGAGGGCCTGCCCGTTCGAGGCCACGGCCGTAACGCCGAGGCCGGGCAAGTGATCGGGGCTGCGCGTCGCGTCGGGGCGCAGCCGCTGAGCGGTGAGCGCGCGAGTGAGGGCTGCGGCGAGCGGTGAGGCCACCCCGGCATGGGCGCCCGCGAGCAAGGCCAAGAGCTCGTTCTCGTCGAGATCGCCGGTGGGTTCGATGCTGGCCACGCTGAGCTCGTCCGAGAGCAGCGTGCCCCGATCACAGAACACCACGCTCGACGTGCGCCCCGCGCGATCGAGCGCCGCAGAGCTGCGGAAGCAGATGCCACGCAGCGCGAGGCGGTGCACGCCCTGCGCGATGTAGAGAGCGAGCAGCTCGGGCAGAGCCGCGTTGGCGATGACGGCAGAGATAGCCGCACCCTGCGCGATCGACAGCAGCGGCGGCACGTCGAGCGACAGGCTGAGAGCGCCCCCGGCGACGCCGATGGCCGCTGCTCCGGTCGTCGACACCCACTCCGCCAGGCGCGCTATGCCCATATGACGATCGGCGCGCCGCGCAGGATCCACGCCGAGGCGAGCCCAGCCGCGATCGTTGCCGACCCAGCGCACCATCGCGCGCAGCGCTCCGTCGACCACCGTGGCCCCGGCGAGCAGACCATCGCCTTCGCCGCGGTGCGGTCGCAGCCTCGACCACGGCCAGGGTTCGACGCGCGCGCGGCCGGCGGTGATGACCACGTCCACGTAGACGCGCTCGCCGGCCCGCAGCACCAGCTCTTCGCCGGGCTTCAGCGCCGCCACCCGCCGTGCCAGCTCGACGTCGCCCAGCGTCTCTTGACCCAGAGCCTCTGCGACCCAGCGCGGGAACGCCGCGAACCGCTGGCGTTGGCGAGCGATCCAGAAGCAGCTCCCGGCGGCGACGGCCGTGACGACGGCGGCGAGTCGAGCAGTGGCAGCCGCTCTCGTCGGGTCGAGCGCCAGCGCGAGCACAGCGGCCGCGGTCGCGACCAGCGGGCTGACGCGAGCGAACGCCGAGTGCCCGTGTCTCCGAGACGTGGCGACCAGCAGCGACGTGCACGCCAGCGCGGCACCCAGCACCGCCAAACTGATGGTCGCGGAACGCGCCCCGGCGCTCGAGAGCGGCGCGAACGTCGCCGCCGCAGCAAGCGCACCCAGGGCCATGGCGGCGCTCAACCAGCGCGAGCCGGACACGGGCACCGGCGCCGGCTCGCTCTCGACGCCGAGCCCAACATCGGAGGCGTCGCGAGCGTCGCGCGAGCGCACCGAGCTCGCGCGCGACCCGTCACGGTCCGCCTCGGCGTCGTTTCGCGGCCCCGTTTCGTCCGGGAAGAACGAGGCTCGGGCCATGCCAGGCCGAGACGGCGGCGAGCGCGCGGGTAGGGGAGTGACGGGGGGCGGCGGCAGCCAGCTCCCGGGAACGAAGCGCACCCGACACTCGGGGCTGCAAAAGTAGTGAAAGCGATCGTCGAAGATGGCGACCCGAGCTGCCCGCAGCGGGTCGACCCGACCGCGGCAGGTGCTGCACGGCAGCTTTCGCTCGTCACCGACCGGGATCGGCGCCGGGAAAAAGCGGCGCGGCCGCACCCTGTCAATCATCCGGCGTGAGCGCCCACTCGAGTGCGGCCTTGGATGTATGCAGCCGCGCCTCGGCTTGATCCCAGACGTGGCTGAGAGGCCCATCGATGACCTCCGCCGCGATCTCCTCGCCGCGATGTGCTGGCAAGCAGTGCAGCACCATCACGTCTTTCTTGGCTCGCGAGACCAGGTCTGCATCGACCTGGAAGCCCGCGAATGCGCGCAGCCGCGCCTCTTGCTCCTGCTCCTGGCCCATGCTGGCGAAGACGTCGGTGTTGATCACGTCGGCGCCCTCGGCGGCCTGGCGCGGGTCGCGCAAGATGCGGACTTTCGCGCCGCGCTCCCGCGCGCGCTCGACCTCTCGCGCGTCGGGATCGAAGCCTTCGGGGCAGGCGATCGCGAGGTCGAGCTGCAGCAGCCCCGCCGCCTCGAGCCACGAGTTGGCCATGTTGTTGCCGTCGCCGATCCAGGCATACGACAACCCTTTGAGGCGCTTCTTCGCGCGCCGCACCGTCTGCAGATCGGCCAGCAGCTGCATCGGGTGGCTGTGATCCGTGAGCGCGTTCAGCACCGGCACGCTGCTCGCTCGAGCCAGCTCCAGCAGGCGGGTGTGCTCGAACGTGCGCAGGGTGATCGCGTGCACCATGCGTGACAGCACGCGCGCCGTGTCGGGCAGCGGCTCGCCGCGGCCGAGCTGCGACGTCTGCGAGGTGATGACCACCGGGTGGCCCCCGAGCTCGGCGACGGCCACTTCGAGCGAGAGTCGCGTGCGCGTCGACGCCTTGTCGAAGATGAGCGCCACCGACTTTCCAGCGAGGGGCCGGCGCGCCGCCGCGGACCCGCGCGTGTCCTTCCAGCGATCCGCCGCGTCGAGCAGGCGGACCAAGCCGTCGGCGCCCAGGTCAGAGAGCTCGGTGAAGTGGCGGGTCATGAAGGGCGCTCCTTGCGAACGGACGCCGAGCGGCGGGTGAGGGAAGCGATCATGGTTACCTCAAGCAGCGCTTTCTCGCTCGATGGTGGAAAGTACGCGATCGACGATGCCGATCGCCTCGTCGATCTCCGTCTTCTCGATGTTGAGCGCGGGCGAGAAGCGCAGGGCGGTTCCTCCCGCGACCGTCAACAGCACGCCGGCCGCTCGCAGCGACTCGAGCAGGGTGCGGGCGTCGACGCCGGATCTGAGCACGAGCGCCTGCAGCAAGCCGAGCCCCCGGCGGCCCTCGACGGTCCTCGGGTGCGCCGTTGCGAGCCACGCGAGGCGCTCGCCGAGGTAGGCGCCGTTATCGCGAGCCTTGTCGACCAGCTTGTCGGCGTCGATGCGGGCGAGCACCGCGCGCGCCACGGCCGATGCCAGCGGATTGCCTCCAAAGGTGCTGCCATGGCTGCCGGGGGGCAGGGCCGTCTCCAGGTGTCTTTGCGTCAGCATCGCTCCGATCGGCACGCCGCCGCCGAGGCCCTTGGCGAGGGCCACCGCGTCGGGCATTACCTCGGAGTGCTCGAAGCCGAGGAAGCGCCCGGTGCGGCCAATCCCCGTCTGGATTTCGTCTCCGAGCAGCAGCGCGCCGCGCTCCTCGGTCAGGCTGCGCAGTCGTCGCAGGAAGCCCGGCGGTGCTGGCGTCACGCCACCTTCGCCCTGAACGGGCTCGACCAGCACGCCCGCGACCGTCTCGTCTAGGTGGGCGGCCACGGCGTCGGCGTCACCGAACGGCACGTGAATGACCCCCGCGAGAGGACCGAAGCCATCGCGATATGCGGCCTGACCCGTGGCTGCCAGGGCCCCCAGTGTGCGCCCGTGGAAGGAGCGCTCGAACGCGATGATGTTGTAGCGCTTGGTTTGGCCCTGGTTGAAGAAATGGCGACGGGCGAGCTTGAGCAGCGCCTCGATCGCCTCCGTGCCCGAGTTGCAGAAAAAAGCCCGCGCGAAGCCCGTGCGCTGGCAGAGCTCGCGAGCGAGGAGCACGTTGGGCTCGTTGTAGTAGTAGTTGGAGACGTGGCCGAGCCGCTCTGCCTGTCGCCGCAGGGCGGCGACCACGTCGGGGTGGCCGTGACCGAGCGCTGTGACCGCGATCCCTGCATAGAGATCGAGATAGCTCTTGCCGGCGGCGTCCCAAACTCTGCGGCCTTCCCCGCGCACCAGCACCAGCGGAGGCTGACGGTAGTTGGGGTAGAGGTAGTTCTGGCCGATCTCGACCAGCGCAGCTTGTTCTTCGGCAGTCACCCATGTGGCTTAGCGCGTTTTTCGTCGCAAATGCCAGCGTCGATCGGCAGTCCTCGCCCCGAACGGGAACTCCCGACGAGCTTTGCCTCGCGCGCTCCACAGAGCACGAAGGCGCGGGTCAGTACGAGGCTCGCACGAACGAGTCCCGCTCGTCGCGAGCCAGTGCCTGGCTTGCTGGCCGCAACGCACGATCCAGAGCCGGGCGGCGAAGGCGAGCCGAGAACGTCTCTGCTAATCTGGTCGTATGACGAGATGCTGGCTGCTGTCGGCCGCGATTGCCGTGACGATGGCGTTCAGGGCGGGGCCGGCGCGCGCCGACGACGAGCCGCCGGGGTGCCCACCCGGCGAGTGGTTCTGTGACGAAGCCGAGGTCGAGCCTGAGCCGCCTGCCACGGGAGACGCCGAAGCGCCTCGTCCCGACGTCGACGTCGCGACGCCCGGCGCCGACAGGGGCTTTGCGCTCGAGGACGAGATCGACGTGAGGCGTCCGGCGCCGGCGCCTCTGACCGACGAGCGCTGGAGCGAGGGATCAGGGGCGCGAGCAGCGTCGCCGTGGGCCCTCGCGCTGCGCGTGGAGGGGGTCTTGCTCAACGGCAGGCGCAACGACACTGGCCTCGGCGGTATCGGCGTGAGCGGACGCTATGCGCTCGGTCCCGTCGTCACGTTCGACCTCGGCCTCGATTCGATCCTCGGCACCGACTACAACGGAGACGACCGCGCCGAGCTGATGCTCTCGCTGAGCTCGCTGTTCTTCCTCAACGACCACCCGGTGATCCGCTCCTACGTGCTGGTGGGGGTCCACGCGTCTCGGGCTCGCGTCGACGTGCTCGGCGACACTCAGACTTGGGGCTATTTCGGTGGCCAGACCGGGCTCGGGCTCGAGTTCACTCTCAATCCACGGCTCGCCCTGAACTTCGACATCGTCGGCTTCATGCGCGGGAGGACGGATTCTCGCGCCGCGCGCGAGCCAGAGTTCGTAGACAGTCTCGGTCGAGTGACGAACACGTCGGGCGGCGGCCTGCTCCGTGCTGGCGTCACGCTCCGCTTCTGAGCGGAGAGTGGGGAGCTGGTGAGCCCTCGGGGGCTCGCCGCCCCGAGCAGCGGCCGCGTGAGTGCAGGCCACAAAAAGCAACAAGGCCCTCGATACGATGACCGAGGGCCTTGGTGTCTTCACCGGACCGGTTTGAGAGGCCTAGTGCAACTCGTTTGAGTCGATGTTCGCTGGGTCAACCCGAACCACCACTCCCGGGTTGCACGCCGCTGCTGCACTGGGCTTCAGCGACGCGCGGGGGGAACTGGTCGTGGTGTGTCGAATCGCAGCCAGCGAACGGCTGGCGAACTTACTGCACGAGATCCTTCAGGGCCTTGAGCGCCGTCGCGCGCACCTTCTTGCTGGCGGGCTTCGCCGGGATCGTGATCGGCTCCTTGGTGAAAGGATTGATGCCCTGACGTTCCTTGGTTGCAGGCTTCTTCACGACTCGAAGCTTGACCAGGCCCGGAACGACGAATTCGCCCGGAGCGCCACGCCCCGCGAGCTGCTTACGAATGATATCCGACAGTGTGTCGAAAACGCGCCCCACACTCTTCTTGTCGAGTTCCGTGGCATCGCTAATCTCCGCGATGACCTGGGCCTTGGTGAGTCTCTTGCCAGCCATGCACTACCTCCTGTGCGATAGAAACCGCTTTCGCCCGCGTGGAACACTCCATGAGGATCGCTCAGTCAAAGACTGAATGATCAAAACAGAGCCTGTAGATGGCGGATCCGGCAAAAACCGAGCCGCCGAAAACAGAGCCCGCGGAAGCGATGCGCCTGCCTGATTATCCCTTGATGAAACCGTCGCTGCTCGTCAGCCCTGCCTGATTGGGTGCCGCCGCTCAGTTGGGTTCGCAGTTTTCTCGGGAGCGTCTGTCGACAGTCGCCCGAGCGACTGCGCTGTTTGGCGTACCGAACTCGGCAGTAACATCAGATGCGCTCGGGACGAGTAACAGGGCGCCATAGCCCTTTCAAGCAAAAAAACAGCGGTTTTGTGACTGCCAACGCGATTTCTCTCTCGTCCACACACACAGGGATACACGGGGAGGGAAGCTCAGGATGGCCTCGTGTAGCGCCGCAGGGTTCCGCGCTAAGTGCTCGGAAACCTTCCATAGCCGCCCAGCAGCGCATGTCGTTCGTGTCGATGTCGCTGATGGCGCGGCGACGAGCTGTCCAGTCACGCGCCGGCGCGACGCGCCAGGATGCACAAAAACGGCTCATTTGCCGGCTCGCGGCCGGTCTCACGGGTCAGCCTCGAGCGCTCGCGACGAGTCGAGACGTCATCGCGTTCATGATCGCTTCCTCTTCGTCCGTCTGATGATCGTAGCCCACGAGGTGGAGGATGCCATGGGCCAGCAAGAAGCTGACCTCATCGACGAGTGAGTGTTTGCGCCCGAGCGCCTGGCGCTCCGCGGTATCCAGGGAGATCACCACGTCTCCGAGGAGGCCATGATCCATGGGCGTTGGCGTCCCTTCACCCTCGTTTTGTGGGAAGGCGAGCACGTCCGTCGGGCGGTTTTTGCCACGGTGCGTCTCGTTGAGCGTCTGGATAAAGGCGTCGTCCGTGAGCAAGATGCTCAACTCATGCTCCTCGCGTCCGAGGTGACGGAGCATGCGCTCCGCGATGCTGCGCACCTGGCGGGACCGGAGGGCGACGGACGAACGGGCTTTGCGACTCACGAACACGGGCATACGTTTGGTGCAGCAATCTGCCTCAGACTGGCCGCGCCACGCAAACGCAGCCCGCTGCCGGCGCGTCGGGCGCTGTCAGAGGTACAGGGCCGCGATGTACAGGTCTGCGAGGTAAAAGGCTGCGGGATACGAGCTCAGATATTTGCGGACCGCGCGGGATCGATGGGGCGCGGGGGACACGCTTGCGCCCCTAGAGCGCTGCTCTCTCGAAAGGGCTTGCGCGGATTACAGATCCTGCTCGGCCATCGGCCGGAAGCGGAAAGCGTCTGTCGTCGCCAGAGACACCAGCAGCTCTCGGAAGTCCCCGCCGGTGGCCGCGAATTGCGCTTTTACCTGCTCGAGACTGCAGGCGTCGGTCTGCTGCTCCGCGCGACCCATGGTGTACCGGAACCACTGCGTGGCCACGCACGCCTCGACCTGCGGGCTCGTCGCGAGCTTCGCCGATAGCTCGCGGGCACCGTCGAACGCACCCTCGAGGTTCTGATCGCCGGTGTCTACGACCAGCCCCGTAGCGTCGATCGGGATGCCGTTCTCTTCGGTACGAAAGCGACCGAGATGGTCGAACGCCTCGAACCCGAACCCGACGTTGTCGAGCAGCCGGTGGCAAGAAGCGCAGCGCGCGTCAGCGCTATGCTGGCGGAAACGCTCGCGCGTGGTGGCGTTGACGTCGGGGTCGGGGGGAGTGGTGTCGACGTCGGGCGGAGGGGGCGGGAGCTGATGGCAGAGCAGCTGCTCGCGAACGAACTTACCCCGCTGCACGGGCGCGGACTGCTCGGCGTGAGCGAGCAACGCCATCAGCCCGGGCTGCGTGAGCAAGCCCGCGCGGTTCTCGTCTCGATAGCTGCCGGGCTCGACGCCGTAGAGCGCAGCCAGCGGAGCGTCGACGAACACGCTCTGCGAGGAGAGGAGCGTCTCGACGTCGCCGCCATCTTCCCAGAACACGTTCTGGACGAAACGCGCGAGCGAATCCGCCCAGCTGGCGTTGAGCCCGTTTGTCACGTCTGTCTCGGGCACGACGCGGGTCAGCCCCGCGAACTGTGCCGTGCCGAGCCATTGTTCATGGAAGTCGGCCACGGTCTCCCGGGCACGCTCGTCGTCGATCATGCGCTCCGCCTGGGCGCGCACCGCGTCAGCGTTGACGAGCTGGCCCGCGTCGGCAAGCGCGAACAACTCCGCGTCGGGCATCGTATTCCATAGGAAATACGAGAGCCGCGAGGCCACCTGGTAGGAGTCGAGCAAGATGGCGCCGTCGCTGACGCGACCGGCGTTCGAGTCTGCGAGCGACTCCGTCCGGTACAGGAGCTGCGGTGACTGCAGGAACGACTGCAGCACCAGCTCGATCCCCTTCTCGAAGCCCCAGGCGGTGTTCGCGGCGCGGAACAGATCGACGAGCGGCTGGGTCTCCTCCGGCGTGAGGGGGCGACGAAAGGCGCGATAACCGAATTGCGTGATGAAGCCGCTGGCGCAGGCCTCGGAGCGATCGCCGGCTTCGCAGGGCAGCAAGCTGTCGACCCCGCGAGCGACCGCTCGCGTCGCGACACCCTCGGCCGCGGCCAGCTGCTCTTCGGCGAGCAGCAGGCTCGCGCGGTGCGCGTCGGCGTTGTTGCCGAACCCGAGCATGGTGTTCTCGGGGGGGAAGCTCTGGGCCGGAGCGGTGGTGTCACCGAGCAGATCGCGGACGGTGTTGTCGTACTGAAGGCGCGTGAGCAGACGCGCTTCTGCGATGCCCGGCGCGACGTTCGAGCAATCGAGCATCGTCGACCCTGGCGGGGTGACGGGCAGCTCGGGCTGCATCGACGCCGGCGGCGTTCCCGGCGGCGTCGGCGTGACATCAGCGCCGTCGCCGTTCGTTTCGGACTGGCAACTCGCGAGGAGGAGGAGTGCGGCCGCGCTCGAGCTCAACCGAATACCGCCGAAACGCCCAATCATACTTCCGAGCAGGTTGCCCTCGAACTGCAGGTCCTGCAAGCCACCGCGCGCGATCCGCTCAGAAATCCGGGGCGATCGCAGCGGATCGTGGCGCGACGAGCAGTTGTCGCGGCCTTTTGCGGCTTCGGCCCAGCGCTCAGGTCCACCCTCGATGGACGACTCTGCCCGCGTGAAAAACGCCGAGTTTTGTACAGCTTCTCCCGCTTCGCCGTGCTCATGACGAAGTTTGGTGCGAAATGGGCCGTATCGCTCTGCCGCCCGCGCCGGTGCGCGGCGCGCGCTTCAGGTGCCCCAGTCCATCGTGGGCGGCGTGATCACCGCCTGCGAGCGTGGTCCCGCCACCATCTTCACGACGAAGAGGCGTCGCACGGGGCGCTCTCGCCCCGACTCGGCGCGCACCCCCCAGAGCCCGACCTCCAGGGTCACCGTCTGCCCCGCCCAAAGCTTGGGCTGCCCGCGTCCAGGCCAGCGTTGCTCGAAGCGGCGCGGACTGCCTTCGACCACCGGCTCCTCGGCGCTGCCCTCGCGCTCGTCGACGAAGCGAGAGCTCTTGCCCTGGCTCTCGACCTTTCCGGCGATGCTGAGCGGGCCTTCTTTGGGCTTGTTCACCCAGTATTGCCGCCCATCGAACGACTCCGCGTTCACGACGATCTGGATGCCGTACGCGCCGCTCGCATCCTTGAAGGGCTTGGCCTCCGGGCGCAGGTGGATGCCGTCGATCTCGATCACGAGACCTTTGGGCGTGACGCGATAGACGATCTCGCGCCCTCCCGTCGCCTCGCCTGCTGGCGGCGGAGTCGCCGCGCTCGACGGCGCTGTCGCAGGGGTCGTCTGCGTGCTCGCCGAGAGCGCCGCGATGTCGGCGTCCAGGCCATCGTCGGAGCCGGTTGCCGGCGGGTCGCCGTTCGGCTCTTGCCCGCTCGGCCCTTGCTCGTCCGGGCTTGCCTCGCCCGCGCCGGGGGGAGGCTCTCCCCACACCTCGCCGCCGCTCGCTTCGGGCGCTCCACCTGCCGGCGTGCTGGGGGCCGCGGGGGGCGGCGAAGGGCGACCGCACGCGAGGGCTGCGACCAGGGGGACGACAGCCAGGCGGAGAGCCGCAAAGAGCGGGCGGGCTACGCCCAGCGATACCGCGGTGCCGAGCGAGACGCCGACGCCGAGCGCCGTCGAACTCCCCCCGCACCGCCCACGGGTGACCGGCGCCCCCCCGGCGGGCTCGTCACGCTGGACACGATTGTCGAGGCTTGCCATCGCGCGATTATACCGCGTCGGGCGTCCCCGTGCCGTCAGAGGATCTCGATCAGCTCGACGTCGAACACGAGCGTTCCGGCGGGCGTGCCTGGGCGAGGGTTCGCGCCATACGCGAGATCGGCGGGAATCCAGAAGCGCGTCTTCTCCCCGACAACCATGAGCTGAAGCCCTTCCGTCCAGCCCTTGATGACCTGACCGACGCCGAACGTCGCCGGACGCCCGCGCGTGACGGAGGAGTCGAACATCTTGCCGTCGGTGGTCCAGCCCGAATAGTGGACCTTGACGCGATTCGTCGGGGCGGGGTGGTCTTTACCGGTGCCGGGCTTCAGAATGGCGTAGCGAAGTCCGCTCGCCGTCTTCTTCGCCGACGCTGGCGCGGCCGCGACGTCCTTCGGCACCTCGGGTGGCTCGGGAGCCTTGATGATCTCGATCAGCTCGACGTCGAACGTCAGCGCGCCGCTCGGCGCGCCAGGGCGCGGATTCTCCCCGTAGGCGAGGTTCGCGGGGATCCAGAAGCGGCGCTTCTCGCCGACGACCATGAGCTGAAGACCCTCCGTCCAGCCCTTGATCACCTGCGTGACGCCGAACTCGGCGGGCCTGTTGCGCACCACCGAGGAGTCGAACATTTTGCCGTCCGTCGTCCAACCCGAATAGTGCACCTTGACCTGGTCGCGCAGGGTCGGCTTCTCGCTGCCGGTGCCCGGTTGCAGCACGACGCTCGCGAGGCCCGAAGGCGTGCGCTCCGCCGTCGCGGGCGGAGCCGCGACGTCAGCGGGCGCGGGCAACTGTGGCTTCTCGGGGGCGGCGGCGGGCGCCGCTTTTTCTACAGGTTTGGCCGCTACGGGCTTGTTCTCTGTCGCGCTCGGCTGGTTCGCGCTGCTCGTTTTTTCGACCTCGCCCGACTGACAGCTCGCTGCGAGCAACGCGCCGACGAGCGCTGCTGTGAGCGTGGCGCGCATCGAATGGTGCTCGACGCCGCGCGTGTACGGTGCCGCAGGACGGGCGAGACTGCGCGGGTCGGGGCACTCGCGCGAGACAGGGAAAAGCCGGAATTGCTGGTTGGAACGCATGGGCGCGAAGTCTTGCTCGAAAGCCTCACCCGGTGCGAGTGCCAAATCGCACTCGGCACGGCACGCCGCTGCGCGTTTGGTGCGCGCGCGCCCCACACGGCCAGCACATCGAAAGTTCCAACGCGCGACGGATCTGTGAGAGAGTCCCGCCGTTGCAAGGAGCGAGCGAGTGATGATGACGAGCCTGACCGGACGAGCGCGGGGCGAGGGGCGCGACAGCGAGGCGAGGGAGCATGGGCGAGCCGTGAGCTGCCGAGCCGCGAGCTACGGCCACTGCTGGCTCGCCGTGGCTTTGATCAGCAGCTGCCAACTGTTTGGCCAGGATCCCGCCCGCTGCGAGCAGAGCGTCGCCACGGTGCGCCAAGCCATCGGTTTCAAGGATTTTGCCTCGGCGCGCACCTGGCGCGAATACACCTGGAAGGTGTGTGACGAGCGCGGGGTCATCGCGACCTTAGATAAGGAAATCGTCGACGCCGAGGCCGCCGTCGCGACCGAGGCCGAGGTCGCCAAGAAAAACTCGGTGAAACTGGCGAAGGATCGCATCAACGCGGCACAAAAGCTGTGGCGCGGCTTTGACGCCGAGACGGCTGCGAACCGAAACGAGAAGGCTCTCGACGAGGTGCGCAAATCGGCCACGCGATTGGAGACTGGTCTCACACCCACATTCGCTCAGCAGCTCCGCAAATACAACGAGGGCGAGTACCAAAAGAGGCTGGCGGCGCTGAAGCGATAGGCCTAGTAAGCCAGCCATGCCGGACGAACTTTCGTCGCAGCTGGCCTCGCTCCGCATCAACCGGGACGGCCCCGCGAAGACCCGTCGCTCGAGCGGGGTCTGGCGCTGGCTCCTCGGGCTCGGGGTGCTGGGCGGGCTTGGGGCTGCGTTTTATGTGTTTGCGCTGCCGCGACTGGAGGGCGAGATCTTCAAGACGGCGGTCACTTACACCGAGGTGCTGAGCGTGTCGCCAGCGGAGGCCTCGGTGCAGCTCACCTCCGCGGGCTACGTCGTTCCGCAGCGGGTCTCGCACGTAGCGCCGAAGTTGCCCGGCAAGGTCGCCGAGGTGCTGGTCGTGCAGGGGCAGAAGGTCGAGCCGGGTCAGGTGATGATCACGCTCGACCCGACAGACGACAACGCCACCATCTTGGCCGCGAAGAGCCGGGTGTTCGCCGTGCAGGCGCGCGCGCAGAGCGCCAGGGCGACCGTGCTCACGCTGCAGGCTGAGCTCGCTGAAGGCAAGCAGCAGCACGTTCGCGAGCAACGCCTGGCCAAAGAGGGGGTGTCGGCGACCGGTATCGCGGAAGACCTCGCGGCGCGCGTCAACTCGCTCGAGCGGCGCGTGGCTGCGGCGCAGGCCGAGGCCGCGGCGGCCGCCGCGGAGGCGCGAGCGCAGAGCGCAGAGCTCGAGGCTTTGACCACTCGCCTCGACAACCTCATCATCCGCGCGCCCATCGCGGGCGTGCTGATCACCAAGCCGCCGCAGGCGGGCGAGGTGGTGAGCCCGCAGCCGCCCGGTATCAGCCTCGACATGGGCAGCATCCAGATCGCCGACTTTACCACGCTGATGGTCGAGACCGACGTGCCCGAGCAGCGCCTTCACATGATCAAGGTCGGCTCGCCCGCGGAGATCGTGCTCGATGCCTTCCCGTCGCGGCGCTACCGCGGCAAGACGGAAGAGATCACGCCCCAGGTCAACCGCTCGAAGGCCACCGTGATCGTGCGCGTCTCGTTCGTGGATGAAAAGGAGGGGGTGCTGCCCGACATGTCGGCGCGCGTCAGCTTCCTGACGAAGGCGCTCGATCCGGAGGCGCTGAAACAGCCGCCCAAGATTATCGTACCGAGCGCGGCGGTGACGGACCGAGGTGGCGGTAAGGTCGTGTTCGTGGTCGAGGACGAAGTCGTACGCATGGTGCCCGTCAAGCTCGGGCCGCCCTTCGGGCGCGGCTTCGAGCTCACGGAAGGCCCGCGGCCGGGCACGCGCCTCGTCGCCTCGCCCCCCGACACCATGGCAGACGGTCAACGCGTGAAAGAAAAGGAATCGTGATGAGCACATCTTCAGCCAGCGTCGAGCGCGAGGTCGCCACCTCCAACGCCGCTGCCATCGTCGAGGCGATCAAGGTGCGCAAGGTCTACCAGCGCGGCAAGGAAGACCTGACCGTCCTCCACGACCTCGACCTCACGATCCGAGAGGGCGCATTCGAGGCCCTGATGGGCCCGTCGGGCTCCGGCAAGAGCACGCTGCTCAACCTGATCGCCGGGCTCGATCGGCCAACGTCGGGCACGATCCGCGTGGCGGGAGCCGACGTCGGGGTCTTGCCGGAGCGCGCGCGCGCCAAGTGGCGCGCGTCTAACGTCGGCTTCATCTTCCAGACGTACAACATGATGCCCGTGCTCACGGCGCTCGAGAACGTCGAGCTGCCGCTGCTGCTCGCGAACGGTCTTTCGAGCAAGGAGCGGCGCGAACGGGCGAAGACGGCGCTGTCGGTTGTCGGCCTGGCCGAGCGCATGCAACACTATCCACGCGAGCTCTCCGGCGGGCAGGAGCAGCGCGTCGCGATCGCGCGGGCCATCGTGACGGACCCCAGGCTGATCGTCGCTGACGAGCCAACAGGCGATCTCGATCGCAAGAGCGCCGACGAGATCCTCAAGCTGCTCGAGCGGCTCAACCAAGAGTTCCACAAGACGATCATCATGGTGACGCACGATCCGGCCGCCGCCGAGCGCGCCAAGAAGGTTCACCACCTCGACAAGGGCGCGCTGCTATGAACATGGGCGTGGTCGCCGTGCGTAACCTGGGCCGCAACAAGCTCAGGACGCTGCTGACGATCGCGGGCGTGAGCGTGGCGATCGTCACGTTCATTCTGCTGCGGACGGTCCTCTCCGCGTGGACCGTGGCCGCCGATCACGCCGCGAAGGACCGGGTGGGCACGCGGCACAAGGTCAGCTTCATCATGCCGCTGCCCAAGCGCTACCTGGAGGAGATCAAGCAGATCCCCGGCGTGAAGGGCGCGGCAGGAGCTAACTGGTTCGGCGCCAAAGACCCGAAGCACGAGACCGAGTTTTTCGGGTCCTTCGCGGTCGACCCCAAGGAATATCTCGAGGTCTACGATGAGATCCTCATCCCGCCGGAGCAGCGCGAGGCCTGGTTCCAGAACCGCACCGGCGCCGTCGTCGGCGACGCGCTCGCCAAGAAGATGGGCTGGAAAGTGGGAGACCGAGTCACCCTGGCGGGCACCATCTACCCGGGCGACTGGGAATTCCAGATATCGGGCATCTACACGGCGACGCGCAAATCCGTCGATCGCTCGAGCTTCATGTTCCACTACAATTACCTCAACGACTCGCCGCAGGTGGCGAGCGCCAATTCGAAGGACCTGGTGGGGTGGGTCGTCAGCCGCATCGACGATCCCGGCCGCGCCGCGGAGATATCGAAGGCGATTGACGCGCGCTTCGAGGAGCGCGACCAGCAGACGCTCAGCATGAGCGAGCGCGCCATGAACACCTCGTTCATCGGAATGATTTCGGCCATCCTCAAGGCGGTCGACGTGGTGTCGCTAGTGATCCTGGCCATCATGGTGCTGATCCTGGGCAACACGGTCGCGATGGGCGTGCGCGAGCGAACCCACGAATACGGCGTGCTGCGTGCGATCGGATTCCTGCCCAAACACCTCGCCGTGTTCGTGCTCGGCGAAGCGGTGACGGTGAGCGTTGCCGGGGGCGTGGTCGGCATCATGATCTCGTACCCGTTCGTGCAGGAGGGCCTCGGCCGCTTCCTGGAGGAGAACATGGGGGCGTTCTTCCCGTTCTTCCGCATCGACCCCGTCACGATCGTCTGGGCGATCATCCTGGCGGTGCTCCTCGGCGTCGTGGCCGCGGCGCTGCCGGCATACACCGCGTCTCGCCTGAAGGTGATCGATGCGCTGCGGCGCACGGGCTGACGCCCGCCGCCCGGCGCGACCCCCCTCCGAAGGTAACCAGCCATGTTGATCCCGCTGAGCTATAACGTTCGAAGCCTGTTCGTGCGCAAGGCCACCACGATCGCGACCGCCCTCGGTATCGGGCTCGTGGTGTTCGTGCTCTCTTCGTCGCTGATGCTCGCCCAGGGTATCCGTAACACGCTGGTGTCGAATGGGGCGGCGAACCGAGCGATAGTGATCCGCAAGGGGTCTGACACCGAGATGGCGAGCGGCATCGACGCCAACGTGGTGAGCTTGATCATGGCGGCGCCGGGCGTGAAGCGCGGCAACGACGGACAGGCGCTCGGCACGTCGGACGTCGTGGTGGTGGCTTCGCTCGACAAGGAGGGCACCGAAGGCATGGTCTCCAACGTGCTGATCCGCGGGGTGCTGCCGGCGGCACTGCTGGTGCGCCCTGAGGTGCGGGTCGTCGAAGGGCGACCGGCGCAGCCCGGCACCGACGAGGTGATCATCGGCCAGGGCATCCGTGGGCGCTTCAAGGGCATCGAGCTCGGCGCGAGCTTCGAGCTCAAGAAGAACCGCCCGGTGAAGGTCGTCGGTGTGTTCGAATCGGGGGGCTCGTCGCTCGAGTCCGAGGTGTGGGCGGATATCGAGACGGTTCGCAACTCGTTCGGCCGCGGCAGCTCGTCGTCTTCAGCGACGGTCGTGCTCGACTCGACGAGCGCGTACGATGGCTTCGCCAGCTACATCGAGAACGACAAGCAGCTCGGGCTCGAGCCGATGCGAGAGACGGTCTATTACGACAAGCAATCCGAGGGCACGTCGATCTTCATCACTGTGCTGGGCGCCATCATCGCGTTCTTCTTCTCCGTGGGTGCCATGATCGGCGCGATGATCACCATGTACGGCGCGGTGGCGCAGCGCTCGAAAGAGGTCGGCACGCTGCGTGCTCTCGGCTTCTCGCGCGGAGCCGTGCTGCTGTCGTTTCTGTTCGAGTCGGTGGTGCTGGCCTTGATCGGCGGCCTGCTCGGTGGCGTCGCGTCGATGGGGATGACGGCGGTGAAGTTCTCGACGATGAATTTCGCGACCTGGCAGGAGATCTCGTTCTCCTTCGATCCGTCGCCCGCCATCGTGCTCGGATCGATCGCTGCCGGTGGGGTCATGGGTGTCCTCGGCGGCTTCTTCCCGGCCATAGCAGCGTCGCGCTTGTCGCCGATCGAGGCGATGCGAGGCTGAGGCGTGAGCGGCTCGAGCGCCAGGCTCGGGCTCGAACCGGCTCGGAACCATGACGTTCGTACCTCACCACCGCATGATCGCGCCGGGCGGCGCTGGCAAGCTCGCCTTCGTGCTGCACGGCGCGCTCGGCTCGGGCCAGAATTTCAGCCGTTTCATTCAAAAGCTCGCCGGGGTCCGCCCCGAGTATCGCTACGCTCTCGTGGATCTGCGGCATCACGGCCAATCGACGGGGGCTCCGGCGCCCAACACGCTCGCTGCCTGCGCCGGCGATCTGGCGGCGCTCGCCGGCTCGCTCGGCGCGGAGCCCGACGTGCTGATCGGGCACTCCTTCGGAGGCAAGGTGGCCCTGGAGTTTGCGCGGCAGGAGCTCTCGACCCAGCTCGGGCAGATCTGGGTGCTCGACTCGCTACCGGGCGCGCACCACACGCCCGGCGACTCGGAGATCACGCGCGTGATCACGGCCGTTCGTGCGGTGCCCATGCCGGCGGAGACGCGGCGGGCCGTGGTCGAGCACTTGATGCAGCAAAGCGGTCTCTCGAGCGGGCTCGCCGAGTGGATGGCCACCAACCTGAAGCGCGAGGCCGAGCGCTACACGTGGCTCTTCGACGTCGACGCGATCGAGACGCTGATGCAGGACTACTTCCGTGTCGACCTGTGGGGTTTTCTGGAGTCGCCTCGCGACCGCCCCGAGATTCAGCTGGTGGTCGCCGAGCGCAGCGACCGCTGGACGCCGGAGCTGCGGCAGCGGGCGCGCGTGCTCCCGAGCGCGACCCGGGTGGCCTATCGCGAGCTGCCCAACTCCGGGCACTGGGTGCACGTGGACAACCCGGAGGGGCTGCTCGCCATGATGCGCGAGTCGCTGGCCTGAGGCGCTGCGCCGGACTTGCCTTCTCGAGAGCCTAGCCTGGCATTCGCTCAGCCGGCGATCTTGTAGTTCTGCTCGTAGCCCGAGCTCTTGTCGAGGATGGTCAGCTCGACGCTGCCATACTCGGTGATCGAATAGACCTCTTCGATCTCGGGACCCTCGACGGGGGTGCGGGCGATGGGAATGCCGCTCAGATCGGCCTGCCCCCGCAGCTTCGGATCAAACGGGAAGAGCACGTCGGCGAAGGGCTTGATATCTCCGCTGGGATGCCCGGAGTCGTCGAGCCAGCCGCACTCGATGAAGCGGAAGTGCCCCACGTTGTGCGTGGCCCTGTAGCGCCTCGAAAGCTGAACGGGCTTGCCGCCGGGGACGGGCACCGCCGTCTCCGGACCGATGATCCGATCGAAGCCGATCTGCGACCCGCCGTATACTTCGCGAAAAACGCCCAGGTTGTGGTGGAAGCGATCCTTGAGCTGGTATTCGGCGGCCTCGTCGGCGGCGATGGCCAGCCCGATCGCGATCGCCCCCGACGGGTAGGGAGAGCGCCGCACGCGACGGCCGTAATCGGCGCGCAGGGCACGCGCCACGGCGGGCAGCGCGCTCGCTCCTCCGACCACGTACAGGCCGGCGATTCCCTTGGCGGCGTCGTCGTCGGACTCGCTCTCCGGGCCGCTGGTGGCGCTGCCGTTCGCGACTCTGCCGTTGGAGCCACCGCCGTTGCTGACGGCGCCGTTGGTTGCGCCGCTCTGCCCGAGCGTCTGCCGCACCAGCTCGAGCGTGCGCTCGAGCAACGGCACGCACGCCGCGTCGAAAGCGTCGATCGGGACCATCTCCACGTGGCCCTCCGCCATGCCGAGTCGCTTGCGGTCTGCTGGGCTCAGCGAGCGCCCGAGCTCCACGTGCACCTTGCGGGTGTTGGGATTGATCGCTTCCTTCAGCTCGCGACAGTGCTGGGCGAGCTCGACCAGCGACGCTGGGTTCAGCTCGGCGCGCGGGAGCTTGGCCTGCGCGAGGGCGAGGCCGACGAGCACGTCGTCGAAGTCGTCACCGCCGAGACGGCTCAGCCCGCGGCTCGTGACGACGTCGTGGGCTCGACCCTGCATGTCCACCAGGGAGACGTCGAACGTGCCGCCGCCGAGATCGTACACGAGCACCTTCTCGCGGCGGCTGTTGAGGGTATTCCGGTAGCGGTGGGCATATTCGACGCCAGCGGCCGAGGGCTCGTTGAGCATGCTGACGACCTCGAAGCCGGCACGCCGAAACGCCTCGAGGGTGACCAGGCGCTGCGTGGAGAAGGCGTTGGCGGGAGTGGCAATGGTGACCTCGAGCCGGGCCTGTCGCCGCGCCGCGGGTGTGTTGGGGAGGGGCAGGTTTGATGCCGTGAGCAGCGCTCGCTTGAGGGCTTCGAGGTAGCGGGCGACGACGTCGACGAGCTGGAGCGCCATCGATCCGATGCGGACCTCGTATCCGGGCGTGGCCTCGGGCGAGGAGAGCCAGCGCTTGAACGAGGGACACAGCGTCCAGCCGGGGTCGCCGCGGCACTCGAGCGCGTCGAAACCGAAGCGCAGCTCGCCGTCTTTCTCTGCGATCACGCTGGGGAAGAACTCTTGTGTTTCGGACTTGGGCGTATCGAACGAGATGACGGGATAGTTACCGCGGTCGCACGCGGCGACCACCGTGCGGGTGGTGCCGAAATCAATTCCAAGACGCACTTTACACCTCTTCGAGCGGATTATCGCCGACGGCGCGGATTTAGGCACCGTCTTTTCCTCGAGCGCGGCTACGAACTGCGCCTGGTCAGATTGCCTCGCACGCCCTTCGCCTCGGGGGCGGGGTGAGGGCCACGCAACCCAGTAGTACTCAGCCGATCAATCAGCTGACGGCGACGGGGGCGCGAACTGCGAGTTGAACGCGGTCGCCAGTGCGGGAGCCTCGAGCTCGTGCTTGAAGAAGACGTAGGCTTCGTTGAACGGTTGGCGCCGGACTTCTTCCGCCCAGGCAGCGAGCTGGGCCGGCGTGTAGTCGAGGCGGCGTAGGCGCAGGTAGCCAAAGTCGGCGGTCGGGACGATCGGGCGCGCCTCTTCGTCATCGACCTCGGCCGTGCACAGCGCGACGTTGTGGTTCCGCAGGGCGGCGAACGTGGTCTCGTCGAACCATGAGGGGTGCCGGAACTCGAAGGCCGCCTGTACGTTTCGTGGAAGCGCGCCGAGGAACGTCGACAGCGTATCCACGTTCTTCTGAAAGAACGGCGGCAGCTGGAACAAGAGCGGACCCAGCTTGACGCCGAGGAGTGAGGCCACCCGCACGAAGCGTCCGAGCGGCTCGGCGCAGTCGATCAGCTTGCGGCTGTGCGTCATGCTGCGCGGCGCCTTCAGCACGAAGCGAAAGTGCTCCGGGCTCTTGCTCTCCCAGCCTTGGATCAAGGCGTCGGGAGGCATGCGGTAGAAGGTATTATTCAGCTCTACCGTGGGCAGCCGCTCGGCGTAGAACCCGAGCATCCGCGCCGCAGGCAGCTTCTCGGGATAGAAGGTGCCATGCCATTCCTTGTAACTGAAGCCGCTGGTGCCGGCGCTGACGCGCATGGTCGCGAGCCTACCAGACCCAGCTCGCGCCGATGCACTCTGCTCTGCGGCGAGGGATAAGAGGAGTAAACGGCAGCAGCCCTTCACCTCGAGGGCCAGGCCGCTGGTCCGTTCCGTGCCGAGCGGGCGCTTCGATGAGGGCTTTCGTGGGGTCAAGCTGTGAACAACCGCGAACGGCCGCGGGGACGATGCGGCTTGGCCTGCAGATTTGCGGCTCCCGGAGTTGTTCACAGAGAAATCGACTTATTCACAGCTCAAGAAAGAGATCTCCCGAGCGTATTGGGTGCGCCCCGAGGGGGCACCCCCGCACGGCCAGCGCCGTCAGCGTGGGACGGAGGTTCATTCGGAAAGCCAAACCATGACGGAAGTCGGTGACCTGCTCTTGGTCGAGGATGATTTGTTGCTCGCTCGCGCCCTTCAACGTTCGCTCGTGACGAGGGGAATCAACGCCCGCCACGTCGCGCGCTGCGCCGCGGCGGCGGCTCTGCGCGGCCCCTTCGTGGTGGGAGTCTTCGACATCGACCTGCCCGACGGCGACGGAGTGGAGCTGGCGCGGCTCTTGATGCGCCGCGGGATCGTCCGTCGCGTGGTGTTCTACACGGCATGCTCGCACCCGCTGCGTCTCGCCCGCGCCAAAGACCTCGGCACCGTGTTCGTCAAATCGAGCCACCTCGGCTCGCTCATGGATGTGCTGGTGGCGCGTGATCGCGACCCGCGCGCTGCCGCGGGCTCTGCCCTGCACTGAGCGCCGCGGGCTCTGCCCTGCACTGAGCGCCGCGGGCACCGCCCTGAACCGAGCGCCGCGGATCTCCTCGAATGGAGACCGGAAACGTAGCACCCTCGACTGCGGGGCGCCGGCCTGAGAGCCTGCGCCCTCGCCGCCAGTTTTGTCCCCGGGCTTCGAGAGCCGAAATCCTGCGGTCGCGCTCTGCGAGCCCGTGCCGCGGGGGATAGATGCCTCGCGTCGCGCTTCCCTGCGCGCCACTCTGCGCGTATCACGCGGGTCGCGGAGCTTCCTGCCACGGCACCCCCGGAATAGAAGGTCGCCTGGGATTGTCTGGTGGGGGTCGCTCGCGATATACGCGGGCCTCGCTAACGTTTTCGAGGAGTTAGAGCATGCAGGATGTGCGCGCCTTAAATGAGGTCGTCGCCCAGGAGAGCGCATTTGTCGACGATCTGATGGCGGAGGTCGGCAAGGTCGTCGTCGGGCAGACTTACATGATCGAGCGCATCCTCATCGGACTGCTCACGGGCGGGCACGTTTTGCTCGAGGGCGTCCCTGGGCTCGCGAAGACGCTCACGGTGCGCACCATCTGCGACGCCATCCACGCCAAGTTCTCGCGCATCCAGTTCACGCCCGACCTGCTGCCCGCCGATCTGATCGGCACGGTCATCTACAACCAGAAGTCGGGTGACTTCACCAGCAAGCTCGGCCCCGTGTTCGCCAATCTGGTGCTCGCCGACGAGATCAACCGCGCGCCGGCCAAGGTGCAGAGCGCCTTGCTCGAGGCCATGCAGGAGCACCAGGTCACCATCGGCGATACCACTTACCCGCTGCCGGATCCCTTCGTGGTGCTCGCCACGCAAAACCCGATCGAGCAGGAGGGGACCTATCCGCTGCCGGAGGCCCAGGTCGATCGCTTCATGTTGATGGTAAAGGTCGGATACCCGAGCCGTGCCGAGGAGCGTCAGCTGATGGATCGCATGAGCGGGGCGGTGCCCGCCAAGGTTCGGCCGAAGGCAACCCCCGAGCAGCTCTCGAACGCGCGCCGCATCGTGCGCGACATCTACACGGACGACCGCGTGCGCGACTACATCGTCGACA
>Ga0247763_1000502_pt1 | contig 23290 bp, 15 predicted proteins | sample UWRJL141409B4_FD_179926 | JGI IMG/M metagenome (GOLD analysis project Ga0247763, IMG submission 179926) | Plant litter microbial communities from Arlington Agricultural Research Station in Wisconsin, United States - UWRJ-L141-409B-4 | ecosystem: Environmental > Terrestrial > Plant litter >...
CGAATGACGCCCCTCGAATGACGCCCCTCGACGAGCCCTCCGCCGGCGCGAACGCAGCCCCTACCCGCGGCCGCTGGCGGCCCTGGCTCTGGGGCGCTGGGCTCTCCCTCGCGCTGCTGCTCGGGCTGGGCGGCGTGGGCCTGGCCGACGCCTACGACGCGATCGGCACGCTGCCGAGCGGTCCTCGCGCCGAGCGCATCGCGCACTCGCCGCACTTTCGGGGCGGGCGCTTCGTCGACACGCTGCCGCGCGTGGAGCCCGATGTGTGGAAGGCCATGTGGCGCTGGCTCGGGGGCAACGAGTTCGGCACGCCCGCCGAGCCTCCGCCGGTGCAGGCGCGGGCCGCGTCGGAGTTCGAGGCGGCGCCGAGCGGGGTGCGCGTCACGTGGCTCGGGCACTCGACGTTGCTGGTCGAGCTCGAGGGGCGCCGCGTGCTCATCGACCCGGTGTTCGGCGAGCGTTGTTCGCCGTCGAGCTTCGTGGGGCCGCGGCGCTTTCACGCGGTGCCGATCGCGCTCGAGGCGCTGCCGCCCATCGACGCCGTGCTCATCTCACACGACCACTACGACCACCTCGACCACCCGAGCGTGCTCGCGCTGAAGGCCCGCGGAGTGCCGTTCATTGTGCCGCTCGGGGTGGGGGCGCACCTGGAATACTGGGGCGTCGCTCCCGATCGCATCCATGAGCTCGACTGGTGGCAGCAGGTTAGCCTCGCGGGCCTCACCTTCGTGGCGACGCCGTCGCGACACTTCTCGGGGCGCGGGCTCGGTGCCGACCAGACGCTATGGTCGGGCTGGGCCCTGCTCGGCCAGCAGCGGCGCGCCTACTACAGCGGCGACACCGCCATGTTCGAGGGCTTCGCGCAGATCGGCGAGCGGCTCGGGCCGTTCGACGTCGCGATGATCGAGGTCGGCGCCTACGATGCCCTGTGGGCAGACGTGCACCTCGGGCCCGAGCAAGCCGTGCTCGCGCACCAGGCCGTGCGGGCCAGCGTGCTCGTGCCGGTGCATTGGGGCACGTTCGATCTCGCGTTGCATAGCTGGGTCGAGCCGATCGAGCGTACGCTGGCGGCGGCTCGGGCCGCCGGGGTCAGCGTCGTCACGCCCAGGCCAGGGCAGAGCATCGATACGGCGTCACCGGCGGTGACCGAGCGCTGGTGGCCGACCGTGCCCTGGAAGACCGCTACCGAGGCGCCGGTGGTCTCGTCGGGGCTCGACGGGCTGCGATGAATCCGCTCCGATGAACCGGCTCCGATAAATCAGAGTCAAGCAGCTTCGACTCGCTCATTGTACGCGGCGACCGTCTTCCGCCATGCCGCGCGTTCGGTGCAACGGGCGCGGTAAGCCAGGAGGTTCGGGTACGGCTTCAGCATCTCCTGGCGAGTTCCGGCGTCCAGCACGTGGGTCATGAGGATGTCGGCGACGGTGAAGCCCTCGGTCGCGATGAACTGGCGACCAGTGAGCCAACCGTCGAGTTGCTTCAAACGCATCTCGGCCCAGCCGTGCAGCGCCTCGCTCGGCTTGCTGCCTTTGCCACCGCACAAGTCGACAAACCACAGCGATAGCACCGGCACCTCGATGGTGGTGAGCGCGGTGAAGCACCAGCGAAGCACCTGCGCCTCCCCGGCGAGATCGTGAGGCATCAGCTTGCCGCTCTTGCGCGCGAGGTAGAGCAATATCGCCCCGGACTCGGAGACCACGACGCCGTCGTCATCGATCACCGGAATCTGACCAAACGGGTTCAGCGCGCGGTAAGCCGATGAATCGAGGTCGTGGTTGGGGTGGTCCAGCCCGACGATCTCGTAGGGCAGCCCGATCTCCTCCAGCGCCCACAAGACACGCAGATCGCGAGTGTTGCCGCGCGCACCCTCGTTCACCCGAGCAAAGCCGTACAGTTTGAGCATGCCCGCAGCCTACCGCGATCGTTCGCAGATGAACTACCCCCCTCTGCATCGGGTAACCCTCTGCTCGGGCAACCCTCTGTTCGGCAACCCTCTGCTCGGGCAACCCTGCGAAATGGCGACCGACCAAAGCGCCACGGGGGGCGTGTGGCCGTATGCGGCATCTGCAATCTGACCAGATATGCTATGTTTGCAAGGATGCAGGGGAGTGGACCGCGCTGCGGCTCCGAACGCCAGGCAACCAATCAGAGCCTGTCCGACGAACGTCTGAAGACGGACGAAGAGCTAGCGAAGCGTCGTATCGATATCGACGGAAGCGCGGATGCCATCGTCGTTCGCGCCCGGAGTCGCGCCGACCAGATCCTACAGGAAGCCCGAGCCAGAGCGGACGAGAGGCTCAATGGCAGCCCTGTCGATGGCAGCCCTGTCAGTGGCAGCCCTGTCGATGGCAGCCCCCGCGAGAGCGGAGCTATCAACGGCGAGCGTTCGCGAGATGACGAGGCGATGCGCCAGGAGCGTACGACGGCAGACGACGCGCTCGCACGGGAACGAGGCGCGCGACGCCGCGCATTGGCCGCCCTACTGGCCCTCGAGCGCGAAGAGACAGACGACCGCCTCGTCCTCGAGCGCGCCCGCGCCGACCAATCCATTGCCTCGCGGGACGACTTCATGGGGATGGTCAGCCACGACCTGCGCAACATGCTCGGTGGCATGGCCATGAGCGCCGTCTCTCTCCTGAGCATCACCTGCTCCGATCGCGAAGTCAGCAACGCCATCACGACCAACGCCCAGCGCATCCAGCGCTATGCGGCGCGCATGAACCGGCTCGTGGCAGACCTTCTCGACGTCGTGAGCATCGAGGCGGGACAACTGTCACTCGTTTCGCAGCAACAGAACGCTGCTGAACTGGTGCGCGACACGCTCGATGCGTTCAGCGGACCGTCTGCCGCCAAAGGCATCTCGATGCGCACGGAAGTGAGAGCGGGGTCGCTGCTCGCGCGATATGATCAGGAGCGGATTCTCCAGGTGCTCGCGAATCTGGTCGGCAACGCCATCAAGTTTACGCCGGCTGGAGGCAGGGTAGACATCATCGTCGAGCCCGTCGGCGACGACGTGCGATTTGGCGTCATCGACACTGGCCCCGGTATCGCCGAGCAGGGTGGCCTCATCTTCGAACGCTTCGGGCGCGTGGCAAAGTGGGAGCGCTCCGGGCTCGGCCTGGGACTGTACATCGCGAAGTGCATCGTCGATGCTCACGGCGGGAAGATATGGGTCGAGAGCCAACCCGACCAGGGCAGCTCATTCTACTTCACTCTGCCGAGCAGCGCCTCGGCGGGTGCCCCCGTTGCCCCGCAACCTACCCAGGTGTAAACACCCGGTGTGTGAGCGTCGTGCCGTGGTCTAGGGGGTGGGCGCGAGGCTCGCGTATGGCTCGAGCCTTGCAACAGCTCCGCCCATGACAGCCCTGCGCGCAGTTCTCCTCGATATCGACGGAACCTTGGTCGATAGCAACGACGCCCACGCCCACGCCTGGGCTGGCGCGCTCGGGCATTTCGGCCACGACATCGCCTTCGAGAAGATACGCGTGCTGATCGGCAAGGGGGGCGACAAGTTGCTGGTCGAGGTCGCCGGCATCGAGAAGGAGTCACCGCAGGGCAAGCAGATCGACCAGCGGCGGGCGCAGCTGTTCGCGCGCGACCATCTGCCGCGGTTGAAGGCGTTCCCGAAGGCGCGAGAGCTGCTCGTGCGCCTTCGGGGTGATGGGCTGCGCCTGGTGGTCGCGACCTCTGCCAAGGGGGCGGAGATGGATGCGCTGCTCGAGATATGCGAGGCGAAAGACCTGCTGCATGCGAGCACGTCGAGCGACGACGCGGAGAGCTCGAAGCCCGACCCGGACATCATCAAGGCCGCGCTGCAGAAGGCGGGCACTTCAGCGAGCGAGAGTGTGATGCTCGGCGACACGCCGTATGACGTGGAGGCGGCGCGGCGCGGTGATGTGGGAACGGTCGCGGTGCGGTCGGGTGGTTGGGAAGATGACGCGCTCGACGGTGCTCTGGCCATCTACGACGACGTGGCGGATCTGCTGGCTCGCTACGACAATACCCCGTTCGCACGCCGGCACGGTTGAGAGCGGCTCACTGTCACGACCCCGCTCGTTATGCGCCGAGCACGAGCCCTTCGATGTCGTGCTTCTGGGTTACGGGCACGAGTTGATCGACGACCCGGCACACCAAGTGCTGGCGCACACTGACCGGCAAGCTCTCGTGAAACGAGCGGGTCACCATCAGATCGTGCAACGCCGCATGGCCCGCGCCCGGCGCGTCTACACCGAGCACGAGGACGGGTCGGGCTACCGGCGATGGATGCGACGTGCCTCGATGGATCGTGAGCGCGCTCCGCGCAGACACGTCACCGGCCTTCGGATACTTTCGCACGCCGCGCGCTGCGTAATCGCCCCACGTGGCCTCGGGCGGGAACATCTGCCCCTTCCAGGTGCGGCCGTCGTCGTATTGCGTGCCCGGGGCAACCTCGAACGGACCCATGTCCTCGGTCACGTCGACGCCCGTCAAGTTGAAGGCCAGCGAGGTCAAGCGGCGTCCAGCGTACGTCTCGGGCGGCGAAGGGAAATCACGATGCCAGGGTTGAAACCGGGCGCCTTGAAATGGGACGTCGAAGCCAACCTCGACGATCTCGTAGTGGGTGCCCAGCACGCCTTCACAAAGTGACGTGACCCAGGGGTGCGTCACGAGGTCGACGAAACCCGCGATCTGTTCCGGGTGGACCTCGACGTACCAGCGCCGAGGGCCGCGCCCCACGGCGCCTCCAGGCCGCTGGATCGCGCTCCAGAAGGCCGTCATCATGTCTTCGCGAACGCGCTCCACCCATTCGCGAGTGAACGCGCCGCGGAGCGCCGCCATGCCGTCGGAGCGAAGCGCCTCGACGTGGGACGCGATGCTGTTGCTCATCGCTGGCCTTAGCACGTCCGGCGCCTGATCGCCCCCAGACGTCGAAGACATGAGACGCCGGCTATCGAGCTGCGTCCAGTGAAGCTCGCGCGTGTTTCACAGACACGACCCTCATCACCGCAATCGAGCACGGTGTGGCGCATCATCGCGCTGCAGGGCGCATCGAAACCTCCTGCTGCTCAAAGAAATCGCGTCGGCTGTGCCACCAAGGCCGCTGGGCACGCGCATTGCTATCAGGTTGGGAGTTCGCCTTTGGGAGTTAGCCATCGAGCGTCCGCGCGAGGGAATCCGCGCGGGCGACGAGAGGCCGCCCTCCTCGTAGATGGGTTGCATGACTCCGTCGGCAGCATGCCCCTCGATGGCGCTGGAACTACCACCAAGTCCGGAAGCTCGTGTTGGCGTTCGTGAGCCCCCGCGGCCCAGTCCCACCCGATGTACCTTCGGCATGACTTTACAATCCAACGACTCAACCAGGAGAGAAGAATATCCAATGTTCATGCATAACAAGCGCTTGCAGTACACCGTGCGCGTCGGCGAATCCAACCCCGGTCTGGCCAACCTCATGCTCGAGCAGTTCGGGGGTCCGCAGGGTGAACTCGCCGCGGCCATGCGGTACTTCACTCAGGCGCTCGGCGAGGATGATGCCGGCAGAAAGGACCTCTTACTCGACATCGCCACGGAAGAGCTGAGCCATCTCGAGATCATCGGCAGCATCGTCGCGATGCTCAACAAGGGCGCGAAGGGTCGGCTCGCGGAGCAGGCAGACGAGCAGGCCGACATGTACGCCGCGATCACAGGCGGCGGCAACGACAGCCACACCACACAGGTGCTCTACGGCGGCGGCCCAGCACTCACCAATTCCGCCGGAGTTCCCTGGTCCGCGGCGTACATCGACAGCATCGGAGATCCGACCAGTGACCTGCGCTCCAATATCGCCGCAGAGGCGCGCGCCAAGATCATCTACGAGCGGTTGATCAACACCACGCCAGATCCCGGCGTGCGCGACGCGCTCACCTTCTTGATGACGCGGGAGATTGCCCACCAGAAGTCCTTCGAGAAAGCGCTCTACGCGATCGAGCCGAACTTCCCGGCCGGCAAGCTACCCGGTGACCCGCGATTCACCGATACCTATTTCAACATGTCGCAAGGCGAGGACGACATGCGCGGTCCGTGGAACGACAAGGGCTGGAACTACGTGAGCGAGCGCGACGACCAGTCTGCCGTCGATGGGGGCGACGGCTCGGCTTCCGTCGATCTTACCGCCTCTGAGGTGACACAAGTGACCCGGCTCGCCTCCCGCACAAAGAGCGATCCGAGCGGCGACCCCGTGACGGGCGCTGAACTGGGCGCCGGGCGGCGAGGGGCCGGCAAGCCTTCGCGCGCGAAGCGCTGAACGCGCGAAGCCACCCGCGTGTCGTCTCCCCGTATGGAAGCATCGGATGTGCCGACCGCCCTGCAGCCGCTGGGGGCTGCGGGCGGGCCCGAGCGCAGGCGCTTCGCCTTTCTCGGAGCGGCCGCTCTCGTCAGCGTTGGATACTTCGACCCGGGCAACTGGGCGACGGACCTCGAAGGCGGGGCTCGCTATGGCTATCAGCTGCTGTGGGTCTTGGTGCTGAGCGGGGTGATCGCGACCCTGCTGCAGACGCTATCGGCGCGACTCGGCATGGTGAGTGGGCTAAACCTCGCCGCCGCGTGTCGTGTCTACTATCCTCGATCCCTACGCATTCCGTTGTGGCTCCTCGCAGAGGTCGCGATTGTCGCTTGCGACCTGGCCGAGGTCTTGGGCAGCGCCATCGCGCTCAATTTGCTATTCGGCCTGCCATTGCTCGCCGGAACATTGCTCACCGCGGGGGACGTGCTTCTCATCCTGGCGCTGCAGCGGCAGGGCACACGCCGCATCGAGATCTTGGTGATGGGGCTGGTCTTGGTGGTCGGAGTCTGCCTCGGCGTGCAGCTGCTGCTGGTTCGCCCAGATCTCGCGGCCGTTTCGCGTGGGCTTTTGCCGAGCCTGCCCGGGGAGAGCCTGTTCATCGCGATCGGCATCCTCGGCGCCACCGTGATGCCGCACAATCTGTATCTCCATTCGGCGATCGTTCCGAAGCGAGATGCTTCGCACCGGCGCGCTGATCAGGCGCAGCGCCTGCGTCGAGCGTTCGCAAGTACCGCGTTCGCGCTCAGCGTCGCATTGCTCTTGAATGTCGCCATCCTGGTCATGGCGGCAGCAGTGTTCTCGACACGCAGCATCGAGGTAACGAGCTTGGCGGATGCTCACCGCATGCTCACTCCACTGGTTGGAACGAGCGCCGCCGCCGCGCTGTTCGCGGTGGCCCTGCTCTGCTCGGGGCAAAGCTCGACCATCACCGGGACACTGGCGGGCCAGGTCGTGATGGAGGGCTTCGTGCAGCTCCGGCTGCCGCCCGCGGCACGCCGAGCGCTCACCCGGGCCATCGCGATCGTTCCGGCTGTGGTCGTGCTCGCCGTGGTCGGCGAACGAGGCACCATGCCGCTGTTGCTGGTCAGCCAGGTGGTGCTCAGCATGCAACTGCCGTTCGCCATCATCCCCTTGATCCGATTCACCGGCTCGGCGGAGATCATGGGGCGCTTTGCGAACCGCGCGCCGATCCAGGCGCTGGCGATCGGCTGCGCCGTGCTCATCATTTGCGCGAACGCCTGGTTGATCAGCAAATTCATCGCGTCCTGGTACGGTGAATTTCCTCTTCTGGCCGGCGTGCTCGGAGCGGTCGCGGCGCTGGCGCTAGCGCTGATCGCGACGATCATCGTCGTACCGTTGCGGGCGCGGACGAGCCAAAGGCAAGCCGAGCTCAGCGAGCTGAACCTCGGGGGCGCCTGACGCCATGCTGAGGCTCAGTTGTGCCTCGAGGTGTGGGAGTAATGCTTCCCCGGTCTCGTAGATGCCGGGAGCCGGCGCGTCTCGAGGTGCGTGAAGAGCGGAAGCCACGCGCAGAACCCGGCTTCATGGAAACGGCACGCATGTTGCTGGGCGAGTGGCAGATGCCCAGCGTGTGCGAGCACGGCCATCGGTGTGACGCGAGCTCAGCGCGCCATCGCCAACCGCGTCAATGCCCGAGCGGAGAGTTGGTCGAGCGCCACGCCTGAGATCGAGAGCCAGAGGCCCGGCGTGGTTGAAGGCAACACGCCAGGCCCGGGTCTGTTCCGCGAGAAGAGCCCCGAGGGGCACCACCGCGTCACCTTCGTCGAGCTCTTCTTCGATCTGGTGTTCGTGTTCGCGGTGACGCAGCTCTCCCACGGTCTGGTCGGGCAGTTCTCGATCTTGCGCCTCGTCCAGATGCTGCTGTTGATGGCCGCCGTCTGGTGGGTCTGGATATATACCTGCTGGGTCACGAACTGGCTGGACCCCGAACGGCCCATGGTGCGACTCATGCTGTTCGGAATGATGCTGGCGGGGCTGGCCCTGTCGACCTCGATTCCGGAGGCCTTCGCAGCGCGCGGGCTGGTGTTCGCGGTCGCCTACTTCGGGATGCAGATGGGGCGCACGCTGTTCATGCTCATCGCCATCCCGGCGGAGCACGGGGCCATGCGGCGGAACCTTCAGCGCGTCTGCGTCTGGCTCGTGCTGTCTGCCCTGCTCTGGCTCTCGGGAGGGCTGAGCGCGCCGGCGCTGCGCTTGCCGCTCTGGGCGGCAGCTCTGTTGATCGAGTACACGGGGCCTGCCGTACGCTTCTGGGTGCCAGGCCTCGGCACCTCGAGCGTCGAGGACTGGTCGGTCGAGGGCGGGCACATCGCCGAGCGCGCCGCCCTGTTCATCATCATCGCGCTCGGAGAGTCGATCCTGGTCACGGGCGCCACGTTCGCCGGAGCCGACTGGAATGCGGTCACGACGCTCTCGTTCGCCGTCGCTTTCGTGGGCAGCGTCGCCATGTGGTGGATCTACTTCGACACCGGCGCAGAGATCGGCACCGAGCGGCTCAGCCAGGCCTCCGATCCGGGGCGCATGGCACGCACCGCCTACACCTATTTGCACCTGCCGCTGATCGCCGGAATCATTCTCGCGTCGGTGGGCGATGAACTCATGCTCGCACAGCCGCACGCCGCGCCTGACGTGCTGGCCGTGCTCGGTCTAGTCGGCGGCCCTGTCGTGTATCTCGCGGGTGCTGTGCTCTTCAAACGAGCTATTCGAGGCTGGTTTCAGCTCTCTCACCTCGTGGGCATGGGCTTGCTCATCATGCTGCTCGGCGTGGGGTCGTCGTTCTCACGGCTTGGTCTGGCCACGGCGACGTCGGTGGTGCTGGTCATGGTGGCGGTCTGGGAGTCCCTCGCGCTCCGATCCGGCCCCGCCAAGGTGGCAGCCTGAGGTTTCCGGTGTCTGGCTGGGCGAGCGGTGCACGCAGCTTGCAGCTTGCAGGAGCCCTCCCTCAAGGCTCCGGAAAACAGCACCCTTCCTCGAACTCGGCGCAGCTGTCGCAGATGAGCCCCTCGTCGCAGGCGACATCCCGCGGGCACGGCTCTCCCGCGCCGCCTGCCGGCAGGCAACAGGGGCCGTTGGGGCAGCTCTCGTTGTCGTTCACGCAGGCGAGTCCCGCGCCGCAGGTGTCGGAGTGCAAACAGGCATCTCCGTCGCGTCGAGGTACGATGCAGCAGTTGGTCGCGCCGTTGTTGCACAGCTCGATGCTGACGTCGCACGAGAGGCCGTCGTTGCACGACGTGGCGCCCTGCCCGTCGTCCAGGCACGCCGAGCCGAGCTCGCCCGGAGCTCGGCAGCACGACGCAGGCCCCGAGGGATCGCAGGCGGCCCCGCTCAGGCAAACGAGCCCTTGCTCGCACTCGACGAGCGCCTCGGGGTCGTTGCTGCAGGCCGGTCCCGTGGTGATGGTGGGGCGACAGCAGCTGTCGAAGCCCGAGTCTTCACACTCGTCGCCGCGCACGCAGGTCAGGCCGGCGTCGCACGTTCTGTCCTGGCGGCAGCGTGCTCCCTCTGCGCCCGCCGCGGCGTCCGCCGTCGCGCAGAGCGTGGGATCAGAGTCGCACGCCATGTCGGCGCCGGGCTCGAAGCAGGTGTCGTTGGCGGGCCCGCCCTCGTTGGGGTTGGCGGGAAGGCAGTCGAATTCACAGGCCGTGGCGGGGCACGGGTCGCAGGCGTCGCCTCGGCCGTCGCCGTCCGTGTCGGCTTGTGGCCCGCTGATGAAGCGACAGACGTCGCGGGCGTTGGCGACGCCATCACCGTCCTGGTCGAGCACGCGGTTCAGGTCGGGCACGGGCTCGGTCGAGCCGACCTGCGCCAGATGCGCCGCCAGGTTCCGAGTCACCGCCGGCACGTCCACCTTGGCGAGCGCTGCCGCGATGGCCAGTTTCTGAGCGGCGTCGAACGTGCCGTCGCGGAGGCCGCTCGCGAGCGAGGTCAGCGTCTCCTGAAGCGTAGCGTCGACGGACCCGGCAGAGCGGTCGCTCGCGAGCTGGAGCAGGGTGGCGCTCAGCCCGAACAGGTACGCGTTGTCGTCGTTGTCCCCGCCGGCCACGTTCAGGCTCGTGCCCGGCGCGCTCGCCGTGTAGTAGTCATCGGTGATGCCGAGCTCGCGGAGCAGCTCGCCTTCGGCCTGGGCCACGGCGGCCGAGAACGCCATCCCGCCCTCGACCAGCGCCGCGATCCGCTCGGTGGTGAGGTGCGTGGTCAGGTTCACGTAAACCTGCTGCACACCGTCACCGCTCGGTACAAAGAAGGTCCTCAGCGTGACCGGAGAGGCCGACAGCGCCCCGCTGACCTCGTTGAAGTAGAGCCCCTCCCCTCGCAGCGAGATCGGGCCGGGCCCGACGTAGCTCAGCGAGAACTCTCCGCGGTCGTTGGTGGTCAGCGTATCGAACGCCTGACCCGTCGGGTCGAGCCGCGCGTCGAGCAACGTGAGCACGACAGACGAGCCGACCACCAGCGGCCCCTTCTGAACCGCACCCTCGATCGTCACGGTGGCCCCCTCCTCCGTCGCACCGGCGGCGCCCATGCCCGCGCCCGTGCCTGCTGCCCCGCCGGCGCCGGCCGCGCCGTCGAAGCCGGGTTCGTCCACCCGTGTGGTGGAGCAACCTACCGCCACAGCCAGCGCGGCCCATGCGATCGCCGACCGTGCCTGCCTCTCGAAGTCCACCATTCTCCACCCCCGTATCCGTGGAAGGTGGCTTGGCGAACGGTCGCTACCGTTCGGTATTGAATTTCAAATGGTGGGTATCGGCGCACGCTGCAATTTCCGCCAGCGGGCTCGGCACCTCGGTTAAGGCGTTGCGTCTTCCGACGCGCGGGGTTTTCGCCGCATCGTCCATTGAACCGATGGGGACGCTCGAGAACCGGCGAACGCCGCTCACGTGAGCAGCGACCAGATCGCGATGTAGTGGCAGACGGCGCCCACGAGCCCGAACAGGTGGTTCACCTCGTGGTACCCGAACGTGCGCGGCCACGGGTTGGGGATTCGCAGCCAGTAGATCAGCGCGCCCGTCGTGTAGCACACGCCACCGATCAACAGCAGCGCCATCGCCTCGAGCCCGATGCTCGCGTAGAGCTCGGGGAAGTAAGGCGCCATGCACCAGCCGATCAGCACGTAGATGGCGCTCGTGATCATGCGCGGCGCGCGCGACCAGAAGTGCACCTTGAGCCAGCCGATCAGCCCGCCGCCGATCGCGACCGAGAGCACCACGCTGCGGGGCAGCTCGTCGAGGCGGTAGGCGAACGGCGCATAGCTGCTGGCGATCAGCACGTAGATCATCGAGTGATCGAGCCGCTGGAGGCGGCGCCTCGCGGCGAGCGACCAGTTCGGCGTATGAAACAGGCCGCTCGTGCCGAGCACGAGGATGAGGGCGACGCCGTAGACCCAGGCCAGCGTCGTCGGCGTGCCCGCCCGGGCGAACAGCACGAGCACGGCCGTCGCGGGTATGGCGGCGAGGGCCGCGCCGACGTGCAGCACGCCGCGCAGCTTGGGTTTGACTTCCGCCACCGACGAGGCGGCTGTAGATGAGACCGCGAGCTCGAGCGTAGAATCCGCCACCATTCTGAGTATGACAGGAACGAGCCGAAAGGGCATGCCACCTCGAGGGGGGCCCTGAGCGCTGCTCGGCGCAGCCGCCACTAGCACGCAGCCAGTCCTCACGCAGCCAGTCCTCACGCAGCCAGTCCTCACGCAGCCAATCCGCACGCAGCCAATCCGCGCGCAACCGATTCGAGCGGCGCAATCGACGAGATGTGGGCCGCCGCGAGGCCTGGGCCGACCCTTTTTGAGCGAGCCCGGTCCCTTTTCCCGGGCCGAACGGCGCGACTTCCCGCGTGATGACCTGTCGAAGAAGAGGGTGGCCCTGCCCGCAGGCGGCAGTCTGGTTCTCGGCGTGCAACACTGACATGCCGACATCGGCACGCTCACCTTGCGCCCGGGCTCCGCTCGACGCGGCGCCCCTCCGCTCGACGCCGCGCCCCCCCCCGCTCGACGCCCCGCGCCCTCCGCTCGACGCCGCGCCCCCTCCGCTCGACGCCGCGCGCCCGCCGAGAGACGTCTCGCGCCCTCCGCTGGACAGCACGCGCCCCGCGACGCACCCCGCCCGTGAGCGGCCGTTTTCCTGCGACACGCCGCCTGTGGGTCTCGCTACCCGCTCCCGGGCACGGCGCTCGACATGCATTGACGCGCGCCCTAGAACGCTGCCGGTCACCATGCAACCCGTCTCGCGCGCGCCGACCGCGCTCGTCGCCTACGCCTTGCTCGCGCTCACCTGCCTGGCGTGGGGCAGCACCTGGCTCGTGATCAAATGGGGCATCCACGATCTGCCCCCCCTGACCGCGGCGGCGCTGCGCTTCCTGGTGGCCGGCGGCGTCATGGCGGCGCTAGCGCCCTGGCTCGTGCCGCGCGAAGGCGGCGGGCGACCGCCCTGGTCGGTCGTCATCGTGCAGGCCGTCTGCCAGTTCACGCTCAACTACGCGCTCGTCTACTACTCGGAGACGGTGCTCCCATCGGGGCTCGTCAGCGTGCTCTGGTCCGTTTTCCCGCTGCTGGTCGCGCTGGGAGGCCACTTCGTCACCAAGGCAGAGCGGCTCCACGCGCGGCAGTGGCTCGGCGGGCTGCTGGCCTTCGGCGGCGTCGCCCTCCTCTTCCTCACCGACGTCGCCCACATCAGCCGCGACGCCATCGCCTGGGGCCTGCTCGTGCTGCTCGCGCCCACCGCCGTCACCGTCTCCACGCTCCTCATCAAGCAGCGCGCCGCGGGCGCGAGCTCCATCCTCATCAACCGCGACAGCATGCTCATCGGCAGCGCCCTCCTGTTCGTGCTCGCGTTCGCCTTCGAGCGCGACCAGCCGCGCACCTTCAGCCCCGCCGCGCTCGGCAGCATCGCCTACCTCGCCCTCGTCGGCAGCGTCTTCACCTTCGGCGTCTACATGTGGCTGCTGCGCCACCTCTCCGCCTATCTCCTCAGCCTCACGAGCTTCGTCACGCCCGTGCTCGCGCTCTCCTTCGGCGCCCTCGTCGGCGGCGAATTGCTCACACTGCACACCCTCGCCGGCGCCGCGCTGGTGCTGATGGGCGTGGCGCTCACCCTCAAGGCAGCCCGCCCGCTCACGGCGCGACGAGCCCGCTCGCTCGCCTGACGCCCCCGCGCGCCGGGAGTGTACCGCCAGCGCTCAGGGCGCCCCGTCGAGCCAGGGCGGCGCCTCGCCGAGCACCTGCTGCGGGTCGCGCCCGAGCAAGATCTGGAGGTCCCACTCCTTCGGGAACGCCGAGCGCTCGAGCCCGAGCGCGCGGTCCGTCTGGTGCGTCGTGCCGTTCAGGCAACGCGTCGCGGGGTCGAACGCCGTCGCCCCGCACGCCACCACCCGGACGTCGTCGAGGCTCGGCACGAGGCGCAGCAGCCAGGCTTCGAGCCCGAGCGGCGCGCGCGGGTCGATCGCGGCGTCGAGCACGAACACGTCGTCGCCGACGCGCACGGCGGCCGCCACGTGCCAGTCCCACGCCACCTGGCCGCTCGGATCGTTCGGCGTGGCGGCGCGCAAGCGGCCGCTCACGAACAGCTTCGACGGACGCTCGTAGCCTCGCTCGGCGAGCGTGTCGGCGACCAGCTGCGCCCGCGCGTCGCACTCCCGCTGCGGCAGCAGCCACGTCAGCCGGCGCGGAAAATCGGGCCGCGCCGGATCGAAGAGGAAGCGCTCGTCGCGCACGCGCTCGAACGCCGGCAGCAGGTCCGCCGCAGACCATTCGGTGATCGCTCCCCGATCGAGCTCCGCCAGCGGACGAAACCGATCCATCACCGCCTCGCCCGGCGGCGGAAAGTTGTCGTCGTCCTCCTCCTCGGGCGGCGGCTCCTCGGGGAGAGGCTCCTCCGGGAGAGGCTCCGCATCGACCAGCAACGCATAGCGCTGCGCCTCGAGCGACAACGGCCCGCCGGGCTCGGTGTTGCATGCAATGCAACACAGCGCGATCGCCGCCAGCGCCCCGGATGGGGCACGCCTATCCAACAATCGGCTCGAACCCAGCAGCGAAATCGTCATTCAATGGAGTTAGAGCCCCCGCGCCTGGCAACCTTCGCCAGGCGCGGGCGATTGAGCGGGTCAGCCGGGTGAGCTGGCGCGCGGACACCACGTTGACGAGGCTGAAAACTTCCCCGGCCGCGCCGCTCCGTCCCCCTTCAGCACGATTTCGTCCCTTCCAATGATCGGGGAGCGGCTCTGCTGCATTGGAGAAACGCCTCGATGGAGTTCCCCATGATCAAAGTCACCCAGCGCACACCCGTCGGTTTTCTCCTTGCTTTCGTCGGCCTGAGCGGGCTGGGGCTGAACGGCTGTAGCGACTCGCCCGCCGCTGCGCCCGGCGTCACGCCCCCCGGCGGGCTGGGCAGCGACATGGGGGCGGCCGAACCGCCCCCGACGGGCAGCGATCCCGCCGTCCCAGGCAGTGACCCCAGCACTGACCCCGACGGCACGGGCGAGGTCCCGGCGGCCACCGATGCCCCGCTCGACAACTCGGGCGGCGCCACAGGCACGGACCCGGTCGCCGCGGGCGCCGGAGGGGCCGCAGCGACCGCGGGAGCGGGCGGTGCCCCCGCCGTGACGCCGCTCGTTCCCATCGATTGCCCGGTGGCGGCCGAGGTGCCCATCACCATCGCCTGGGACGACATCGCCGATCGAGACGCGGCCTGGTACGCCACCCCGGAGGCCCTGAGCCTCGCCGAGAACGTGCTCTATTACCGCAACGAGAGCGGCGGCTGGCCCAAGAACATCGACATGACCACGCGCGCCACGCCGCGCGACGACGAGTCGACCATCGACAACGACGGCACGACAGAGCAAATCGACTTCCTGGCGCGCGTGTATTCGGCGACGGCCTGCTCGCGCTACGGCGACGCGGCGTTCGGCGGCATCCAGTACCTGCTCGACGCGCAGTACGACAACGGCGGCTGGCCGCAGGTCTATCCGAACGCGACCGATTACCACACGCACATCACCTATAACGACAACGCCATGGTGCACGTGCTCGAGCTCCTGCGAGCCGTGTCGCAGCGGGCCGCGCCCTACACCTTCGCCGACGACGCGCTCGCCACGACGGCGGCCGCGGCGTTCCAGCGCGGCGTCGACGTCATCCTCGCGACCCAGATCGTGGTCGACGGCGCCAAGACGGCCTGGTGCGCGCAGCACGACGAGGTCACCCTCGCGCCGGCGCAGGCGCGCACCTACGAGCTGCCCTCGCTCAGCGGCTCGGAGGGCGCCAGTCTGTTCCGGTTCTTGATGACGCTCGACAACCCGAGCCCCGAAGTGCGCGAGGCCGTGGTGGGCGCCGCCAACTGGTTCGAGCAGGTCGCGATCCGTGGAATCCGCGTCGAAGCGACCGTCGACGCCACACAGGAGACCGGGGAAGACCGCGTGGTCGTGCAAGACCCGGCGGCGCCTCTGCTGTGGGCAAGATTTTACGAGCTAGGCAGCAACCGCCCCATCTTCTCCAGCCGTTGCGAAGTGCCCGAATGCACAGAAGATCCCTTCTTCATGCGACGCTACTCGCTGGCCGAGATCGAGAACGAGCGCCGCGTCGGCTACTCCTGGTACGGGAACTGGCCGCGGCAGCTGCTGGCCACCACGTATCCGGAATGGCGCGCCCGCTGGATTCCCTGAAACCCCACCCCGGTCGGCGCATGCGATCTGGAAGAGCGACGGTGGGGCCAATCCCTCGAGCAGGGGGTCGGAATGGTCGAATCCGCAGTTGCCGGCGATTGTTGGCAACTTTCGAGTGCTCGAGCTCCCGGGACTGGTAGAAGTTGTAACTAATGGCGCGATGGGTGAGCAAAGGGCGACGCTCTTGGGCAGGTGCAGCAGCGTGTGTGCTGGGTCTGGGTTGCGGTGGTACAGAGGCGAGTAACTCGCTCTTCGAGCCGGAGCCCGTGCCTCCAGAGCCGATGGTGACGCCGATGCCGGAGCCAGAGGTGGATGACGTAGACGAGATGATGGTCGTCACTCCGCCGCCGACGCCCGACGACATGATGATGAACGTCGACACGCCGACGCCGGTGCCGCCGATCCCCACCGAGGAAGAGCCTGTAGACGACGGTCGCTGCCAGCCTGCGAACGGCGTGCCCGGGCGGCCCTCGACGATCCCCGAGGCGATCATCCTGCTGAACACGCTGCCGAAGCCGGTGACCCTCGAGTGCTTCCTCCAGGCGCTCGATCGCCCGCTCACCATCTACGCCACGAAGAGCGGAGACAGCTTGCAGCCCTCGCCCGGCGAGCGCAGCCCCCGCACCTTCATTCTGAACGGTGACCTCGAGATGTCGATCGTCTTCGAGGGCCTCGCCAGCAACACGCTCGAGTTCGGCTATCGCCCGGAGATCGCGCGCTCGATCAAGGCCGAGATCGTGTTCCCGATCATGACCGACGTGAGCGAGTCGACCTTGTTCTCGCGTGTGCAGGTGACCGAGCGCACCACCGTGTGCGGCGGCTGCCACGTCGGCGAAGCGAAGGAAGAGTTCCCCGGTTTCGTCAACGGCGTGTTCGCCTCCGACGTGATCGTTCCGTTCGACATGGACGAGGTCAGCCTCGACACGATGCGCGCGCAGGCGGCCTCGTGTGACGCCGAAGCCGAACCGTATCGTTGCTCGCTGTACTCTGCGCTGTTCGGCGAAGACAACTTCGTGCCCGGCAAGGTGCTCGGGGTCGAGTGAGCGCCTGGCGCGGGCGCGACTCGATTCGCGCCCGCTCGATTCGGCCGCCGTGGTGAGGCCGTGTCGCCGTGTCCGCGCTGACCGGCGCCTTCGGGGGAAGGCGCTCAGTCGCTCGCACGCTCGCCGTGGGGCATCGGGGGCATGTCCCAGGCGTTGGAGTCCACGCTGAGCTGGTCGCAGGTCGTCCACAGCAGATCGCGAAGCTCGTCGCTGGTGGACAGCCCCGTCTTCGCGCGAACGGCGTCGATCACGCCGCGGCGGATCTCGCCCTCGGCCCGGCGCAGGCGCCGGTACGCTGTCGAGCGATCGATACCGTAGCAGCGTCCGATCTCCTCGATCTTCGCGCCCTGGACGTAGAACATCCGCAGCATGCTCCGCTGCGGCGGCTCGAGCGCGCCGAGCGCCTCGATCAGCGCCCGCTCGACCCAGAGCGCCCACGAGCTCTGGACCGAGCTCGCCGCGCCGGCCGTGCCCGGCGCCTCCGCGACCGCCGGCGATTGATGGCGCTGCCAGTCGACGAACTCCATCGGCGCCATGCTCGGGGCGCGCCGCAGATCGAGCGCGATGCGAGACGCCACCCGCCGCAACCAGGCCGAGAGCGAGCCGTTGCCGCGGTAGGTCGCGATGCGTGGAGCGGCGCCGACCATCAGGCGCTCGCGTGTCTGCTGCAACACGTCGTCGACGAAGTCCCAGCGGTGGTAGCGCCGCGCCATGGCGACGCGCAGCGCGGGGAAGTATTCGCGCTCGAGCGTATTACACGCCGCGGCAGACCCGAGGCTGCACGCGGCGCACAGGTAAACAGGCTCGATCTGTCGCGGCAGCTGCGCCGACCACCCCAGCCGATCGAGGTGCGAGGCAAACTGATCGAACGTCAGCTCGAAGCCTGACCAGTGCGCGCGCGCTCGCGCGAACGCGGCCCGGCGCACGTCAGCGCCGGCCCGGCCAACCAGAGACCACTCCTCCGATGATGTCGAAAGCACTGATACCCTCCTCCATGGCGAGCTCACGCCGCCAGCTTTCGCTCGCAGCACGAAGCCGCCCATTCTTTGATGCCGCATGGAAGTGGCGCCGGCAATTGCACTCCATTTCCATCCCGCTCGGCGCGAGCGCTTCCGAGATTGCCGAGAGCGGTGGCGGCGCCGTCGACCGAGCGAAACACCGCAACTCTCCGGGTGATTCTCACGGTCGGCGCTGTCGCATGAAGAGACACCGGCGTTCAGTGCCGATCGCTCAGCGGTGAGATCATTTCTCGTTCATGCCCGCGCTCACTGGATCTCGAGCTCGAGGTCCGCGCGTACCCACGGGGGTCCGCGCTCGCTCGCGCCGCACCAGCCCGGAACAGATCGGCGTCGATCTCAGGCGCGGCGGGCGACGCCCGGGCAGTGCAGCTCGGTCTCTGCCTCGACGTTCACCACGCCCTGCGCGAGCATGAACTCGTCGCCGCGCTCGAGCAGCAGCTTGCCCTCGTCCCCTCCGACGAGCTGCCCCAGGCGGCGCTGGCAGGTCGCGGCATACAGGCGCATGCCGGCCTGCTCGAACGCGCCGAGCGCGCCGCGCAGGCGCGCCAGGCCAGCCTCCGAGGGGCCGCGATCGAGCGCGAGCGCAGCCTCGAACAGCTCGGCGAAGCCGCGCGCGTCGGGGCTACCCCGCTTCTCGATCGTGCCGGCGGCGCGGCGCAGCTGCACCGTCCAGCGCGAGCGCTCGCTGCGGCGTGCGCTGGGCACGGCCCCGAGCGCTGCAGCCGCGCAGCGCGCGTGGTGGATGGCGTAGCTGATGCGGCCCTTGCCCGAGCCGCGGCTGAGCATGTTGCGGTCGTACGCGGCGCGCCGCACCTCGAGCAGGTCGAAGCCGCGCTGGGGTTGGCCCTCGTAGATGCTGAGCAGGGCCTCGCCCATGAGCAGGAGAAAGTCGGGCCACTGCGGGCGCGCGCGCGGCTTCCAGTAGCGGGCGGCCTCCGCGAGCTGGCGGCGGTAGCCCTGGCCGCCGTCGATGCCCACCCAGGCGGGCATGCCCGAGAAGCCGCTGAGCAGCGCGCCCGTCCAGACGCGGCCGCGTCGCCAGGCCTCGTCGACGAGCGCCGGCGCCGATCGCACGATCTCGGCGTAGTCGCCGGCGTAGCTCGCGCTCAGCTGGTCGTAGATGTTGGCGACGTCTATCTCCCAGGCGACGCCGGCCTGGCCGCGCAGGTGCGCGAGCGCGTGCGCGAAGTGCTGGCGCGCCTCGCGGTGTCGATCGGAGTGGACGGCCGTGGTGCCCTTCATCAGGCTGGCGAAGGCGATCAGCTCGCTGCGCCCGCTCTGGTTGGCGATCTCGTCCATGCGCCGGAGGAACGTCGCAGTGCGCGGGCTCGCGGCGTCGATGTGGCTCTGGATGTAGGCGTTGAAGCCGATGGCGCGCACCCGATCGGTCACGTCGCCCGCGTCGAGGGCCGCGATCAGGTACTGGCCGGCGACGCTGGCCGCGTGCGCGGGCAGGTAGCCGCTCAGGCTGGTGACGACGGTGCGCGCGGTGCGCAGGCGCAGCGCATCTCGCGCCGAGCTGGGGCGCGTGGGAGCAGGGCTGCTCAGGTCGCGGGTGTGCAGGCGCAGCGTCGTCCACGCCAGCGACAGCAGCACCGAGCCGGGGCTGACGGGAAAATGGACGCCGAGCGTGTTGCAGAGCGTGCGCAGCAGCTCGAGACCCTCGTCGACGTGCCCGCTCGCGAGCCACTGCTCGGCGGCACGCCGCGTGAGCTCGAGGCTCTCGTCCCCTGTCGCGAGCGCCGCCGCTCGACGGTAGACGCCCGCCGCCTCCGCGCCGCGCCCGGCGTTCTCGAGCGCCTGGGCGAGCAGCGTCGTGAGCTCGAGGGGCCCGGGGGCGCCCTGCCCCTTGCCCTGGGGGCCGCCGTCGCTCTTGCCGGCGCCCGGTGCAGCGCCGAGCGCTAGCGCGCGTTCGTACAGCGCCGCGGCGCGATCGAACGCCATCGACAGGCTGGCGCGGCCCGCCGCCACCGCCGCGGCGCGCGCGGCCCAGCGCAGCTCCCCGGCGCCCTCCCAGCAGCGGCTGACCAGCTCGGGATCGGCCGTCTCGTCGCGCGTGAGCGCCAGCGCGAGGCCGCGGTAGTGGTCGCGCGCGCTCTCGGGCGCGAGCCGGTGCGCGATCGTCTCGCGGATGCGGTCGTGATAACACTCGACGAGCTCCTGGCCCCCCGCGTCGCTGTCGCGCATCAGGTGAGCCTCGCTCAGGGCGTCGAGATCGGTGTGGGAGGCGCCCGTCGCTTCGCAGGCCACGCGCGCCGCGAGCGGCTGCCCGACGAGCGCCACCGCCTCGAGCAAGCGCCGCGCCGACGCCGGCATGCCCGCCACCCGCGCCGACACCACGCCCACCACCGACGGCTTCGCCAGCGCGCCCTCCGAGCTCTTCGCCAATCGGGCCAGCTCGCTCACCAGAAACGGGCTGCCGCGCGCCTCGACCGCGATCGAGCGACACAGCTCGACTTCGGATGAGCCCGCTTTCCCGAGCAGCTCTCGCGCCAGCTGCTCGGCGTGTGCCTCCGACAGCGCCTGCACGGCCAGCGAGCGCACCGAGAGCGCTGGGTTCGCGCGCGCCGCCTCCAGCAGGCTGTCGAGCGCCAGGCTATCGGCGCTGCGCTCGCTGCGCCGGCTGATCACGAGCAAGAGCGCGCACAGGCCGCGATCGACCAGCACGTGGCGCAGGAACGTGGCCGAGTCGACGTCGGTCCAGTGCGCGTCGTCGATGTGCAAGATGAGGGGCCGCCGATCGCGCAGGCGCCCGAGCAGCTCGCCGAACGCGGCGAAGGCCCGGCGCTGCAGCTCGTACGGGTCTGACACCTCGCGCGCCGGCGCCTCGGCGATCACGTCGATGCGCGCGAGCACCGGGAAGAGCTTGGCCAGCGCGAACACGTCGCGCGGCAAGAGCGACGCGACCTCCTCGCGCGTCGCGCGCCGCAGGTGCCGGCTGAGCTCGTCGATCAGCGCGTCGATCGCCTTGAACGGCACGCCCTCGCGCTCGTAGCAGCGCCCGCTCAGCACCACCGCGAGCTCGCGAGCTCGCGCCTTGTCGAGGAACGCGCGGCACAGCTCGCTCTTGCCGATGCCGCTCTCCCCCGTCACCTCCAGCAGCACCGCCTGCCCGCGCACCGCGTCGCGGTGGGCCGCGTCGAGCGCGGCGAGCTCCGCGGCCCTCCCGAACAGCTCGGGCGTCGTGCGCCGTTCGGTCGACGCGGGCGGAGGCGCAGGCAAGGTGGACGAGCCGGGGCCCGCGAACCCGCCCGCTTCAACCGGCGTGCTCGGCTCACCGCTGGAGAGCGCCGGCCCCTCCAGCATCTGCTTGGCCGTCGGCCGCCAGTCGGGCCGCCGCGAGAGCAGCGCCAGACACAGCTCGGCGAGCTCGTGCTGGGCGCCGCTCTCTTCGAGCTTGGGGCGGAGCGCGCCTTCCTGTTGCTTGGCGAGCAGCAGCTCCCCGAGCTGGCCGCGGAAGGGCAGCTTGCCCGTCAAGGCCTCGAACAGCATAACGCCCACCCCGTAGAAGTCGCTGGCGGGCGTGGCGGGAGAGCCGAACGCCTGCTCCGGCGCCATGTATTCGGGCGTACCCGCGAGCAGCCACTCCGAGATCGTCACGCCAGCGCCGCCCTTGCTCGACTCCACGCACAGCCCGAGATCGAGCACCACCACGCGGCCGTCGCGCCCCACCAGCACGTTGCTCGATTTCACGTCGCGGTGCAGCTTGCCCGCCTCGTGGATCGCCGTGAGCGCCCGCACCAGCTGCGCCGTCGCGTCGCGCAGGCGCCGCTCGTCGAGCTTGCCCGCGGGGCGCACCCAGCGATCGAAGCGCTGGCCGTCGATCAGATCCATCGTGAAGAACCAGGTGTCGTTCTCCACGAACAGGTGGTGCAGCCGCACCAGGCCCGGGTGGTGCAGCTGCGACAGCGCTCGAAACTCGTTCTTGAACTGGTAGATGCCGCGCGGGTCGCTCTGGCTCAGCGTCTTCAGCGCCACCTTCTCTTCACGCTGCTCGTCGAACGCCTCGTACACCACCCCCATGCCGCCCTCGCCGAGGCGCCGCAGCACCCGGAAGCGATCGCCCCCGAGGATGCTCCCGATCGGCAACACCCGCCGCGACGCCATCGACGAAGGCATCCCGTCCGGGCCCGCCGCTCCCTCCGAGACCTCCGCTCCCTCGATGACCCCCGGTGAGACAGCCTGCACGGTGTCGTCGTGAGCGGTCGTCGCCACCGCGCTCCCTTCCAGATCCGCCCGATTCTGCCCCACGACCAACGATACCAGAGCCCGTTCCACCATTCCCGCCGGATGTTGCCGCGCCTGGTCAACGGGCCCGAACGGCAAGACCTCCCGCGGGTAGCGACCCAGAAAGGCTCGATGCCCACCCCCGCGTCCTCGGCGCTGCGCGCCTGCGGGCGCGTCCCCTCCCCGATGTCGTGCTCGGCGCGCCGCCCCCGTGCGCTCGAAATGCCCCCGTGGGATCGAAATGACGGAGAAGGCCCCGCGCCGCGCGAGACCCGAGCGCGCCTGCGCGCGCCATGGGAGGGGCCCCGCACGCGCGTCCCTTCCTTCGCGGGGCCTCGTCGCCTCCGACATGCTCGTGCGACCGGCTCGAGCTGTCGGTGCGTGCTCCCCGCGCCCATCCTTTCGGCCACGACTTCGGCGGGGGCTGCTCGCCTCCAGTTCTCGAGGTGGTGAGAGCGCGACCCAACGTGGGTCGTGCGCGGGCGGCGCTCGCGTGCGCTCGACATGCCCCCGTGCGCTCGACAAGGAAGAGCGCCTTGCGCCGCGAGAGACCCGAGCGCGCCCTGCTCGCCCCATGGGAGAGGTCCCGGGCCGCGTCCCTCCACGGGCTCGCGTCGCCATCTTGGGCCTCCGATCTGCTCGAACCGCTGGCGCGAGGCGTCGGCTCTCGCTCCTTCTCGCTCCGCCTTCCGATTCGTGAGGTGGTGAGAGCGCGACTCAACGTGGGTCGCGCGTGGGCCCCGCGTGCGCTCGACGTGCCCCCGTGCCCTCGAAATGAAAGAGCGCCTTGCGCCGCGAGAGACCCGAGCGCGCCTGCTCGCGCCATGGAGGCCTCACGGGCACGTCCCTCCACGGGCTCGCGTGGCCATCGTGGCCTCCGATATGCTCCAGCGGCTGGCTCGAGGCGTCGGCTCTCGCTCCGCCTTCCGATTCGTGAGGCGGTGAGAGCGCGACCCAACGTGGGTCGCGCGTGGGCCCTCGCGGGCGCTCGAAATGACCCCGTGCCCTCGAAATGGCCGTGCGCTCGAAAATGAAAG
>Ga0247763_1000503_pt1 | contig 23286 bp, 17 predicted proteins | sample UWRJL141409B4_FD_179926 | JGI IMG/M metagenome (GOLD analysis project Ga0247763, IMG submission 179926) | Plant litter microbial communities from Arlington Agricultural Research Station in Wisconsin, United States - UWRJ-L141-409B-4 | ecosystem: Environmental > Terrestrial > Plant litter >...
TCCCAACTACCTGCCGGAGCCAGCGTCGATTATTGTTGATGATGGCGGTAAGTTTAAGTTTCTATCCCTGTTCCACAAGCCGCCGTCATTGTCGTCGTCGGACCCCTTCTTCTCGTCGCCGTCGTCGACTTCCATCCTACTCTTTTATTTTATCTATTTGACTTGGTGTCGTCGTCGGCCCCCTCTGGGTGATTGCCCGCCCTGCGGCTATGTTTGCAAGGCGCCTCGTACCTGTATGTGCACCGGTCCAGCTAACTACTCGTCGCAGCAGAGCCCCACTATGTCGCTATAGCTCGAGCGGCTGTGGAATATATCGAGGCCCAAGAAGGCGCGCGTGCCCCAGCCCGGGAAGAGCCATCCGTTTCCGGGCAACGTCATCCCCTCCCCGGTCATCCCCTCTCCGGTGCAGCGTCCCGTCGACGTCGACGCAGCGAGGACGGAGAGTCCTCAGACACGGAGGTGGAGGAGCCATCACCAGCAAAGCGCCCCCGGCTGGCCACCAAGGGCAAGTCCAAGGCCACCCCTTCTCCCACCCCCTGCGCCAAGACGCTCAAGCAGAAGGAGAGTGCCAAGAAGACACACGAGCAGAGGAGACTCTCCCGTATGCCTTGCGAAGGGTGTGCCAGGGTATACCGGTCCTGGAAGAAGAATGGGGGTGCCTGGGGGAGCCCGGCCGAGGCCAACAAGTACTTCCCTTGCTGCGTCGGTGAGGGCACTGTGATGGCCGGCGACAAAAAGAGCTGCACTCGCTGCCAGCACGTGAAGTCGAGGTGCTGCCCGCAACGGCAGGGCGACCCGGCCAACTATGTCACGCAGCGGCAACTTGTGGAGCTCGTCACACCAGAGGAGCGGCAAGGCTGGTTGGAACGCGTTGATGCCATGTAGCGGCATGATTGGTTGAAGCTCGCTGACGCATGCAAGAGGAGGAAAAACAATGGAATTTCGGGATACAAGAAAAGGCGCACGAAGGATACCCATGGATGATACCCTATTTTTTTTGAGATGATACCCTGTATAAATAGAGATATCTAGGTGGACTCGAATGATGGAGAGAGAGAGATGCCATACCCTGGATACCTATTCAGGTAATCCGATTCAAATGAACAGAGAGAAGGATTTTTTTTGGGCTTGATAGAAAAACTTTTTATCGTATTAACACAACTTTTGCCCGAGGGCAGAAACAACAACACAGCTGCCTTTGCCCAGCAGTGAAAATAAAAGGGGTTGGTGCCCCCCCCAAGAAAAAAAAAACCCTCCACAAGGTTTGGGCCAAGGCTCTCGTCAATGGCTTTTACAGAGTTTGAAGTTTCCGAGGCAAGGCAAGTCAGCCACTGAACAGAAGAGAAGGATACCTATGGAGGGAGGGTCAAGAAAGGCGTGCGTGCATACACGAAGGATACCTACCTACCTAGGTAGGTAATCAACCGACCCCCCCTTTTTACGAATATCAGTGCTATTTATTTTTATCATGTGTGATTTTGGGGTTTTGTGTTTCATGTCAAGTATATATTGTATGATGGATGCAAAAGAATCTCGGCTTTGTATTATGATGTATACGTATAAAATAGGCACCTAACTTTGTGTGTGTTTTTTTATTTATTTTATTTATTTATTTTTACAAAGGAGTGTCTGTCATAAGCCTCGGCACACTCTGGGTGCCCAAGGTGTGTGTACCTAATGTACTTACCTTATTTGGTCCCACCAAACAAACACGGGCAGCCAGTCGAGTCCAAGACAAAGAAGGGAAAAAAAGAGACAAAGGGAGGAAAAAAAGACAATGAAGATGATGATACCACACACCACACACAAAAACCTAACTTAACCTAACCAAACCTATCTATCTGCCCCGAGGTTACACACCTAGGTAGTGGATTGGATGTCACATAGGTAGGCTAAGTTAAAGTTAAGTTAGTTAGTTCATGTAGGTAGTTTAATGGTACTCCTCACTGTCTGGCATCTCGCCTCGTTCCGTGGCCTCGGCCATGCGTTCAAGCCGCAAGGCCTTTTCCCACTCGTCAGTCAGCATCTGCAAGTGCTGTTGGCTGGTCATTTGAGCGGGCTGCGCAACCGTCACCCGCTCTTTCGGTTGTACATTGCAGATTGTGCAGCGGATGGGCCACCGCACATTTTCACGGTATCCGCTGAGATACGTGACGCACGATCGACAGACAAAGTGTTTCCACCGGGCGCAGCCGTTACACGCAACGGGCAGCTTGATATCCAAGTCCTTCCAGTCTCCCCAGCAGCAGGAACAGCGTCCATCCTGATCGGTAGCGGGACTGCGCGCGTCGTTAGCAGTGCCCACCTCAAAGTGTGACATGGTCCAATGGTCTGCGCGGTACCATTTTTCAACCTGATGGTCATTGACGCGCTGATGCCATTGGGAAATATAATCATCTATACATGAACCCATGATCTCGGACAACTTGCCCATCGCCCCATCTGGGTTTCCCCCATGGCCTTTGACAAAACAATCCATAAGTTCGGCGAGCCGCACAAATTCCTTGTCCTCCACCGCCACCCTCCCCTGCACTTCTTCTTGTTCCGGGTCGGGCTGCTGCTGCTGCTGCGATACCTGTGCCACCGCCTCGTCAAGTAGGACACTGAACCGTGACCTCATCAGCCTGAGGCGACGGGGAGTTACTCCTTGGTCGCCCTCGACGACGATCCACAGCAAAAACTGGAAAAAAAATTGAGAAGAGGACATTCTCATGCTGCCGTTGGCGGCCATCCTGCCATGTTCAAGGAAGGCCATGTAAGTGTCGTAGTCATGCTGCCAAAAGGCCATGCGACGCTCCTGGTACTCCTCTGCAGAGAGAGGTGGAACAGTAACGAGAATCCTGTACTTGGGGGGACCGCCCTCTTCTTCGGGCTCCATCACAATATTCTGGACGGCCTCCGCGGGGCTTGTAAGGTACTCTATACCAGCCCCCATACCCTCGACATTGGTCCGGCTCAAAATGACGCGGATGTGGGCTTGGGCTTGGAGAAGGCTCTGCTCATCGCGTGCGTTGCGCACAGCTACATGGTCTCTCGGGTCCTGACATAGTGCTGTGAGTATATCCCTGGCCATCTCGTTTCGTGTCCAGATGGCCTGCGAGCTAAACCAATGACAACGCTTCTCCCAGCAGCCACCAGTAATCCACTCACCAACACGGAGACCAGGGCCCTTGGCTTCGCCAGTCCGTGCCAGCTGGTCATAATACTCGTCGACGTGAGGCCCGGGGTACCGTGAGACCAACTTACAGCGAGCGCCATGGGTAGCATCATAACGACACGTCGCCTCCTGCACGGCCCACTCAACACGGTCGCGTGCGGCCGTCTGGTTATCATTCTTGTGTTTCTCAGGAATGGGCGCGAAGCCCCTGGACACGCCCACAGATGCCAGCCAGTGGCCGAGAAGCGTCGCCGTGCCCTTGACGTAGGCATCGATCACCTCGTGCTCTGCCTCGGAAACGGCATTCCACGTTTCACCGACCTCACCAGGGTAGGCGATGGGCTCGGGGATTTTCATCTTTTTCGTGAAAGGCAGGTGACCCTCACCGGAACAATCCGGACAAGGCTCATCGAGGTATTCCAACTCCTCATCGAGCACCGCCTTACAAGGCTGGTTCGTGAGGGTTCGCGACGCCGCGGTTGTGGGATGGCCACAGCGGACGATCCACGACATGCAATGGTCCTTTCCGGTGCTCATATCAGTACCTGGACCAGGTGGGCCGCGCGAGTGCTGTTCTTCCTTGCCCGTGATCTGGCTCACATCCCAACCGCATACGTAGCTACTGTCTCCGAGGTAGGTACCGCGGAGATTATCGGGCTTCTCGACGCACTTGTAGAATCGACGATAGATCTTGCACATCTTGATGTCTGTCGTTTGCGCGACTACTTCTGAGAGAGTACGAAGTAGGTAAAGAGTCTTGGTCGTTAGCGAGTCTGGTAAAATGCGTCAACTAATCCTGAAAGTCTTAAGTTGCTTGTTGTGGAGGAAGCAAAAATATCGTTACCTTGGCGATGCTCGTTCCTTAAATGCTGGCCCTGCCATGTCAATTCTTGTGACACCAAGACCAGACATAACCCCTATTCGTGGACATCGTCGCTACCCCAAAATCATTGTATTCGTTGCAACTGCTCAAAGCAGTTGTTACCATTGATGTACAACATTCAGCAACTACATCTCTCCCGCGTTTGTGTGGGAGCAATGACTTTCTTTGTACCACATCATCTTTGTCGCTGTTGCCTGGCGACCAAAGTGTCTGGACTCGATCGCTGATAGAAACAACTTGTAGAGAATTTAGCCCGTCAAACCCCAAACCTTGAGGAAGCAAGACTCCGAGTCCCTCAAACGCCGCAATGCAGGACGCTCCACCCATTTGCGAAATATCCCAGCCCACCTATGCCCGTGAATCACCACTGAACCGGCTTGCTACGACTGCGATGCTTGTTCAAGAAACTAGATAATGCTTAACCAGGAATTGCCTAGGCAAGGTATTTGTAGACTGCCGTTTCGCCTTCTACCCGCTCAAGGTACTCTCGCTGGAGCAGATCCTCGATTCGCCTCTTGATTAGTGAGATATCTGGTTTGAAGCGACTTGACAGTTGTGTGATAACCTCAGTCGTGAGCTGGCTGTGACCAAGCTGCTTACGTTGTCTGCGAGTGCCATGTTAGCGTACCAAAAGCAGTTCTCAACAAAACCCAGTGCCACTTACTTCATCACTCTGACAATTGCAGCGTCAACAATATGGGAGCGAGTCTGTTCGTTCTTCCTCTCTGTCTCCTTGCGCTCGTCATCACCTTCCACTCTTGACACGCTGGTGATGACCGGGGCCTTGATCTTGATTGCCTTGCTGACGAATTGCGTGTTGAACGAGAACTTGTCTGACTGTTTGATGGATTTGCTAGCAGGGACCTTGAGTAGCACTCGAGCTTTGGGCGAAATCGAGAGTGAGGCAAGTGTCTTGGTGAGCTCTGGCATGGGAATGTTGGTTTTGGCCTGGATCTCCTCCAGCGTCAAGCTTTCGTTATCCCCCAGATTGTTGAATAACATGAGGACAATCATGCCATATGTTGACACTGTCAGTTCATACCGTCGTTCCTTACTCAAAGGTCCGCTATCTTTACCGGGTATCTTGGGGAAAGTGCACTTGATATCGGCGGTACCAGCGGAGCTGACCCAGGTAAGCACCCTGCCGCTTCGGTCCTTGAGATAGAACTTGAAAAAGTTTTCCTGCAATCGCTTAATTTCTGGGGGGTAGACGCAGTCCGTCTTCGCACCGACCCCATCATCCGAAACACTCCCGCGTCCCATAACTTCGGGAGGCCAGGAGTTGGTGGTGAGCACATGAATGCCGAGATCGACTTTCCTGGTATCGACGTTTTCAAGCTGCCGGACATGATCGCGGTAGTTTTCGCTCAGGTCTTTTGACAGCTGCATGTCCCTGAACATGCCTTCGAATTTGATGGTGAAGTGATTGCCCATCTCTGTCTTCATCCGAGCTACCATGTCCTTCTCCGTGTCAATCTCCGATTTGTTGTGTAGTAATCTCCGGGCGAGATGCTTTTGGTAGTACCTCTCAAACATATCTCTGTCGGCCAGGTACCTCAAGAGGATGATGGCCTTGTCTAGAACAGCGTCGATTTCCTCCTCGGTCTTGTTTTTTGCGCCCCGCTTCAGGTTGTCGTCGATGAACAGCGACACAAACTCGGAGCTTCGATTGAACATGTTGATAAAATCTGAGAAGCTCTTGGTTATTGCCGTCTGAAGGATCAAGTTGTTGTCGAAGCAGTTTTGTGATAAGTTGTCAAACTTGTCCTTCAAGGCGAGGACATCATCCACCCATTTAATTGCTGCTGCGGTATGTTGGGCTGCAGCGGTCAGTGGCTGGGCTCTCTCTTCCCCAGCCGTGTCGGTGGTGGCCGGGACCGAGAAGTCGGTGTTTCTGAGTGTTTTCTCGATTTCCATACCAAGGTCCACGACACGGCTCTGAAGTGTACCTTTCAGTGGCGCCATGGTGGGATCCACCCGTAGGATCAGCTGGTACAGGATCGAGAGGTCCTCAAGCCGGTCGTTGTCGATCATGTGCTTGAGACCGCTGCCATCTATCTTCAAAAATTCACTCAGCCTCGCCATTACCAGCTCAGAGTCGATGACTCTGGAAATATTGGCCAATGTCTGTACCGACACGGTAGTGTTACAACGGGTTTCCTCTTCTTTCAGTCGCCGTTGAGCGTGGCGTAACCACGTGCTCGCATCGGATTCTCGAAGGAGCTTCTCACACTGCCTGCGATAGTAGTGCTTGGCAGATTCGAGATATCGAGGTTCAAAGACGGTGAGGTAGAGCTTTTGATCGGGTATCTCGTCATCCGTTTCGTAGAGATCTTCAAGCATGGATGAGATTCTGCGGATGAGGTGACGGTCGATGGTATCCCCGTCTCGTTCCATGTTGATGAGATCCAGAATGACAGCAGTGACAATATCGAAGACTGTAAAGTCTACCTCAGTTTCCCGCGGAATGTTGCCCAGTCGGTTTCGGAGGATATTATCCCGATATAGACCGATAGTAGTCGCAAAGACCGAAGGAAGCTTGTTCTCTGCGGTATAGGACCTGTCCAGATACATCATTACATCTGCAATCATGTTCATCGAAGTGTTGTGGTCTTCCCAGGCATCGCGAACTCCCCTGAGGAATTTCTCGCCCATCTCTCGACGCTCATACAGACTTATCCCCGGAGACAAGGCGATGGAGGCGTTGATGAGGTTGCTAGTAATAAGATCCGAAATCCGCGGCAGTATGTGATCTCGAAACCATGCCTCCTCGAATTCCTTTACTCGCTTGTAGAGTTCGAGACCTTTCTTACAAAGAACGATCTTATACGACGCTCGGTAAAGGTGCTCGAACGAGAGGCGGCCAGCGTTTTTGGTGTGTATGTCGGTTAAAGCACCACGGAGAACGTCCCAACATGGCTGGAATTCATCGGCGTCCCTGTTGATCACAGGCTGGGCGAATGGTCAGCTTTCTGAAGGGCTGTGAAATGGAGATATGGGGAGGTGAATCAGCTCGCAATAGAGGCCTGGAAGGAACGGAGAGAACGAGAAATGGGGAAAGGGGATCTATTACCCTTCTTGGAGCCCGCATGCGACTCGAACGGGAAGCCATCGTCGCTACTTCCTGCTGTGGCGGTTGAGCCCAAAACGGTGTTGGCGGGGTATTCTAGTTGTAGATCGAAGCCCGAAACTCTGCAAAGCATCACCCAGGGAGGGGAGGGGAAGGGTTTAAGAAACCCGAGATGTGGCCCACCACCCGGTTGTTTCGGCAGCTGTGTGCTTCGGCCTGTCGGCGAAGAGGCTGTTGGACGTTGGGTTCCGCAACTGTCAGGGAAGGAGCGTTAGCGCACGTGTCTGAACGATGCTTGCTCGATAGAACGGGGTATCGTTCAACGACTTGGTTTCTGCCGGGTAGATTCTGGACTTTGCCAACCTCTTATGTGATAAAAGACAGGCAGAGAACGACAAGAAAGTTTGCAAGGCTGACGGGGACAGAAGCATGCTCCTCGACCTCTTGATGCAGATTGCCTAACTTGATGGAGCTTTCCGTGAGCTTTCACTTAGGGCGCGCCGGCTGCCCCTCTAAACCGGGGTAAGTTGATTTGCTAACAGGCGCCAAGCCCTACGACTGTAACATCCTCGGTTGTAGGCCTCAATCCCGCCTCAAGGGCGATTCCTTTGACTGGACAAACGTCTTTATTGTTCTTTCGCATGTCTTTCTTTGTAGTTTTTGAGGTTTCCTCACCATTTCCCTTTCTCCTATTAGCCAGTGACTTCCCCGCCGACCAAAGCAACCCCCCTAGGCTGGTAGCAGCCTAACAAACCCCCTGGACGCCATTGACGCCCCCCTTATCGATAAAGAATTTGACATCACTCCTGCGCGGGAGGGCGCCACATCTCTGACAAACTTCACGACACGAGCCGCGCACTCATCAACGCACCACCGGCCAAACTCACTCAAATTCCGAGATCTACCTAATATAATCCCAACGCGTCTCCGTCCCCCATCACCATGACTTCCGCCGCGCGAATAGTTCCCTCCCTCTCGGCCTTGGCGCGTCCCTTTTCCACGGCAACCCTCACCACTACCCGCCGCGCCTACTTCGCATCCACCCGACCGCAACCACATTTACAACGGCCATGCCTCCCTCGCCGACTCCCCGCACCCTGCCCATTCATTCGCCATCAACACACCATTCCTCGGCCCTCTTCTCCCCCCCAACCATCCTCCTCCACACACGAGGCCAACCCCCCTTCCAAAGCCACCCAACCCCATTACGAACTCACCTTTACCTGCACCCCCTGCTCAACTCGCTCCCGCCACCGTATCTCAAAGCACGGCTACAACCACGGATCCGTCCTCGTAACCTGCCCCGGCTGCAAGAATCGGCACGTAATTAGCGACCACCTTGCAATCTTCGGTGATAAATCTACCACCGTAGAGGAGATAATTCGTACGCGGGGCGAGTTGGTGCGGAAGGGGACGTTGAGCGAAGACGGGGATTTTGAGTTTTGGGAGGATGGCGCGGTTGTTTCGCGGGAGGAAAGCCTGGCGGAGGTGCCGCATAGGGAGAGAGCCACCCCGGACAAGGAGGTAGAGGGTATGGCGCCAGGGTCAACGTTTAAGAGTGTGAGGGCGGGGAGGGGAATAGGGGAGGGGAATAAGGGAGAGGGTTCTGCAGAGCCGTGATTCTAACATAGATGGAATTATAATATAGACGGGATTTCAGGGAACGCATTATCTAGGTAGTTAGACACATGTCAGATTATTTGGGGGTTTGTACGATGGAGTATATTCTGGTGTTTAAAAGGGGGGCCCGATATACCAGGTTGGGGATCTCCATTACAACTCTCGGATTAAGATCGAAATATAATATTACCACCATCACGGCCGGCACCACAGCCAGCATCCAACCAGCCATGCAAAAATCATCGCAAGCATCACACAATTGATCATGGACCATAACGCATCGATTTCCTAATAAATCCATTGGATATACTCTAGTGATACGCCATCCTCGCATTTCTCTGCTCCCTCCCCTTTTCCTTTCTTTTCTCCTTCTGCTTCTCAAACTTTTTTCTTTTATCTCTCCCGTACTTCTCCGGCGCCGAGATAGCTTCAATCTTCCGCTTGCTCGACCTCTGCTGCCGCCTCTCCCTGACATCCTCACCCACCGCCAGCAACTCCTTGGTGTACTTCTCGTTGCCGACCCTCCTTTGCAGCACCTCCATGATCGACAGTGCTTGAGTTTTGAGCTGTTCGTAGCGTGTCTTGAAGAGCTCATTGAGCGAGAAGGGTGCGGCGATGGATGGGTCTGTGAGGTTGCGTAGTGGCCTTAGGATGGCCTTGAGTGATGGAGCCAGAGTCTCGACGGGAGCCTTAGTGGAAAAGGCGTCGAGGACGTCCATGGCTGCGAGTTTGGGTACAAGTGATTGTGGGTTTGGCTGCCGCTCGCGCCGGATGATGGATGCCAGTTTCCAGAAGAAATAGCGCATGTCTGGCGTTCGCTTGGTCATCTTTGCATCGTCACCCCCCCTTTCTGCATTCTCGTTGTCGCTCTCACTCTCACTATCACTCTCAGTCTCTCCGGAGCCCAGATACCCTCCAAGGAAAAGCAGTACTTGCGCGGCCTCCTGGGCCAGTGCCTCGTCGACCTCTGCTGTTGTAAGAAGACCAAGGGTACCACGAACGAGGCTGCCAATGTCTTTCTCGTTGAGTTCCAGGCCGTGTGATCCTACAAGACGCATCTTCTGGCCAGTCTTCGAGGCATTGCTCGCAAAGTCTACCAGATACATGCTCAATGTCTTAATGGCTGTCAGCTTGACAGTCGCGTGTGCATGTCGCAGACGTAACTCGACCGCATCCCACAGCTCCCCAGAGTCTGGGGACAGCACCTTCTCGGGGTGTTTATGAACAAGTGTCTGGGTAGCGGTAAGGGCGGCATTGACGAGTTCCCAGTCGGCCTCGTCACTTTCTTCGTTTCTGAGGACCTGTGTGATTTTGTTGACCACCACAGCTAGATCCTTCTTGTCCTTCGCGCTGGGTTCCCTGCTCTCGAAGTATAGACCAAAAGCATGGAGAGCGAGGTTCAACACGGCAGAGTTTCCATCTTGCTCAATCCACGACCGCAAGAGCGCGAGAAACTTAGATAGTCTCTCTTTGTCAGCGACCCGGAAGATCTCCTTGATGAGTTCGCCGGCCGCAAGACGGCACTTCTCGCTATCATCGTTGGCCAAAACCAAAACAAGCGGAATAAAGCACGTCGCAGACACCTCCTGCACAAAGTCATCCGCCGACTTCTTGAGCAAGAGGTGAATGACCTCCATGACTGAGAGCCTTCCGCCTTCACGTTCGTAGTTGAGATTGGCAACGATAAACTTGAGTTGCTTTTCCCATCGACCCCGTTTCTGAGGATAATCACGCAGAAACTGGAAGAAGGCACCTCGCGCGAGATCTCGCGTGTCCTTGTCGTCATTGGTGATCATCACAGTGCCGACGTGATCAAGAGTATCGTACACCGAGGCAGTCTCGATTTTTCTGTCCAAGACAGACCTCAGGAAGTTAAATGAGACGTGCCGGTACAGCGGGTCGGTCAAGTCATCTTTAAGTTTTCCTAGCAGCATGTCCAAAGCAGCATCCTTAATAGGGATCTCCCGCCTATCCCTGAGGACCACAGATATCAGCTTCAATGCCGCTTGAGGCAACTCGGCAGCAACCGATGGTGAGAGCGAAATAGCCTTGATAGCCTCTTTTGTGGCGACCTTGTAGAGGCCCGTAGTTCCCTCGTTCTTGAAGGGTACCTTGACAATGACATTGAGAAGTTTGAACGCGGCCATCTTGACCTCCTCCTCAGGCGACAGGACGGCGTCACCAATGATGGGCAGAAAACCAGTGATATTTACCGCCGTCCGGAGGTCATCGTGCTTCTTCCAGACCGCCCTAAGGATATCGAGTGCAAAGCGGACAAGCTTGTGTGTGTGCTTGCTTGTGACGCCTCCGTCGCTCTTCTTGGCACCCTTGAGGACCAGGTATCTTCTGATCCTCGGGTCGATCTTTTGTTGCCCCTCATCGACCTTTTGTTTCTTATAGACTTCTTGTATTACCTCGTAGCAGAACACCAATACATCACGCGACCCTGCGGCGGGGTTCTCAAGAAGACCCTTGGTGATGCGCAGGAGAAGCTCGTCGATCTTTCTGGCCGTACGGATGTCAAGTCTCTCTTGCAGCAGAGCCTGCAAAGGGTTGGTAAGGTCACCGAGATGCTTAATGGACGCTGTCTTGGCAATTAATTCCATCGAATCCTGACTCTTGCTGCTCTTCACCTCCTTCATCTTGCTCACGTACTCCTCAGCATCCTTTTCTTGGCCAGTCACCCCAAAGATATCGTCCATAACAATAGCCACGATAGAGGGAAGGCAGTAATCTAGAGCGCCCTGCGGAAAGGCGGGGATAGACACTAGCAGAATGGTGTGCAAGGTATGCGAGAGCACATGAAGTTGATATCCCCGCACCAGCGCACCTCGCAGCTCCTTGATGATGAACTCGAATCGTTCCGGGCCAAGAATGCCTGAGATTTTCGCAAGGGTATCACGCGTCATGTCGCGAGACTCCACCGACTTGCTTCTAAGGATGTGGCAAATATCAGTGAGCACTCCAGGGAGCTTTTCGCTTAGGGCTTGGTCTGGCAGGAGAACGAGGAGTTTGGCAATGATCACCCCGACCGGACTCCTGGCGCTCACTGTCGTCTCGTCCTTCTCGTGGATGTATTTCAGCAGCGTGGGTAAGAAGCCGTTGATGATCTCGCCACTTAGTTTTTCCTCGTCGGGCAGTGTCTGACCGAGACGACAGATCTTGGGCTGAGCACCATCCACCTCCATGGAGTCTGCAGACTTCTGCGCAATTGCTGTGCGCAACGCGTCTACCTCCTTTTCCAGCACACGAATAACCCTCTTTTGCCAGTCCGGTTTAGACTCGACGTACGAGACAAAGCGCCGGAGGATGGCGCGGTACTGTTGCCATTCTAGCGACACTGTCAAAGCGGCGATGGTGTTGATTGCCTGAGCGCTGAGCCCATGATCATCACCGCCCTCGGGTCGGTCGAAGATGAAATGCTCCATGAGAGGGATGAAAAAGTGGCTGATGTTCTTACTCTGGAGCCCGTTCTCACTGTGAACACGCTCTAGTTCGCGAAGCGCCTGGATCTGTCTTGACACGGCAGGGCTCAGAATATGGAAGAAGAATGCGTTGTCGGATTCATCGGATTTAGCCCCTAACGGAACGAGGTCGACCACCGGTTCCCAGTTGGGAAACTGGGCTGTTAGGTGAGAGAGGACACGCACGAACTCACGTCGGACCGTCTCGGAGTCATGTCTCGCGCCTGCGTAGATGGCCGGCAAAACATGTGTCGAAAGCACACTCATAAAAGCATCCTTTTCATCGCCTCCGTGGGATGCCTGGGCTGCCTTGATAAAAGCGCAGATGCCATCGGCTGAGTTCGTCGACAAAACGCCAAATTCTTCGTCTTGCTGAATATAGTAGAGCAAGTTGTGCACTAGTGGCAACCATTGCCGGATGGTGAACGACTGCTCTCGGGGTCTTGAGATGATGTTCAAGGCTGAGATCCGCGTGTTGTAATCGGCCTCGTCCAGCCGCCTGGGAAGGAAAGCATTCAAGTCACGGCAAATATCTGCCACCTCCTGTGCCCATGGTTCCTGTGCTGCAAAGACCAGTAGTACTTCTGCCAGTGTTTCCCTGTTCTGTCTGTCCTTGAAATACCCAAACAGCGAAGACACTGTGTCGTATACACCCTTCTTCAGCTCCTCGTCGGCCTGGAGCTTATCCAAAGTAATAAACTGCTGGAGGATGACTAGCAGTGATCCCTTGATCTTGGGACTGACTTTGCGCGAGGGCTGATTAAGAAGGAAGGTGGCTATCTCGACCATATCGTCAACATTGGCCGAGGTCTTCGCGATAGGGGCAAGGTCTACGACAGTATCTACCGCCATCCCCAGAAGATCGCGCCCAATGTCATGTTGGTTACGAAAAAGGCTGCTAATTTTCTTGAAAATGAAATCCATGTTCTCTTCCAGGAGCTCGGACTTGATGAGCTCATTGAATTCCGACTCCGAAGCAGGTGCTTGGGAGAGGCGAACGAGGTTTCTTAGGATCTCGAGTGCAGATGTTTTAACCTCATTCTTGGCCTTCTCGATCGCAAGACACTCGACGATCTTGGGCACGATCCGATTATCGAGAGAGAAGATCATCGCAGGTTTCGGTAGGGCCGACCAGGTCGCAAGTAACTTCCAGGTTGCAGAAAGGCCCTGCGTTGTATCCAGCGGCAACTTCTCGATTCGCGGGCTGATAACCTCGGCAACCATAGTCCTCTCATACGGCGTCCAATCGAAGGACTGTGCATTCTGAAACAGTTTACACAAGCTTTTCAAAGCAGTGGTTCTGACAACTTTGTACAGAGAAGCGTTCTCGATGGGTTCTGCATCTCCTTCGTCTTCCGAGCTGGCTCCAAGCTTTCTGCAGGCCGAAATAAGACAGAAAAGAATAGCGTTGACGAGCGACTCTATGTAGGGTTGGACACTAGTCCCAAGCTCGTTGATGATGGACTCGAGCATGTTCAGCAGACCGACCTGCTTGCGAGCTGGAAGCATCTCGCGGGAAAAGGTGGCTTCGTGGGTGCCTTGGGTGTCGACGACACGAATCTTTCGGAGCTCCCCAAGGGCGATATCGAGAAAGCCACCCATATCAGTGACATCCAAGTGTCGAACCACTGCAAGCCGCGTGGCGTGTAGGCCGTGGCGGCCGCTGGCAGCGCCTTTCTTTGAGATAGTCCGGCCATAGAGCAGATGAAGCAGGACAGGCATCACCTCAGCGCGGTGCTCAGGCTGAATCTGATTGTCGCCCTGGAAAAGAACAGTGAGTTCGCTCTTGAACCTCGCCTCATCGAGCAAATATTCGAGATGCTCTTGATACGGCTTGACGGCATTGCTCTTCCAGGCAAGGATCGCCTTGAGAGCCTGCTTCTGAAGTTCAATATCGCCATTCCCTAGCAACTTGAGCAACGCTGAATAGGCCTTCTGGCTTTGGTAAAGGACTTTTGGGTTGCTGAACTGGGCGAAGACGCCTACTAGCGCCTTCCGGTCAGCAAGTGACCAGCCTCCCTCCGGCAAGCCCACTGATTCCTCCTCGGGCGTCTCTGCCAGAGTATCCTCCTCGTCTGTAAAAGAAAACAGATGAGGTACCAGCCGCCTCGAGCGCTTTTCGGCAGATCCAGGGAGCGCAGTGAGTACCTTGAGCGCCTTGCTCCGCGCCATTTCCGAGTGAGGGTTCACAATCTTTTGCCCCTCGTCGAAGACGTGCAACATGTCCTCGGCGGGCTCTTCAATCGTGTGGCCAGTTGTCTCAGCAACTTTGTGTAGGTGGATGAGGTTCAAGCACTCAAAGTCGTTCAATGGCCTCCGGTGCTCATTCTCTACTGGTGGCTTGTATGGCCCGTCCCATCGCGGCGAAGGGACATCCAGCCAATCAAAGACCAAGTTCCCAATAGCCTCCTCCCCGGTTTTGTTCTCAGAAACTTGTTTCATTGCTTCCACGGCATCATCCCACACAGGAGACAATGGCACCGTCATCATTCCAAAGAGAAAGGCCGGAATCGCTCGGATGAGCCACGACTTTGCGTCAATTTTGGAGTAAATCTGGCCGAGTTTGCGCAAGTGAGCGGCGATACTCCGCGCATTTTGGAGATTCAAGGCGAGCTCCTCGATTTGTATCATGATCGCCAGAGATGAATCCTGATCTGGTGTTGACGGTAGAATTTCGAGAATTCTCAGTGACGCAATCCGCAGCTGGTGGGATGGAGCATAAAGGTTGGTGATGAGCGAGCTGAGCAAGGGGTCTTCCTCTTCTTGGGGACTCTCGCTGCCAGAGCTAAGTTCGGGTAAGTTTTTGGTCCTGGCGCTGACCTCGTGTTCGTACGTCAATAGGGCTTCCAGGAATGCTGGGGAACGACAGAACCTCGGGGCGGCAGCTCTAAGCAAGGGTGCCAGGCCAGGATCAACGGAGCCGGGAGCCGCACACATTCTGAGATAGGCACGGAAGCCGTCACTGACGATGAAGTTGGCTTCGTCGGTGGGTATGGAGGATGAAGGCCGGAGAGCGAGCTTCAGCTTCTTAAGCAGAACTTCTGCTATCCTAGCATTCGTTGACGGGTGAACCGTAGTCTTCTCCAAGACCCGGAGACGTGCCGAGTATTTTGGCAAGCATTTGTCTCTCCACGTTTCAGGGTCCTTGCCAAATCCACCGCTCTCGGGAAAAGGTGTGTCTTCCAACCTGACAAACTTGCTCACAATTTGGTCCTGCCAGGATTGTGGGAGCGATAAGCTGTCCTTCTCATCGCTACCAGGCAACGCACCACTGTCGACCATACGGGGAATCAGGACGCACAACATGTCCTCGTTGGCGGGTTCTGACCAATGCGTGACGACAAACCTTGGGCAAGTTAGCAGGAGAACAGACAGCCAGGCAGAGTCTGGGTAACAGACCTTTGGAACTCTTTCTGAAAGAGACTGTGGAACCGTTCCGGGTTCAACTCTGCCAGATATGAGCAGAAGGGGATATACCACCTCATGAGAGGCTCTTTTGTAATCTTAACATTGAATGCATTTAGCGAGGGAATTAACGCATCGATTGGTGCTTGGGCCCAGATAACCGCCGTGTTGACGATAATCCGCCGCCAGACCTGCGAAGCTTCCGCCTCCTCCACCAAGCTCGTGTTGCTGGAGAAGCTAGCCAGCAGCTGCACCAGCAGCTTGACAAGCGCAGGCCACTCTTGGATGCGATTTCCTTTCCTCACCCCTGCCATCGTACCAAGAATCTGGACGAAAAGCGCAGGGCGTTCAACGTTGGCTGATGCCTCCTCCACAACCCGCTGCTCAATTGCACTGAATGTTTCCGGCGTCGAATGGTGAATGACACTAGTCATGACGCCACAGCAGACATCCGTCCAGATAGTTTGCTCCTTGAGCTCCAATTCGGCATCGGGCACTTCCTTCACCAAAGATGCAAGAACCTCGGGTCCCGTCGAGTGCAACGAGTTACCTGCCCCCTTGATGGCCTCAGCAAACATAACCATAACACCCTGGCTGTAAAGACCAAACTGTTTCGTCTCGGCTACGCTTTCCAAGTCCGCCCTGACATGCGCCATAATAAGCGGCAGCGATTTATCCTTGTGTCCCGGCGCTGCTGCCTTTTTGATCAAAAAGCTCATGGCTTCTGCGGTGAATCGGGCAATATGCCCAGGGTTCTTCGCCTTGCCCATCAATGGGGCAACAGCATCATATGTCGCTCTCAGGTCGGGTATGAGAAGCCTCGAAAGGTATTTGAAAAGGAAGGCGAGTGCGGCGAAGGTCCATTCAATGGCCTCGACATCATGAACCTTGCTGGCGAGGTCGACGATCAAACGAAGAGCGCGGGGGTAGTGCTTTTCGAAGCGGACACCAAGGTCGTGGGCAAAAGCGGTGAGAAGATCGAGCAGCGGTTCAAGGGCCTCCTTGTCATGGTGCTCAATGTACTCGGCCAGCAGGTCCATAATACGGTCTTGGTGGTACAGGATCTGGGCCAAGGACTCGGCTAAGGGGGTGGCGGCGCGGCGAAAGGCCATGTAAGGCCGCGAGATGTTGAGCTCGGCCCATCTCTCCAAGCCATTTCGTAGGTAGGAAGTGGTGGCGGCGAGATCCTCGGCCTCGAGGTCGTGGCGGCGGACTTTGCGCAGGGGATCGAGCGAATGGAGCTTGGAGATTTTGGCGGTGAACGACTCCCATCGGTGATTTTTCAGGTGTGGTGTTTTTTTCGAGTGTCGCTGGGCCTTGGCTATCCGCCCCGATGAGGTCGCCGGCATCGTGACAGCCTGACCTCGAGATGGTCGATGTTGCGAGGAAATCACAATCAAAGTTGCCAGCCAAAGCCAAACTGATGGGTACTCCACAAGCCAATTCCTGTAAATTTTTTGGTGGAGCTGCGATAAGCCTCTGATAAGGGAGGGGCTACGCCAAGAGTTAGCCCCGGTTAATGAATTCCGTCAATTCCAAGCCCACAGTCTTGATGTTCTTCATGAGCCCCTTGCATTAAAACGTCGGGCATGGTATTGATGTGTATCTGCATTGGTATAATGTAGCTGGTTTGTTTTCATTTTCCCCTGATGCAACACAGCTTCCATCATGAATCTTGGATCAACAAATTCATGTATTTATACTGGCCTTCTCACTTAGTTGCATATACGTCCCCCCCCTGGGTTCCTCATCCGGCTCATCACGAGAAGAAAAAACAAAGAAATATGGGAACTAGCGGACAAAGAAAGAAATCTTTCTCCTGTGCAACCTTGGACTTCAAACTTCCATCAGTTCCAACCTGGTTCATCCATCCTCCATCCCCAAGCTAGCAACTTCTCCCAACTTACCTATCTTACAACATGACCTCAATCTCAACCTCCCAGGCCACCAATCAACGCGACAGCGGCACTGCCCTTCCCTCATCAATCACCACTCGCGCCCCGCCACTCGAGGACGACTCCTGGATGTTGGTGCAGTATATCTGCCAGGACTGTGGAAACTCCACATCCATCAGTGCGAGGACACATTATAAGTGCTTCCATTGTGGGTGCCGCATTCTCCATAAGAAGGCAACAAGAAAGTGAGAGCGCTTGAGGTTCGTGTGACGGGTTGTGGTGCTAAGACTATCTGGGGACAGGCCGAGGCAATTCTGGGCCGTCTGAGGCACTGTCAGGTCACTGAGCAAGAGGTTGTTTCCCTGTCTACCTAACTGCTCTCAACAGTAGGTTAAGGTACGCAACTATACACAAACCGGTATATATACCTAGGTAGTCCCCCAACCAAGCTCCATTACAGGTAACTCGCCAATATCATACACCCCAATGACCGCTCTTACACCAGTGTAAAGTCCCACTCTTGAAACGCCTTCCTGAACGCCGCCACATCCGTCTTTTCCTCCTCCTCATCCTGTCCAATGTCCTGCCAAACCAACCTCTCCTCCAGTCCTAGCAGCTTTGCCATGACTTTTCTCGGAAACTGCAAATCGAACCGTATCCCCTCGTCGAATCGCAGCAAAAGCGCTTTACCCAATTCAACTTGCCCTTCCTCAGCCCAAATCCACACACGAAGGTAGTCCCCCTCGACCTCATCCGCCAGACCGAAATCACTAACGGAAAATTCCCCCAGCTTCAGATCCTTAGCTAGCACACGGAACCCGCTCTCCACCACGCCTTTGACTACCATCTCGGCCGGTACGGGCAATACCTGCCAGTGCACATGGATATTCCTCGCCCGATTGATCTCCCATGTAACCACACCTAGTTTACCATTTGACTTTGCCGCTACCATTTTCTGTATCGAGCGGCGGAACCGCGTCATCTCCCCGTATGTCTTCCTACCGTCCTCTTCGCCCATGACGGTGATGCTCAGCGATGGCGCATGCGTGAGGGGCGTGATGATGAGATGGCAAGGGAAGTCCAGTCCACGGTCTTTGAATGTCTCCACTGAAGAGAGCGGGCCCTTGGCTGTGGCTAGGTAGGTGTCCTCGGCGATGCACGTCACCATGTGTGAAGGGAGGTTCGGGTTGGAGAGGCAGAAGAAGCAACGATCCGGCCCTGGAGGTGGGGATCGCTCGCGGCGATGCTTGCGATGGCGGTTGTCATGATCTCGACCGTGAGAGAATCTCGAAAAGCCTGCATCTTCGGCGGAGCGCTTGGGAGGTGACCGGAAGAATGGGGTGAGCGTACTTCCTGGCGGCGGGGTGATGATGGCGTCGCGGTTGAGGGTGAAGGCAAACATGGCCTTGGCCTTGGCCGTGTTTCCCCATGGAGCTAAAGAGATGAAGCGAGTGAGGTCAACGCCTTTGTCCTTATTCTCCTCGTTGGCCTCGGGGAAGAATGGTTCCCGCTCGAAGCTAAAGTCCCCGGGAGACATGGAGAAGTGATACCGCGGCTTCAACGCCGAGCAGAGCTCAGCAATTGTCGCGCTCGAAGGAGCACTTTCGGAACCAATGTGTAGCTCTTTCGCCTTTACACTGTTCCTCCAGACATCAGACGGCCACATGGCCGTGAGCAGGATGTCGGCATTGTTGACACCCCGGAGCACTTTGGCGTCGCTCTCAGTATGGTAGGGTTCCACCTGGTCCTTGGACTGTCCTGCAACAATGTTCAGGTCCAACAGTCCGCCCAATGCCACAATTCGCACCCCTTCTGAAGTCTTGGTCATGCTGCGCTTGCCGAGGTAGTGAAGATTAGACGGTATCTCTCCTTCCGATTCGATCCAGTCCAGAACGCGCTGCGGAAGCGCCGTCGTGCCAACTGTAAAGTAAGTTGAGATAGGGATTGGGACCTCGCCACTCATGAAAGCATTCAGCTCATCATCGTCTTGACCCTCTGAAAAGAGGTTCCCCGTGACAATAGCGAAGTCGAACGCATTCTTGGCATGAAGCGTCGCCAGTTTGCCAAAGGCTGAGCGAAGTCGGCCGTTAACACTGCCAAACACAAAGCTGGGTACCTTTTAGTACTAGAACCAGTGGGAAACCTGACGTCCAACGCACATTTTTGGCCCCATGAGGCCAGTCTTCGCAGGTGCCCGAATTGGTTGGTTCAGCAGCACAGGTCTGAGGGACCAAAAATCGAATGTCAAACAGCCAAGAAAGTGAAAGAATTATTTCATAAAACAATCGCTAGTAAGTCATTGACTCCAAGTTATTACGTGACTAGGAATTTCGGCGGTGAAATCTCAGTTTAACAATTACTTTTTGGTGCCGGCTCAGGTTTCGTCCGCTGTTCGGTTGGTGCCAGAAGGCTGCGATTCGAAGCAGAAATGCCAAGCCCCGCTTATCACCCAACTACTGATAAGAACCACTGCCCTTTTGTTGAATATGGCCATTGCATGCAACAAACGTACCCAGAATGAATGCATCAATCGAATATTTTCCGGATGCAGAGTCCTCCTTGAGTGCTACTCGAATAGTTCTTGGCGGACCGACCACAAATGCTGATTTAAAATCACATCAGTCTTGGTACAGATCAAGAACGGGAGAGGAATCAAATACTCTAGTAATTCACTTGGCATGTGGGAGAAATGTTGAATCGGTTAGTCCCGAGGAGATGAACCGGCTGGGGACGGCGTGAAGCGGGCACCGGCCTCACCGGGCCCGCATCGATGCGGACCCGGCTCCTGCCTTGGCAGGTTCATCCCCGCAACGACCCCGGACCTCAGCACTCCACCAACGACACTAAGGAGTTGCGCCATCCACTGATCGACAACTCCATTCTCACACGTGGTCGGTACGTATCCACATTCCAATTGGCTTCAGTGTCTCTTGATGATCAATTGCTCTAGCTTCGCGCCATCTACATCTTAAGTAGATGCACAGAAGCCTATCCAGTCGATGTCCGACAGGAGGACAATTGTAAGTCCTTGAGCCACAGGGCCGAAGCCGCTGGGGGCATCAGGTGCTAGATAGATACAGGAAGGTCGCGGGATTGACGACACCCATCGCCACAAAAATGCGTTTCCGTGGCTGTAAGGCGTGAAGTCCATTCCTCCACCGCAGATCCTCCCGGTAAACTCCCGTTGATGCCCCAAACCCATAACGGGCCGGAATCCCTCATCCCCCCAATATTTAGGAGCTGAAACAAAACCTACAAACCACTGTAAGAAAATGCGGAAAAGAGGCATTGCCCCCCACAATGAATCAGCAACCCAGGAAACCGTATGCATTTTCAATGCTGACAAAGTAAAGGAAGTGGTCGGCGTATTGTGTCGCCAGACCGGGTATGTGCCGAGTGGTATCATTTTAATACAAAGTCGAAAAGTGGCCGGCAAAAGCCAAAGGCGGAAGGAGCAGTGCGGCCAATACGGAGACCCAAAGACCTCGCCAGTTGGAGACCGGACTGACGAAAGAAGTATGATGCCTTCCGAGAACGTAGCCGTCGACTATAGAAGCGGATAGCATGCCGCAATGCTGGAAATGTCCAACTTCTAATAGGATGCTGTATGCTGAGACCAAACTGACGAGCTAAGAGATGCCGGATCCAATGCTCGAAATGCCTGGATGTTGTGACTGTCGCTCGCTATGTCAATGCATCTAATGCCGAAAAAAGAGAAGTGCTGTAGTTTGTCGCCGATCGCAGGTGACCAATCCTCCCGGGGACAAACTAGTACCGGACGCCGAGCCGATTCGGACCGCGAACGAGACAGTAGCATAAATGTCGAAGAATTAGAGAAGAAAAGAAACGAGGGTGCCTCGGATGGAGACCAGTCATATATGTCGTGCATGGCGACGTGCATTCGGTGCATTAAGCTAGCGTCCGTAGACGCAGATTATTTTGGCGAGTGTGAATCATAAAGATCCCGCCGAGACAGTTGCCGCACACTTTAGTATCGTAGTTCCATGGCAGGATGGCGAGATTTCGATGTAATCCAACAGGTTGTGTGGTCATTAAGTGCGGTTAGAAGGAGACCATGCGTCTAGCGTGGCTTCGATCATGTCCCACGAGGGGGGAGGCGCTAAGCATGTCAGAGTTGTCGAGAGTCCGGGAGTTTGCACGGCCCGGCGCTGTGGGTGAGTCTTGAACGGATGGGCTTTGTTGACCAAAGGCGAACGTCTGGGCACGACCAAGACCTCTGCGGTTTTGACGCAGACGGCCCATTTCCCGTTCGCAGGTGTTAACATGCTCAGCGGCATTCATCTCGACGTACGCCTGAGGATAGCAACGATCCTGGTGCTCATTGAAGAATCCACTATATCCCCCGTCCAGGATATATACCTCAGGGTATGTGAGCTTTGGATAAAACTCGGCATTGGCCGTGCGGTCTTCGGCGCGAATATGGCGCGCCATGATGGGGGCTCGATGAGCTGAATATTCACAGTGGAAAATCAACAGCGTGCGCCCGTCCATGGGAGTTTGGAAGAGGTGCGAGGCCAGCAGTTCCTTATCGTTGTAGTTGATGGCACCATCAATGTGGCCACCCTCATACTCGTACTCGAACCGACAGTCGATGATCATCTTCTGTGCAAACCGGTCGCTGTACTTGCCGTCAAGCACCTCCAGCATGGTAGAGCGCGAGATGCGTGGAATGCTATCGCTCTGCCCCTCAGGAAAGAAGTGAGGTAGAATTGGCTCCTCGGGCTCCTCAATATCCATGACAGCCTGAAGGGTTGTTGTAGCTGAGGTCAACTCCTCTTTCTTGGGCTTCATCACGTCTCCGGGGTTCTCGAACATGCTGAGTGAACGTCGGAACTGCTTCCGGGGCCGCATAAAAGGATTGGAGGTACGGCGAGCATGGCTGGTAATGGGGGACCCATTACGAACACTATTCGAACTGGACACATTACCAAAGTAAGGTTTGGATCGAAGGGCTGCCATGGGGGGGCAAGGGCTGTTTGCGCTTTGGGGACGACGTTCTTGCGGCGGCGACTCCTGAAAACACTCGCTCAACGACAGAGAGGACGAGTTTGATGCGGTTTGCAGATCACCACCAAATCGGAAGGGCGGCAACTGGTTATCACTGTATTGGCGGTTAGATACTCCGCTCATAGAGTAGCCTTTCGCCCGGTTCAGCGATGGGCGGCGCAGCCCCAGCTTTCTCCGTCTACAAAAATAAAACGGTTAGCGGGCATCAACGGTCGACGGCGCATCTGGGGGTGGGTTCGAACTCACTCAGCCACAACGGCCTTTGGCGGCTCCTGCGAAGTCTGGCGCGGAACCGGAGAATCCACCATTAGGTCATCAGTCGGCGATGGGGACGTGACGGGGGACGGCGAAGGAACCTCGATCTGCACCGTGAATGGAGCCTTGTGCGGCAAGGGTGACATATCCATCATATCGACATTGCCGGGAGAAGATGATAGCAGCAGCGGTGAAGTCGTGACGTACTCTGCATGCACTATCAGTTCCCCTGTCCAACGGCTCACATCTTGACCAAATCCCAGCTTACCACGGCCCCCCGCCGAGTCCATCATGGCTGCGGTTGTGAACAATGCGCGGCGCGGCGTCGGGAACATGGGGCTACTAGACAATCGCAACGTGTTAGTGACGGGCGGCGCCAGTCCGGCATGACGGGTGAGCTAACCTGGCGTCGTTGAGCTTCCAGTTCTGTGACAGATCTGCGGCTAGTGACGCAGCAGGCGAGGAACCTCGGACGGTCTTAACGTTAAAGTATTCTGCACTCGGCCGTT
>Ga0247763_1000504_pt1 | contig 23261 bp, 17 predicted proteins | sample UWRJL141409B4_FD_179926 | JGI IMG/M metagenome (GOLD analysis project Ga0247763, IMG submission 179926) | Plant litter microbial communities from Arlington Agricultural Research Station in Wisconsin, United States - UWRJ-L141-409B-4 | ecosystem: Environmental > Terrestrial > Plant litter >...
CCCCCAAGCTGCAAAGTACCACACGAACAATCTTCAAGGCCTGGCGACGGCTGCAGAAGGGGGCTTACCTAATACGGTTAGTTCTCGGTTCGCGACGGACAAAAAAAAACAGCTCGATCTCAGCAACAAGACGACGGTGCAATTGGATATTCCCACAGCCTGCTCGTAACTTCAATCGCCCCCAGATGCAATCATCAGGTCTGCATTTACCCTCCCAATGAAGGCCATTGGGGCTCGGGCCCTTCAAACGGCAAGATGTTCATGTCGCCGACCTCTAGTCAGGCCCCGAGCCGCCGCGAGACTCGTAAAGTCTGACCCCGTCTACGCCCAGAGCCAGATCCGATCGTTTCGCACCTCAATCCCCGCTTGTAGTAGCGATCACGACCCCAATCAAGCCGAGGATGGGAAATCGAGTGACCAAGGTGGAGATAGTGAGCCGAGCACGCCAACAGCGCCAGCCAAAGACCCCAACGATGCCTCCCTGCCCGCCGCTGAAGACAACGAAAGCAACCCCGAGCCTGACGCGACACAAGCTTCCGCGCCGTCACCACCGGAGACCCTGAATGCCCCGACCCTCCGCCGTTATGGTATGCGCCGTGCCCGGCTCCGCGGCCCTATGGTCCTGCCCCCCTGGTTTATCGATCGTCATGTTTCGCTATATGAATCACGTCCCATTGGAAGCCCCGAGACATTGCTGTTTCCGCTAGAAGGGGAAGATCGCGAAGCTCTGCTCAACGCTCTCCAGGAGCGCTTCGACCAGGCAGCCCTTACGCCCGACAGAGTAAAGACGTGGAAGGAGTTGATGACTTACAGCTCGCTTACAGAACCTCTCCTTTCCGGTATGGACGTGGGTGATTCTGTGTCCGATGAGCTGGAGGAGAAGCTGAAGGTGGTGCACATGACAGCCTTCCTCCAAGCGCTAGCACTTGTCCATCATGAAGCTGTAGACCCGCGCCACATGGAAAGGTTGCGGCGGTATCACGAAAACAAGGGCGAGGATATCAAGAGGTCAATATGGTGGTTCGATGACCTACCCTTCTCGGCCAGGTGGAAACGGTGGTTAGCCAATGTTCGGTCTGACTCGCAGCCTATGTCTGGTGCCTTGCATGGCAGTCCACTCGCCCGACGGGGCGACCCCGAGTATCCGACTTGCATGGAGCTTTTGGCGGCTATCAAGGCTGAACTTCTTACCGAGTCGCCCAGCACGACGGAGACAGATCCACGGCGGCCCATTACTGTCTTGTCAATACTCAATCGCAAGGGTCCTAGCGTTGCAAACGCCATTCTTGACGATATCGCCACAGACCTCAAGGCTGATGTTGTCCACCTAAATGCTGCTATGCTTGCGGATTTACTTGGGAGTCACTTTGGGGAGAACCTCCATTGGGGACGAGGCTCCCTGTCCATGCTTGGCTATGCTGCGGCTGAAATGAATGGTCGACTGGCCTGTCGTCTTGATGTCGATGGCGACGGCGATCCGGAATCGAGCATAGGGGTCGCAATGTCACCTAGCGTGCGATCGTACTTGTTCTCTAGGCGGGCAATGAGGAGCTTGGCTGAGGGTCGCTTGGATGATCGCAAGATTGCACAAGTACTGGAAGCGTTGACGATGGCTGCTCATACCAAAAGAGAAGAGAACGCTTCGGCTGCGGCCACCAGCGCTTCTGCAACAGACCGGCCCCTCATCATTCACGTCCACGACTTCGTTGAGATCAGCTCCATACTGGAGCAAATCATTCGAAAACTACGTATGAAGGTTGACCAGCTGTGGCAGCGGGGGAGGAAGATCGTCCTTGTTGGGTCGTCTTCAAGTGACTCGCGCACGTCAACGTGGATGATGCGCGAGCGACTTCTTCATTTGGGACAAGACGGCAGCCACATCATACCACTCCACACATCCGAGCCAGGGGACTGGATAGAGAGGAGGGACAATCTTCATGAGAATGTTAACAACATCAAGAACATGTTATACGCGATGCTTGGAACTTCTGCGAACCCCGACTTCATTCTCGGCCCCAGGTACATGCGTTACGAGGAAAGCGAAGCACTCGCAGATCACAGCGACGTGATCCAAATCCTTTTAAAGCACGTCTATGACGTGCAGTGGGTGTACCGTTTGGCTTCACTGATGCTGGGAAGCCAGACACCTCGGCCACGGAAATTCCGTCTCGAAGATGTCAAGCACGCACTGCAAATCATGTCGAGCCAGGACAAGCACATGACGAGCCTCTATCCTGATATTCGACCTCCTTATTTCTCTCCGTTGTTTACGCCGGGCGATGGAGAAAAATCTGCCGATTCCGGTGCTGAGGAGTTCCCACCTGGAGGCATGCCCTCCGTGGTGTTGAAGAGCCAGGAGTCATCAAAAGGGCCGATTAAGATTGACCCATATGAACAAAAGCTACTCTCAGGTCTCATAAATGCCAAGGACATCCATACCACATTCAACGATATTATCGTTCCGCCAGAAACCAAAGAGTCTCTCATTGGGCTGACTACCCTCTCGCTGGTCCGGCCCGACGCCTTTTCGTACGGCGTACTGAAGACTGAGCGCATTCCTGGCTGTCTTTTGTACGGACCGCCTGGCACAGGTAAGACACTCCTCGCCAAAGCAGTTGCTAAAGAGAGCGGAGCGAATATGCTCGATGTCAGCGCCGCCACCATCAACGAAATGTATGTCGGTCAAGGCGAGAAGAACGTCCGCGCTCTCTTCTCCCTCGCGCGTAAGATGGCGCCTATGGTCATCTTTCTCGACGAAGCCGATGCCTTGCTCGGCGCCCGCGGTCCCAACAGTCGTGGGCGGGGTGCACACCGCGAGGTCATCACGCAGTTTTTGCGCGAGTGGGACGGCATCACGGATATGGGGGCCTTTATTATGGTGGCCACCAATCGCCCCTTCGAGCTCGACGAGGCGGTGCTACGCCGTTTACCGAGGAGAATCCTTGTCGATCTTCCCCTGAAGCAAGAACGCGAGTCTATACTCCGCGTCATGCTACGGGAAGAGACTCTGGCTGAGGACGTGGACATTGCCAAGCTCGCAACCGAGACGGATCTCTACTCTGGCTCGGACCTCAAGAACCTCTGCGTGTCAGCGGCCATGGAGGCTGTCCGCGAAGAGGTGCGCGCGAAGGAGAAGTGGACCAGTGGAGAACCCTATGTCTTCCCCGAGAGGCGCGTGCTCACGCGCCGCCACTTTGAAAAGGGCATGTGTGAGATCAGCGCCAGCATTAGCGAAGACATGGAGAGCTTGAAGGCGATTCGAAAGTTTGATGAGCAATACGGCGATGCAGGACGCAAGAGGAAGGGCAAGAATACGATGGGCTTTGAGGTGGTTGTTGAGAAGGCTGGTACTGAAGAGGCCAGGGTTAGGAGGGTAGCGAGTGGTCTGTGAAAGGGATAAAAGCGCCTGCCTTGTTGCCTGTCTGTACTTGTAACAATTATCTCAGAGTGTGCTCTAGACATGGCTCTAATCGATATGCATGCTCGCTTGTTGAGGGAGCATGCGGCCAGATATTTTGCACTATCCAATTCTGGGAATCAGCGATGTAGGTATCTCGATCGCGCTGTTGAAATTGCTAAATCCTGGATCCTGCGCACTGCTAATCTGGTCTGTCGTTGCGCCTACCTTGAGGCTAAAGGCGAGGCTGCTCCGCAACACACCCAGCCTCTCTTGCGAGACTATGGCTTGCGAGACTATGGGGGGCTCAGATGGGCACAAAAGCTGAGGAAAATCTGCTATTGTTTCGTCATTTGCACGCTTCAAACCGGCAAGTTCCAACAGTGATGCTTGGCGTCTTCGCCCTACCATTTGGGCACAAACCCAAAGCTGGGAGGCACAAGCGTGGGAGAAACCTGGGAGGTATCGCGGTGGGGCCTCGCGCAGGAAGTACCTCGATGTATCTCTAGACCCACTCCCACATCGAGGCCTGGAGGCCTGGGAGCCTGGTTGCCTGATTTTCACTCGAGTTCTGCGCCATCGGGAAAGAGGGCTACAAGGGCGTTTCTGGAAGTCTGCGAGCTAACAGGTTGTTGGATTTGGTCGAGAATCAACACAATCGGCTTTGCAAGATCCCCGCGTCAATGCTGGTTCGCATTGCGTAGTTGTTGGGAGAGTTATGAAGTCATTCGCAGTGCGATAAGATAAGAGACGCTTGCTGCCCCGCATCCCTGACCTGAGGGGTAATTAGGATGGTGCAGATGCCGCGCATTGATGATGCTTGTGTGATAGAAGCGGGAAACTGCATCGGGTACGCTTACTGAGGGTTCTATTGCGGCGATATCTATCCATTTCGTCCTACATTTGGGGTTGAGCTTCTTCGTGGATAGCTTCTGACCGACCAGCCCTATGTTTTGTGTCAACCCCGCTCGTTCGTAAATTGAAGCTCCGTCCCAGACGCTCAGAACCCCTGCTGTTTGGGTGGGATCGCCACCATGCTTATCAAGGAGAGCCATGCCGATGTGCAAACCACTGCCAATGGCAAAATAACGTCGATGAGTTCGTTTCTTCCTCTTCCCCTGACTGACCTTGGGACGAGCATGGCTGACTGACTGACTGACTGGGGTAATTCTCGCAGGAATTTTCGTGTTCCATCCAACCATCCCAGCCTACCCAAACGCGTGAGAAAAACGCTACTGAGGATCCAGCTTTTCGTATCATCTCACTGTATTTTTTTCCAGACGATTCCCGGGTGTCGTTTTGTTTAGCGAGATATACCAAGGTTGGACAAGGGTTTCCTTACATGCCGCCTGTGGAAAGGGGGCTGATCAAGATGTCGAACACAGTCACCGGTCCCGTTGCTCGGTTTGCCAGACAAATTGCCGGCCAGGGATATATCGTCGCGGCTCCCAGTAGCTATCATGACTTTACTGGGCCTGAACCGCTGGCCTACGATGTTCCAGGGACAGACAAGGGAAATGAGTGGAAAATCATCAAGGTAAGCTTCGGTAGAGAGGGCATTGGAACTAGACGGGCAAGGGCCGCATGCTGACGTCGTCGGCTTTGTTATACTAGACGCTAGAATCCTACGACGAGGACTCGTTCAAGAGTGTCGACTACCTCCTAACACTGCCAACATGCACGGGGCGGATTGGCGCGACTGGGATGTGCCTGGGAGGCCATCTAGCCCTTCGAGCAAGTGTATGTATCTTTCTCACCGAAAACCATGTCCTGGCACTAATGAGCGCGTCGGTTACAGCTCGATCCCCGTATTACCGCCTGCGTCTCTTACTTTGCGACCGACGTCCACAGCCGTACCCTTGGCCCCTATGATGCTGCAAACACATCATCAGATGCTCCCCCAAACAGCAGCCACACCATTGACTTACTGTCTAAGCTCAGAGGAGAGGTGGCCATGATCTTTGGTATCAAAGACACTCACGTGCCCGACGCTGGCCGGGATTTGATCCGACAGAAACTGCGAGAAGCTGGCGTCGTCTTCAGCTTCCACGAATTTGCTTGGGCCCAACACGCCTTCATCCGGGATGAACTGAGCAAGGGACGTTATGATCCTGCTATCACCAAGACTTGCTTCGAGGTTCTCTTGGAGCTGTTTGGGCGTGTGCTCAGGACGGATCTGGGCGAGTCAGACGGTAAGAAGCAAGAGGTTGAACATGTTTGCTAGCCGCCGATATTTCTCATGCCAATGCCTAGTGTAGAGAACAGGGACGCTGGGCAGCAGTGCAGTGACCTTGGCACAAATGAGCGATGGATAAAACTCGGGGATGCTGGCACGTGTGGAAAGACAGAGACCAGCGCGTTGTTTGAGCCTTTTTCGAATCGATGCGGTTCTCGAACTTCAGCTGTGGGGTTTGGTGCCGGAGCCAATGCACACTAGCGATGAGGTTGGCGGCTTCTTGGTATCTGACAGTTTGCCGCAGATCCAGGAGTGATAACCTATGAAGATGCTGTCCACCCCTCCTGACCAGTCCTCCCAAGGCACTGGGTCATCAACATGATACACTGCATACTCGACTTGAGACGGGAATTCCCGGAACACACCAAAGCACTTCGCGAAATATCTTTCAAGTTTTAGACAGTAGTGTGGAAACCACGTATGTGACACTCTGGCGCCTTCCAAGCGAAACAACCCATTCGCCACGTCCTGAAAGCTCTTGTGTGATCAAGTCACGTGACACACAATCGCCCCCTGCTGTTGATGCACACGCGCCGTCTCGGTGCTACTCGACTGACACGATTGTCACAAAATGATGAGCTTCCCGATTCATGGCGCTTTGTAAAGATATTGTTTCATAGTTCCAAAGGACCAAACCAGAGCAATCTGTTTACTCTGCAGGTCCTCTGTTGAGATGTGATCCATGCTAGAAGCTGCGAAGCTTGAGATTGGTTAATGCCCCTCTGTGGGGCTGTCCCGCACTGGCAGTCAAGAAACGTCATGTACGATCATTGTGCAAAACTTCAGGCAGGTTCTGCGATGCACTTTGACTCATTCTGTTGATCTGTTGTGAGAATCGGAGGAGATTTCTGCAAAAGCGACCGTGGCCCACATTAGGCAGCGCAAGGCTGTGGGGGAAAGAAGATTCTATTACCGTCTGGAAGGCACGAGTGGCGGCCAGAGGTTGCTGGGTCAATCGAAGTACCTTCTGGTACCCCGCGTGGTGGGGTACAGAAACCTACCGAAGGCCGTAGAAAAAAAAGCCCCAACGCAGAGCTTCTCGCTTAAATTCATGGAGCTGCTGCCCATCCCACCATCCGCAGAACAATTCTGTTGCAACAATTCACCTCGCAACTTTTCTTCTTCCTTTCTCACAAATTCCCAAACCACGCTCGGGGATCACTGCAACGTTTTTTCCACCATTCGCGATCGCAACACACCCTGCCCTTACCCTTCCTCCATTGTAGCTTTCACACACATTCAAAATGGCCCCCGCTGTCGGTATCGACCTGGGCACGACGTACTCTTGCGTCGGCGTCTTTCGTGAGGACCGGTAAGTTTGCACCAATTCACGAATTGGACCCTCTCCCCAAGATCTCCTCGTACTGACTCTCTATCAGGTGCGAAATCATTGCCAATGACCAGGGCAACCGCACAACGCCGTCGTTCGTGGCTTTCACGGACACGGAGCGCCTAATCGGTGATGCTGCGAAGAACCAGGTCGCCATGAACCCCCATAACACCGTGTTCGATGCCAAGCGCCTGATCGGCCGCAAGTTCAACGACCAGGAGGTCCAGGCTGATATGAAGCACTTCCCTTTCAAGATTATCGACCGCGCCGGCAAGCCCGTCATTCAGGTCGAGTTCAAGGGCGAGACCAAGGTCTTCACACCAGAGGAGATTTCCTCCATGGTTCTCACGAAGATGCGCGAGATTGCTGAGTCTTACCTTGGTGGCACTGTCGCAAATGCTGTTGTCACTGTTCCCGCCTACTTCAACGACTCGCAACGTCAGGCTACCAAGGACGCTGGTCTCATTGCTGGCCTCAACGTCCTCCGTATCATCAATGAGCCCACCGCGGCTGCCATTGCCTACGGTCTCGATAAGAAGGTCGAAGGCGAGCGCAATGTTCTCATTTTCGATCTTGGTGGCGGCACCTTCGATGTGTCTCTCCTTACCATTGAGGAGGGCATCTTCGAAGTCAAGTCCACTGCCGGCGACACTCACCTGGGCGGTGAGGATTTCGATAACCGCCTGGTCAACCACTTCTGCAGCGAGTTTAAGCGCAAGCACAGGAAAGATCTTACCACCAACGTCCGCGCCCTTCGCCGTCTCCGCACCGCCTGTGAGCGCGCCAAGCGCACTCTATCATCCTCTGCCCAGACCTCGATTGAGATCGACTCGCTGTTTGAGGGTATTGACTTCTACACATCGATCACTCGTGCCCGCTTCGAGGAGCTGTGCCAGGATCTTTTCCGCTCTACTCTCCAACCCGTCGACCGTGTTCTGACCGATGCGAAGATCGACAAGTCTCAGGTTCACGAGATCGTGCTCGTTGGTGGCTCGACTCGTATCCCTCGCATTCAGAAGCTCATTACCGACTATTTCAACGGAAAGGAGCCCAATAAGTCAATCAACCCCGATGAGGCTGTTGCCTACGGTGCTGCTGTCCAGGCCGCTATTCTGTCTGGCGACACTTCCTCGAAATCGACTAATGAGATCCTGCTTCTCGATGTCCAGCCCCTCTCCCTGGGTATTGAGACCGCTGGTGGTATGATGACGAAGCTCATCCCCCGCAATACCACTATCCCGACCAAGAAGTCTGAGGTCTTCTCTACTTTCTCCGATAATCAGCCCGGTGTGCTCATCCAGGTCTACGAGGGTGAGCGTCAGCGCACCAAGGACAACAACCTGCTCGGCAAGTTCGAGCTCACTGGCATCCCCCCCGCCCCTCGTGGTGTTCCCCAGATCGAGGTTACCTTCGATGTTGATGCCAACGGTATCATGAACATTTCCGCTCTCGAGAAGGGCACTGGCAAGACGAACCACATTGTCATCACCAACGACAAGGGTCGCCTGTCTAAGGAGGAGATCGAGCGCATGCTTGCTGACGCTGAGAAGTTCAAGGAAGAAGATGAGGCTGAGGCCCGCCGTGTCTCTGCCAAGAACGGCCTCGAGTCGTACGCATACTCGCTCCGCAACACCCTCAGCGATCCCAAGGTCGATGAGAAACTTGAGGCTTCCGACAAGGAGACTCTTCGCACCGAGATTGACAAGATTGTCTCTTGGCTCGACGAGAACCAGCAGGCTACCCGTGAGGAGTACGAGGAGCATCAGAAGGAGCTTGAGGGCATTGCCAACCCCATCATGATGAAGTTCTACGGTGCGGGCGGCGCTCCTGGCATGGGCGGTATGCCTGGCGGTGCCCCTGGTGGCTTCCCCGGCGCCGGACCTGGCGCTGGCAGCCATGACAATGACGGCCCCACCGTGGAGGAGGTCGACTAAGCTTTTCCTGTCGTTTTCTTTCTTTCCTATCCATGCACCGGTAGATTGGGATGCCGCGCTGAGACGCCAGAGAGCGCTCTGAATTATGCGGAGTAATGGGTTGGGTGAACGCCTAGATCTGTTTTTTTCACGGTCATGATTATGATACAGGGGAAAAGTTATGGTGGCTGCATGGCTTGTATTTTACTCACGATTCCCAGTTCCTTAGGGCACGAACAAATGAAGCAAAACTATAAATACATGGTTCCCTGGATATGAAAGTGACTTGGTGATGCTGATGTGTTGGGCATGATACAGGCGTGCTTGTTACCGAAGACCATCCCACAATCCAACCTATGAACAATTGTTCACGTAAGTTGCCTGGAACTTCCCATCCGCGTGAAGATCTTAGAGGTCATCATTGTCCATGGTGGTTCTGTATAGGTGACGGAGGACCTGGAGTTTTTCTTCTCGGGGCGTTGAGACCCACGATATGGCTCATGTTCTCGGCATCTGCTCAGAAAGTCGATAGAAGAAGGTAACTCTTTAGTGTCGTCTAGGCGCTGACAGAATGGGAAATCACACATAAGATTCCATGAGCTCATGTGAAGTGACATTGAATGTGGAAGCCAGGCACCTGTATTACCCTATGTGATGAACAATTCACTCACTGTCGACCCGAATCAGCCCCTAACTCTTCTCTAATCCGCCTCCTCCCTTCAGCATCGATTTTTCGGTACTCTTCGTCATTCTGAATGGGGGCACCAAATGTCCCCCGAAAGGCGGTGCCCGGCGGGACCATCTCCTTGCGGCTCTCCCACACATCCTCACTGCTCGGCTGGCCACCCCCGTATTTAGCCTCCTCCTTGGCGCGGTAGTGCGCCCGAATCGCCTCCGCCCGAGCCTCCGGGCCGTAGTTCTTGGTCCGCATGCAGAACCAGAAATCATCCCATAGTTCGCTGCATGACCGCACCCCACCGTATCGATATACCGCGTTCCATTGCGCCCCCGGCGTGTGGCAGTGCCAGGCGTAGTCGAACGCGTCTCGGCAGGACATGGTCGTGGGGAGCTGTGCCTCGGACATGGCGAGCGATTCGGGGCTTCGACCACGCGGTCGGCTCGTGGGGATGCGTGCTTCGGGTTGGGATTGCGTTTGAGCGGGAGTGGGTTCGGAGGATCGACCCCAGGGGAGCCACGACGACGACGACGAAGACTTGGATGTCGGAGGCGGGGTTGCGGGAGGGTTTGAAAGGGCTGCTTGCGGGCGAGGCTCAGACTGAGTTTCTTGCTGGAGCATTTCCCAGAACTTTTGGACTTCGTGATCGCCGGAGGAAGCTGGCTCGCGGGTGGATCTGGGAGCGGAAGTCGGGGTTGTTGTGTTCGGGCTCGTCCCCATGCCAGAGGCGGAGGATGAGGAAGTTGTGGAAGTCCAGAACCAGCCCATGTTGAAGACAAAGATTAAAACTACGGATTGAAGTTGGTGTTTGGGTAATTGAACAGAGGCTGAGAGAGTAATTGAGGGAGGTAAATCACTCAGAGAGATGAGGGGGAGAAAGGAGGGGAAGCTTGGATGTGCAGGAGAAAGAGAGGGGGAATGGTGGTACGGTCCCTGACATGGCCGTGATCACCAAGCCCATCCTGCATGCAGCATTTCATCTAGACCAATGAGGACGCTGTTAAATTTGATAGCGCTGATAGGTTGGATAGGAGAGAATTGGTGGGGCACGCATCGATGTCGCATCTATTGCTTGGCGCGCTTGGTTGGGCAGCTTGGCAGGCGGCGTCGATGACCTCACTAGCATTAGCCAGTCACCAACCCCACGATTCCCGAGCTACGAAATCTCTAGCTTTTTGTGCGACTCCCCTCATTCTTGAAGTGTGACCGCACGTCCTTCAATCAATTCTTGGAGGGAGTTTGATAGCTCTCAGCTCACGGTCTACACTTCGTCGAATTCTTTCTGTACCACACCAGAAACGGGAGTCACCTTTGCGCAAAGCATCTGAAATCGTCGACAACAGGTATGCGATGATGCAGGGACGCCTTCCTTTTCGGCCCCATGGCCGACAGGGTATATCATTAAATCCTCTGGTATTGAGACGCATGGGCATGCCACAACGACCCCTACTGCTTGGAATCAATCGAGATGCGGCCCGAAGATGGGAGACAACCGCTGAGAAACCTGAGACCGCAATCCACGACGATGAGAAGAGTGGCCACATTTCCGCCAATCCAAACGAGTCGATTCTGTTCTTCAATAGTGAGCCGTTCCCGAATTTGACTCCATGGTCAATCATGAAATTGCTGACCAACTGCAGATCTGTTCCCGCTCAAACTCACGCCATTGATGCTATGGAGGCCCTGGTCGACCAGGCGTAATCTCGCCGATCTTCAGAAGCAACTGGAAGAATACTCGCGCGGCTTGCTCGACCCTGTCAAGCTCGTCAAGCGCGCGATACCCAGCTCCTTGCCAGTTGAAGTCACTCAGATCGTGCCTCGCCCCAAGGATGGTGGCGCCTTTGTCAAGTTCACTCACCCGAAGGAGGTCTCAGCAGCAGAGATAGAAGGTACCTAGACTGCCCAACCCCAATTTGGAAGCCGCATACTCATGTGCTTTCAACAGGTTCGCTGGCAAAAATGCTCGAGGAGAAGCCAATCAGGCCTTGGTTTAACCCATTTCTTGGTATCAAAACTGGCTTAGTACGAGGACGCCCTTGGTTGGAAGATCTATCTCGCTTTCCCAGAAGCCGTATAAGAGTGGAATATGTCGCTGCGAACGACACCGATCCACCCGTAGAGCTCTCGCAGGAAACCATTTATAGCATATTCCGGAGATACGGCAAGATTGCCGATATTGTACCGCAGCCATCTGACTCGAAAATCCTCCCCAAGTACGCCCACGTTGACTTTGTCTTGGTGCGGGACGCAATTATGGCAACGAACTGCATACACGGGTTCAAACTGCGGGAGCCAGGAAGCAAGAATGAAACCAAGCTTCGGCTCTCATACGAACAGCGCATCAAACCCCATCATATTTGGAACTGGCTTACAAGTCATCCTCGAATTGTCATTCCCATCCTCGCTGCCTTCCTGGCCGCCTTCACGGTTGTGGTGTTCGATCCCATCCGCGAGTTTTTTGTAAAGGTATGTTCCATCTCTCCTGCTACGCCAGGAGTGTCTGAGGGATGGCCTGCAGTCTAACGCTTATTCGATAGGCACACGTACAACGTGTCTTTGAGTTTACCGACAGCAAGCTGTACAAATGGTTCAAACGTCAAACATCGGATATTCTTGCCTTCCGGAAACGCAGAGGAGAGCAGGCTGGTCTCAATGCCTTGGTCAGCCACCGGAAGGATCTGATCGAGTCCATTCAAAATGGCCTGTTGGAAGCAGCGTCCACTTTCATCGTTGTCCACGGACCCAGGGGTTCTGGCAAGAAAGAGTTGATTGTTGACCAAGTTCTCCAAGGGCGCAGGGATGTTTTGGTTCTCGATTGCAAACCTGTTGTCGAGGCCCGAGGCGAAGCGGGGACCATCAAGAAACTGGCAACCCAGGTCGGGTACCGCCCGATTTTTTCGTGGGCCAACAACGTCAGTAGCCTCGTTGATCTCGCTATCCAGAGTACCACAGGCGTCAAGGCGAGCTTTTCAGAGAACTTTGAATCCCAACTTGTCAAGATCCTTCAGACAACCGCAGCAGCGCTCAAAGAGGTTTCTCTCGCCGGTCGAAAGAAGACAGATCCTGATGCGAATCTCTCAGAGGACGCTTACCTAGAAGCCCACCCTGAAAAGCGCGCCGTGGTGGTTGTCGACAGCTTCCTCCATAAGAGCGAGGACAAGGCAATTGTATACGAGAAGATCGCCGACTGGACCGCTGCCCTCATTCAATCCAACGTTGCGCATGTCGTCTTCCTTACCAACGACACCTCCTACTCAAAATCGCTATCAAAATCACTTCCAGATCGAGTTTTTCATCAAGTAACTCTCGGCGATCTGTCTCCAGATGTGGCGAAGCAGTTCGTAGTCTCTCAGCTCGGCCGGAGCGAAAATCCCAGTCAGAAGGACGGCACGCGTTCCAAGCATGAGGGTGGTACCGCCGAGAAATCGCACAGCGCAGATCTCCATGAACTGGATGAATATATCGAGTCGCTCGGCGGCCGCCTCACGGATCTCCGAGTGCTGGCGCGCAGGCTCAAGGCTGGACAGAGCCCGAAGAAAGCTGTTACCGAGATTATTGAGCAAAGTTCATCCGAGATCCTCAGAATTTTTTTGCTGGCCAAGGATGCCGGAGCAGGAGAGAAAAAATGGTCAACTGAGCAAGCTTGGTATCTAGTCAAGGAACTTGCGAGACACGGCGCTCTCCGCTATAATGAAGTGCTTCTGTCTAATACCTTCGCATCCTCGACAACGGCCGGGGCATCCAGCGGAGAGTCTGCGCTGGAAAGCCTGGCGAATGCGGAGCTTATCACGATCAAGTCCGTTCATGGACGCCCCCAGAGTATTCGCGCGGGCAAGCCGGTGTACCAAACAGCCTTTGGCCACTTGCTTGAGGATTCTGTTCTCGTAGCTAAGATGGATCTGGCGCTATTGAAAGAACTCGCTGGTATTGAGGCCAAGGGCATTGACAAAGTAGAAGCAGAGCTGAACGTGCTCGCAAACCTCCAGAGCAAACCGTACCAGACGAAGGATCGGGTAAACTATCTTCTGGACAAGCTGGAAGCTGGTCAGCGCAAGATTGAGGGGTACGAGAAGGAGATGGGTAAGCTAAAGAAAGTTCTTTCCAAAGATGCCTGACCGGGTCCGTCACCTGTGTTCAGGTAGTGATAAGGGCACTGTACGATATTTATTTGATACCCTCCTCAGTTTGCGCGGCTCACAGCAATATACGACCTGCGGTTGTCACTGCCGCGCAGGTAATCAGTAATGGCATGCTAGTTGGAAAATCTCATCTGCCTCGATATCCTACCTGACGTGTGAACGCAAAGGAGAGCTCGGAGCTTTGAACTACATCCACATGAATGGTCATATGGTCTCGGGCCATCTATGCTCCAAATAGAGTCATGATCTCTGCTCCGATACTTTAGCATGGCATATCCTCAATTTGCAATGGTACAGAGCGTGACAACACGAGGAGATGGTAATAACCCTCGGATATTGAACTTTTCCCCCTTAAACCACACGCCAGCTCATGAGGCAAGTTTACAAATAACCAGATAATCCGCCCACAATGCCACTGCTTACTACGCTGTTCGAATTGTGATCCTGAAAACAATCTTCCCAACATTCGGGGAATTGCAGATGCTCCCTCGTGTCCCACGAACAGATTATTATTGTTGTTCCTCCCCATTCTCCGAATCCTGCCTCGGCGCCATTTCGCAACCCTGCGAGAAAAAGATCCTCGCAGGTTGGTCATAATCATTCTCAATACTGTAGTAGTTGCCTGTAGTTTGGATCAGCATATTGTATTATGACGGGAGTCTCGCTCTCACCTCTCGGCACAAACCACATGCCTCCTTTGCTGATGCGGAAGCTCGTCTCGTTGACAGTGACAAGAACCCGCCCCGTGTGCACAAAAAAGGTCATAAACATTTTGCGCGAGTTCTTGGGACGTTTCTCGCTGCCTGGTGGCAGATCAACAACACCAACATTAAAGAAGCCTTCACTGAGCGTCTTCGCGTACCGAAAGGTGGCGCCCTTGACCTCTTGAGTGGCCACCGCCGCTGCGCTGATGGCTAGTTGCTTGTCTTCAACCAAAACGTAGTCATCCTGAGCCGGCGGGTTAAACTCGTGATCTGGATGCCAGCAAACCACCTGGCCGTCGACGGTCCCGGGGTTGCCTTCCCAGGGTTCAGCTGGTATTTCATCTTCATCATCGTCGTCGTAGCTCCTCCCCCGGTTGCGTCGGCCGGGTTTGCTTCCGTTCCGTTTCGATGCACCTTTACGAGACTTGGGCGCTGGTTCCGGCTCATCGACTCGAACGACTTCTTTGATACTTGGAAGAACGATTTTGCTCGGTCGGGACTTATTTGAGAAAACATCATTCATGGCCTCATCTTGGTCATAATCAACACGCTCATTGCGCCAGTACGCGAGCGGCTTGAAGGAGTTTCGACCGGATCGAGTCCGGAACATACTTGAGGATTCACCAGGCGTTTCGCGCCTGTTGATTAACAACCCCCGAGCTTTGGGCAGAGGCGGGCCGCGGGGGATGTCGACGTGAGACGTGTCCCCCGGAGCTGGCGAGGATTTGCGTTTTCTGCCGCGCTTTCCTTTTTCCGGCGCTGCAGATTTCTCCTCACTCCTGGACCGAGCCGTTGTCGTCTTCGGGGGCCGACCTCGGCGCCCCGGCGCTGCCGTAGTATCTGTGCGCTGACGCTTAGTCTGGCGATTGGAGATACCATCTTCATCAGCCAACTCTTCCGCGTCTTGCGACCGTCGTTTCTTTGGCCGCGACTCAGTCACTTCCTTCTGTTTGCCAGAGCCCTTCCGCAGTTTGGGCACCACCTCTTCCTCTTCGTCACTGCTGGCGGCCTCGCCTTCCGGTTCGGCATCACTGGCTTCCTTCCCAGATGCAACCTCGCTTTCTTCCCCTTCCTCCTCCTTCCCCTCCACCACCTCCTCCTCTTCCTCCTCCTCTTCCTCCTCCTCAACCTCCTCCTCCACTACACGCTTCCTTGATGACTTGGCAGCCTGGGCTGCCGAGGCCATTGGCTTTTGCTTGGAGGGCTTGCCACCGCCCCGGCTCGATGCGGACGCACGAAGTGGTACCTCTTCTTCAGACTCCTCATCCTCTTCTGCATCTTGAGGTTGATCTTCAGCTTCCGGATACGATACATCAGTATCAGCATTCAGCATGGCCATGGACTCCTCGACGAAAGCGCCAACATCGTCCTCTTCTTCCTGTTCCGCATTGCTTTCCGGTTGGTCTTCCCCGTCGCTCTCATCAGAGCTCGGCGCTTGGCGACCCTTAGACAGACCTCTACCATTTGTAGCTGAGAGCTTGGGAATAGCCTTCCCAAAAAGGGGCTGTGACGCGGACCGAGAGCCGCTGGGTTCCTGATTGCTAATGTCGAATCGACGTTTTGAAGCGGTGGGTTGGGATGATCCGGTTTCCCTGAAGGCATTGCCCCCTCGAGGCGATGAGCTACGGGCAAGTAACCGGTTGCGCTGCGCAGGAGAGTTGAGATTGGTCTTGAGGGGTGACCGAGAGCGGGGCAGCGGGATTGACAGACGGTTGCCGTGGCCATTGAGCAGAGCAGCTGGCCCTATTCCCGAGGCTATAATTGCGATGTTAGCAATGGGGACAAGGGCGCGTGTGGTATTTCGTACTCGTAGTGATGTCCATCGTCTCACCAGTTCCATCTGAATCGCTGCCCGCGTCCGACCCATCGTCGTGGATATCGCGGTCGGGACTGCTCCCCTTGGTCGGCGACGAGAAGAGGGCATCCAGTGGTTCCATTCCATGTTCATCGCGAATTCCCGAGTCCTTGAGCGTGATACCCGTTTTCCTAGATCCAAAGGCGCATTAGCAAGAGCGGCGATTTGCGCGAGGGTTTCCACTCGACTAAGGACATGACGAACCTGCCGGCCACACCGAGCTCGTAGATATGTTCCGTCTGTGGCGCAATAGTGCGCCGCTGCTGCGACGACCGAGGCGCCATTGCGACGTTTGGTCTCGGTGGGAATCAATGGAAGGGCTCGAAAATCAACAAACAATTGCGACGGGAAAAATACTAGCCGATTTGCGAGGACTCGTGTCGAAGGCCACCATGGAGGATGAATCCAAGCAAAGACAGCCTGAACAGCAAATCCGCAAGGCCCAAGCCAGATACGATCGGATGCAAAAATGACTGGCTGTTGTTTACTTGCCTTCGCCTGGCAAGAGCGTCTTTTGGCGTGGGGCTTCCATTTCACCTGTCCGCATTCCAGATGGGTTTCTGGCGCTGTGTCCCGCGCTGTGATTGGCTGGCGCGTGGACGCGTCAATGGCCCGGTGGGGCAAGCACCTTCGCGGCCCCTCTAGAATTACTATAGATTCTACCATGCAGACGAGCGACAACGGCCACCAACGCTAAGAAAGACTATTTGTTTCTCGAGGAGGTAAAATAATGCATCGGGAGCTACTTTTTCCCAAACCAGCAGCTATGGAAAACACAAAGATGGAGGAGGACATTAGTCTCGAGACACCCGTCTCTGACGTATTCATCCCGCCATCCATCATCGAGGAATCTCTATTGCGCGGCGACTCTTACACCTACTTCTCGGCCGTCCCACCGGCTCTATTACTCTCCGATATCAAACCCGATCCCGATGCGACGACGACGACAACCACGCCAACCGGGCCTCCATGTGCCCTCGGCGTCGATGAGGCCGGCCGTGGCCCTGTTCTCGGCCCCATGGTCTACGGCGTCTTCTACCTCCCCCTCCCACTCTCCGACCCCCTCCTCCGCGAAACCCACCACTTCGACGATAGCAAAGTCCTTACCCCCACAGTCCGCTCGTCGCTCATGGAAGTCCTCTGCACTTCCTCCAGCGACCTGCACGCCTCATGCGGGTGGGCCATCTCGGCGCTCTCGGCACGAGACATTGGCGCCGGGATGCTCCGTCCCGCCGCCACGACATATAACCTCAATGCGCAGGCTATGGATGCCACGGTGGAGCTGATCAAGGGGGTCTACGCCAGAGGCGTCAACATCCAAGAAATCTACGTCGATACCATTGGACAGCCGGCCGTGTATCAGAAGAAGCTGGAGCGCATCTTTCCCACGGCCAAGATAACCGTGGCCAAGAAGGCGGATAGTCTATACCCGTGTGTCAGCGCGGCGAGTGTTTGCGCAAAAGTGACGAGAGACGCCGCGCTCGAAACGCTGTGGAAGGCCAGAGGGCGGTGTCCTGGTGCTGAGAACAGCAAAGGAGAAGAAGAAGAGGAGGGCATGGGCTGGGGGTCTGGGTACCCTTCTGATGGGAGATGTACCTCGTGGCTGAGGGGGAACGTGCATCCCGTCTTCGGCTGGGGCCCCGAGTGCCGGTTCAGCTGGGGCACAGCAAAAGACATGCTTGAGGGTCCCAAGGGCACGGGTGTTAAGGTTGACTGGCCAGCTGACGACGATGGCGACACTCACAAGCTGACTGACTTTTTTGCTGCGAAAAACCAGGAACCCGAGGGTGATGAGCTGGGAACATGGTTTGGCACACCGGCTGGAGTAGAGGCATTTTGAAACATGTTATTGTATCGTCCAAACCAACGTCTTTGTGTGTCATTAAGTACTGTATTACCATCTCAGGAGTCGGGGAGTTTAGGCATCTGCGTTAGACATAATATCCTGGCGCCCAGTAGATGTAGTTTTGTATACTATAGGGAGAAGGGGATCAATCCTACAAGCAGCCGCCTCTTTCCTGCTCTTGCTCTTTCTAAATGTCATCTTCGTCGTCAACAGGGCGCTGCTTCTTCTTGCCCCTGCTATCCAATGTATCCAGGCTGACGGAGTCACTGTCCCGCTGCTTAGAGGGCAGAGCGATGGCCTGTCGTGCCATTTCGTTGTTCTCGACGAACTCGCGGAGCTTCTGCTTACCAATATCGACCGCCTGGTCCCAGGCTGCCCCACCCATCTGCATCATGGGCCCCAGGAGGTTGAGGGTGTAAGCAACATAGGTTCCTCCACCCATGATGATAATGAGCATGAAAAGGATTGGGTTTCGCAGAACTGCGGGGTGGATTAGCAAAGGCTGTCGTAGCATAAAGTAACGGCAAGCTTACCCATGACGATCTCGTTCCAGCCGAGGACCAAGAGGATGACGTAGAAGTAGAGCGGCACTTGGGTAATTCCACCAATAGCGCTTCTCTTGGCCTCGACATATACGCCATCAGCCATCTTCTTAAACCTGACCACCAGGTCTTGCCGCTTGCTTTCACTGAGGACTGTCATCTCTTCTTCCAAACTCTTGCCATCCTCTTCGTCAACACCGCCAATGGGGGCAAGGTCTTCCTCGTCTTCGGGCTCAGCGCCAGCAGGCTGCGGACCAATAAACCCAGGCAGGTCAGGTGAGGCGTACGACTCGGCTAACCTGAACCTCGAGAGAAGAGGGATGAGGCTAAGTGTGGATTCTCGCGCCTTGGTGTAGATACCCTCGATATCGTCTGTTGGACGCCAGATTCGAGGAACACCCTCCTCGTCGTAGCGGAACTTGTCCTCAAAGTTCTCACGCAGCTTCATCAAAATGTTGCTCTCCATAACCTCTTCGTCAATCCTCTCCCGGAGGGCTACCCAGCTCTTGCGACGCAACCGCCACAGACCAACTTCAACCTCGTCTTCGCTAGCTTCGAAGCTCTTGGCCCTGTCAGTGAAGCGTGACTCGGCCTCTTTAACAATGCTGGTGAAAACATTCCAGATGCGCTCCCAAAGATCCTTCTCTGATGGGGCCTTATCGCCAGACTCGGGGGCCCCAGTCCCTCCCCTACCGGAACCGAGCTTGTTGAATTCAAGACCAATAGCATCACCAAGACGTGATTTGACCCATCGCTCAACGCGGATAGCCAACCGACGCAACTCTTCTTTGCGAAGCTTGGCACTTACTTCGCCAAGCTCTTGCTCAAACAAGCGGTACTGAGACTTGAAGTTAGACCATGCAACCCCGGGGATAGACAGGCCTTGCGCCTCTTTCTTGAAAATTCCAAGGGCCTTTGTCTTCTGCTTGTCGACGATTTCCGCAAACTCATAAGATCCGCCCGCCTTTTGTCCGGCCTTCACGGCGTTGGTGACAGCTTCGCTAAATGTTGTGACTCCAGCCTTATGGGCGGCTGACAGCTGGGCTTGGTAGAGCGCCTTGAGGCGCGTGTCGATCTTAGCTTCGAGTTCACCACGCTTCATAGTGTATACGCCCTTGTGGTACCTGCTAGCTTGGGTTTCGAAAGCCTTAATGCACTTCTCGCGAGCTCCCGCGCTAGTTGCACCAAGATCTGGAAGGACAGTAGCCTTGCCCAGCCGGGTCGCTTCAGTCTGTTGTTCTTCTAGCGGGACAATGACTGTATCAAAGCCTACAAAGACCTCGCGTGAGATCTCGTCGCATCGGAATTGCGCAAGGAGTTCTTGCTGGGTCGGCAGGTCAAGGTCTTTGTTGTTGACAATCTGATCCCATACACCCTCGGCGTACACCGAGAGTCCATCGGCAGGTATCCTCCGGTGATATTCGGGCAGGAAAATCCCACCGGTGAATTCTTGGTCCTTCGTGGAGCGGTGTCCGGCGGTAAATCTTGTGCCCAGGTTGTCAACTTCGGCCAAGAAATGATCTGGCTGAAGTATCTTATGTGGCAAGGCGGCGAAGGCAAAGTCGAAGTAATCATCAATCTTGGAGTTTTCTAGGCCCTGGGGCTTGGAGATGGAGGACCATATCTTGGTCAAGTCTTGGATCAAGGTATTGCGGAGGTTCGAGAGCGGTGTATGGCCGATGTGGTCGCGGATAACGAAAAATAGGAGCGAACGGGTTTGCGATCTAATACAAGGCATCAGCCCTACAAGCCCAGGATTTGCGACACAGGGCGCATTGGCGAGAACTCACTGTCGGTCTTTTAAGAACAGCTGGAGGTTGACCTCGAAAACGGTCTTGAGGAGGCCCATGTTTGCGCCTTGATAGAGGCCGACCTGGTGTTCCCAGATGTTGACGATCAAGACCTCGCTGGTGGCGAGCGCGAAGAGGGCGCTCTTGCGCTCAAAGTCTTGGTCCTCGCCACGCTCTCGACCATCGGTGCCTTCGACGTCCATCACGAGGATGTTGTCGGCCATCTTGGAACCCTTCTTGTTCTTGGACATCCATATTCCCTTAGTTGTCTGGCGTCGCTCAGACTCCGACATAACACTAAACTCGGTGCCGAATAGGTGATTAAGCAGCGTCGACTTGCCCGTCGACTGCGAGCCGAAGACGGAGATCAGGTGGTAGTTGAAGCCGGCTTCGGCGACATGCGTCTCTACGAGGTAGTCATTAAGATTTGTGCTGCGCAAGAGAGACAATAGTTAGCTCCACCCATGCTATCAGGAAAGCCAGGCGCAATTGGCACTCTGCCAGTCGTGCGAGAGTTCTCTCACTTGAATGCTTTGTCCTCATCGATCACTTGAATTCCATGCTCGTAGTTCTGCGCTGTTGGCCCGTTGCCAACAGCGGCAAAGTGGCCGTTCATCGCGAAAAGATAGCTGCAACAACGTAACAACGCGTAAAGACAGTTCCGCAGGGAAGCGCGTGGTTTCGTTCTTTATGCGATCTGCGAAATGGCCATGCTGGCCCGAAAATCCAGGGCGATGATTACCGAATCACCAATTTCCGCCAGAGGGATGGCTTGTACTTCGCATCCCTCCAACGGGCCGCGACGGAGATGACATCTGCTAGGCCAAAAAGGGCTTAAAAACCTGCAAAGTGGGCCTGTGGTCTGGGCTTTTCGGGGGGTGGCAAGGGCTGTGGCGGCGGCACATGGCCGCACAATGGGTGAATCACACAATGCGGCCCGTGGGCCTGATGACGTCTTGTGAACAAATGCCCAAACGCGGCCACATTCATCCATCACCATCCAATCAAGAACGGCCAGACAGCATTCTCGCCTTCAAAGTCGCACACCTTTCACTGCCAGCAGATAGTAAAACCAACAAGTCACAGTCAACCAGCTGTCACGAGCACTTCTGACTGGCTCAGCAGAAGAGAAGCTGCAAGCCTCGACTTCGTCTTTCACTCAAGAGTCTGGACTCATCAGTGCATGCTACCCAACTTGACGGTTTTATTTCCATGCTATCGTTGAGATTCCCATCTCACAACCATGCGGTGCGGCCCTAGTACGAGTATCGGAATCGCTTGTTCTTCTTGTCTGTCAACCTCGCCCAGACCTCAGGCGACATGAAGGCCTCTTCAGTCTCGCTATCGGCAGCGTTTTCCCGCTTCTTATTCTGCCACGCATAATACAGGAACAAGAGAAACGTGGTTAATGCGCACCCCGCCTGCGTAGCCATAACGGATATTTTGGCTGGGTGGTATTCGGGCGCATCGCGGGCCTGGAAGGTTTGCGGCCCGATGATATTGCCGATGGAGAATGAGCCACTGATGACAGCAGCCGCAAAAGCACGCTTGGTTGCGCCTCCAAAATTGGCCGCAGTCCACTAGAATAATGCTTTAGACACGACCCAATATGCTTTTACAGGCTTGGATACTCACGTTGTAGAATACAGTAAGCGGTGCAACCACGGCGTTGACGAGATAGATACCTGCCAGGATTCCGGATTTGTTGTCGGTTGGGAGGAACGACATCAGGGCGCCACCCAGAATGCTAAGACGGAGGGTGAGTTAAGCAGAGTGTATAAACGAGCAGATTCGGGACCTACGCTGGAATCAGACAAGCAACGATCCATGCCCAGCGGTGGGATTGCTTGCGAATACCGTAGCCGACAAACAGGGTGAAGAAGATGCTCACCACCCCCGAGGGCATATTCATCAACGCTGCTTTCTTTGGGTCATAGCCCAGATTCCTGATCAGTGTGGCCGAGTATGTCGTGACGACACCACTGGAAACCGAGAGCTATGCGGCAACATCCCTTTTAGCAGTGCTCTAGTATTCTTGCGTCTCAAAACGCCGGTGGACTTACCAAAATTACTGACAATAGCAAAAGCCAAAGCTGAGGGTCACGCAACGCTTCGAGAATCTCACTCGCACGAAACTTGCGGTTCTGGATGCCAGTCTGGTTCACGCTGACGTGCTTGAGCAGGGCCACCTTCTCCGTGTCGCTGAGCCACCTGGCCTTCATCGGCGTGTCTGGGAGAAACAGCACTGTAAGAATACCGATGAGGACAGTGACGGCGCCTAGGGTCAAAAACATGACTCGCCAGCCCGCCAGTTTCGATGTGTCTGAGACAATGTGCTGAAAGCCGTACGACACAGCACCGCCAATGATCTGACCCAGGCCAAGACCGAGATACCAAAAGGAGAAGCGAGGAGCTTGCTCCGGCTTGGTGTACCATTGACTGCTGATCAGCATGAGAGACGGTCCGATGGTTGCTTCAAATATGCCCAGGAAGACGCGCGAGACGAGGAGTGTCTGGTAATTCTTTGCTGCGGCGCCGCATGCCGTGGCCACTCTCCAAAGGATGACATTCGCCCCGAGCCACTTTGCGGCGGGAAACAACTGGAGAAAGTAGACTAGGTAGAAAGGACCTTGTGTGAGCTTGACCCTTTTATTTCCTTTCTCTTTTTGAACCGTAACTGCTTATCTTGTTTGACTTACCGTTGGGAATTTCAAAGCACAGTAGTCCCACGAACAAGAAGGTCGCCACATTGGAAAAGTCGTTCCCTTGCAAGTTGAGGTCTTGACGAATGGTCATTACACCAGCATAGTTTAGGATGACCTTGTCGAGAAAC
>Ga0247763_1000505_pt1 | contig 23257 bp, 12 predicted proteins | sample UWRJL141409B4_FD_179926 | JGI IMG/M metagenome (GOLD analysis project Ga0247763, IMG submission 179926) | Plant litter microbial communities from Arlington Agricultural Research Station in Wisconsin, United States - UWRJ-L141-409B-4 | ecosystem: Environmental > Terrestrial > Plant litter >...
CGAGCGTCGGGCTCGAGCCGGCGTTCAACACGCACAATCGGCGAAAAAACGCAAACGGCCAAGCCGTCGTCCGGGTGCTTTCTCAAATTTGTCGCCAGCGTGGGAATGCGTATCATCGCACCCTCATGGTAGCCCCCTTCGACCCTGAGAACCCTGCCGCGGGGATGCTCGGCGCTGCCGACCCCATCCAGCGCTGGGGGCACTTCACGCTGCAAGGCAACCTGGCCACCGAGCGCGGCGAAGATTTCAAGGCCCGGCAGTCGTACTCCGAGGCGCTGGCCGTGGCCGAAGAGATGATGCTGACGGCCGCCCAGGCGCACGACGCGCGGCTGGCGCTCTATGCACCTGCGCTGTTTGGGATCGCATGCAACAACATCATCGAGCTCACGCGCCGGCAGGGTGACGGCCTCACCGCGGGCATCTTCCAGTGCAAGCTCGCCGAGGGCTTCCTGAACGTGATGGAAAGCAACGATGCGCCGCTCGCGCTGCGCTCGCGCTGTCTGTTGCACTCTCGCATCGCCTCCTCGGCGCTGTGCGCCTACTTCGAGGAGCGCGGGATGTGGGACGCCGCCGAGACGTATACGGTGCGCGCCAACGCCGCGTTTTTTGCCGTGCAGCGGCTGGAAGCAACGCAGGCGCCGCGCGGTCGGGTCGTGATCCGGCCGGCGGCGGCGCGGCCCCGTGCGTCGACGCCGGGCGAGGATGTCGTGCTGGTGCTGCCCGACGAGATGGCCCTGCCGGATGAGTTTTCGCCTCCGAGCAACGCCGGCGCCTCGCTCGCCGCACGAGCCCTGCTCACTCACGACGAGTCCAACGACCCGCTCTTCGACAAGGCGCTCTTCTCGAGCGACGCGCTGCTCGACCAGGTGCTCCTCGGCCATGTGCCGCACGGGAGGCCGCTGCCCGACGACTCGGCGCAGCCGCGCGCCGATGAAGTGGCGTTCCCGTCCGAGGTCGCGTTCCCGTCCGAGGCGGCGTTCCCGTCCGAGATTGCGCTCTCGTCCGAGGTCGCGTTCCCGTCCGAGGTCGCGTTCCCGTCCGAGGTCGCGCTCTCGTCCGAGGTGGCGCTCCCGTCCGAGGTGGCGTTCCCGTCCGAGGTGGCGCTCTCGTCCGAGGTGGCGCTCTCGTCCGAGGTGGCGTTCCCGTCCGAGGTGGCGCTCTCGTCCGAGGTGGCGCTCTCGTCCGAGGCGGCGCTCTCGCCCGAGGTCGCGTTCCCGTCTGAGGTGGTGCTCTCGCCCGAGGTCGCGTTCCCGTCTGAGGTGGCACTCTCGTCCGAGGTCGCGTTCCCGAGCGCGGCGCCGCTTCCTTCCGAGACCCCGCTCTCGAACGACACGGCGCTCTCGAACGAGACGCCGCTCGCGAACGACACGGCGCTCTCGAACGACACGACCGATATCGATGGGGCGTGGATCTCGGAACCGCCGGAGCTCGACGACGAGCATCAGCGATCGAGCATTCCCACGTTCTCGCACGCGGCGTTGCTCGCGGGAGCAAACCCGTTCGAGCACGAGGGGCAGTTCTCGAGCGCAGCCTCGTATTCGGAGGGGCGGTTGTTCGCGAGCGCCGCTCCGCGCACCGACGATACCGAGGTCTCGCAGGACGCCTTGGTCTCGCCCGGAGCTTTCATCTCGAACGATGCTTTGTTGCGCGCGCCCATGCTCTTCCAGGAAGAGCCACCGCGCCCGTCCATGCCTTCGCCTGCGCCGCTCGAGCCCCCCAAGACCGCACGCGCCCGCCTGATTCAGTGGCTGGGGCGAGCCTTCTTCCGGCGTCCGGGGCGCACGACGCTCACCTCGCTCGGCGACATCGCGCGCGCGAAGTGAGCTCGGGCGCGAGCTGGTGCCGCTGCCGGCGGCGCTCGGACGCGCACGATCGCGGGCCACGGCCCGCCTTCGAAGCGTAAATTCCAGCGTTGTTTTTGTGCACTTGGGCCCGCAGCCCGGTGCGCTGCTCTGCGCGCCCACTCGAGTCTCCGGGCGCGGCCATCCTCGCGGCGAGCTGCTCGCGTCATCCGTCGGCGAGCCGCCGCGACCGTGACACGTCCCGCCGACGCGACGCGCCGTTCCCCGAGAGACGAACGGCGTGCCGAGCGCGCGGCTGTGCGAACCAGACTTCGCACCGAGCGAACGCGACGAGCGCAGCGCTCGCGCGCGGGGACGTGCGCGCAGCGGGCCACGCTCGCCGCACGCTACTCCGATCACGACATGGGCTACCCGTACCCGAACCCCAGCGTGCGCGACACCGCCCATGCCGCGCTCGAAGCGCGAGCCACGTGAAGCTCGTCGAACCCCTCGCAAACCGCGAGTTCGTGGCCTGGATGCGTGATCATCGCGCGGGCACGCCGCCTCTGCTCGAAGCGCGACGCGCTGCACTCTCGCGCGAGCATCGACAGTTGCATGGATGGTACTCTCGACGTCTGCCCGCACGCCTTCGCGCTCGGCGCCGCTCCACGCGCGCCCGGGGCGGAGGCCCCGAGGGTCGAGGTGCTACGCGCGCTACGCACCAGCGGGAGCCGTGACGCGTCGTGGCGCCTGGGCTCGCGGCGTCGTCGCAGCATCGAGGGATCGCACGCGGGGAGTCACCGCGACGCGTGCCAGGGGCCCGCGGGCTGGCCCCCACAAACAGCTTTGCCGCGAATACCGTAGAGGTTAAATCGCGACATCGGTAAGCGTCGGGGGATAACCACAGCTTGCATGCCCTGCCGAATCGGTATTAAAAACGCGCGAAATTAGGACACTAAGCCCGAAAAACAGAGTGCTGGCCGGCGCTCGGATCCAAGCATCTGGGGCGCCGCATTCTGCGCCGCGCAGCGGCCTCGATACTGTTCGGCGGTATCGATACCGCCGAGTGGTGTCGATGCCGCGGAGCGAGGGGTCGACGAGGGCACACCCCGGTAACCGTAGGAGCTGCTGTGACTTCAACTCGATCCTCTGGTCTCGCCCGCTTGACGGGCAGTGTGATTGCGCAGAAGGCGCGCTCGGTGCTCGCGTCGAGCGAGCCCGTGAACGTGCCGCGGGGTGACACGCGCTTCACGCCGCCGCCGCCGCGCGAGCCCGGCCCCAAGGAGGCGATGGACGCCTGGGGCTACGCCGACACGCGCTTCGAGGTTCTGAAGGACGGCAACGTCACGCTCACGGGCAAGCGCTATGAGCTGTCGGGGCAGAAGCTGCCGAGCCTGCTGCCTTGGATGTCGAAGACGCTGGCCGCCCCCCTCGCCTACGACAACAAGAACGAGCCGCACTATCCGCCGCAGGTGCCCGAGCCCCGGCGTTCGCCGGAGCTGGCGCAGGCGCTCGCCGGCTTCCTCGAGCCAGACCAGTGGTCGGATGATCCGCTGATCCGCCTGCGCCACGGCCACGGCCACACCGGCGCCGAGATCTGGGCGGTGCGCTACGGCAAGCTCGGTCGCGTCCCCGACCTCGTGGTGTACCCGAAGAGCCACGACGAAGTCGTGCGCCTGGTCGAGGTCGCCGCTCGCCTCGGCGCGTGCCTGATCCCGTTCGGGGGTGGCACCAACGTCACCGACGCGCTCCGGCTGTCAGACAGCGAAGGGCGGCTGGTGGTCGCGGTGAACACGCGGCGCATGAACCGTATCCTGTGGATCGACCCGGTCAACCTCACCGCGTGCATCGAGGCGGGCGCCGTCGGCCAGTACATCGCCGACGAGCTCGGCAAGTATCAGCTGATGATGGGGCACGAGCCCGACAGCCTCGAGTTCTCCACGCTCGGCGGGTGGATAGCCACCAACGCGAGCGGCATGAAGAAGAACCGCTACGGCAACATCGAAGACCTGGTGCTCGATATGTCGGTGGTCACCGCCGACGGCGTGATCGGGCGCCCGCAGATCGGTCCACGCGAGAGCATCGGGACCAACCCGCGCAACCTGATGTTCGGCAGCGAGGGCAACTACGGCATCATCACCAGCGCCGTCGTCAAGCTGTTCAAGAAGCCCGAGGTGCAGCGCTACGGCAGCGTGCTGTTCCCCACGCTCGGGCACGGGCTCGACTTCCTCTACGCGCTCCAGCGCTCGGGCTCTGTGCCCGCCAGCGTGCGCGTGATGGACAACACCCAGTTTCACTTCGGGCAGGCGCTGCAGCCCAAGGCGAGCGGCATGGGCGCCAAGGTGAAGAGCCAGCTGCAGAAGGCGATCGTCACGCGCTTCAAGGGCTTCAACCCGCACGAGCTCGCGATCGCGACGGTGGTGTTCGAGGGCAGCCGCGAAGAGGTCGAGTTTCAGGAGGGTGTCTTCTACCGCATCGCGAAGAGCCACGGCGGCATGAAGGCGGGCTCCAAGAACGGCGAGCGCGGCTACCAGCTCACCTTCAGCATCGCCTACATCCGCGACCTGACGTTCACCCACTGGGCGATCGCAGAGAGCTTCGAGACGAGCGTGCCGTGGAGCCGCGCGCTCGAGCTCTACGAGCGGGTGCGCGCGCGCGTCCGGCGCGAGCACGAGGCCCGGCGCTTGCCCGGCAACCCGTTCTTCACGGGCCGGATCACCCAGGTTTACACCTCCGGGGTGTGCATTTATTTTTATCTCGGGTTTTATTGCAAGGGCGTTACAGACCCGATCCGTCAGTATGGCGAGCTCGAGCACGCAGCGCGCGAGGAGATCCTCGCCGCGGGGGGGACCTTGTCACACCATCACGGCATCGGCAAAATCCGCCAGGACTTCATGAATGACATCTACTCGCCGGGCTCGCTCGCCGTCATGCAGGCGGTCAAGCGCGCGGTCGATCCGGCGAACCTGTTCGGTGCCAACAACCACGGGGTGTCGGGCACCGTCAGTTTGAACGCAATGGCCTCGAGCGCGGAGTAAGATCATGGCAGCGCACGTTTTATTGACGGGGGTCACGGGGTTCGTTGGCAAGGTCGTCCTGTACGATCTGCTGCGCCGCAGCGCCGAGCTCGGCGTCGGCCGCATCAGCGTGCTGGTGCGCCCGAAGACGTCGAGGCACGGCTCCACCCAGACGCCGATCGAGCGCTTCGAGACGGGCGTGGCGCGCGCCGAGATCTTCCGGCAGCTGCCGGAGGGCTGGCAAGAGCGCGTGCGCGTCGTGGGCGCCGAGCTCGAACAGGCCGATCTGAAGCTGTCCGACGCCGATCGCGAGGAGCTCGAGGGCAGCGTCACCCACATCATCCACTGCGCCGCCAGCGTCGAGTTCGACCTGCCGATCAAGAGCGCGCTGATGGCGAACGTGGAGGCAGCGCTGCACATGCTCGCGCTGGCTCAACGCTGCAGGAAGCTCACGGCGATGGTCAGCGTGTCCACCGCGTACGTCAGCGTCTGGCGGGAGGGGCCCATCCACGAGACGCTCGGCCACCTGCCGCGCGCGGCGGAGCTGGTGCGCCAGGGCATCCTGGACGGCACGTTCGATGAGGCCGCGCTGCTGGCCGAGTCGGGCCACCCCAACACGTACACGTACACGAAGTGCCTGGCCGAGCACCTCTTGAGCCAGCGCCGGGGAAGCGTGCCGCTCGCCATCGTGCGCCCCAGCATCATCTCCGCGGCGTGGGCCGATCCCAAGCCCGGCTGGATCGACAGCAACGCCGCGTTCGCGGGCTGCCTGCTCTACACGGGCCTCGGCCTGGTGAAGGTGTGGGAGGCGAACCCCAACGTACGACTCGACGTGGTGCCCGTCGATCAGGTGTCGAAGCGCATCCTGGAGACGGCGTTCCGCGAAAAGATGCCTGCCGCGAACGAGCCCGTGCCGATCCGGCTGGCGGCGATGGGGCTCGCGGGCGCCATGCGCGCCGATCTCTCCACTCGCGCGACGGCGCGCTTCTTCGAGGAGCGCCCGGGCGCGAAGTCGCCGCCGGGCGTGTTCATCGGCGGCCGGCACCACGGCGTCTCCCGGCAGGATTTGCTGCGGCGCGCGCTGCCGGTCGAGCTCGCCCGCGCCTACTTCGCGGTCACCCGCCAGGCGGGCAAGAAGCGGCAGATCGAGGTGCTCGACGAGCGCGTGCGGAAGCTCAACTCGGCGTTCCGCTATTTCATCCATCACAGCTTCGATTTCCGTCCCTCGGCGTCGAGCGTGCCGGCGGGCTTCAGCGCCGACAAGTACATCGACATCGTCAACCGCGGCATGTTCAAGCACCTGCTGCGCAAGAGCGACACCGAGCTCAGCCTCGCGGGGCGCGACCATGAAGAGGTCTGGGGTGACATCGGCTGGGCCCGCAAGCGCAACGGCGGCTCGCCGGTGATCCGCACGCTCGGCGTGGCGCTGCGCAAGGCGCTGCGGCTGTGCACGAGCCGTGTCACTTACGACCGCACCTCCTTCGAGCGCGCGCTGGCGGCCATCCCGCCCGGGCACCTGTACGTGCTCGCCCCCTCGCACCGCAGCTACTTCGACTTTCTCTTGTCGAGCTACCTGTGCTTCACCCACCCCGACCTGGGGCTGCCCGTACCGCAGATCGCGGCTGCCGAGGAGTTTTCGCGCATCCCGCTGGTCACCCCGATCCTGTCGCGGGCGGGCGCGTTCTACGTGCGGCGCGGCGTCGGCAAGGCGTTGCCCGAGGTGCGCGAAGAGCTCGGGCGCGTGGTCGATCGGCACCCGTCGCTGATGTTCTTCATCGAGGGGCAGCGCAGCCGCGGCCGCCACGTGCTGCCGCCGAAGCGCGGGCTCCTGCGCGCGCTGCAGGGCACCGCGCGCCCCTCCGCGCTGATCCCGATCGCGATCTCGTACGAGCGCATCCCGGAAGAGAGCGCCTTCGAGCGCGAGCTGCGCGGCGGGCGGCGCTCGGCGATGTCGCTGGAGGCCATCCTGCGCTGGCTGCTCGCGCTGAGCCGCGGCCAGGTCGATCTCGGCCGCGTCCACATCGCCTGCGGCGAGCCGCAGTTCCTGACGGAGACGAGCGACGTCCAGCAGCTGGCGCGCGACGTGGCGGGTGAGCTGCAGCGCAAGACGGTGGTCACGAGCTTCCACCTTCGCACCTTCCTCGCCCACGGCTACGAGCCTGCGGCCGGGGGTGATGCCCCCGCGCTCGACGAGGCGTGGCTGCGGCAGGCGATCGAGCAGCGCGGCGGCCGCGTTCTGGAGAGCGACATGGCGGTGCCGAGCGAGGCTTCGCAGTCGCTGATCCAGAGCCTGCAAAACCAGTGGATGCACTGGTTCTACGCGGACGCGCTGGCCCACTTCCCGGACGACCCGACCGTGCGCGATCACGTGGCTCGCCACTCGTGGACACCCCTCAGCGCCGCCCAGCCCAGCGCCGATCCGCGCATGCGCGCGCTGGTGATGAGCCTGTTCCGCCCGGTGATCCAGGCCTACGAGATCGTGGCCCAGCACGCCAAGGAGCTGCCGGTCACGCCCGCGAAGGGCGGCGAGCCGCCCTCGACGGACGCGGTGAGCGTGGTGCGCGCGCATCCTGCGAGCTACCTCCTGCACCTCGAAGACGCTTTCCGCGCGCTCGCCGAGCAGGGGGTGCTGCACGAAATCCAGCCGGGGCGCTACGCTCCGGCGAACACGAACGCGAGCGCGAGCGCGAGCGCGGAATGAGCTCCGAGCTGGAGCTCAGGATGCCTCGAACGAGAGTCGATCGAAATCATGGGAGATGCGAGCATGAGTGAACCGACGGTGCTGGTGACGGGGGCGACGGGATACTTGGGCCGGCATCTCGCGCGCGCGCTGCGTGCGAAGGGCCATTCGAGCGCGGTGCTGGTGCGAAAGGCGCAGAGCTGGGAGGCGCAGCCCTGGAAGCACGAGGCGGGCGACGCGGCGGTGGTCGAGGGGCACCCCCTCGACGTCGATAGCTGGAAGCAGCACCCGGCGCTCGGACACGTGCGCACGATCTTCCACACCGCGGGCATGGTCAGCCACTCGCGCTCCGCCCCGGAGGAGATGCTGAAGTTCAACGTCGAGGGCACGCTCGCGATGGTGCGCCTGGCCCACGCGCTGCGGGCGCGGCTGGTGTTCATCTCGAGCTCGGGCACGGTCGGCTGCTTCCGCTTCAAGGACATGTCTGCCGACGAAGACTCACCCTACGCCGAGCCGACGGTGTCGGGGTGGCCGTACTACGTGTCGAAGATCAAGGCCGAGCGCGACGCGCGCCGGCTCGCCGAGCACCTCGGGGTCGAGCTGGTGATCGTGCGCCCGCCGGTGCTGCTCGGCCCGGATGACCACCGCCATCGTTCGACCGCTTACGTGCGCAAGGTGCTCGACAACAAGATCCCGGCGGTGCCGCGCGGCGGAATGAACTTCACCGACGTGCGTGACGTATCGAGCGCGCTCGCGCGCCTCGTGGATCTGGAGCGCCCGCGGCCCGTCTATCACACGCCCGGGCACAACCTGTCGCTGCGCGAGTTCTTCGACACGGTGATCGAGGTGAGCGGCGCGAAGCCGATCCGTCGCCCGATGCCGCCGTGGGCCGCGCTCGGCCTGGCGAAGGTGGCGGGCCTCTCCGATCGCCGTCCCTCCTGGATCCCTGATCCGGTGGTGCTCGAGATGAGCAACTACTACTGGGGAATCAGCTCGCTGCACGTGCACGAGCTGGGCTACGCGCCGCGATCGGCGCGGCAGACGTTGAGCGATACGGTGGCCTGGCTGCGTTCCGGCCCTGCCCCCGTGCATCACCACGTCAGCGCCAAGGTCAGCCCAGCCAAAACGACACACACCTCCGCCGACCTCTGACACCTACCTGCGCGGCCCGCCCCTCGGGCTCGCGCGATAGCGTCTAGAGCGCTAGTCTCGGGCGATACCGCCGCGTGAGGCCAAAACCCTCGGCTCCGCGGCGGTCGGCATTCCATGGAATCTTCACGTGAAGGCGCATCGCCACATGTTAGGACCATTGGCGATAGCCATGGATCTGCATACCGCCGGGGCAAAGTCGAACGGTGCTGGACGCCCACTGTCGAGTGACGCTGCAGCGCAAGGTGCGGAGGGCGCCGGGGCGCCCGGCAAGGCCGCTGCGGCGCCCGCGGGCGGCTCGAAACCCGCAAAGAATGCCGCGGCGCCCACGCTCAGCGGCTGGGGGCGCGTGCCCGAGCCGGGCCGCGAGCTCGCCGGAGAAGACCTGCTCTCGCTCACGCGCGGCGCGGCGCTGAGCCGCGGGCTCGGGCGTTCTTATGGCGACTCGTCGCTGCCCGCCGCGCCGAGCGACAAGGTGGTGAACACCCGCCTCGCCAACCGCGTGCTCGGCTTCGACGAGGAGACGGGCGTGCTGCACGCGGAGGCCGGCGTCACGCTGATCGAGCTCAACCGCCTGCTCTTGCCGCGCGGCTGGTTCACGCCGGTCACCCCCGGCACGAAGTTCGTCACTCTGGGGGGCATGGTCGCGAGCGACGTGCACGGCAAGAACCACCACCGCGAGGGCTGCTTCGGCGCGCACGTGCTCGCCCTGCGCCTGCGCCTCGCCAGCGACGACGTCGTCTGGGTGAGCCCCAGCGAGGACCCCGATCTGTTCTACGGCACGATCGGCGGCATGGGCCTGCTCGGGCACATCCTCGAGGTGAAGGTGCAGTTCGAGCGCGTGCCGTCGCCCTGGATCTGGATGGAGACCGAGCGCGTCAGCGACATCGCGGAGTATCTGACGGCGCTCGATCGCGCGGCCGTCGAGTGGCCGATGACGATGGGCTGGATCGACTGCCTCGCCCAGGGCAAGTCGCTCGGGCGCGGCGTCTCGATGGTGGGGCGCTGGGCGACGCCGGAAGAGGCCCGCGGTCGCGCGCTGCCGAAGGTGCACGAGATCACCCTGCCCGTGGAGCTGCCGAACTGGGCGCTCAACCGCTTCACGGGCGGCGTCTTCAACCACCTCATCTATCACTCGTATCCGCGCTCGCGGAACGCCAAGCTGGCCACGCCGGAGGCGTTCTTCTACCCGCTCGACGCGCTGCTCGAGTGGAACCGGGGTTACGGCTCGCGCGGCTTCACCCAGTACCAGTGCGTGCTGCCGCGCGCGGCGGGCCCCGAGGCGGTGCGAGAGTTCATGCTGCGCCTGTCCGCGCTCGGCTGCGCGAGCCCCCTGTGCGTGATCAAGGACTGCGGGCCCGAGGGCAAAGGCACGCTGTCATTCCCGCTGGAGGGCACGTCGATCGCCGTCGACATCGCCGTCTCCGCCGACATTCAACGCTACGTCGACGCGCTCAACGAGTTCGTCATCGCCGCCAAAGGCCGCATCTACTTGTCCAAAGATCGCTTCACCCGCCCCGAACACTTCCGCGCCATGGAGCCGCGTCTCGATACCTTCTTCGCCGCCCGCGACAAGTGGGATCCCGAGCGCAAGCTGAGGAGCGCGCAGTCGCGGCGGCTGTTCGGCGACGCGGGAGAGCGCGCGTGAAAGCGATCGTGCTGGGTGGAACGAGCGGCATGGGGCGCGCGCTCGGGCAGCGCCTCGCCGAGCTCGGCAACGAGGTGTTCCTGATGGGCATCGACGCCGACCAGCTGGCGCTGAGCGCCGCCGACCTGAAGGCGCGCGACCCGAAGCAGCGCGACGTGGGGCACACGGTGTGTGACCTGGAGCGCCCCGACGGCTTCGCCGCCGCGCTCGACCAGGCCGACGCGGCGCTCGGCGGCTTCGATACGGTGATCGTGACGGCGGGCATGTTCGCCATGCAAGAGAAGCTCGAGGCCGACGTCGAGCTCGCGCGGCGCCTCGTGACGGTCAACTACGCCAACACGGTGGCGTTCTGTGAGCACGCGCGCAAGCGGCTCCTGGCGCGCGGCGGCGGCAAGCTGGTGGTGTTCTCGTCGGTCGCGGGCGACCGGGGGCGCAAGCCGGTCGCGATTTATGGTTCGAGCAAGGCGGGGCTCTCGGCTTACCTCGAGGCGCTCGACCACAAGTTCCACGATCAGGGGCTGCAGGTGGTGTGCGTCAAGCCCGGCTTCGTGAAGACCGCGATGACCGACGGGCTCAAGGCGCCGCCGTTCGCGGGCGAACCCGAGGGGGTGGCTCGCAGCGTGCTGCGCGCGATGGAGTCGGGGCGCGCCGTGGTCTACACGCCGGCGATGTGGGCGCTGGTGATGCTCGTCATCCGCCAGCTGCCTCGCTTCGTGATGCGGCGTATCGGCTTCTGAGAACCTCAGAGATTCACAGGAAGGGCGGAAGAACGGAAGAGGTTTGAATTGATCAGATTGAATCGGATCATTTAAACTCCTTCCGCCCTTCCGTCCTTCCTGTTTATCCCTGGGCTCCCACACGGGAGGTACGATCCAGGGCGCGGCGGATGACCGAGAGGAGTCGGCCGGCGCTGTAGGGCTTCGGCAGGAAGTTCCCTTCCTCGTCGAGCACCCAGTCGGGCGCCACCGCGTTCCGCCCGTAGCCGCTCGTGTACACCACCGCCAGCCGCGGATCGCGCCGCGTCAGCTCGTCGGCGAGCTCGCGGCCCGTCATCCCGCCCGGCATCACGATGTCGGTGAACAGCAGCTCGACAGGGCGCGACGCCTCCTCGAAGCGGGTGAGCGCGTCCGGCCCCGAGCGCGCCTCGAGCACCTGATAGCCATGACGCACGAGCATCGCCTTCGCCATCTGCCGCACCGGCGACTCGTCGTCGACCAGCAGGATCATCTCGGTGCCCCGCTCGGCCAGCGCCAGCTCCCGCGCGCGCACGACGGGGCGCTCCGGCTGCGCCTTCGGCAGGAAGATCTCGACGCTGCGGCCCACGCCAGGCGCGCTCTCGAGCTGGATCCAGCCACGGTGCTGTTGCACGATGTCTCGCACGAGCGGGGATAGCGCGCTCGCGCCGCCCGTCGGCAGGTGCGCCCGGGTGTCGCGCAGCATCAGCGTCGCGAACGCACCCGCGCGCGCCTCGGGGTGCGACAGGGCCTCCGCCTCGAGCGTGATGCTGCTGGTCTCCAGCACGAGCTCGCCGCCGGAAGGCATCGCCTCGCGCGCGTTGATCGCGAGGTTCAAGAGAATCTGCTCCACCAGGCCGATGTCGGCGTGCGCGAACGGCGCGCGCGACCCGAGATCGAGCTGGAGTCGCACGTCGGCGCCGAGCACGCGGCGCAGGGTCTTCGAGAAGTCGTTGACGGCGCGGTTGAGGTCGACCGACTCGAGCCGCATCGCCTGCTCCTGGCTGAACGCCAGCAGCTGCCGCGTGAGCTGGGACGCGCGCTCGGTGGCGTCGGTGATGCCCTGCACGGAGTCGCGGGCCCGTGCGTCACTGGTCAGCTCGGCCAAGAGCTCTGCGTGCCCGTGCAGCACCGTGAGCAGGTTGTTGAAGTCGTGAGCGATGCCGCTCGCGAGCTGGCCGATCGTCTCCATCCGCTGGGCGCGGCGCAGCTGATCGGCGAGCCGGCGGCAGCGCAGGGCCGCGCGCAGGGCGTGCACGAGCGACGTCCGGTCGAGCTCGCTCTTGTCGATGTAATCGTCGGCCCCCTCGCGCAGCAACAGCTCGACGCTGCCAGCGAGCGCCTCCGACGTGAGCACGACGATGGCCGCGCTCGGGGCCGCGGCGCGCGCCCGGCGACAAGCCTCGACGACCTCGCCGCCTCCGCTCGCCAGGTCGACCAGCAGCACGTCGCTGCGCGCGCCGGCGAGGCGCTCTTGCCAGCCATCCGCGCTGTCGACGACCGTCAGCAGCACGCGCACCGACAGCCCGTCGCAGAGATCCTTCAGCTCACGGCCGAGGCGCGCGTCGTCGCTGAGCAGCACCACACCGAGCGTGAGCTGCTGCGAGGACACCGGCAATGAAGGGCGCGGCTTCTCGCTCTGGGAGACGCGCTGCATTGGCCCCGCCGGCGGCAAGGTGACCACCTCGAACCAGTAGTTGCGGATCGCCTCCAGCGCCTGCATGAAGCGAGGAAAGTCGACCGGCTTGGTGATGAAGCTGTTGGCGTGGTCGACGTAGGCTCGCGCCACGTCTTCGTCGGCGGCGGAGGTGGTGAGCACGATCACCGGGATGAGCTTGAGCCACGGGTCGCCCTTGATCTCCCGCAGCACCTCGCGCCCGTCCTTCTTTGGCAGGTTCAGGTCGAGCAAGATCAGGTCGGGGCGGCGCGCCTCGGCGAACTTGCCCTCGCGCCGCAGGTAGGCGAGCGCCTCCACGCCGTTGTCGACGCTGTTGAGCGTGCTGACGATACGCGCGTGCGTGAGCGCCTCGGCCGCGATCAGGCGATCGGTGGGGCTGTCGTCCACCAGCAAGATCTCGACGCCGCGTGCGCCCGCGTCGCTCATGCGTCGCCTCTCGGCAGAGTGAAGTGGAAGGCCGTGCCCTGCCCCACGGTCGACTCGACCCAGATGCGCCCGCCGTGGCGCTCGACGATCTTCTTGCAGATCGCCAGACCGATGCCCGTGCCCGGATACTCCTCGCGCGTGTGGAGGCGCTGGAACAAGACGAAGATCTTCTCGAAGTACTGGGGCTCGATGCCGATGCCGTTGTCGCGCACGGAGAACTGCCAGGCGCTGCCGCTCGACTGCGCGTCGATCGCGATGTGGACGGGGTCGGCGCCGCGATACTTGATCGCGTTGCCCATCAGGTTCTGGAACAGCTGGGTGAGCTGGTCGACGTCTCCCCTCACGCGCGGCAGAGGGCTGACCTTCACCTGTGCGTGGCTCTCGCCCATGGCGCCCTCGAGCTGCTTCATCGCGCGCTTCAGCGCCTCGGCGCTGTCGACGGCCACGAGCTCGTGCCCGCGCGCGCCCACGCGCGAGAAGGCGAGCAGATCGAGGATCAGCGCCTGCATCCGCCCGGCCCCCTCGACCATGTGCTGGATAAGCTCGCGCGCCATCGGCTCGAGCTGGTGCCCGTAGCGGCGCTCCAGGATCTGCCCGCAGCCGGCGACCGCGCGCAGCGGCTCTTGCAGGTCGTGAGAGGCGACGTAGGCGAACTGCTCGAGATCCTGATTGCTCCGCTCGAGCTCTGCGCGCCGATTGCGCAGCTCGAGCTCCATCTCCTTGCGCGCCGTGACCACCTGGGTGAAGAAGAGGATGCCGCCGATGCTGCCGTCGCCGAGGCGCCACGGGCGCGCCTCCCACTGCAACCACTCGACGCGGCCGTCGGCGCGCGGGAACGGGTCTTCGTCACACTTCTCGACCGAGCCGCGCAGGACGCGCTGGTGCACCTCCCTCCAGCGCTCCGGGACATCGGGGAAGACCTCGTAGTGGCTGCGCCCGATGACGCTCTTGCCGTCGAGCCGGTAGTCCGTCAGCCAGCGCTCGCTCGCCTGCAGGTAGCGCAGGTCACGATCGAGCATGGCGATCGCCGCCGGCGCGTGCTTGACGAACTCGCGCAGCAGCGCCTCGTTGGCGCGCAGCGCCGCCTCGGCGGCCCGCTGGGCCGTCACGTCCATGCTGACGCCGACGACCCGCAGCGCGCGGCCCTCCGCGTCGCGATGGGTGACGGCCGCGCCGCGCATGTGCCGTACCTGGCCGTCGCGCACGATGCGGAAGATCATGTCAGAGGCCTCGCCGCCGGCGAGCGTGCGCAATAGATCGCGCTCGAACTCGGGCAAATCCTGGGGGTGCACGCACGCGCGCCAGGCCGCGAAGGCGTCGGGGAAGGTGCCGGCAGCGACGCCGTAGACGGGGTACATCGTCTCGTCCCAGACGAGGACGTCGTCCGTCACGTCCCAGTCCCAGATGCCCATGTTGGCCGCCGTCGTGGCGAGCCGCACGCGCTCCAGCGCCCGCGACAGCCGCTGCTCCGCGCGCTTCAGCGCCGTCACGTCCTGCAGCGTGCCGATCACCTGCACCACCTGGCCCGACGCATCCAGCGCCGGCTCGCCACGCGCGACGATCGACACGCTGCCGCGGTCTGGCAGCCGCATCTCGAGCTCCAGCTCGTAGCTCTCGCCGGTGGTCAGGCAGCGCTCGAACGCCCGCTGGACCTTGCCCCACGCCTCGCTCGGAAAGCGGCGCTGGAAGTCCTCGCCGCGCAGCGGCGCGCTGCCGGCAGGCAGCTGCAGCAGCCGATACAGCTCGTCAGACCACTGGATCGATCCGGTCGCTACATCGAGATCCCAGCTGCCGATCTTGTTGAGGCGCTGGGCCGCAGCCAGCTGGCGCGTGACGGCCTCGAGCGCGCGATGCCCCGCGCGCACCTCCTGGGTGCGCTCCTCCACCCGGCGCTCGAGGTTCTGGTTGAGCTGCTGCAAGACGTCGCGCGCATCTCGCAGATCTTGAATGTCGGTGTTGGACCCGAACCACTTGACGACGCGCCCCCGATCGTTGCGGAGCGGCGTCGCGCGTGACTTGAACCAGCGGTAGACGCCGTCGTGGCGCCGGATGCGGTACTCGACGTCGAACACCCCGGCGTCGACGGCGGCGCTGTTCCAGCTCGCGATCGTGTACGGCCGATCGTCGGGGTGGATCTGATTCAACCACCCCGAGCCGAGCTGCTCCCGCTCGGGGATGCCGGTGTACGCGCACCACTGCGGGCTCAGATAGTCGCAGGGCCCGCTGCCCTCGCAAGTCCAGACGAGCTGGGGCAGCGACTGCGCGAGCGCGCGGAAGTGGCGTTCGCTGCGCTCGAGGTGCGCCTCGCTGGCCGCCCGCTGCGCGTCGACGCGATTGAGCCAGGCGCCGCCGGCGAAGATCAGCCCCGTGAAGATCGCGGTATTGATCATGGCGACCAGCGCCATCGCGAACTCGATGTCGAACAGGCCGGTGCGGTCGCCGTTCAGGCTGAGCCAGCCCGCGAGCAGCGGCAGCACCACCGCGAGCGGCAGGGCGCGGCGGCCGAGCAAGCTGCCGAGCCCGTTGCCGGCCAGCACCCGCAGGGGCCCCGCCTTGCCCCAGGCGCAGAGCACCCCGGTAGCGAGCAACAGAAAGCCGAGCGCCGACGGGGCGGCGATCTCCGACAACGGAGCGATCGCTCGCAGCGCGCCCTCGCCGTAGGCATAGATGCTCGCCACGAGCAGCGCGATGAGCCCCACCAGCGTGGCGCCCACCTGCGATAGCCGTGCCCATCTGCGCGCGCGGCCGAGGCCGAGCGCGAGCAGGCTCGCGCCGAGCAGCACGAAGCTGAAGGCGGACACGCCCGACGGGCGCTCGCTGACCACGTCGGCGCGCGCGACGAGCTCTGCGAGCGCTCCCTCCAGCGTGGCGCGCGCGCCCAGCGCGACCTCGCCCGTGCACCAGAGCCCCAGGGCGGCGACGACGCCCGAAGCGGCGAGGGCCGCCTGCCGCCGCGGACGCCCAGAGCGCGCGTCGCTCAGCTCCGCCAGCGCTGCCCCCGCCAGGATGAAGCTCAGCGCGGTCGTGATCCGCATCGACGTCCACCCGGGAGCGACGCGCGTCAGCGCTGGCACGCGCGCGACCCAACCGAGCAACGCCAGCGAGCCCACGATCAGCGCGCCCCAGGCCGCGACTCTAGCGCTGTGGTCGAGCCGCGACCTGCTGGAAGGAGGATCGGTGGACGGGTGCACTCGATAGCGGCTCCTGCTGGTGGCGACGGCGCCGCTCGCGCGCCGCGGCCCCCTTGCTCACGGGCTCCCCGATCGATACGGCGGGCAGCGGGAGCCGGTAATATACCGGGCACACGCCCCCCACGGCTCCGCGCGTCACCGCAGGTGCCGGGAGGCCGGGCCGCCCGAGGGCACCCGCACCGGTGCCGACGCCGCGAGCCGGAGCGGCTTGTCACCGCCCCCGCGCTTGGCCTCGTACATCGCCATATCCGCCGCAGAAAGCAGCTGCTGCGGCGAATCCCCGCACTCGGGGTACATCGCCAGTCCGATGCTGGTGGAGACGGGGATCTCGACGTCTCCGAACGCGACGGGGCGACACGCGGCGGAGCCGATGCGGCGCGCCAGCGCGTCCAGCTGCTCTCTGTCGACCGACGGCGCCAGGATGGCGAACTCGTCGCCCCCGAGCCGCGACACGAGGTCGCTCTCGCGCACGGCGGCCCTCACGCGGCTCGCGAACTCGCACAGGACGAGGTCGCCGGCGTCGTGCCCGAACTCGTCGTTGATGCCCTTGAACCCGTTGAGATCGAGGAACATCACGCCACAGGTCGAGACCCGGCGCGCGCGCAGGCACTCGCTCAGCCGTTCGTAAAACAGGCTACGATTGGCGAGCCCGGTCAGCGCATCGTAGTACGCGAGCCGTGCCAGCCGTTTCTCCGTGGAACGGCGCACGCGCGCGAAGCGCACGGCGCGCGCGACGCTCGCGTGATCGAGGCCCGACTTGGCGAGGAAGTCGTGCGCGCCGAGCTCGATCACCTGCAGCTCGAGCGCGTCGTCCGTCACCGCGCTGCACACGATCAACGTGGCGTCGGCGGCGCAGGTGCGCAGGCGCGTCACGGCGTCGAGTCCGCGGGCGTCGGGCAGCGACAGATCCGTCACGATCGTGTCGAAGTGCTGGTCGTGCAGCATACGCACAGCATCCGACAGTCGGCTCACATGCTCCACCCGCGCTCCATCCAGCGCCTCGAGCGCGTCAGACAGGATCAGCGCGTCGGTCGGACTGTCCTCCACGAGCAGCGTGCGGCTGCGAGGCTCGCTGCGCGCCACCGCCTCGCGCCGACGGGCGCTCATGGTGAACGCCGTCTCCAGCGCTTGCTCGACGCGCTCGGGCTCGAACGGCTTGGCCAGCACTCCCGCGATGCGGCGATCGGCCACCTTGGAGTAGAACGGCGTCAGGTCAGCAGCGCCGGTCACCAGCAAAAACACGGTGTTGGCGGAGGTCTCGGAGAGCCGCTCGACCAGCTCGATGCCGTTCATGCCGCTCATCATCAGGTCGGTGGCGACGACGTCGTACTCGCGGAAGGTGCACATTCGCACCGCGTCGCTCGAGCCCGACGCCGTGTCGACGGCGTAGCCCAGCCTCTCGGCAAGCCGTTCGAACAGGCGCGAAACCATCGCGTCGTCGTCGACGAAGAGCAGGCGCGGAGCCGAAGTCATCGATGGATCTACGAAAGGAACGACCCTCTCGCCCATGTTCGAACGACTCCGGCTCTGCCACCTTTAGCGTATCGAAGTGGAATCGTCTCACCCCGGAGGCGAGGCGCTCCTTCTCGCGACGGCTGCGCGGCTCGTCCTCGGATTCTCCCCGAAAGGAGCTAGCCGCGCGACGGCATTGCCAGCGCCAAGGGGGCCGAGTAGACCCGCCGTCTCTTTTCCGAGAGGCGTGCATGTCGCAGGTCGTGGTGCGGGATCTGGTGAAAGCATACCGCATCGCCGAACGAGAGCCGGGCCTCTGGGGCGCGGTGCGGGGCGTCTGGTCGCGACGCTATCGCGAGGTTCAGGCCCTCTCCGGCATCTCGTTCAGCCTCGAGCGAGGCGAGCTGCTCGGGTTCATCGGGCCCAACGGCGCCGGCAAGTCGACCACCATCAAGGTCCTCTCCGGCATCCTGCAGCCGACGGCGGGGCTCGTGGAGGTGGGCGGGCTCTCGCCCTTCGCCGACCGGCGGCGCCACGTGCAGCGCATCGGCGTGGTGTTCGGGCAGCGTACGCAGCTCTGGTGGGACCTGCCCGTGCTCGACGGCTTCCGGCTGCTCGCCGACATCTACCGCGTCGACCAGGCGCGCTTCCAGCGCAGCACCGACGAGCTGATCGCGGCGCTGAACATCGAGCCGGTGCTGCAGCAACCGGTGCGCCAGCTGTCGCTCGGGCAGCGCATGCGGGTCGAGATCGCGGCTGCGCTGCTGCACGAGCCCGAGCTCCTGTTCCTCGACGAGCCCACGATCGGTCTCGACGCGCCGTCGAAGCTGGCGGTGCGGGAGGTGGTGAAGCGCCTGAACCGAGAGCGGGGAGTCACGGTGCTGCTCACCACGCACGACATGCACGACATCGAGGCGCTCGCCGAGCGCGTGATCGTGATCGGGCGCGGCCGGGTGCTCTCCGACAGCCCGTTCCAGACGCGGCGCGACACGGTGCTGCGCGAGCGGCGGCTGACGCTGGAGTTCTCGGGCGAGGCACCCGCGATCGACTGGCCCGGGGTGACCGTGCTCTCGCGCTCCGGCGCCACGCTCGTGCTCTCGTTCGACCCGTCGCAGACGAACACCCCCGAGCTCGTCGCGCGCGCCAGCCGCGACCAGGCGGTGCTCGACGTGCACGTGGAGCGGCCGGCGATCGAGGAGGTGATCGCGCGCTTCTACCATCTGCACGGAGCCGCGGAAGGATGAGCGAACAGAAGGGGCCGAGGGGTCGAGGAGCCAAGGGGCCAAGGGAAGAGCGGCGCTCGAGGATGGAAGCTCCTGGCGACGAGGGGGGCGCAGCTCGTTCCTTGGCTGATGCGGCGCGGCCTTATCGGGCGGCTTTTGCTGCGCGGTTCTCGACGCTGCTGGAATACCGGGGCGCGGCGGTGGCCGGGGTCGCGACGCAGCTCTGGTGGGGCGGGATCAAGGTGATGATCCTCGCCGCCTTCTACCAGGCAGGGCTCGAGACCGCCGTGCCGCTGTCGCTGTCGGGCGCCATCACCTACACCTGGACGGCTCAGGCGCTCTTCGCGCTCGTGCCGTGGACGGCCGATCCCGAGGTGGTGCAGGCCGTGCGCAGCGGCGGCGTGTCGTACGACAACCTGCGCCCCGTCGATGCCTACGGGTTCTGGTTCGCGCGCAGCGCGGGTTGGCTCGCGGCGCGCGCGCTGCCGCGGGCGCTCATGCTGGGCGCGGCTGCGGGGTTCGGGCTGCGCTTCGTCGGCCTCACGGCTTGGGCGTGGCAAGCGCCGGCGAGCTGGGCCGCCGCCCTCGCGTTCGTGATCTCGCTCGGGCTGGCCCTGGTCGTGTCGACGGCCGTGCTGATGCTGCTCAACATCACGGTGGTCGCGCTGCTCGACGAGCGAGGCGTCAACGCGCTCGCGGCTCCGTTCATCCTGGTGCTGTCGGGCAACCTGCTGCCGCTGAGCTTGTACCCAGACGGCGTGAGTCAGCTGCTCGAGCTCTCGCCGCTGGCGGGCATCCTCGACACGCCGCTGCGCATCTACCTCGGCACGCTGTCGGGGCAGGCCGCGGCGCTCGGGCTCCTGCTGCAGCTGTTCTGGGCGAGCGTGATCGTTCTGATCGGGCGGGCCAGCCTGGCGGTGGCGCTACGGCGGCTCGAGGTGCAGGGAGGCTAGCGGATGGCCAGCAAGGGGCCCTCCTCGCTCGCGCTCTATCTGCGCTACGCGCGGCTCTCGCTCGGGAGCCAGCTCGAGTACCCCGTCTCGGCCATACTGCTGAGCGCGGGGCAGTTCATGGTCACGGGGCTCGACGCGGTCGTCCTGTGGGTGCTGTTCGACCGCTTCGGCGAGCTGCGCGGCTGGCGCTTCGGCGAGGTGGCGCTGTTCCACTCGATCGTGCACATCCAGTTCGCGTTCGCCGACATGCTCGGCCGTGGCTTCGATGTGCTGGGCACGCAGTTCATCCGCACCGGGCAGTTCGATCGCCTGCTCCTGCGCCCGCGCGCGCTGACGCTGCAGCTCATGGGCCACGACGTGCGGCTCAGCCGCATCGGTCGGGTCGTGCAGGCGATGGTCGTGCTCGTCGTCGCCACCGAGCACGCGCCGATCGCGTGGTCGCTCTCGAAGGGGCTGACGTTCTGCTTTGCCATCGCCGGCGGCGTGGGGCTGTTCCTCGGCCTGCTGGTGCTGCAGGCGACGCTGTCGTTCTGGACGGTCGAGGGCCTCGAGATCGCCAACGTGCTCACCTACGGAGGCGTGCAGGCCGCGCAGTATCCGCTCGCCGTGTATGCCCGCTGGTTCCGCCGCCTGCTCATCTACGGCGTGCCGCTCGGCGCGGTCGCCTATTTTCCGGGGCTCGCCATCCTCGACAAGCCCGACCCGCTCGGCACGCCGTCGTGGCTGCACGCCTACACACCCCTGCTGGGCTTCGTGTTCCTCGCCCTCAGCTTCGTCGCGTGGCGGCGCGGCGTGAGTCGCTACACCTCGACAGGGAGCTGAGCGGAAGGGGTTTGGGGCCCTCCCTTCGTCCATCTTCGGCGCGGCGAGGGGGGCCATGCGGCGCAGGCCCCGTCGCGCGCGTCGTCGGCGAGAGCTCGGCGCGCCGAGGCGCCGCTTCACTCTCTCATTCTTTCACTGTTGCGCTGCTTTGCTCGTCCGACCAGGCGAGGAGCTGGTTGATCCGATCGATCAAGGGCTGGATCTTGAGCGGCTTCTGGACGAAGCCGGCGACGTTCAGGCTCTCGACCTTGGCCCGCGCGTTGACGTCTGCGGTGATCACGAGCACCGGAATCGACGCGAGCGCCGGGCTCTTCAGCTGCTCCTCGCGGAACTGGTAGCCGCTCATCACCGGCATCATCAGGTCGAGCAGGATCAGATCGGGCCGGGGCCCCGCGCCGAGCAGGCGATCGAGGGCCTCGCGGCCGTCGGCGGCTGCCGTCACCCCGTGGCCTTCGTCCTCCAGGACCTCGACGACAGCCTCACGGATGTCGCGGTCGTCCTCCACCACCAGGATGTGGGTAGACTTCTTCGTCGGGCTCATGGCGCCTCTCCGCCGGGCACCTGCCTCGGCAACGTGAGCGTGAACGTGGCCCCCTTCCCCGGCTGGCTCTCGATCATGATCGCGCCGCCGTGGGCGAGAGCGATCTCATTGGCGATGTAGAGGCCGAGCCCGAGCCCGCCATAGTGGCTCGAGGAGACCGCGCGCTCAAAGCGCCCGAACACGCGCTCGCGATCTTCCGGGGCGATACCGATGCCCTCGTCGCGGACGACGATGGAGATGCGATCGCCGTAGTCGAGCAGGGCGATGTCGATCGGGCTGCCGGCCCCGTACTTGAGGGCGTTCGAGAGCAAGTTCGTGAGCGCCTGGTCGACGCGCGAGCGATCCCAGCGCCCGAGCACCGCGTCTGGCACTCGCACCATCACGGCCGAGCCGACCCGCTCGGCCTCCTCGTCGAAACGCTGCGCCACCTCGTGGACCAGCGCCACCAGGTCGAACGCCTCCGGCTCCAACCGGAAGCTGCCGGTGGCGATGCGCGAGACGTTGAGCAGCCCGTGGATCAGCGACGCTAGCCGATCGGCCTGGCGCACCGCCATCGCGATCTTGCGCGCCGTCCGGTCGCGCTCGGCGCTCGCCGGGCTGCGTGCGAGCGCCCGCTCGAGGCCGTCGAGCTGCAGCGACAGCGCGGTGAGCGGCGTCCGCAGCTCGTGCGAGGCGATCGAGAGGAACTCGTCGCGTGTCGCGATCGCGGCGCGCAGCTCGGCCTCATAGCGCTTGCGCTCGGTGATGTCTTGAAAGTTGGCGGCGTGATAGATGACCTGCCCCGACTCGCCCCGAAACTCGCTCGACTCGGTCAGGCACGGGAAGCGGCTGCCATCCTTGCGCAGGTGGATCGCCTCGTACTGGTGGTGGCCGTCGCCCCCTGCCGGCGCAGGGCCCGCGAGCTCGAGCCGCGACTCGGGGGCGAGGCAATCCGACAGCGGGCGCCCGAGCAGCTCGTCGACGGAGTAGCCATGCATGCGCGCGAACGCGGGGTTGACGGCGGCCAGGCGATGCGTGCCCGGCTCGGTCATCGCGACGCCCCAGCCCGCGTGCTGGAACAGCTGCTCCCAGCGCTGCAGCTGCGCCTCGTGCGCCTTCTCGACCGAGATGTCCTGCACCAGCGCGATGTAGCCGCGGACGCTGCCGTCGACGCGGTATGGCGTGTTGGTCGAGCGGATGTGGCGCGTGCCCGCGACGGCGTACGGCACGCGCGCCTCGAACGTGACGAGCTCGCCGTCGAGCGCCGCGCGCACCTTGGCCTCGACCGCGAGGAACGCCTCGGTGCCGAGCACCTCCTCGACAGAGCGCCCGATCAGGTGCTCGCGTGTCTTGCCGAACCAGCGCTCGTACTGGGCGTTGACGAAGCGATAGTGGAGCTGCTCGTCCACCAGCGACACCAGCACGGGCAGCGCGTCGGTGATGGTCGCCAGCTGCTGCCGTGCGTCTTCCACGCGCTCGAGCGCGCGCCACTGGTTGACGACGAGCGCGGCGCGGTCGGCGAGCTCCTCGAGCAGCTTCCGATCCGCGTCGGCGTAGGGCGACCGCGTGCCGGTCTGGCGCCGGCACACGCTGAGGATGCCGAGCACGCGGCCCTCCGCCTTCAAGGGCACCACCATGACGCTGTGAACGCGCAGCTGCTCGACCAGCTTTCGCCGCGGCGAAGGCGCGATCTGCTCGGCGATCGCCGTCGGGTCGATGCTCGACATCACGAAGGCTTGCCCCGACTCGAGGATCGCCGGCCCGATCGCCTCGCTGGCCGCGATGGCGGGATTGCCCTGCAGGAGCTCGCGATAGGCCGGGTCCACGTCCCAGGTGCCGATGGGGGGCTCGAACGTCTTGGCGTCGGGCGAGAGCAGGCGGATGGCGCACATGTCACCGATGAGCTCCGCCACGTGCCGAGCGATGCCCTCGAAGCCGCTGCGCCCGTCGGCGGCGGCGCCCACGAACACGCGGGAGGCGTTG
>Ga0247763_1000506_pt1 | contig 23238 bp, 22 predicted proteins | sample UWRJL141409B4_FD_179926 | JGI IMG/M metagenome (GOLD analysis project Ga0247763, IMG submission 179926) | Plant litter microbial communities from Arlington Agricultural Research Station in Wisconsin, United States - UWRJ-L141-409B-4 | ecosystem: Environmental > Terrestrial > Plant litter >...
TCGGATACAAGCCGCGCACCACGCAGGAGAAGCTGCGCGTCGCCGAGTCGCTCGAGACGCTGCCCCGCCTGGCACGCGCGCTCGAGACGGGCGCCCTGAGCTGGTGCGCCGTGCGAGAGCTCACGCGTGTGGCGGCCCCGGAGACCGAGACCGCCTGGCTCGACGCCGCGCGCGGCAAGACCCTGCGCGAGCTCGAGACGCTGGTGGCGAGCAAAGCCCCCGGAGACGAGCCCGATGCGCCTCCGGCTGAACTGCCGCGCCCGCGCGTGCTGCGCTTCGAGGTGGCGGCCGACACCTTCGCGACATTTCGAGAGGCGATGCAAGGACTGAGGCGTCAGGCAGGAGGTCGCCTGGATGACGACGCCGTCTTGCTCGAGATGGCCCGGCATGTGCTCGGCGGGCCCCGCGAGGAGGGGCGGAGCAGCTACCAGATCTCGCTCACGGTCTGCGGGGCGTGCGGTAGCGGCGCGCAGACGGCGGCAGGCGAGCTCGTGCCGGTCGACGCCGCGGTCGTCGACATGGCGGAGTGCGATGGCCAGCACCTCGGCGAGCTCTTGCCCTCCGCTGTTCTCTCTGCGCGCGGGCGCCCCAACCCACGCGCTGTTCTCTCTGCAGGCGGGCGCCCCAACCCACGCGCTCCGCTCCGGGCGGCGAATGAGAACGCGAGCCTCGACGCCGCCCTGACCGGTGGCGGAGGACGAACGCACGACGCCCCCGCCGAGCCGAACGGCGACGAGAGCAGCGCGACCTGCCAGAGCTCAGACCACGCCCACGTGGACGCAGAGAGCCGGCGAGAGAGCGACGCGGCCGTCGCGCCCGACGCGATCCCGCGGCGAGCCGCCAACGCCGACGTCCGTCCGATCCGCGCCAGACAGAGCGTCACGCCGGCGCTGCGGCGCGCCGTGCTCGCGCGCGATCGACACCGCTGCACGGTGCCGGGATGCACCCACGCGACCTTCGTCGACGTGCACCACGTCCTGCCGCGCTCCGAAGGCGGTCGCAATGAAGCATCGAACCTCCTGGTCTTGTGCTCTGCGCACCATCGAGCCACCCATCGCGGCGAGCTGGTCATCGACCTCGAACGCGACGGGTCTCTCCGCTTCCGGCATGCCGATGGCGCGGCCTATGGCGACCCGCTCGTCCCTCGGCGCATCGACGCACACGCCAAGGTCTTCTCCGCCTTGCGCCACCTCGGCTTTCGCGAGTCCGACGTGAAGACCGTGCTCTCCGAACTGCGCGCCGACGCCGAGCTCGGCGATGCCAGCGTCGAGCAGCTGCTCCGCGAAGCGCTGTGCAGAATCAGAACGACAGCGCGGTAAAGGCAAGCGGAACGAAAACGTGCGGGACAGGCATCGACCATCGAGAAGGACACTTACGTGTATCGAACGTTGGCGCGGCCAATGCTCACTGTCACTCGCGTAGGCTTTCCCGCTCAGGTGAGTCTTCAGCGCCATGTAGGCCGCCACCGCGACGACGACCACAGCCAGGCCTTCGCTGGCACGCAGGATCGTCGATCCTTCGAAGTTGACCCCACGCCCCCTTTCCCCCCGTCGTGCTGACCATCGAAGCGTCGGCGATAGGTCAGTGTGCAAACCACTACCGCCACCAACAGCGGCCCGGGAACATGAGCAGCAGGACACAGCCCAGTGCGCGTCATGGAGCGGGCGCGCCCCGATCAATGCGGACATTTCATCCGGGTGGCGTCGCTACGCTCGGGAATCCGTCCGTCGCATTGCTTGTCGGAGCCTAGCAACAATCGGCGCGAAGCCCCCGAGTCCGCCAGCGTTGCGCCGCTGGCGGCACTCGCACAAGGAAGGACCCTCTCGCGTACACGCAACGAACCGCTACTCGCCAAGCACGATCGCCCGACGTCGCACCATCAGCGAGCCCCCGATCGGCAGCACATGGCATCGCCCAGCATCCAGCCCGAGGCGCCGCCACTCCCGCTCCAGGCGCTGCGGCGGCTCGTCCATGGCCTCGTCCGTCAGCTGAAACGTGCCCCAGTGCATGGCCACGAACTCGCGCGCCCCGAGATCGCCGAAAGCGCGCGCCGCCTCCTCGGGGTTCATGTGCTGCTTGCTCATGAACCAGGCGGGCTCGTAAGCGCCGATGGGCAAGAGCGCCGCGTCGATGTCGCCCACGCGCTGCCCGATCTCCGTGAAGCCCGCGAAGTAGGCGGTGTCACCCGAGTGGTAGATGCGCGCCGACGAGCCCTCGACGACGAAGCCTCCCCACAAGGTCTGGTTCTCGTCGCTGAGCCCGCGCCGGCTCCAGTGCTGAGAAGGCACGAAGCGCACCGTGACCCCGCCGACCTGCGTCGTCGCCCACCAGTCGAGCTCGGTGCACCCGAGCCCGTTTCCGGCGAAGAACTCTGCCAGGCCGAGGCCCGCGATGACGGGGCGCCCCACCGCCTTCAATGACGGGAGATCGAGGTGGTCGCGATGGTTGTGCGTCACCAGCTGCGCGTCGATGGGCGGCAAGGCCGCGACGCTGATCGCCGGAGGCACATGGCGGCGCACGCCGGGGCCGATGCTCTCGGAGAAGATGGGATCGATCAGCAGCGACACGCCATCGAGCTGCACCAGCCAGCTCGCATGACCCACCCACGTCAGTCGGGCGCCCTGCCCTGCAACGGGCGGGTGCCGCAACGCCTCGAAGTCGGGCGCGACGCGCGGGGTGTGCGAGGGGCTCCGATCGGGACGCCGCCGGCCGAGCACGCGATCGACCACGGCCCACTTGAACACCGAGGAGAACCCCTGCGGTGTCGATCCATCGAGATTGACGAAGCGATTGCGTGGCGCCAAGCAACCGCGACCTTAGCACTGCCCGCTCGTCGCGCACCCCCGGCGGCCTGATAGACCGCGGCGGCGCGCGACGGCGGCGCGTGGATGCGCCGCCCGTCGAGCAGATGCTTCCGAACAGATGCTTCCGAACAGATGCTTCGAAACAGATGCTTCCGAAGAACTGCTTCCGAAGAACAGCGCGTCAGGCAGACGCTTTGCTGTCGTTCTTCTTTTCCTTGGCGTCCTTCTTGTCCGTCTTCTTCTCGGACTTGTCGTCGGCCTCGGTCTGCTCGGCCTTCTCGCCCTTGCCGGCCTTCGACTCGCCACAGAGCGAGATCGGAGCCGAGGACCCTGTCGCTGCCATCGCGGGGACCGCGACGAACACGCTCATGCACACGATTGGGAGGAGTCGGGAGATCTTCATGCTCTCATCCCTGCCTCCGCTGCGGCGTGGCGTCAATACGCGGGAGTTGCCCCGTTGCACGGCTCACGTGGGCGTCCGCCCAGTATTTCGGCTCAGTACATCGTAAACGGTGCGCCGGGCGCAGCCACGAAACCAGCCGTTCGCGCGCCCGTCATGGTCTTACTGCGGCAAAATCGTACGCTCGGCCATCGTGGGCGGATCCGCGCCCGGGATCATTCATCGAAGCTGGTCCGACCTTCGACGACACGGGCGCCATTTTCTACCCAGAATCGTTTCGAGGTCGTCAGCCTTCGAAGTCCCGCGCGGATGTCGGCTGGCGCGCTGCCTGCTCGGGGGCTCGCGGGGCCAGCGCCGCGAGATTCTCGCAACCGACCACGCTGCCGAGCCGGCAGGCGCGTTCGAAGAGCGAGCGCGCATACTCGGGCGCTGGCTGCACCCCGTTTCCCCCCGCGTAAAGCGCGCCGAGGTTCGAGCAACCGATGCCGGAGCCGCCCGTGCACGCTCGTCGGTAGAGCTCGCGCACCGAAACACCGTGCGTGGCGCCGTGCGGTCGCTGCTCGAGCAGCGCTGCCTGGTTGTTGCAGGCATCGGCGCTCCCCGCGCGACAAGCCCGCTCGAAGATCGCGCTCGCCATCGCGTCGTCGCGCTCCGTGCCGTATCCGCTGTGGTAGCAGACGCCCAGGTCGTTGCAGGCGACGAGATCGCCCTGGCTACAAGCCTGATCATAGCCCTCGAGCGCGAGCGGATGCCGCGACGCCGCCAGCTCAGCGCCATCGGCCGCGGCGGGAGCGAATCCCAGCGTGATCCAGGCGCCGATGAGCAAGAGCCCTGCGTTGATCAAGAGAAGCGAGCCTTGAAGATCCGAGGCGCGCCCCACGGCGCGACTCCACGTCGTCGTTGGTTCCATGCCGTGCACTTCACGGCGCGCGCACGACCAATCTTTGTAGCGATCTCGAAGTTTGGTCGAGCGCGCCGGACGATTGCGGCGACGCACGCCCACATCGCGCGTTCACGCAAACAAACACTCGCGACATCGAAACGCCATCGACGATTTGTCGAAACAGCCCGAGCCGCGCAGCAGATCGGAACACGCTGCCGTGTGATGCACGCAACGTGGCAGAGAGCAGCACCGATGCGCACCGACTTAACTCGCGCGCCGAATCGGCGTCGGGTCCGCCTGGCTTCGCGACTGCGGTGCTTCGCGGGCTGGAGGTCGTGGTGCCCGCCGCGCTGTCATCGAGCGCGGTGAGAAGTTCTCCGATGCAGAGTACGGCTCGGTGAGCGCGGAGCGCTCGGCGGTTTGCTTGACGGGTCCCATCGCCCTTGCAATGCTCGATCGCGTGTCCATCCACGATCGATTGAACGCGCTCGGCATCACGCTGCCGCCGGCGACGAATCCGGCAGCCAACTACACGAACTATGTGGTGACGGGAAACCTGCTCTACGTCGCCGGCAAGGCCCCGCTGCCCGTCGACGGCAAGGCGCCGAAGGGGCGGCTCGGGCGCGAGTTCACGACGGTGCAGGGCTATGCCTTCGCGCGTTCGACGGGCATCGACATTCTCTCCGTCGTCAACGACGCGCTCGGCAACCTCGATCGCGTGGCGCGCGTCGTGAAGCTGCAGGGCTTCGTCAACGCCACGCCAGAGTTCGAAGAGCACCCGCAGGTCTTGAACGGCTGCTCCGATCTCATGGTGGAGGTGTTCGGGCCCAAGGGCGTCCACGCTCGCTCGGTGTTCGGGGCCACGTCGCTGCGCGCCAACCTCCCGATCATCGTCGACTCGATCTTCGAAATCGAGCGCTGAGCGTCCCGGCCGAGGCCTGCGCGCGGCCGCCTGGGCGCGCCCCGGGGGAGGCCCATCCGAAACAGTCTTGTCGCACAGCCCCGGGGACCCTCTGGACGTGGCCCCGACGCCACGCCGAGCCGTGGCAGACTTCCACTGCGTGACATCGAGACCGTCATGGAACGCCACGCCCTTTCACCACGCGGGCACCTTCGCGCGTCTTCCGTCCCCCACGGCGAGGCTGAAGTCGCTTCCAGAAACCAACCTGGCAAAGGCACGGACTTTGCGTCCCGGGCCAGCCATGAAGTCGTTCCCCGCATCCCGCCCGCGAGCGCTGCTCGCGACGAGCGTGTCGATCGCCGTGACGCTCGCCGCTTGCACCAAAGAGAACGCCGATCGAGACCCACGCGCCCAGAACGACGTGGCGCCGGCCGCATCGGGCGAGGCCCCGCCGACAACGGAGTCTGCCGCAGCTCCCGTCGCATCGGCGCCGGCGGCCCTGGCGGCGGAGCCGCTGGAGAAGGATGACCCCAACGTCCCCGAGTTCAAGCCGGCGTTCGCCGGGCAAACCCGCGCGCCCGAGGCCCGCTCGCCGGTGCGCTTCGAGGTGCGGGAGATCGCGGGTGACCTCGAGAAGCCGTGGGCCGTCGCCTTCCTGCCGGATCGGCGCATGCTCGTCACCGAGAAGCCCACCGGCAAGCTGTTCATCGTCAGCCCGGAGGGCAAGAAGTCGACGGCGATCCAGGGGCTGCCCAAGGTCGACGGCCGCGATCAAGGTGGCCTGCTCGACGTCGAGGTCGCCCCCGATTACGCGCAGAGCTCGCTCGTCTACTGGACCTACTACGAGCCGCGCAAGGGCGGCAACGGCCTCGCCGTCGCGCGCGGTCGCCTCGTCGACGGAAGCGCGCCGCGTCTCCAGAGCGTGCAGGTCATCTTTCGCATGCAGCCCACGCTCGAGTCCACCAAGCACGCGGGCGGGCGCCTCGTGTTTGCGCCCGACGGCAAGCTCTTCGTCACGCTCGGCGAGCGCTCCATCCTCGAAGGGCGCAAGCAAGCGCGCGAGCTCGAGAGCCACCTCGGCAAGGTCGTCCGCATCAATCCCGACGGCACCGTGCCCGACGACAACCCCTTCGCTGGCCGCGCCGGCGCCCGCCCCGAGATCTGGAGCTCCGGGCATCGCAACGTGCTCTCCGCGGCGCTCGACGATCAGGACCGCCTCTGGGTGGTCGAGATGGGGCCCCAGGGCGGCGACGAGCTGAACCTCGTCCAGAAAGGGCGCGACTACGGCTGGCCCACGATCGGCTACGGCGAGGAATACTCCGGCGACAAGATCCATGACAGCACGCAGGCGACCGGCCTCGAGCAACCCGTCTACTACTGGGATCCGGTCATCTCGCCGAGCGGCCTCGCGGTGTACTCTGGCAAGTCGTTCCCGGAGTGGAAGGGTAACCTCTTCGTCGGCTCGCTCTCGAAGAAGGCCCTCGTACGCCTCGTCGTGGAGAACGATCGCGTCGTGGGGGAGGAGCACCTGCTCACCGACCGGGAGGAGCGCATCCGTGAAGTCGTCGAGGGCCCCGACGGCGCCCTCTATCTCTTGACCGACGACGACGACGGGAAGCTGCTCGCGCTCGGGCCGGCGATACCGCAATAGCCGTCTCGATATCGCGATGATGCGCCGGCCCCCCGAAAGGCCCTGTGCGGCGCATCGCGCGGCGCATACGGTTCGCCGGGTGCCTCGAAGCCCGGGGCACTCGAGCGTTCGGAGGAAGGTTGAGCACGTTCGTCTTGATTCACGGCGGCGGTGACGTCGGCTGGTCCTGGCATCGGGTCGAGCGGGAGCTGCGTGCGCGCGGGCATGATGTCGTCGCCCCCGACCTTCCGGGCGACGATGACTCTCTGACGCTCGACGACTACGCCGCCGCCGTGATCGCGGCCGTGGGTGATCGTCGCGATCTGGTCGTTGTCGGTCACTCCTACGGCGGGTTCACGGCGCCGCTCGTCGCCGTCCGCCTCCCGGTCGACGCGCTCGTGTTCGTGGCGGGCATGGTCCCCGCCCCCGGCGAGCCCCCCCGCGACTGGTGGGACAACACCGGCTATCGCAAGGCCGTCGACGCGCAAGCCGCGCGCGACGGCGGCGCGACCGGCAGCGATGACCCGTACGTCTCCTTCTACCACGACGTGCCGCGCGAGCTGGCCGCCCAAGCATTGAGCCAGGAGCGCGCGCACCCGTCAACGGCCTGCGGAGCCGCGCCGTGGCCGCTCGCTGCGCTGCCCGACGTGCCCACTCACTTCGTCCTCTGCACGGAAGACCGCTTCTTTCCCGCCGACTTCCTCCGGCGCGTGGTCGCCGATCGGCTCGGCGTCGTCCCGGACGAGATCGCGGCCAGCCACTGCGTGGCGTTGAGTCGCCCCAGGGAGCTGGCCCACATCCTCGCAGGCTATACGAATAGCCTGCGCCCCCAGCTGCGGCTCGCGGATCATTACGACGCAGAGTTGCGAGCGCACGACCAGCGACTGCGTGCCGCGCTGGTCATCGGCGAGGCAGACCGCATCCTCGACATCGGCTGCGGCGGCGGGCAGACCACGCGATACGCGGCTCGGGCCGCGCCATCGGGAAGCGCGCTCGGCGTCGACACCTCCGAAGAGATGCTGCAGCGCGCTCGCACCCGCAGCGCCGAGGAGGGTATTTCCAACGTCAGCTTCGAGCGGGGCGACGCGCAGACCCATCCATTCCCGCCCGCGCATTACGATCTGATCATCAGCCGATTTGGCGCCATGTTCTTCGCCGACCCGGTCGCGGCGTTCACTCATCTCGCGCGCGCGGCACGGCCCGGGGGGCGACTGGCCATGCTGGTCTGGCAAGGAGAAGAGCAGAACGAATGGGCGACGGCGATCGGTCGGGTGATCACCGGGGGTATCGACGCAGACCCGCGCGCCAATTCAGGTGTGAGCGCAGCGGCGGCGCCGGCGCCCGCGCTGGATCCATTTTCGATGGCCGATCCGGTTCTCATTCGGTCCATCCTCGGCGCTGCGGGCTTCGTGGACGTCGAGCTCGCCGATGTGCACGAACCCGTCTACTACGGCCCGGATGCTGCCGCCGCGTTCGAGCTCGTGCGAGACATGAAGCAGCCGCGGCAGCAACTCGCTCGGCTGGACGCGGCATCCGCAGAGCGCGCACTGGTCCGGCTGCGCGAACTGCTCGGAGCACATGAAACGCCGGAGGGGGTGCTATTCGACTCGCGCGCGTGGTTGGTGACCGCCTGTCGGGCACGGGCCGAGTGACGAGCCGTACGCCCGGCGTCGCGATGCCCACGAAGCGCGGACTCAATCCACTGCCTCCAATGCACGACCTCATCGCACGGCGTCGAGCACGCCGCGCAGCATGGCGTGCGCCCGCCGGTGCGCGTAGCCCCGACCATACGCGGCGCTCGTGACCACCATGACCAGGCGCACGCTGGGGACCACGAACAATCGCTGTCCGCCATTGCCCGAGGCGAAGTAGACCGAGCGCGGGCCCGCCGGCGTGTGTTCCTCGCCCGTCCACCAGTGATAGCCGTAACCCCGATACAGCTCGCCGAGCCCCGTCGCTGGGTCGCTCGGCAGCACGCTGCGCGAGCGCGTCGCCTCCCCGATCCACGCCTCGGGCACCAGCTGGCGCCCGCCCCAGCGCCCGCGGCCCTCGAAGAGCAGCCCTATCTTCAGCAGATCTCGAGGGCGCAAGGCCAGGTTGCCTTGCGGCACGATCGCGCCTCGCTCGTCGCGGCGCCACTCGTACGGCCCGAAGCCGAGCGGCTCGAACAGCTTCTCTCGCGCGTACGCCTCTAGGTCGCGTCCAGTCGCTCGCTCCACCGCGCGTCCGAGCAGCAGCGTGTTGACGCTCGAGTACTGCCAGCGCTCGCCCGGCGCGGCCGCTTTCGGCACCTGCAGGGCAAAGCTCGTACGGTCCGAGGCTGCCTCGAGCTTCGCCTCCGTGCCGGCGCTCTCTGGGCTCTCCCACCAGTCGTCGGCGTCGAGCCCCGAGCGCATCTCGAGCAGATGACGGAGGGTGATGCCCGCGAGCGGCGCGCCGCTCGTGACGTCCGCTGCAAAGAAGCTCGCTGCAGGCTGCTCGAGCCCTGCGAACCGCCCCTCGTCGAGCGCGATGCCCACCAGGGTTCCCGTGATGGATTTGCCGACGGAGCGAACATCGACCCGGGTGTCGCGCTCGGCGCCGTTGAAGTAGGCCTCGAGCACGAGGCGGCCGTTGCGAGCGACGAGCAGGCTCCCGAGATCGCGGTGGGCGTCGTCGGCGCTGGCTGCCGCGCGTGCGAGGGTGTCGGCGCTGAACCCGACATCGGCGGGTGCAGCCGTCGGCAGCTCCTCGCGAGCAGCCACCGCAGTGGGCCAACTCGTGCTCGGTGGAGTCTCGAGCTGCGCTGACGGCGGCGAGGTGCGTCGTGGGTCCTGCCCCGGCTGGGCTACCGAGCACGCGGCAAGCGCGACGAGCACCCCGCCGGTCACGCGAACGAGGCGGGCGGCGAGCCGTCTCACCGTCACGTGAACGCCCACTTCAGCACGCTCGCAGGATGGCAGACCGCCGTCGCCGGCGCGAGCCGGCCTCGCCGTTCCGCGGCGCACCGCCGCCCGCGGGGAACACGCGGCTATCTGTGCGCCGGCTATCTGTGCGCCGGCGAGCGGTGCGCGGGCGAGCCTTCGATCTCGCTCGGCTCCGAGCGGTACCCCCGCAGCGTGGGCTGATCGTCGGAGGACGACAGCGAGCTCGAGGCGTCTTCGTGCGCGTCGTCCTGAACTCCGATGCGGTGCCGCTCGACCAGTTCCCCGCCGAGCCAGGCCGTCACGCCCGTCAGCAGGAAGCCGCCTGCGGAGAGCCATTTGGCCCGCACGTCGTCGTTACGACGCGCGCGCAAGGCGCGCGAGGCCGCGAACAGCCCGAGCACCGCCACGTTGCCGAGGCCGTGCCAGAGCCCGACGCGCTTCGCGCGCGTGGAAGACCGGATCGCAAACCAGTCGATGGTGCCGAAGGGCGCGGCCACCAGGGCCGTCGCCAGTCCGAAATCGAGTGACTGCGCCGCCGCCTCGGCGTAGCGGCGCTCGCCCCGCAACGTGTGGAGCAGATCGCTGGCGACAGAGAACCCGAGCGCTCCGAGCGGAAACGTCACGAGGATAGGGTGCGCGGCATGCCCCAGCAGCTTGATGCGACTTTCCATGCCGTCCGAGCGAGCAATGCACGTGCCAGCTCGGCTGCGCCCAGTTACCACCCATCGTCGCCGTAGCTGAGCCGGGCCACCTCGAGGTGAGGCCGGAATGCGGCACGTTTCCGCCCACCTCGAGCTCGCCCGCGAGCCGCGCGGCAGCGAGCGCAGACACGTGAGACGCAGGCACCCAGACGCAGCCGCCACGACCCGAGATGGCGGAGACGAGCCCGGCACGCTTGCTGCACGCGATTCTCCGCTCGCTACCCAGCCCCCCGAGCTCACGAAGATTGCCTCCCCAACCGATCTCTCCCCTCGACTGGCAGCGACCCCCGCCCGGCATCGCGCCCGGCGCCGTTCTGGTCGCCGTGCTCACGTGCAGCGCACCCGCGCTCGCCTGCCCGAGCTGCGCGCCTGGGCTCCAGGCGCGCGCCGAGGTGTGGAGCGACGGGTTCTTACGCAACCTCGCCACCGCCGCGCTGCCGTTCGTCGTCGTCGGTGCGGTCTGCGCGCGGCTGCAGAAGGTGGGGCGGCGCCCATGACCGTGGCACATCGAGGCGCGATCCTCTCGGCGGGCATCCTGCTCGGCACGGGGCTGGGCGGGTTCGTCGACGGTATCGTGCTGCATCAGATCCTGCCGGGGCACACCATGCTCTCCAGCGTGCGGCCGCCGGCAGATCTGGTCGCGATGAAGTACAACATGTTCTGGGACGGGCTGTTTCATGCGTTCACCTGGCTGATGGTGTCGCTCGGCGTGGCGCGCCTCTGGCTCGCGGCGCGGCGCGCTGACGTGCCGTGGTCGACGCGCACGTTCGTCGGCTCGCTCATCGGAGGCTGGGGCTTGTTCAACGTGGTCGAAGGCATCATCGACCATCAGATCCTCGGGGTTCACCACGTGCATCCCGGCGAAGGCGAGCTCGCGTGGGACATCGGGTTTCTCGTGTTCGGAGCGCTCCAGCTGATCGTGGGCGGCGCCCTCATCCACGCGGGGCGCCACGACACGACGCCCCCCGGCTCGATCGGCGCGCCACAGCGGCCGCGAGCGACCTGATGCCGTGAGGAGAGCGCCGTCTCACTCGGCTGCCGTGCGCTGCTCGCCGGAAACTCGCATTACACGCGGCGCATCCAGCTCGCTGGCAGGCGCCTTCGCGAACACCTTTCGCAGCGCGCTGCGCGCCGCCCAGTAGCCGCACATCCCGTGCACGCCGCCACCGGGCGGCGTCGACGACGAGCAGAGAAACACGTTATCGAGCGCGGTCGCGTAGGGATCGAGCCGCACGACGGGGCGAAACAAAAGCTGCCCGAAGTCGGCGAGCCCGCCGTTGATGTCGCCCCCGACGTAGTTGGCGTTGAAGCGCTCCATCTGGCTGGCGTTCTTCGTCGCGCGCGCACGGATCAGGCGCCTGAAACCCGGCGCGAAGCGCTCGACGTGCGACTCGATCGCCCCCGTGACATCCCAGCTCGAGCCGTGGGGCACGTGGCAATAGGCCCAGGCCGTGTGCGACGGCGGCGGCGCTCGCGAGGGATCGAACAGGCTCGGCTGCACCAGCAGGGTGAACGGGTGCCCGGCGATGCCTCCCCCGTGTACGGCGGCCTCGGCCTCGGAGACCCGCGCCAGCGACCCCGACAGGTGCACCGTGCCCGCGCGCGAGCAGCGCGGGTCGCGCCAGGGGATCGGCGCGTCGAGCGCCCAGTCGATCTTGAACACGCCCGGGCCATAACGGAATCGCCGCAAGCGGCGCGCGTAGCGCTCGGGCATGGCCTCGCCATAGATCGCGAGCAGCTGGCGCGGCGTCACGTCGAACAGGTAGGCGCGGGCGGGCGGCAGCTGCGCTCGCTGCAGGATCGGCTCGTTGAGCCTCAGCTCGCCGCCCAGGTCGCGCAGGCACGCGACCAGCGCGTCGGTGATCGCCTGCGACCCTCCTGCCGCGATGGGCCAACCGACGGCGTGGGCCGATGCCCCGAGCACCAGCGCGAACGAGGCGGTCGCGATACGGTCGAGCGGCAACATGGCGTGCGCGGCGACCCCAGCCAGGAGCGCAGGCGCCGCCTCGCCGCGAAATCGCTGCCGCGCCAGCCGCGCGAGAGAAGGCAACGCGGAGAGCCCGAAGCGAGCATAAAGCGCCGGATCGCTCGGCCAGCGTAGCGGCCCGAGGATCATCTCCATCAGGCGGTCGAAGTTCTCGACGAACGGCTCGAACAGCTCTCGGTAGGCAGCGCCGTCGCCACCGAGGCCGTTCGCGGTGGCGGTGAGCGAACGCTCCATCATGACGGGTTGCCCGTCGCCGAGCAGGTGCGCCACGCACGCGCTCGGCTCGACCCAGCGCAGGCCGTAGCGCTCGAGCGCGAGCGCGCGAAAGAAGCGCGAGCTCTTGCCGAGCGGGTGCACCGTCGAGCAAGGGTCGTGAACGAAGCCGGGCAAGGTGGACGCCTGCGAGCGGCAGCCGCCGCCCGGTTGCGCTTCGGCCTCGAGCACCAGCGCCGACAGCCCCGCGCGAGCGAGCTCGATCGCCGCCGCGAGCCCGTTCGGGCCCGCGCCCACGATCACGGCGTCGTACGTGGGGCTCATGCTCGACACCATCAGCCCTGCGCGTGACGCTCGGCGACCTTCGCCTCGAGCGAGTGCCCATTGGACCCGTCAGAGCTCCGTGCCGCCGACGGTCGCGACTCTCTCGACGACGGCCTTCCGGACGACGCCGGCCCCTCTGGCGGCGGCGCGCCGCCCCCCGCGAAGCGCAGCCCCATCGAGCGCAGCGGCGCCCCCAGCGCACGCAGCATCAGCTCCACTTGCACCACCGGGAAGCGCAGCGCCGCGTAGGCCAGCAGCGCCGTGGCGCTCAGGCGAGGGAGGCGATCGCCGTGCACGCGGCCGTTCGGATGGGTGGGCGCGTCGAGGTTGCCGCGGGTCGACGGCTGGAGCTCGTCGCCGAAGTGCCACTTCGAGAGCGCATCGAACAGGATGCGCTCGATGGTGCGCGGAAAGAGGGCGTGTGCCGCCAGCCCCAGCACCGCGATGCGCGGCACGTGGCGCTCCCTCCGCGGGTGCTCGGCGAGCCCGACCAGCGCGCGGGCCACCCGCTCCGGGGGCTGCACCGGCGGCATCGCGTACGCGCGGCGCCCGATGTGGTTCGCGCCGCTCTCGAAATGTTCGGTGTCCACCGTGTAGGGCAAGAGCGAACACACATGGATATCGTACTCGTCCGCCACCTCCGCGCGCAGCGCCTCCGTCAGCCCGCGCAGCGCAAACTTGCTGATCACGTACGACGGCACGAAAGGCTGCCCGATCTTGCTCAGGATCGACCCCATGTTGATCAGCACCCCGCGGCGCTGCCGGCGAAAGATCGGCAGCACCGCGCGCGCTCCGTGGATCGCGCCGAACAGGTTCGTCTCCAGCACCTCGCGGTGCTCGTCGAGCGGGCCGTTCTCGATCGAGCCGAACAGCGTGACGCCGGCGTTGTTCACCCACACATCGACGACCCCCGTCTGCTCCAGCGCCAGCGCCGCCAGCGCTAGCACCTCGTCCTCGCGCCGCACGTCGGTCTGCCGAACCACGGCGGCGGCGCCGGCAGCCCGACACAGCTCCGCGGTGCTCTCCAGGGCTTCGATCCGCCGCCCCGCGAGCACCAGCCGGGAGCCGCGCCGGGCGAACTCGAGCGCCGCGGCGCGCCCGATGCCGCTCGACGCACCCGTGATCACGACCACTCTACCCTTCAGCGACATGGAACTCCGCAGACTCGGGCACGCTGGGCCACACGGGTGCTCGTCGTCACGCGGTGCTTCCGCTCAGCTTGCCCTTCACGTCGCGCGCCGTCTCCTTTGCGGTGTTCGTGAGGTCGAGCGCGGCGCCCTTGGCCTCTCGAACCGCGGCCTTCGCGTCGCCGAGCAGGCGCTCGCGGCTTGCCCCGAACAGCTCATCCTCGCGCTGCGTCTCGGGGATCAAGAGCCCCACGCACACGCCGGCGGCCGCCGCCGCGGCCGCGACGGCCAGAGGGTGCGACTCGAGAGTGTGCTGGGAGAAGTCACGCGCGTGCCGCAGCTCGCGCCCGGCGACGTGGCGCGCCCGGTCGGTCGCGCGCCCCAGTTGCTCCTGGGCACCGCGCGCAGCGCCGCGCACCTCATCCACACCCTGCTCGGCGAAGTGGCGCACCCGCTCACCCACGTGCTGGGCTTCGTGCTCGGCGCCTTGCACCCAGTCCCGTGCGCGCTCCTTCGCACGTTGCCCGAGCTCCCGCGTCGTGCCGGCGGCACGCGAGACACCGTCGCGCGCGTCGTCGAATGGAGAGTGATCATCTCTCTGCGGATAGCGCCAGCGGCCGTTGCCGCGCGGCCGGTAGTCGCCTTCCCAGCGCGCGCTGCGCGAGCGGCTGGAGAAGAGCCAGGCGGCGCCGATGCCGATCAAGGCCAGCGGCACCGCGTTGTCGCGCACGAAGCCCAGCGCCTCCTGCTCGACGCTGCGCACGTTGTCCTTGAACTCGTCGACCTTGGCCGACACCGTCCCGAGCGCGTCTTCCTTCACTTCACGGTAGGTGCTGGTGGCCACGTCTTTGGCCTCGTGCAGCGCCTCCTTGGCGACATTCTTGGCTTCTTGCATCACTTCCTTCGCCTCCTCTTTGAGTTTCTCTGGGCTCAGGCGCTCGCCGAGCGTGCGCAGGTCGCCCGTGATGACGTTGCGCGTCTGGTCGATGTCGGCCTCGATCTGTGCGATCTGGCCGGGATCGTTGTCGTCTGTCCCCCTCGTGGCGTTCGCGTTGCGAGGCGCTTCGGTCATTTGCTGGGCTCCGTGAAGGTGTGAAAGTCTTTCTCCAGGCTGCGGATGCTGCGCTCGGGTTTGATGTCAGCCAGGCTCGGCTTCTTGCTCTTGATCAGACCGAAGCCGGCGCCCGCGGCGACCGAACCCGTGATGAGAGCCGCCGCCCACGCCGGCATCACCAGGTCGAGCAACAGAACGACCGTGGCCACCAGCGTCAGGCCGCCGGCGAACAGCAGCGCCGCTCCGATCGCGGCGGCCGCCAGCTCGGTCTTCAGGCGCTGCGCCTTCAGGTCGAGCTCGGCCGTGGCCAGCGCGACCTCTTGCCGCACCAGCTTCTCCATGTTCTGCCAGAGCTCGACCAGCACGTCTTTCAGGGGCGGGTCTGCCCCGGGCGCTGGGCTCGGAGCATGCGGCGTGGGCCGCGGCACCGAGCTGGGGCTCGAGGTCTGGCTCATGGGCGATTCCCTCTCCCGGCAGAGCTCGCAGGGTCGACGCCCGCGGGCTGGGGCGCGTCGCGCCGGCTCGGCTCGCGCTCGATGCTGCTACGCTCGCCATTGCCACGCTCGCTGGTGCTGCCGTACCCGGCATTGCCGTAACCGGTGCCGTAACTCGAGCGCTCGCTCGAGCCGCTCTCGCCGGCGCGCCCACTCGAGGCATACTCGCTCGTGTCGCGCGCGAACGCCGCGTCGTAGTTCTCCTGGTAGCGGCGGTTGCTGCGCACGTTGCGGTCAGTCGAGGGAAAAAAGCCCGACTCGCGATCCTGCCGGCGTGCCAGAGGCCCACCCTCGCTCTCGGCAGTGCCCCCGAACTGTGGCTGCGGCGACGAGCTCTTGAGGAAGCGTCCCGCCGCCAGACCGAGCAGGAAGGCGCCGCCGAAGAACAGGGCCGGCTGGCGGCGGGCGAGCTGTTCCGTGTCTCGCAGCAACGTTCGAGCGTCGCTCGCGCCCACGTAGTGCGCCACGGTCTCGATCCCCCGGCTGGCGCGCGCGGCGAGATCGGCCGCCAGCGGATCGTCCTCCCGCAGCGTTTGGCTCATGTTCTGCAGCTGTGTAGCGACGCCACGGATGCGCTCGCTCGAGTCTGCCCTGGCCGAGCGCGCTCTTTCCCGCACCTGATCGGCCGAACCCACCACGGCGTCTTTCAACTGCTCCGCCGCCTCGTGTGACTTCGCGGCGATCTTGCCGCCTGCCCCCGAGGCGCTTCGCTTCGATCCAACGTTCTGTTGCTCCATCGTCATGTCCTCTGCTTTCGCATGCGCGCAGACTGGTCTCGGTGTGGTCGCTCCGCTCGGCTTGGCCTCGCGACGCGCGCGGGAGCCATCCGTCTTGGGGGCGACTCGGAGAAGAGCCAGCGCAATGCAACGGGCAGGCCACTCCGGGCGGGCCACCTCGACTCGGCTCGCGCGCGGAACCCACGCCGATGCGCCGCCCGCGCGCTCGAACGCTCGAGGCAGAAAAAAGGCAGCTCCAGGCCGCTCGCCGCGCTCCTCCCCGTCCGCATCGCCCTGGCCTGGCGAAGCGATGGCCCGCGGCATCGGCGCGTCGTTACGCCGCGGAAGTACCAGATGTTGGCGCGACCGTTCGCCGCGTTGGCCGTTGCTCGAGGCGGGCCCCCCTGGCCCCCCCGACGAAACAATTACGGCCGAGCTACCACGGCAGTGGTGCGCCTTCAGGCCCCACGTACATGGGCTCGCCGGCCCCACGCGGCTTCAGGATCGTCTCCAGCACCTTCACCGAGGCCTGCTCCGCCGAGATGGGCGCCGGGCCCTTGCCAGACGAGTTGAACCAGCCCGGGTGCAACGACAGCACCTGGATGCCCTCGGGCTCGAGATAGTTGGCGAGCAGCTTCGAGCCCATGTTCAGGGCCGACTTCGACATGCAGTAGGCGTACTCCGTCTTGCGCTTGCAGTCGCCGATCGAGCCGGCCTCCGAGGACACGTTCACGATCAGCTTGCGCCGCCCCTTGCGCAGCAGCGATAGCCCGTGCTTGGCTACCCGCAGCGGCCCGACCGCGTTCACGTCGAACGTGCGCGCACAGATCGACAGGTCGGCCTCCTCGATCGTCGGGCGTGAGCCATCGAGATAGATCACCGCGTTGTTGATGATGGCGTCGAGCGCATCCTGCCGCCGCGCGAGCTCGGCGAAGACGCGCTCGATCGAAGCCTCGTCGCTCACGTCGCCGACGTGCACGCTCAGGCGCTCGCCATGTCGTGCTCGCAGCTCTTCCAGCCCGCCGCTCGCCGCGCGCACCAGCGCGCTGACATGACAGCCTTGCTCGAGCAGCTGCGCCGTCATCGCCAACCCCAAGCCGCGAGCGGCACCCGTGATCAGAATCCGGTCATCCATGGTGCTCGCGACTCTGCCCGCAACGGAGCACCAGCGCCAGCCATTGGTCGCGAAGGGAACGGGGTCGATGTGGAAGATTCGCTCGACCTCAAAATGGCGGCCTTCACGGCGCGTGCGCGCGCGGGTCGTCGCCGAACTTAGCCGGTTAAGGCGTGGAAGTAACGCAACGGCAGCGCTGAAACCGCGTCAACAAAGAGGGCATAGAGGCTGGAGTTCATGATGATATCGTACCGACCGCTTTCCTCGTCGCTGGCGCTGCTGACGCTGCTGGGCGTGGCTGGCCAGGGCCTGCTGAGCTGCGACGAAGACCCCTTCGCGACGCTGAGCGTCGTCGATGCGGGCGCGCACCCCGACAGCGGTCGAGGCGGCGCAGGGCCGTCGCCATCGACGGGCGGCGGAGGCGCCGGCGGCTATCGCTCGCCAGGGCAGGTCGAGCTCGATGGCGGCGTCGCCGGCAACTCCGCGGTCGCGCTCGACGGGGGGCCGCTCGAGCCGTTCGACAGCGGCGACGGCTGCGCTCCGACGACGCTGTTCCGTGATGCCGATGGAGATGCGTACGGCGACGTCAGCGAGCAGCGCACGGGCTGTCCCGAGCCGGGCTGGGTCACCCAGTCCGGCGATTGCCGCGATGACAACCCGCTCGTCCACGCGGGGCAGGTGGAGTTCTTCGGCGTGGGCTACGTCGACGCAGACCAACCCGGCGGCGTGTCGTTCGACTACGACTGCTCGGGCGCCGAAGACGCCGACGCCAGCAACACGCCGCCGAGTGGTGAGCCGCGCTGCGATGTCCTCGCCCTGCTGACGTGCATCGGGAGCGGCTACTCGAGCGCCAGCGGGCGAGAGGGGCCCGGCATCGGTCCGCTCTGCGGCAGCCGAGTTCGCGTCGACTGTGTCGCGCGAGTGGTGATCGGCTGCGGGTCGGTGGCGACCGACCTTCCCGAGGAGGAAGCGTTCCGCTGCCGCTGAGCGCGCGGCGGCAGGGGGCGCGGGCCATTTCCTCCAATCGAGACAGATGTTTATATAATGAGACACGTTTGGGCGGCTCTGCCCAGCCGCGCGAGTTGACGGCGCCGCGCCTCTCGGCGAACGATGCCGCCATGTTGATCCGTCCCGCTCAGGCCTCTGACGCCGAGGGCATCTGGCGCGTGCTTCAGCCCACCCTCGCCGCGGGCGAGACCTACGCGCTGCCGCCTGACATGAACCGCGAGCAGGCGCTCGCCTACTGGACCCGTGCTGACGAGTCTCCTGGGGAACACGACGTGTTCATCGCAGAAGAGCGCGACGTCGTGCTCGGCACCTACTTCATTCGCCCCAACCAGCTCGGCGGCGGCTCGCATGTCGCCAACTGTGCCTACATGGTCGCGCCGGCGGCCACGGGCCGCGGCATCGCGCAGGCCATGTGCGAGCACTCGCTCGGGCACGCGCGCTCGCGCGGCTTCCTCGCCATCCAGTTCAACTTCGTCGTGTCCACCAACGAGCGCGCCGTACGCCTCTGGGAGCACGCCGGCTTCAAGGTGGTGGGGCGCGTACCGAAGGCGTTTCGGCACCCCACGTCAGGGCTGGTCGACGCGCTCGTGATGCATCAATTCTTGTGAGCGGCGGCCGCGTGGGCGCGGCAACTCCGCTCGGAATCGCGTCACGGTCGGGGCGCTTCCGGTGTGACTGCCGGCGTTTCGCTGAGGGTAAAGTCGTCCCCATGGCCGTCTCGCTAGAATGCGTCGACTCGACGATGGCTCCGAGCGCCCTGCTCGATGCGGTGCGGGCCATGTACGACAGCGATGACTCCGTCACCTGCGAGTTGATTCAGCGGCATCTGGACGCTGTGTATCTGCTCTCTGGGGGCAAGCGTCGCCTGGTCGCGAGGCTGTACAATGCAGCGAGTCGTGGGGGCGCCGGAGCAGACCTGGTCGGAGTTTCTCGACGGCTCAAGCTCCTGGCTGGCGCTGCGCGGGAAGCACTCCGACGACGACGATCGCTTCTGGATAGATCCGGAAGTAGAGCGCGTACGGAAACCTGCTGACGAGCGCTCGCCGTAGCCCACGCTCGCCCGGCTCGAACGCGAGCGGAAAGCGGAGGATGCGGGCGATGGTCGCGTCCAGCGCGTCCCGGTATTCCGCCCCGAGCCCCTGGCGACGCTGCTCGTACCCATCTACCGCGTGGAGCACGTCGCTCCGCGCCTCTTCTCGCAGGATGATGTTCACGATCGGGGCGTCGTCTCGAGTCGCACGCTCCCCCAGGACAGCCCGACGGGTCCGTCTTCATCGAGGTGATCGAGGCGCCGGTGAAGCTCCGTGCGCTGGTCTGCCGTCAACGGGAACGACTCGGGAGTGAGGCTGAGCCAGAGGTCGTCGATCAACTCCAGCTTCTCTGCGGGAGTCAGCTTCGTCAGGTCCAACGCGGGCTTCGCCATCCGGGGTAGTCTGTAGCACAACCGAATTCGTTGGCCATGGCCTCGATGCCAGTTCGGGCTCAGAAGCGACCGCTGGCCAGGACTCCGCACTGGTCGCCGAAGCAGCCTGCGCGCAGAGCGGTGGTCGCGCCGCGACTCGCGCCCTGCCGCGCGCCGGCGTCGCCATCTCGCGACTCCAGCACGAACAGGGTGACCCCGACGCCCGCGCACAGCGCGCCCGTGATGAGCAGCAGGTCTGTCGCTCGCGCCAGGTCGCGACCGCTCTCCCTCGTCGCCTCGAGCGCCCTCGACTCGGGGCACTCATCGCCGGGACAGGAACGTCGGAGTTCGTTCGACTTGGAGGTCGCGAGCCACCCCGTGACGGCGCTGCTCACCAGCAGCGCGGCGCCAGTGCCGCCCAGCACCAGCGGCCACGGGCCGATGCTGCTCCCCGTCGATGCCTCGGGGTCGAGGGGTGACGCGGGGTCGAGGGGTGACGCGGGGTCGAGGGTCGAAGGAGCCGCCCCTTGCCCGAGCGCTGGCTCGGCAGGCGCCGCGGGCGAGCCCACGTAGGGCTCGAGCGACGGCAGCACGAGCGTCGAGCGCGCCCCCTCCTCGACGGCGAAGGCACGGACCATCGGATGCTTTCCCGGTGCGCTGACGCGCAGCACGTGCTGCCCGGGATTCACGCGGCGAGACACCTGGAACGTGGCGCTCCCTCGCTCGGCGCTCCTCGTTTCCAGCGCGCTGCCGTCGAGGGTGAGCGTGCTCCCCGGCTCGACGCCGCGGAGTACGAGGACCGGCACGCGCTTTCGCAAGTCTTCGATGCTCTGCTGCGCAGCATCGAGCCAGAGCCGCCGGCGCTTGGCGTCGGGCACTCCCCTCGCGTCGCCGGCGGCACGCTCGAACGTGCCGAGAGCCAGGGCCAGATCACCGGCGGCCTCGTGGCACGCGGCGAGGTTCAAGAGCGTGCCCGGCGATGGGTCGAAGCGCCAGCTGGCCTCGAATTCCCTCGCCGCTTCCTTCAATCGCCCCCGCTCGAACAACGCCCGACCTCTGGAGAAGCTGCGGTCGGCGAGCTCGATGGACTGATCTTCGGCGGGTTGCGCACGAGCGAATGGCGCCAAGCTCACGAGTACGACGACCAGCGCGACGGCGAGAATATCGAACGTGCTTCTCATGCTCTGACTCCGACGGCCGGTTCGCTCATATCCCGCACGAGACGGAGAAATTGCCGGCGGCGTCCCACGGGATGGTGCTGACGTAGATGGTGCCCTGCAGCACGTAGCGATCCCAATGGCCGCGATTGATATCGCTGGCCAGCTCGCAGGTGCAGAGATTGGACCATTTGCGGAACTGCGCCGGGTTGAAGCCGCACGTGCCCAAGCCATCGTTGGCCCCGTACTGGCAGCCTGGCGTATCCCGGCTGTACCCCGGAGGGTCCGACGTGAATCCGAGCGGTGTGCACGGCCGCAGGCCGCTGCCGTCGGGGTTGTCGGCGAACGCGTCGAGCGGCAACAGATCGTCGCGGTGCCGCACGTTCCAGACACGGCAGGTGTTCTCCACCAGCACGGAGGTCAGCAGGAAGGGGAGGTGGCTCGGGTCGCGCGTGACGCCCTCGTGGTCTGACTGCTGGTCGCTGCACAGAGCGACTCCCGCGATCATGTCGCAGTAGGTCCTTTGCGCGACGCCCGCCGGTGCGATGGAGTAGATGCCGTCGGTCAGCGTCGGGTCGAGCGCCTTCAACTCCGCGCAGCTGGCAGACGCCTGCTGACACCCGCCGAGCACGCAGTTCTCGTCTGCCGTGCACTCGGCGCAAGTACGCGGTACGGCGGCGTCGGCGCGCCCCACCGGATCGCCGGCGTCGTCGCCGCTGCCATCGGGCGCGTCACCGTCACCGCTCCCCACGTGGGTTCCTGGCGCCACGGGCGCGACGTGCGCCGCTCCCCCGTCGAGGCAACCGCGCGCGCCGGCCGTACATCGAGGGGGCGCCTCCGCTGGGACGCCTCCTGCGACGCCGGGCGATAGGGACGGTTCGTCGCCGCTCGCCGCGTCTGCGCCGGGAAAATGGAATCGGTCGAAATCCAGGTTCAGAGCACAACCAAAGCTGACGGCGCCCAGCAGCAAGCTCGGCAGCCTCATATTTTCCCCCATCGTCTACTCCGCCTGGTCTCCGCGCTGTACTCGCCCGAAGCACGGTCTCCTCCGCCCATCTGCAACGGCTCCTCCGCCTTCGACGCTAACCCAAGCACACGACGTGCCACACAGGTACTCCGCGTCACGCCCGCGCCGACGGGTCGCGCGCCCACCGTCGTTGCGCAACTGCGCAGCCCGGTTGCGCAGAGAGAAGCGACGGCGTTGCGCAGCGGGGGAGAACTTAGCCAGTTAAGACGCCCGTGCGAAACGACCACGTTGCGCACGAATCTCGGTCAGTCGCGACGCTTGCGTTTCCAAAGGCCGAGGCGCACGAATGCCCGGCGGCAGGGATACGCCTTCGAAGCTTGCAATACAGTGATCGCCCTGATACTTGTCCAGTGGGGGCGGGCCGTTTAGCAACGCTGCATCAGCCAGGATGCACGCTCTCTCGTCGAATCGAGAGGCCCGTGTTGCGATGTCTCGAGCGCCACGCCCTTCGCGAGCGAAGAGGCATATCCGTTCGAGATCACGATGACGCTTCACAGCGCTCTCCGCTCATCACTTGCTCTGCAGCTGGTGGCCTGCCAGTCTCTGCTGAGCCTAGAGGAGTACAGCTTCGAGGCTCGGGGCAGCGTCGATGCCAGCATGGTCGGTGGCGAACGAGGCGGCGCTGACGCTGGCGGCGCGAGCATCTCGGGGGGCGCGGGTGGGGCCTCGGCAGGGGCCTCGAACGTCGAGGGCGCCGGAGGGTCCGGTCCCACACATCCCCTCGATGAGGGCGGCGCCGGCGGAGATCTGTCAGCAGGGCAAGGCGCTCTCGGTGGAACCGGAGGCGGTGACCCGATCGTCAGCCTCGATGCGGGGCCGCCCGAGCCCCTCGACGCCAGCGACGGGTGTGTCCCGACGACGCTGTACCGAGATGGTGATGGGGATACGTACGGCGACGTCAGCCAGCAACGTATCGATTGTCTCGAGCCAGGCTGGGCGACACGTTCGGGGGATTGTCGCGACGACGAACCGCTCGTCCACGAGGGGCAAGCAGGCTTCTTCGGCGTGGGTTACCCCGATCCAGGCATACCCGGCGGATTGTCGTTCGACTATGACTGCTCGGGCGGCGAGGACGCCGACCCCACGAACGCGCCGGCGAATGGCGCGCCGCTCTGCCAGCCGCTGATATGCCAGGGCACCGGCTACGTGAGCGTCGACGGGCGAGAAGGCCCCGGCGTCAATCCGTTGTGCGGTAGTCGGGTCCGCCGCGATTGCGTCGTGATATCGATACTTGGTTGCGGGGCGTCTGACACGCCCCTTCCGGAAGACTCCGCTTTCCGCTGCCGCTGAGACGGGAACGTGCCGACCCGGTGCGGGCGCCGCCGCCCTGTCGCGTCACGTCTTGCGAAGCGAAGAAACCGAAGGCGGGGTCGCGCCGTACTCGATAGGG
>Ga0247763_1000507_pt1 | contig 23217 bp, 23 predicted proteins | sample UWRJL141409B4_FD_179926 | JGI IMG/M metagenome (GOLD analysis project Ga0247763, IMG submission 179926) | Plant litter microbial communities from Arlington Agricultural Research Station in Wisconsin, United States - UWRJ-L141-409B-4 | ecosystem: Environmental > Terrestrial > Plant litter >...
CCCCCCCCTTCAAGGCGGGGAACAGACCGCCAGCCTGCCGGCCACGACCAAAGTACCTCACGCCAAGATCCATTGACTTGATATCGGTGAAACGACTACCAATCAAAATCAAGTGGCACCCCCCTCCCCAAAGGAGGGGAAACAGTCCTCACGTCAGGGCACAGCACAAACTTCGGGAGTAATTTCCCCGGCTTGTCAAGGCGAGCATGCAGGCGATGAGGGTTCCACGGGGTCAATTACAAGTTGCGCAACCAGACGGTGCTGAGGGTCGAATTAGCTTCCCATCCTCAAAACGGGGAGTGAAAGAGAGATAAACTCAGTAACAGTGCACTCGCTCTCTGATCAAAGGGCTTAATATGATAATGATTACTCCTATCTATAGCACAGCTGCTTTTAATCACCAAAATCTGCGTAGTTGGATTAATCACCAAAATTTGCGTAGTTGAGAAATTTGATAGGGACAAGGTCAAACTATATAGCTCTTGTCCACACAGTCTCATAAACTTCCACCAAGTGGACCTCCACTCGAATACTTTACCACAGCCGCTTCAACCGCACTTTCATGTCACGATCAGGGGGCACGCCCACACTTCCGGTCCTCGTTGCATCGTTCCTTGCAGGCCTATCAGAAGGCCGGCCATCTGCCATGGTCCACTCCACAAACTCGACGTCAAATTTGGCAACTAGCATGGCGAGGGTGATAATGATCTCTTGCTTGGCGAAGAATCTGCCCGGACACATGGAAACGCCGCCGCCATAGGGAAAGAAGCTGTTGGGGCCCCCGGCCATGGCAAAGTGCCGTGTTGCCGCCGTTTCGTTATCTTTGATGTGCCTTGCAGCCCAGAATTCGGATGCCGCGTGTCCCTCGGCATGCCAGACCTCTTCGTCGAGGTGCGCAATGTCCGTTGGCGCCTGGAGGAGCGCTCCTTTCTCCAGACAGTGTCCTTGTACCACAATGGGCGCCATGATTTCGCGCGTGATATTTATTGATACGTGGAGGCGCAGGAGTTCAGCATAGACGGACTGAAGAAGAGGTAGAGAAGCCAGGGTCCGCGCATCCATGATGGTGGTTGGCTTTTGCGTCGTCTTCTTTGGGTCCGTCAGATACGCTGTCATGACTTCCTGCCGCACCGCCTTAAGCAGCGCCGGGTCTTTGGCCAGCTCCATAAAGCCCCAGGTTGCTATCGGAACCGTGTTCGCGTTTTGGCTACAAGAAAGAGTTAGGCAAGTAACTAGGTAGGTAGGATGGTAAAAGAGACAAAAAAAAAAAAAAGGCCAGGGGCTGCTCCTGCTTAGGTACCTACCCTGCTATCGCCGTTATTGCTACAATCCCCGCACTGGTTTCAACACTGAAATTGCTCTCCCTCATCCACTTGGCCAGTTCTCTCGCAAAGCGTGAGCCGAAATTGGGCTCCCAGTCGGAATCAGCCTCCGCGCCAGCAGGGTCGAAGCCCGCCCACGCCGCCTCAAGATACCGCGCACATGCGGCACGGTAGCGATCCCGCTTCTCCCAGGCCTGTCGGTTCATCCACCGCGGTAGGCCCCAGACCAGGCTAAGCGAAATCTCATCAAAGTCCCAGAGAAGCTGGCAGAAACCCGGGTTCAGCTCGAGGATGCGCGGTCCGACAAGTGAGATGATGGCGGACTCTGCCATGTGCGTCCGCATGAAGGATACTACAGAGATGGTGGCCCACTCGCCGACAGCGAACCTATCGAGACGCTCCGCGAAGAGCCGCTGGTATGACTCGGCAAGTTTGTCCGTCTCGTTCGGCCGCGCAAGATAGTCGCGCAACACGCGGTGGAAGCCGGCCCAGTATCGGCGGCGTTGCTCCTGCGACTTCAAGTTACTTTGCATGCCATTCGCACTTTCGCTTGGTTCTGGTACTTCGAGTCGGCCAGATTTGTCGTTTGCAAACTTGGCCAGGTCCCCCTTCGTTGCGCCCCAGAGATTGGCCATGATGAGGAGGCCGAACTTGTCGGAACTGACGGCGTCTATTTTCCGAAACATAACTTGTACGTTCTGCTGGCCTGTGATGAGGTAAACCTTCATTGGACCGAGATAGAAGCCTAAAATCTTGTTGAGACGCAGGGGCCGTCTAAGGTGAGGGAGAAGAGGGTCATGGTGGTGCGGTCAGTTTTTCAAGCCCTAGAAAATGAAATGCCAGGCAGGATGCCCAGTTCTTGAACACGCAACGTACGTGACTCGCAATAGAAAAGAATGCGGATCAGTCATATAGCGGTATGTGTTGGACACATACGGTAGTGTGTCGCTAAGCATCGGAACGCCAGTGCTGGGATTCATAGGCCGGCGGCACCATAGGAAGATAAATGCAATCAAAATGAGTGCTGATATGGTGAACATGGCGGCGGAAGGGTCGTTGAAGCTTCGCAGGTGGAGTGGCGCAGAGCCGCCGGAATGAGGTACCGTCATTCTTGCTCTTGGGACTCCTCTTAGTTCTTGCAAAGTAGGATACATCAGACACATGGTGCAGCTTCCTGCAGTGGGTGGTCACGACCAACCTCACTTTATATAGGCACCGGGGTTGTGCTGCTCTAAAAAGGGCCAGAACCATGCATGCTGGGCATCCCATTACCTACCTGGGAATGGTGCGTTCAGTACCCCGCATCCGCCTGGGAGGAGCAATGTGTGTCATGCTTTCCAGCCTAACCGCTATGCCGCATAGGACTGCTACTAAAATCCACAATAATCTAGACCCTGGATGTGATTTGCAAGTTGATATTGCCGGAGAATAGAAAACTACAGCTCGCAGCCAGCATCACGAACGCATGCCAACTTCAATCGGAGTTGGAGTCGGAATTGGACTTGGAACCGGAATTAGTCTGTTGGAAAAGTAGCTGGAATTACCAGGAAATCAATAATATGAGATAACGTGCATGATAAGCGAGTGCACCAGACAAGCGAGTGCACCAGACAAGCGAGTGCACCACTTTCCACCACCCCACCACAACTATCCTCAATTACACAACCACAGTACTAGGAAATAATAATAACTGAATCAGAAACGGATGAATCAGACGATTTTGCAGCCTCCTTATACGTGCGTGCATTATGGCCAGGCTTGCCGCACACGCTACAGTACCGAATCTTCGTACGAGACCCCCCTGCACTACTACTATTTTGTCGTGTTTCCTGGGCTACCTGCTCACCCACAGCCTTCTGATTTAGTAGATTTTGTGCCTCTTGTATAGTAAGTAACCCTCTAAGCCGTATACGTATTTTTTTGGCTCTCTGTTGCTTACTAAGCCTTTTATTGGCCTTTCGTAGTGCGGAGACCTCCGTACGTAGGAGAGCCACCTCGTGCATTACAGCCATTGTACCTTTAGCCAATAGATTTATAGTAGTTAGTATTAAGGTTGGAGAGCTGCCCTAATAGTTGGAAATTTGAGTTTTTATAAATATTGATTGTGAGGTGGCCTCTTGAGGGTTGTGTAGCGTTTGGGAGACCTAAGGTAGTATTTTACCTAGGCTTGAGGCTGGGGGTATTGGGGTTCGAATGCGTATATTTAGTTTAGATATTACCTTTTTTGGGTTGTACGGTATAAGGCTGGTTCCGGTAAACCCCCCCTGGATATTTTTTTCTGTGATTGAAGTAAAAAACGCCTTTCTGAACGTATAGAGAAATTCCAGTTTGCTGATATATATGATGTTTATTTGTATTAATTGCTTAATTTGGTAGTTATACGCCTTCTTTAATAGCCCAAAACAACTAATATCTAATGGCTGAAGTAGGTGAGAAAAGTACGAAGGTATGTAGAGTGTGATAATATTGTGCTTCTGGTAGTAGGTTTTAAATTCTTTGGAGTAGTGGCTATTGTGGCTGTTAAGGATAAGCAGCTGATATTTGCCCTTCGTACGAGATGTTGTATGGAAATTAAAGTGCCGAATCCAATCTATGCCTTTTTTATTAGTAATCTAGTTATTATTAATTGTTATAATATGCTAATTGGCCGGAAGGTTGTACTTTTGATACTAATTAGTGAGGTGATATTGCCTGGTTAAGATAATAAATAGCGAGATGGCCTAGCTTAAGGCGTTTACTTTTTGGATGACTGTAGCCTACTCTTAATTGCCAGGTTAGATTTGTTTGGCCCTGCTGCGGCTGTTTGAGGCAGTGATTATTATGGTAGTGATGATAATGCTTATTATAAAGCCGGTCTCGTCGAAGTTGTATATATTGTTATCGAGGATCTCGTATTTGACCTTTATATTGTGTATAAGCGTAAATTATTCGTAAATAACTTTTGGATCTTCGTATTTAGCCTTTTAGTAGTTGTATTTACGCGTAAAATGTGTTTGAAGTTCTAGTTGGCGCTTAATGAAGTTATAAGCCTATTGTACGCCTACTTTGGGCGCGTCGCGTCCGCGTAGTAATTGATTGGCTATATCTTTTACGTATGAAAGCTGGGGGTGAAATGCGTGTATGTATAGCTTAATAATGTATTAAATAATCGTTTTTTCTTTTAAATCCGTAAGTTTGTGTGAGTTAGCTGGAATATTGTATTGTGTAGGTTTACCGTCGCGTCGTCGCATAAGTATTATATAGTGAATATTGTAGATTTTGCTTGCGGTTTGTAGGGTAAGGTTTTTATTACGTTGAATAGCCTTAAGGGCCAAGATTATCTGTGCCTCTTTTAAAGTGGAAGATATATTGGGTTATGGAATAATTGAGGATTGAAGGTGGAGGTGGTGCGTCGCGTGGAAAGTGGTGTACTTGCTTGTTTGGTGCACTCGCTTATCATGTACGTTAGAATGAGAACAGGAATGATAACTTGAATCTAAATGGGAACTCTTTGCGACCAAAGAATAGTGTTAAAATACAGGCGTTTTTGGGTGCCCTGAGCGCCTTGTACAGTGGGGCGCCAAAAAAAAACCCGCAAATTTTCCACTTTATGCGAAACACGCAACTAAGCCCAACCACCAAAATAGCTGTCACATTACGAAAACCCCGATTTAAAGAAAAAAACAAGTACCTAGGTACTCAGCCCCTCACCAGCGAAATAAAATCTTTTCTAATTCTAATATTATGATGGTATTTTAGCGTTAAAGATAGGCGGATTTTGGTATGTTAAAGCTGTACGGTTAAATCCCATGGTGTTTTCGTTACATTTTTGCCACAGGAGGTCGATGTCACGAACTGGTGTGACGGCAGGCACGTAATTCACGAGATTGATGCGCGATAGCGTAGCCCAAAAGCGTTAATTCAAAGCTAAAGGAAAAAGAAAAGAAGAAGAGAATTCCCAAGCTGTGGAATTCCCTTACTCCTGCGCACTGGCCGCGTGGGGCAATCCCCAGGTCCCAGCTCCCACAACCGTCACAACTGGCAGGAGCTAGGATTGAAAGGAGTAAGAGTTCGGAGGTTAGCTCCGAATTGACGTGACTTTCAGAGCGCAACTCCCAGCGTGGCGGAAGCATTGCGATTCCATACCGATTACCAGACGAATCAGATTGTACTATTATCTTCCACACCGCGCAGGAAGGATGGCTTTCTTTCCCTCCCGTAAGGTTCAGCCAATGTATTTGAAGCCACTCACGTTCCATTGGTGATACTATTGTCCTTGGAAACAGCACTTACAAGTACTTACAGGGGCTCCTTACTGGTACGTGTCATATAACTCAAAAGGAGTGGTGATTAGTAGAGAGCAGGTGTGCTACGTTAACACCACCGCTGTAAGTAAAAGAACGTGGGGTAGAGGATGTAAGCGGTCCGGCCGCCTAATCTAGCAGTAGATACCGCTAAATCAGGAGGTCGAGGCCGCATCATTAAGACTAATTGTCTAATATACTTCTCTTCTTTTTAACCTTATTAATAAAATAAAAAAAACGAAAATAACATCATTAAAATACCCAGGTGGGTGGAGCCGCAGTCTGGGTCTGTGTAGGTCGGAACTTGTTTAAGACTGGAGTAAGTGCTGTTTTCGGAGTTTTTCAGATATCCGGAGTTGAATATATTGAGGTTAGAGTATTTCCTCTCCAAATATACAATACATTATGCGACTCATTTTCGGGTGTATCTGGATCGCTAAAGTATTTAGCTGTTTATCTCCTTGTTCTTAATCTTGGGGCCGGTAAGACCCACAGCACGCTATACAGACCCTGTTCGGGGGTTTTAGCGCCCTTCTCTAGAAGCAGCTGCTCAACAGCCTTATTTCCTTGCATAGCAGCATACCACAGTGGCGTCTTACTATCCGAATCCACTGCCTCAGTATTGGCGCCCTTCTCAAGAAGCAGCTGTACAATGGCCATATTCCCTGCTGAGACGGCCTGCAACAGTAGCGTCTTGCCATCCGAATCGGCTGCCTCGATATTAGCGCCCTTCTCGAGAAGTAACTGCACAACGGCCTCATACCCTCTTAAGGCGGCCCAGCATAGTCGCGTCCTGCTATTTGAATCCGCTACCTCGATATTAGCGCCCTTCTCGAGAAGCAGCTGCACAACGGCCTCATGCCCCCCTAAGGCGGCCCAACATAGTGGCATCCGGCCATTCGCGTCTGTTTCCTCGATATCCGCAGCGGTTTCACCCTCTCTTTGTAAAACGGCCATTAATAGCCCCAAGAGCCCATATCTCGACGAAATGTGTACTAGGTTAGCACCTTCTGATGGAGAATCCCGGCCGAATGGATTGATAACCTTGTCAACACGTGTCAATAGTGTCACAAGAGCGTTTGATGGCCATGCAAACAACTCCAGGAGATCCTCTTGAGGGACACCTATAGCGTCGCCCTGCTTTGTGTGCAACACCCACGAGGTCGTGGCGTACTCCAGGAAAGGAAATTTGGACACTTGGTCAAGTTTAAAATATCTTGTCGACATGATCTCCTCCATCGCCATGTAGCGTAAGCAGATCCTGGAGAGCCGAGAGTGTGCATATCTAACCATGTCCGTTATTAGCCCTGAGCATGTGTTTGGAGCCGATGGGCCCTTTTTCGCCATGGATAGTTCTTTTTCGACCAAAATTATTAAGCCTTCTTTGACGAAGAAGTCTTTGACGGACTGGTGGATAAACTGGACGACGACCCGTGTATCAGACATGACCTCGGCAAGACCGCAGCTGAGCGTTCGGATTCTCCTCGTCATCGTCTCATTGTCCGAGACATAATCCCTCTTTCTTTCGCATTCTCGTATTGACGGGGGTGGGCAATCGGGATCCACAGCCATAGACCACCGCAATTCGTCTAGCGACAGCGGTCGTCTGGCAAAGCAGATCCATTGAATCAGTTTTAGAGAGGATGACGATGTCCCCTTACCCTTCATCTTGTCGACGATATCTCTGTATAAATCGTCCAATTCTCCAGGGATGCGCTGCATCTCCTCCTGAATCTCGGCCTGCGTTTGGCCTTCGAGTCGGAGGTTCAAGGCTATGTCCACGACAAGGCGCGCCCACAAGAAAACGTTTGAAGCGCGGCTGATGATCCAGGATGATGTAGTAGCCATAGCTTGAGGGAGCTGGCGGTGCACGTACGTCGAAATATCCTCCTTGTTCCCATCCTCGGCACACAATTCGAACCCACAATCTCCATCCAGAACCGGGTAGTGGCGACAAGCGAAGCAGATGTGAAATTGCTTGAGGCCACGAGACGGAGAAGGGAGGCTTTCCAGCAAGAGCTTAAACTTCCTAATGAGCTGGATCGCATCCTCTTTGGCACATTCGTCCAGCGCGTCAACGAACAACCAGACGGAACGAGTCTCTAGGACTCTTGGGAGAGACGTCTCGAAGAAGCGCCACAGCTCGTTTGGATGCCACTGCCATTTTTGACCCGGCTCGCCCATATCCTTGCGCCTTTTCTCAAAGGTGTCGATAAGGTCCGGTAGTGCACTAGGGGTCGCCCCAAGGACCTGATGTAGGAGAGACCGGAAGAGGCCAAGGGGAGTCCTTTCCAGCTCGGTCCCGCGACCGTGAAAAAAGAAGGATAGGATGAGGTCGTCGCCGTGTTTGGTATCAGTTGCGTCGGGTCGTTTGTCGAGGGCGTATTTCAGTAGTGTTGATTTCCCGGAGCCTGGCTTTCCCTTGACCCAGAGCAGGCCCCGGTCGCAAGCAGCCCAGCTCGTATACCTTTCGTGCCCAAGTAGCCACTCGCACGTCCCGGTCGCGGCATGTTCGATATCATTGAAGCGACTCTTCATCTCGGGAAAAGCGAGCGATCTAAGGCAATCTCGCGGGTCTGGAAACGCAGGATTAATCAAGAGCAGAATTGACAGCGCCGATGTGCTACATTTCACATACCTTTTGTGATGGGTGCCGCAAGTGCCCGTTGCACAAGACCTCTGATTTTCTGAAGAGCTTTTCGGTACTCGTCATCTTGGCACCCAAACTTGACCATTTCCGAATGGGTACGGTTGATAGCGCACACATGTCCTGGTCGGCAATGCGTGGCTGACCATTGGTTTACCAGGACTGCTCGCGGCCCTTCCATCTTCCACTCACCGCTTTGGTCCTGCCCGCACATGATAAAATTAGTGCAGCTGCTCTAGAGATGGTCACATACCGACATAGGTAGACGTACTTGTATGGCTGTCGGCGACTCGACAGTTTCGTAGAAACAAATCACCTCGAGTTCGCCTTGGCTTCCCAAGGCCGCTTGAAAATCTTGGTACTGTTGACCAAGCATCTGCGGGTTTCGGCTTCCGATGGACTCGAGGAGGAATCGGTTCGGCCCATCCCCCACCATGGGGACGAGTGAACTGATGTCCATGCCCTGATGCGGGACGCCAAAAAACACGATTCCACAGACTGCTCGTAGGAGTTTCCGGTCGTCTTCATCCGCCGACTTTGATAGCGATATGAGAGCCTACTGAATTTGTGAGCATGATATATACAACAGGTTTTGTTAGATTCTCTCTCACCTGTTTGGCAACCAACCCCCCCAAGCTGTGAGCGATCAGTATAATGGGTTTGGCGGTTGGGGCGCTGGCCAAGCAGGAAAGGCTGGTGCGAAAAGACGTCCCCAGGTCTTCTAGGTTCTGTACGCTCTGGCTATGCGCAAGTCTCGACCCGTAGCCATACACCATGACGCGCGCGGGGGGGTTTTCGTGGCCGTGGCTATGCATGTCATACGGCAGCGCGTCTCGTAGCCACATGTGCTCTCCGCCCCTCTCCTTGAACGATCCGAATGCGTGTCCGCCAAGACCAGAAATCGCGACGATGCTTAGAGATCAGTCAGCACCACACGGTGGAAACATTGGATGCGTTGGAGCTGCCTACTCAACCTTGTGATCGGAGGGGCGTGGAGCGTAGAGTGTGGTGATGCCGAAAAAGTCCTTGTCAAGGCTGAGGCTTTGCTGGCGGGTAGACTGGTGCGAAGCCGCGGGCAAAGGAATCTGGAGGGGAGGTTCGTCCTGGAAGAGGGCCGTGGCTGTGCGCGAGAGTCCATCCGTCTCGTCGGCCAGAGACCGGATGACTGGGCAGGCAGCGCCGTGCTTGGCTAGGAAAGATTGCAACTGCTCACGGTCCCAGCTGCGAGGAATATTTCGCACGCAGTACGTGTGCCCCCTTTGGAGGCATAGCGTTGGACGCCTGCGGTGCGCTCCTCGGGCTTGTCCTTCTCTGTTTCCTGCTGCTTGTCCGTCTTGGGCAATTTGCAGTTTGTTGGAAGCGAAGCCTGCCTTGTCCTCTTCTCCCCCATGATTCACGCTGTGTTGGACTAGGTAGTTAGGAGGCGGTTGTAATTGTGCCCGTTGTAGCGGCCAGCCTGGACAATACAGTTTGAAAGAGTAGCCATGGAGGTGAAAATGCTACATCACGAGAAAAGGCCGTCTTTTAGTTTTAGGCAGCAGTGCCGTGCCCAACAGCACATCCGCAGCCACTTGCACAGCCACCTATTGCAGGGTGCACGAGTAGCAGATTGCCAAATTTTTTGCCTCGTGTCCAATCGGGTGAGGCCGTCCACCCGCATCTCATGGCTGTTGCATGCCAACGCCGGCCGAACGTGCTCCCATTGGTCCCTACCACCAATGGCGCGGCCCTCGCCCGTCCCTTTCGAGTCATTTTGGTCCGTGATTGAACCCAAAGTCTAAGAATTGCATTCAATGTTGTGTGTCGAGAAATGGGAGATGGGGAAACGGTTAGAACAGCGCTCACCGCAGCGCAAAGGAATTATATCTAAAGCAAACAAATGGCACCGATGCAGCTAAACAAGGGGCTTTTTTTTTCCGACAAAGCAAAGCTAAATCCGAGGCTATCCTTTGCTAAGACCATCTGTCCTTCTGTCAGATAGCACAGTACTTTGGATTTGTTGAACTGACCTTAACCTCGACAAGCGTTGCTAGTGTACTCTTCCACGCCTAACAAGATATGCGACCAGGTATAGGCCCAGTCGGCTAGAGTTGAAGCAGTTGAGCATACTGAGCAAGCCTGGGCAAATCCTGAGCAAAGCCTGAGCCAGGCCTGAGCCGGGGTGAGCAGTGTCACGTGGGCGAGTTACAAAAGAGGAAATTTCGTGTGCCTAGATTCGTCTCATACAACACTTGATCTTGGTTTCCCCGTAGGGGTTCGTGTTTGGGGGCACAGTTGCGGCACAGATGTCGTCCCAGATGCGTACCTATTAGATGGTCGGTACTTTTAATCAGGGCACAGGGAGGTCGTCAAGTTACATGGATAGGTAATTAACAAGACGAAGCACAAGGTGGAATCCTCTCTATCACCTGGCTATCGTGGTTGTTGTTCCCAAATTGTCCAAAGGGATTCGCAGTTCAATGTCAATCGAGTCTATCGACTTGTAGAAACAGACATGATGCTTCCAGCGAAGCACGGCCAGCCCGGGTTTACAATCGGAAAGTCCTCCACGTGTCTCTCCCTTCTGAGCGCGTGAATCATCCTGCGACTCTCGGAAACCAGGAGGCCCCAACATGAACCAAATTCAGCCCCAACGGGGCAATCATGGCCGGCTTGCTCTTTTAGCAGAGATTTCCCGGTCAACCCCACTCTGCTCTGAGACTACAAGGAAATATCACGTCTAAAGATGGCAAGGTAACGTTTTTATATACCTTTGTGACATGACATATTTGGGGATTTCTGGCTGAGAGAGGACTATGCCCTCAACATTGCACGCAAAGTGATCTTGACTGCGCCCGTTCTAACCTATCTATGCCTCTCAACTCAGCTCCAAATATCTAGAATTTTGAGTCTATCTGCCATACTACGTGGGAGAAGACGCAGTTACATTAACCCCGAGACATAAAACTTGTATGCATAGAACTAGATCTTTATCTCTTTGCTTTGATTGCACGAAACTAAAGATGCAAATCCCCCTCTTGAATCACTTAAAGAGCCATCACCGCCCCGACAAACCCCGCGGCCGCCACTATTCCCGCAACAAAACCCGTCTCGCTCGCGCCACCTGCACTCTTGGAAGTGTTTCTAACCTCGCCCGGTCCGGGACCCGAGCCAGAGCCTGTCGTTGTCGCCTGAGTCTGGGTCTCTGTCCGGGTCAAACTTTCATCTCCACTCTTCGTTGTCGTTGGCGTTCCTGTTGGCTTTACGCCACTTCCAGTGCCGGTCCCAGTCGAGAGAGTCTGAATCTTGTTCGTACAAACCACACCCTCCCAAGCCTTGGCAAACCCTGCAACTTCGCTGCTGATGGCCGGACATTTCTCCAGCGCCGACGTGACTTTGGGCCAGTTTTCCGAAACCCACGAGAGCAATACGGATTCAAACGACGAGAATGCCGTCGCCACAGCCGCGGGCGGAGTATAGTCGCAGGGGTTGGTAATCGGGCTAACGTCGGTTATGCCGACCAGTTCGGGCGGAACAGTGGGAAAAGTCGATCCGACGGCCATGACGGCCGCGAGACATGCTGACGCTTCGGCCGGGGTGGTTTGCCGAGGCACATGCGGGATATGGCTGGCAAAAGCGAGGGGGAGGAGGAGCAGCAAAAACGAATTGCGAGGCATGGCGTCAGATGAGGGACTGGATTGAGACGGCGGTTTGCTCGGATTGGAGAGGGAAAAAATGACGGACTGGAGTGAGATGTTGACGGGAGGATGTTCGAAAATAAAGACATGGGATTTTGAAGTTTTTGTACACCTATGCAGGGTTGTCCAGGCACCCCTAATCCCATAACCGAAATCAAGCTTTGACATCAAGGAGAGAGAGAGGATGTGATAGGTCAGGGGAGACAGGGGTCAGCTTGTAAATGGGCCGCTGTAACCGTGCTATCCCGACTCGAGACTAGCGTTGAGAAACTGTGCCGCGACACGAACTTCGGAGCAAAGCCGCCGACAGCTGTCAAGTTATATATAGATGGAGAGGAGAGATTTTTTGCCAAAGGTAAATTCTGTCCGAGGCTGCGGAATGAAGTCAAAACGGCTGGTGCAGTTATTCTCTCCGTTTTAAGAGGAGCCACACTCATAAGCTGAAGAAGGATAACGAAATCTTATCTTACTATTAAATAACTGCCTGGTTATCTGAAACGAATCTGGGCTCACGAAATTCCCTTTTACGTTCGTAGCCCTGAGCTGAGGTGAGCTGGGGTGAGCTGCGGCTGATTTGTCCTGAGCCTTCCCTGATTCCAGTCTTCCCTGAGCCATGGTGCCCATACGTTGCCGCTTGTTTTTGCAATTTGGTCGGCTTTCTCGTTTCTTTCTTTTTCCTTGTGGCTGGGAACCTACCTATCTTATCCTGATTTTTACGCCTAGTTGTCGGAATAGCTTGCACGTAGATATGGCTATTTTCTGTGACGTCCGGGGTACAGCGCCCCGGTGACTGCCGTTACCGCTGCCTGGTTGTCCATATACCTAGTTAGGTGGTGTTCGGCGGTGAGAACTTTCGTCAGTCGTATGTGGGCCGCAACCCCGAATCACAACCCTGCGGCCAAGGGCCCGAGTTGCGGTTCCACAGCCAGGCCCCGAACTTGGCAGACACGGCCGAAGGCTAGCCCTCGGCACACTAAGAGCATCATGGTATATGTACATCGGAATGACCCGGCTTAGGTACTGTAGCTTTCTTTTTTATCTTCTCCTTAGTAACGATAGTCATATATTGCTTTGTACCCTTGTCCTGAGATATCCTTTGACTATCTGCGGTCCACCTGATCTAGTCTACACACCTGTCCAAGTCCCAATCTAGTCGATACTCTTCAGCAGCCCCTGAAGATATGGACCATTTAAGTCGTCACAGAGTGGCTCGATAGAATCCTCATAGCTGCATGGCCGATCCCAATTGGTAAATATTGGTCTCTAGCCACTCAACTTTATCCTCGACAATGGAAGATTGTGCTCGACGCCGATATTGGCGATTGTGTGACAGGGCTTGCATAAATCCTGCTCTGGGCCCTGGTGGTGAAAGGAGAAACACGCCTTGAGAATTGCTGGTACCCCAGCCATTTTGTCCAAGACCGAACATTTGTAAAGATATCTTATGAGAGTTGACTCTCCGGACTCGGGTTTGTCCTTGACTTGCGAATACTAGGGTAATTCCTTTTCAGCCAGCAGAGTACCTACGTACCTGTTCTGCCGGTAGAAAGCTACAGCTCCGCAGAGACCTATTTCTCGCCCACTTGAGACCTTCGGTCTTTTGCTGCCACGAGCACCTACCTTTTCTGGGAGCAGTCCGTAATATCCTCTATCGCTCACCTGCTGGCCAGACACTATACCACGAATCGGCCTCAATGTTAATAAAAATAAATTTAGTGAAAGATGTGGATGCAAAGGCTGCCAATAGATATTCCTAAAAATCCGGGTCGCGTCCAATACTAAAAAGAGCGTGTATGAAGCGCTGTATTAATTTGGGGACCACCAAACCCCAAATCGTTATACAAAACAAGAACTAGGAGAAAATCGAAACCCGGGCACTGCCGCAGGCGGAGGTGCAGGAACTTCCATAGACTAAGCTGCCAACTTCAAACGCCGACAGGACTTGGTCCTGCACCTCGCGGGGCCAGATCCGCTGCGAAGCAGTCCGCCGCCGGAAGTTGTCGCTACTTCCTTCGAGCTAACGTGCTGTCAGCCAGGGGGCAACCGAAGCTACCGTCCAGTTTGTCCGAGTCGGCGGTTCGCTACACTAGATCGTCCCCTGTTCAGCGCGGCAATTGGAGCTCCCTCTTCGGTGAGCGGGGGGTCTAGCGCTGCCCGAGGTGTTGTGCCGGTCGCACAGGGTCTCAACTATATAGGATCGGGACGAGGGCGGACATCCCGAGTCTCCAGGTTGATGACGACCGTCGTATTGCCGAGAAAGTTGACAAGATTCAACTCGGCGGAAACCACAATACGCTTCTCCCCGAGTGAAATCTCCCTTGTCCATAAGCTGAGATCAGGATTCCGAAGTTCGCCAGCATTCGTCTCGTGGACAACATCAAAACGGCACCGTTTGATTAGATTATTGACAGACCGATCGTCCAGAATGCAGTCGCCCAGCGCGCTAGAGTCGGCGTCCGGGGTCCAAGGGTAAATGGCGACGAATAAGGCAGGATCACTACGCATCGACGTCACCATCGGCCTGTGCGGGTCCGTGGGCTCTCCTTGCTGGGTGGCACCTCTGCGGCCCCAGCCGATGATAAAGCCTGCCTCGCAGGATTTGGACTTGTAGGCGGAGACCCCAAAGACGAAGCCGTTTTGATGGAAGCTGATGTGCGAGAATTTCGCGTAGTTACACCATGCAGGCTCGGGAAGGCCAAAGGTATGGGGCCAAGAGTGCAGCTGGTGATTGTGACCTACAAGATGCAATGAGCCCGAGGCATGATTGCCAAGCGTGACATGGACGTGTTGGCTCGTGATTCGGAGAATAGGAGATTCGGTTTCGAGTTTTTGAAGAAGTATTGTTTCCTCTTTTAAATGTGTAGGATCAATCTTTGCTGTATTGTATTGTTAAATGAAGACTCCCCATGAAATGGTTGCCATGGAAAAAGAAAAAAAAGAAAAAGAAAGAAAAAACTGACCGACCGATCGATCAGAGAATGACCGGGCGGTCTCTGATCCGGGGCTGACTTCCCACAGGTAGTCCCTAGTCATTGACCGGAAGAACTGGCGTATGTCTGAAGTGTTGTTTTGAGGTGCGATCGGAATAGCTAAAGCACCCGCCTCTCCATCGTGCACGGGAGATTTCAGAACAGCTAACCAGATGACCTTAGCTGGTTTTGAAGAGCTAGGTTGGCTGACCAACTTCGCAGGCACCGTGTAGACAGTGAGCTCCAGGCCAGCATTTGACAACACCATCTTCCCGCCAGCGTAACGGTAGACGCAAGGATATCGCTCTCTATCCTGCTGGTAATGGAGGAACTGCTTGGGATGCTTTGCCAAGATGCCGTGCGCCGAGGCGGCGTCGTATTCGTTTCCTAAGGGAAATGTATTGAAGGCAAGAATAGACTGGTCGGTGCTCGTTTGTAAGATGGCCTGCTGCAGTCGTAGAAAGGCGCGCTCGCCCTCGCCGTAGAGCATTGGCATGTTGACGCCAAAGATTCCCAGGAGAGAGTAAGCTATATCCTCTGGCCGTGTAGTTTCCCTAGAAGCGGCCCACGACATGCGAGTGGCAGTGCGGAAGGACTGTATGACATGGTTGAGGTCTCGTCGGCAGAAAGTACATCGTGACTCTGGCGAATGGCCTGGCGAATGGTCTTCGTTTGGATAGGTGTGATATCCGTCACAGTCTATGTAATAAACGGGATCAAAGTGCCACCGAAAGACCAGTTCGTTAATGCCCGTCACAGCGACCAACTGGGCGGCAAGGCTCGATTTGTCACCGAATCGGACCCAATTCTTGTCGTAAAAGTACACTTTCATGGGGGCGATGAGCTCCTGGAGCGTCCAGCCGCGCGTGAACCACCGGATTGGACGGGACTCTATCGGCTCCCCCTCGGTAGAGTCGAAGTCGGCCAGGTAGGCGTAGCAGACCTCCGAGTCCCGATACCACGCGAACATGGAGTTGATGGCCTCTGACAATTCGGCGCTGCTGGATTTGTCGATGCAGCATGTATCGTTCCAGAGATACTGATAACCATTCTTGGCCGCCTCTGCAGTGCTCTTCAGTAGTTTGTCGAGACCTTCCGTCTTGCCGCACGCCAGTAAGTGATCGCGACCATGACGCGCATCATCATATAGGACCTCTTGGTCGCCCCAAGTGTGGGACAAGATGGCGTATTCTGGTATTGAACCTGGCTGGAACTCGCAGAGCTCGAGTGTATCCGTGTCAAGCAGCCGCATTATGGCTACGACTCGGGAAAAGGAGATATGTGGTGGAACTTGTCAAAATTTCGCCTGATTTGAAGACGTCGTGAGCGGTGTTGGGAATGCGCTGTTCACAGTTTGTCTAGGTACCTTGCCCACTGGTGCCTGACGTCACGTGTGGTGCACCGTCACCAACGGTCTGGACCCAATCAATTACTTTCATGGTCAAAGACTCAATCCCTACCGATGGAAAGAGCTTTCCACCTCCAGTACTCTTCGGCTCCTCCTCACTAGGCTCAAGGGTCCACCGCTTCGCATCATCAGTGGCCGGAGACCCTAGCCCCTCTTTCACCGTAACTGTCTATCGGGGTTTGAACCTTTGTCTGGTCAAAAATGGCAATTAGGGTGAGCAAGCCTGAGCAAATACTGTGCCGGGCCTGAGCGAGCCTGAGCAAGGTTACGTGGGCAAGGCACGAAAATGGAAATTTTGTGTGCTTAAATTCGTCTCATATAACAACCCGGCACTCGTCATTCCCCAACCAACATCAACCGACAGCCTTTCTGCGCCAGTGACCCTGATTGTCTTCATGCTCGTTGGGCTGAGTCTTGGCATCGCCGACGTGTCGCCAAGAGATTAGTGCATTTATGAGATTGGGAGATATGCCGGCGGTCATTTTGCGTATTGAATTTTAGAAGAACCTTGACAGGGAGCATACGCGAACCGCCGTGAGATCACCCGAGTGGCCGAATCCGCCAGAGATGCCATTGCAGTCCACGTCTTACTGGAGATTGGATAGACTGCAGATCCCCCGCTGTTGGGAATCCAAAGATGGGAGTATTGTTGGACATATCTGTAGTTCTCGGTACTTGGTGCCAGGCGTTTGCTTATTGGATAGGTCCAGCTGATACGTAAGTCATGGGCGGAAAATCCGAGGGGTAATCTGTAGGAAAGTCGGTAAGCAAGGCTTGCTTCATAGCAGTGTGGTTATAGACAAACCTTTTCCTTATACGACTATCCGCCCTCTTCAACGGAAGAAAGCCTATAGAGCCTTTGCCTTAGAAGACCTGGCTAAGTCATGAGAAATCCTAGCCATGGCAGTGCAATGATCCTGGGCGTCTTTGATGCATTGGATTGTCCTTGGGTCGTCTGGCTCGAAGGACATGTGGACGAGTCTCTCCAGAGCTTTGTTATGCTGGTACCAAGCCTTAACGGCACTTGCAGCTCCAGCAGCGGTCTGCAAGTCAAGCTTCCTCTTGCGGTCAAGAGACGATGTAATTGCTTCCGAGGAATGTAGAGATGCGTCCGGGACTAAATCGCTGTAATCGTCGTGAACTCCTCTCGTATGGTGAATCAGGTTCCACCGGAGACGAAAGCCATGTCCGAGCTGGGAGCGCTCACATTCGTCATGCGTACACAGATAAGGTTTCTCGGTGTTGCGGTTGGGTGACGGCTCGTCCTCTTGCGGCGAGGTGAAGAAGCTCCCGGTTTTGGGATTCAGATCCATGGGTGAAATGGCGTCACGGGGTGCAGGATATATGCACTCAGCGTCTGCAATAGGCTCAACGAAGCCTTGTAAGTCCTGAGACTGGCCGGTCAGGTCCGCTGGCCCTGTATCGGAAGGTGAAAATTTCCCCGCTGCGGAGGAAATCGTGGGTCGCGTAGTGTTGTGTACGCCAACAGGATGGGAGCCCATTTCGAGAACCTGAGAATGGAGCTCAAACTGGGAAAATGTAGGTGGTGGAGGTAGAAGTGGCCGGGCTGGTGTGGTGGATAGTGTCAAAAGCTTGGTGTTCCATCGACGAACGATATTATGATCCCTGTTCTGTGTCATGGACTTGGCGGCTTGTCATAGCTCAGTTAAGCCGAAGGAGAATTCAAAGTCTGACGAAGTACCGAACGAGACAGGGGGAGGACCGGCCAGGCCAGCGTGGTCTCGGAGAACAACAGGCCGAGTTCCGACAATCGTGAGATGAGAGCTAGCGTTCGCTCTTGTTGGAAATAACTCATCGGGTCGCCTGAGAAATCTGCTGAGCCTCCGCCACTGGCGCTGAAGTAAACGTGTCTTGAATGAAACAACAATGACATATATCGCAAGCAATCCCGACCACACCATGGCTGTGGCGTGGTTAGGATATAAGTAGTCCTCAGCGTATACGTGGCGGTTTTTCGTCTGCTTCTCAGCTTTGTCGCCCCTTGGATCGATGGTGGGTGGAGGACCAGGCGGGTTCTCTCTGGTACCGTTGCACTTGGAAAGCCGCCAATCACGCTGCTAGGGGTTAGAATTAGTCTAGGTAAGTATCTTGTGGAGGACCTACTGATTCGCAGAGCACAAAGTACTCTTTCTGAGCTGTCCATTGCGCCAGCAAGTTCGCCTCCCTTCTATGACGCACTCCGGCAAAGGTGGGCCATAATGTTAGGCCAGCAATGAAAATAGAGAGGAGTATCAGAATCTTGCTGATAAGATCCCATTGGGTTGTTAACACTTCCCTGAGTTTTGAAGAGATAGCGTAGGCAAGGCTTTGGGCCCGCGCACATCCCCTTTTTATATATGGGGAGCCACTGGCTTTACTCCATATCGTCTTTAAGATGGCTAGCATATCGATCGCCAAAGTACGGATACCCGCTAGGAGGCGTGAGAGAGTATTCGGTATTGAGAGAGGTTGTGAAGGGGTCTGTGTGCCCTGCCCAGATCCCCTTGAGCCAGAACTAGGCAGGCCTGAGTTCCTAGCCGTCATTTCTGCTGAAACGGATTGTCGAGGCCATGCAAATAAGTTGCCCGAGGTATTATGGTACGTCGAGGAGAATACTAAGGATGGCGTCAAAAGAATGTGCAATGTTCTGCAGTACAGATCGTCAGCGTGAGCACGGCTTTAGAAAGAGAGTTGGGTCAAATTGGGCTCGACGTGTCACAGCCTCAGGCGTCCCTACATGAATCACGCGAATGTGCAACTGCGCCCACACATGACCATCCAGGTTCTGAGGAATCCGTGCTTTGGTCCGGCAGCCTCCATCATGGCGTCGCCAATCTGTCGCCATACGGATCGAGCAATTACGACGATATTAGGAGATATGTTAGTCTACCGTGATGCCCAACCTATGCATGGTATAGTACACAAAAAGCGCGGAAACATGCCTGATCTACAAATCTACCTATGCAAAAAGGAGAGACAAACCTCTCAATCCAAGTCTTGCACCTCGCACATCTTCCTGTACATGTCGCCGAGTGTGACCAGGTCAGCATGCGTTTCCTTCACTACGATCCTACCGTGGTAGAACACGTAAATCACGTTGGTATCCTCAACGGTGGACAGACGATACGCAACAGCGATTTTGATCCTATCGCCCGCCTTTATGGCCGCGGAAAGTGAGCTTTAGACGATCTTTTAGATCTTATTAGAAGAGAGTGGGTTTTTACTGGCATGTGGGCAATGTACAAAAAAGGAAATTTTGTGTGGCCGGATTCGTCTCATATAACACTTTTTCTTGAATTTACGATTTATAACTGCCAGGAGAGACTGAAAACGAGTTACCAGCGTGAAAATACTAGCATAGCGGGTAGATTAATGGAAGAGGAGCGGATACGGGTTGCGACTGTCAGATGGTTTCTTGTTGAAAAGGCTATTTCCACTGCACCTCGGGGCTCTTCAGAACATCAATGTCTGATACATGATGCATCAATCGAGGGCAGCAATTGACCAAAGAACGTCTACAAATGGCAACGACACGTTACGGTGGAGTCTCATTTTGGTATGAATGAGGTGGTGATGACTTCGCCATGTCAAGCCATGACAACTACTTGTGTACGATAAGATTCCTTAATATTCTGCCAAGTAAAAAAAAACGAAAACTGCCTACCTACCGTGCAACGCGCGCAATAGCCCGCAGCAGCCAAACCACCACTATTTGCGCACTGCCCTACACAGCATCGCCCCCCCTCAACCTCATCTTGATGACCGTATTTCCCTTCGGATGGGTGACCGCCTGCTCAAAGGTAAAAGTCGATATATGCGGAATACTCAACACCTCCCCGCTGTCGGTCGGCAAAAAGTCGAACTCCATCAGCAAACTGGCCAGCACCGCCGTCGTAGCGTCCCGCATGACGTTTCTTCCTAGACAAATATTCCCGCCCCCACCAAAGGACCGGAATAGCTCGGGCTTTTGCGTCTCTGGAAAACGTAACCCTAGAAATCGCTCGGGGATAAAGCGGCGGGGATCTTTGTGGATGGTGGGCGATCCGTGGACGGCAAAACCCGATGCCCAGACTATTCTGTCCTTTTTGAGGAAGTAAGTAGGACCGTCGCCGGCTTTGTTCTTGACCGTGAGCGTGTGACTGTGCGTGATGCTGCGGATGGTGGCGCCGAGTGAGTTCAGACGGAGGGACTCGTGCAGGCAGGACAACAAGAGGGGACACTCGTCAGCCGCTCGCATAATGTTGCTCTTGCTCTTGCTGTCGTTGTCGTTGGCCTTTAAGTTGGCATTTCGAATCTCTTCGCGCAGCCGGTCAGCCAGTCCGGGGATGGCGAGAACCTGCGCAAGAGCTGAATATGCCGCTGCTGCTGCCGTGATCTGCCCGGCCGCCATGGACACGGCGCACTCGGCCAACCCCTGCTTATCCATCCCCTTTGACTGGATACACACCTCCCTCGCCTTAGCCAACGGACTCGCCACATCCGACCCTTTCTTGTCTGCATACCTCACAAAAGCATCAACCACATGGTCTCGCTCCTTGATCCCCTTCCACGGGACCATATGCGAAGACAGGCACTTTGCCGGATGGTAATTCTCGACAAAAGTCCACATATCCTTCCACAAGTCCGGCTCAACGCTGAACGGACACTGCACTCCCCAAATCGCCTCACAGATGGAAATCGCTGCGGCCTGCTTTAACCACAACCACATGTCCACTTCTTTTCCTTGGTTGGTACTCTCACTCTCCACTTGTCGTTTTAACCCATCGAGAAACGGACTCCACGCGTTATGAAACCCGTCCAAGATGTTATAATGTTTCACCCCCAAAGCTAGATTGCCCACATGCGCGGCGTGGAAATCATCTTTGAAACCCTGTCCGGCATCGTCGCCAATGAGTTTTTTGCTTTTTTCTGCCGGAATCCCACCCATGTTGAGCATGAAGAAGAGTGGCACGAATGCGAAATCCCGACTGTGCGATTTGCTGGCGACTTGTATGGTTATGGACGGGGAAGTTACAACGTAGGCTTTGAATAGGCCGAAAAGGATCGAGGCGGTAAAGATGCCGGGGTGGCCCTGACCCTTGGTAGCATCATGAATGTTGGCGAGAGCGGAATACTCGAGGACCTGCGACCAGTGACGGAGGAGAGACCACACGGGGATGGAAATGGTGGGTGGTTCCGGAGGGTGGGTGGGGAGAGAGAGGGCAGAGTGGTTGCGGTTGCGAAGGCAGCGGAAGAGGAGGAGGGTGAAGATGAGAAAAGAGAGTGTGACTAGGGCAAGAAGGGGGACCATGGTTTCTGTGTTTTTTTTTTTTTTGTAGAGGGTCGATGCGAGTATGTGAGTTCAATGTTTGATCACATAAATTCGTGGAAGGGAAGACGAGCTCGGCGTATTTATATTCTTCGTCCCAACTGTCCATTCATAAGGTATCGCTCTGTTGATAACGACATACTTGCTGGGGATGTGCAATAATACACCTCCCGGACAACGGCGCGTGTCTCGGTCTGTACTCTCAAATCAGCCTCATATGTGAGGGATTGACGCAGCCAAGACATGTTCCAACGTGCACCTTAGTGAGCACCAAGCATGCTCCCACACCTGCGGTAAGCACATGGCGATCTCATCTACCTACCTAGAGTAATCAAAAAACAACTATTTCATCAAGCTAAAATGGAAAGCTAGGTACACAGTGCTGCCCAGAGTGGGCTTCCCAAAGTGGAGAGCGCACCTATAAGTCATTTCAACAGAAGATCCAGCCTTTCGCCTATGCGACGGACTCGTTACCCTCTGACCCAATGCCCCCCAGGAATGAAAAGGTAAAGATACGTTTGCCGACAAAAGAAGACAAGAACCCGAGCAGGGCATGTTGCGGTTGAACAAAAGGCATACCTTATCGTGTCTACGTTGCATCTGCTATTGCATTTGATATTGCATCTCAAGTTTGCTATCATTGCCACTGTCACATGTCCCGAGACATTGTCCCGAGAAACGGACATCCAATGATAAACGGAATACTGGGCATAAAACCTTAGTAATCCCCCCACAAACACATGCACTACGTTTCTCAATCAAGATATTGACATGCATGAGAAGTTTATCTGAACCGTAGATGGGACACTTTCGGTAGAGAGATAGAAGAGACTTTGGAGGGGTAATGGGGTTGTAGGTTAGTAACACGCGTTTGCGTTGGGGAATACCTGGACCCAGTTGAGCTGAGCTTGATCTTACTGCAATAGTCTAGCGAAAGATGGCTGCATGGAATTGTCCCCCGGCCTATTTGTGGTAGGCGCTGTCTGCCATTAACATCCGAAGATAGTGCGCCAAACATCTTCATCCGCTGCGTAGGCGTAACTGTGCATTTTCAACGCGCATGCATGTGCTTAGAAACACGGCACACCATACAATCTTTTCGGCAGTGTTGCCTCGAGGAATTTCACAAACTTGCGCGCCACACTGAATATCAATTCGGTACTCGTTCGTCCCTTTGCCAAGTAAGCTAAAGCTGACGAACAAAGCATTGTCAGTTTTTTATAGGTGCCGATACCACAAGTAAATATCCATCAATCACATTTCAGGTCTCGTGGCCCAGAGGTAAGGCGTCAGATTTCGGCTCTGAAGATCGCGCGTTCGAATCGCGTCGAGATCGAAATATTTTTTTTTCCCCTTCTGCACACTGCCCTCGTCATTTTCTGGCCTGCAAGGAGGAACAGATCGCGTGGCTATGGTCGCACCGTTTACTTTGACGAGCAATATCCTTTGCAGCGTGATCTCGTATCCGCCCGCTACCACCCCTATAACTACCTCCATACTGTGAAGCAATTGCTCTTGTCACAGAATGACGGTGCCAGACAGCTAGGTTTGCTAGAGTACTATTTTCGTATGGAAAATCTTGAAATTTCCAGCGTCCCTGTCT
>Ga0247763_1000510_pt1 | contig 23157 bp, 16 predicted proteins | sample UWRJL141409B4_FD_179926 | JGI IMG/M metagenome (GOLD analysis project Ga0247763, IMG submission 179926) | Plant litter microbial communities from Arlington Agricultural Research Station in Wisconsin, United States - UWRJ-L141-409B-4 | ecosystem: Environmental > Terrestrial > Plant litter >...
GAGCCCGCCCGGCCCGCCCTGCCCGGCCCGCGCGAGCCCGCCGGTCCGGCCCGCGCAGCCCGAGCGGCAGCGGCCCCGTACCATGGGGTAAGGCCGTGGCACGTTTCAGCCCGGCAGGGCCCCGCGCAGCGGATGGCCGTCAACTCACTCCGGGAGAAGCGCCTCAATATGGCCGTGTCCATCCGTCACGACATCCGCAACGTCGCCATCGTCGCCCACGTCGACCACGGCAAGACCACTCTGGTCGACGCCATGCTCAAGCAGGCCGGTGCCTTCGCCGCGCACGCCGCCGAGTCGCTCGACGACCGCATGATGGACTCGAACGACCTGGAACGTGAGAAGGGCATCACGATCCTGGCCAAGAACACCGCGGTCAAGTACCACCCGAAGGATGGCGGTGACGTCATCACGATCAACATCATCGACACCCCGGGCCACGCCGACTTCGGCGGCGAGGTCGAGCGCGGTCTGTCGATGGTGGACGCGGTCGTCCTCCTGGTCGACGCCTCCGAGGGCCCCCTGCCCCAGACCCGCTTCGTGCTGCGCAAGGCGCTGCAGGCCCGCCTGCCCGTCATCCTGTGCATCAACAAGACGGACCGCCCGGACTCCCGCATCGACGAGGTCGTGAACGAGGCGTACGACCTCTTCCTCGACCTGGACGCCGACGAGGAGCAGATCGAGTTCCCGATCGTCTACGCGTGTGCGCGGGACGGCGTCGCGTCGCTGACCAAGCCGGAGAACGGCACGGTCCCGGCCGACAGCGACAGCCTGGAGCCGTTCTTCTCCACGATCCTCTCGCACGTCCCGGCCCCCCAGTACGACGAGGAGGCCCCGCTCCAGGCGCACGTCACCAACCTGGACGCCGACAACTTCCTCGGCCGTATCGCGCTGCTCCGCGTCGAGCAGGGCGAGCTGCGCAAGGGCCAGACGGTCACCTGGATCAAGCGTGACGGCACGATGTCGAACGTCCGCATCACCGAGCTGCTGATGACCGAGGCACTCACCCGCAAGCCCGCGGAGAAGGCCGGCCCGGGAGACATCTGCGCCGTCGCCGGTATCCCGGACATCATGATCGGCGAGACCCTCGCCGACCCCGAGAACCCGATCGCGCTGCCGCTCATCACGGTTGACGAGCCGGCGATCTCGATGACCATCGGTACGAACACCTCGCCCATGGTCGGCCGTGGTGCCACCGGCAAGGGCGCGGACAACAAGGCCGCGGTCAAGGACCGCAAGGTGACCGCCCGCCAGGTCAAGGACCGTCTGGACCGCGAGCTGATCGGTAACGTCTCGCTGCGCGTCCTGGACACCGAGCGCCCCGACGCCTGGGAGGTGCAGGGCCGCGGCGAGCTGGCGCTGGCCATCCTGGTCGAGCAGATGCGCCGCGAGGGCTTCGAGCTGACCATCGGCAAGCCGCAGGTGGTCACCCAGATCATCGACGGCAAGGTCCACGAGCCCGTCGAACGCATGACGATCGACGTCCCCGAGGAGCACATGGGCGCGGTCACGCAGCTCATGGGCGTCCGCAAGGGCCGCATGGACAACATGTCCAACCACGGCTCCGGATGGGTGCGCCTGGAGTTCGTCGTGCCGTCCCGCGGCCTCATCGGGTTCCGTACCGAGTTCCTCACCGGTACGCGGGGCACCGGCATCGCGCACTCGATCCACGAGGGTCACGAGCCGTGGTTCGGCACGCTGACGACCCGCAACAACGGCTCGCTGGTCGCCGACCGCGCCGGCGCCGTCACCGCCTTCGCGATGACGAACCTGCAGGAGCGCGGCGTGCTGTTCGTCGACCCCGGCACCGAGGTGTACGAGGGCATGATCGTCGGTGAGAACTCGCGCGCCGACGACATGGACGTGAACATCACCAAGGAGAAGAAGCTCACCAACATGCGGTCGGCCGCGGCCGACTCGTTCGAGGCGATCGTTCCGCCGCGCAAGCTCTCACTGGAGCAGTCGCTGGAGTTCTGCCGCGACGACGAGTGCGTCGAGGTGACCCCGGAGGCCGTGCGCATCCGCAAGGTCAACCTGGACGCCCGTGAGCGCGGTCGCGCCGCGAGCCGCGCCAAGCACGGCTGACCTGTTCCGCCGGGCGCCCCGACCGAGTGTCTTCCGGGGCGTCGCGGATGTCTTCCGAGGGCTTGTCGAAGCGCCCGGTCTCCCGCACCGGGGGGACCGGGCCTTCGGTGTGCCGCGGTGCTCCCGTTCGGTGAAAACCGGGTCACTTCGGGCAACGGTGGAAACGAGGCGGCGGCGTTCGCATATCGGGCAATGCCCAATCAAGTTTCGGACACGTAAACGAAATTGTGGACAGATTTGTCTGATTTGGGTAAATCGAATCCCGCCTGTCAAGCGCGCGTAGGTGTCATTCTCTGCAATTTTTGTTCAAAATTTGGACCGTAGGGAGATCCCTATGTCTTCCGCCCTTGACGCGCGTTGACCCACTTGGTGAAAGTTCCCTGAAACCACAGAACCTGCCGGTATCTGTGCTGCGCTCAACTCTCCATTCCCCGGGGGAAGAACAAAGATGACCAGTCCAACCAAGGCCGAGGGCGCCGGGCCGTCGGCGGCCTTGGACCCCGAGCTCGCGTCGAACACCGAGCCCGCCGAGGCCGAGAAGCTGGAAGGCCGTTCCCCCGGGCAGCTGATGTGGCACCGCTTCAAGCGAGACCGTACCGGAGTCGTCTCCGCGTGCGTGGTGATTTTTTTCTTCGCCGTCGCCGCCCTCGCTCCGGTCATCTCGGCGGTGTACGGCAAGGACCCGTACACGCTGTACGCGCAGGAGCCCGACTACCCCTTCCTGCTCGACGACTTCGCCATGCCCACCGGCTCCTTCGGGGGAATGTCCGGTGACTTCTGGTTCGGTGTGGAACCCAAACTGGGACGCGACGTGTTCACCATGCTGCTGTACGGCATGCGCACCTCGCTCTACATGGCCGTTCTCGTCACGGCGTTCAGCGTTCTGACAGGCGTCGTCATCGGCATGGTCAGCGGCTACTTCGGCGGGAAGGTCGACTACTGGCTGGGGCGGGTCACCGACTTCTTCCTGGCCTTCCCGCAGCAGCTGTTCTTCATCGCCTTCATGCCCGTCGTCACCGCGATGTTCGTCTCCCCGACGGACGAGACCCCCACCTATCTGCGTGCGGTGGCGATCATCCTGGTGATGTGGTTCCTCGGCTGGATGGGCATGGCCCGACTGGTGCGCAGCTCCGTGCTCTCCCTGCGGGAGCGGGAGTTCGTGGAGGCGGCGAAGGTCTCGGGAGCCTCCCCGGCGCGTATCGTGCGCAAGGAGATCCTGCCGAACATCGTCACGCCGATCCTGGTGCAGGGCACGTACATGCTGCCCAGCACGATCCTCTCCATCGCGTTCCTCAGCTACGTCGGTGTGGGCTTCGTCGAACCGACGCCGGACTGGGGCCGGATGTTCGCCATCGGCTCGGAGATCTACGAGCAGGACCCCATGTTCATGTTCTTCCCGGGCATCGCGATGGTGGTCTTCGTGCTCTGTTTCAACCTTCTCGGCGACTCCGTCCGGGACGCATTCGACCCCAAGACCGGACGCTAACCGTCCATTGGTGGTGGGGGGGCTGCCACCCCCGTTCCGGGAGACCGGATCGTCAGGCAGTACTCGTGGACAACTATCGACAGGTAGGTGCATAAGCATCATGAAGCCCATCAGAACGCGCACCGTTCGCGCCATAGCCGTTGCCATCACGGCGGGGTCGCTTGTGCTGACCGGCTGCTCCGACGACAGCGGCAAGGACAACTCCAAGGACGACTCCAAGTCCAAGAAGGACGCCGCGGAGCAGTCGAAGCCTGTCGCCTACGGTGACGCCGGCGCGTCCACCGGACCGGCCGAGCCGGTGGCCGGGGCCAAGACCGGCGGCACCATCAACGTCTACCAGCAGTCGGACCTGACCCACATGGACCCGGGCCAGATCTACGTCAGCGACGCCGGGCAGTTCGCCAACCTGATCCACCGCGGTCTGACGAACTTCCAGGAGGACGACAAGGGCAACCTGACCGTCGTCGGTGACATCGCCACCGACTCCGGCAAGTCGTCCGACGGCGGCAAGACCTGGACGTACACCCTCAAGGACGGCGTCAAGGACGAGGACGGCAACGCCATCACGTCCGCGGACGTCCGCCACACCATCGAGCGGCAGTACTCGAAGGTGATCTTCGACGGGCCGACCTACGTCCAGAGCTGGCTCTCCGGCTCCGACTACCGCAAGGCACTGCCCGACGGCCCCTACAAGGGCAAGCACCTGCCGGACTCCGTCCTGGAGACCCCGGACGACAAGACGGTCGTCTTCCACTTCAAGGCCGCCCAGCCGGACCTCCCGCAGGCCCTGGCCATGGCCGGCTACGCCATCGTGCCCGAGAAGCAGGACACGAAGGAGAAGTACGACAAGGCTCCGGCGTCGCTCGGCCCGTACAAGATCGCCGAGTACAAGGCCGGCAAGTCCCTGAAGCTCGTGAAGAACGAGCAGTGGGACGAGAAGACGGACTCGGTGCGCCACCAGTACGTCGACGGCTACAACTTCACCAACACCATCGACCAGGAAAGCCAGACCAAGCGTCTGATCGCCGACCAGGGCGAGGCCAAGAACGCCATCCAGTTCACCGACTCGGTGGCCCCGACCCAGATGTCGACGGTCATCCGTGACGCCGCCACGAAGAAGCGCACCATCCAGGGGTACCAGGTCTATGTCTGGGCGCTGAGCTTCAACCTCGACAGCGCCAGGCTGAAGGACAAGAAGATCCGGGACGCGATCACCTACGCGATCCCGAACCAGTCCATGGTGCAGGCCGACGGCGGCCGGTACGGCGGCGAGGTCGCGGGCGGTCTGCTCGCCCCGACCCTGCCCGGCTTCGACCCGAACTACGACCCGTTCGGCAAGCTGAAGAAGCCCAACGGCGACCCGGCGAAGGCCAAGGAGCTGCTGGAGGAGGCAGGCTTCAAGCAGGGCACCAAGCTCAGCTACGCCTACTCCAACACGCCGCGCGGCCAGGCCCAGATGGTCATCATCAAGGACGCGCTGAACAAGATCGGCTTCGATGTCCAGGCCAAGGAGATCGACCGCGCGACGTTCTACGAGCAGGTCGGCAAGCTCAAGAACCCGTACGACCTCTACATGACCGGCTGGGGCCAGGACTGGCCGTCGCCGTCCACGGTCATCACGCCCGTCTACGACGGTGACCTGATTGCCGACGGTGCCCCGAACTACTCGCACATCGACGACCCGAAGGTCAACGCCCTCATCAAGAAGGCCGTGACGGAGAAGCCCGAGCAGGCCGCCAAGACCTGGGAAGAGGCCCACCACCGCATCGTGGAGGACACCAACCCCAGCGCGCCGGTGTACTACTCGAAGCAGATGCAGCTGTTCGGTTCGAACATCGGCGGTGCCCGGTTCAGCACGGAGTCGAGCTACATCGACATCAACGACCTGTTCCTGAAGCAGCCGTAAACCGCAAGCTCGGCTGATCCGCGGGGGTGTGCGCCAGGCGGAGCGCACCCCCGCGGACGGTATCCCCCTCCTGCCGCCGCGTTCCGAAGAGAGCACCCACCCGCCATGCTTCAGTTCCTCATCCGCAGGCTGAGCGGCGCCGTCGTCATCATGTTCCTGATCGGCGCTTTCACGTTCTTCCTGTTCTACTCGATCCCGCAGGACTTCGCCCAGCTGGCCTGTGGCAAGAACTGCTCCCCGGAGAACATCGCGGTCATCCGCGAGAACCTGGGGCTGGACAAGCCCATCACCACGCAGTTCTGGGAGTTCATGACGGGCATCGTGTCCGGCCGGGACTTCCCGCAGGGACACTGCTCCGCCCCGTGCCTGGGCGTCTCCTTCGACACCGGCGACTTCGTGTGGGACTCGATCATGGACCGCTTCCCGCTGACGCTCTCGCTGACCGTCGGCGGCCTGGTGATCTTCCTGCTGTTCGGCCTCGGAACGGGTCTGCTGGCCGCCTGGAAGCGCGGTACCGCGGTCGACAAGGTGGTCAGTGGCTCCTCGATGGTGCTCAGCTCGTTCCAGATCTACTTCCTGGGTCCCATCGTCCTCAGTCTGCTCGTCTACAACACGGGCTGGCTGGAGAACCCCAAGTACGTGTCCTTCACGGAGGACCCGGGCGGCTGGTTCATGGGCATGCTGATCCCGTGGGCCGTGATGGCCACGATCTTCACCGCCCAGTACACGCGTATGGCGCGCTCGACGATGATCGAGCAGTTGCAGGAGGAGCACGTCCGCACGGCACGCGCCAAGGGCATGCGGCAGCGGTACGTCTTCTTCCGTTACGCCTGGCGCGGTTCACTCATCCCGATCGTCACCATCATCGGCATGGACCTCAGCGCGCTCCTCTCGGGTGCGGTCGTCACGGAGTTCACCTTCGACCTCGCCGGTATCGGGCGTCTCGCGGTCGACGGCTCGCTGACGAAGGACCTGCCGCTGACGATGGGCGTCATGCTGTTCGGGGCCTTCTTCATCCTGATCCTGAACATCCTCGTGGACCTCGCCTACGCCTACATCGACCCGCGCGTGCGCCTCGCCTAGGAGAAATACCGTGACCACACTGACCAAGACCGAAGGCGCGAAGGCCCCGGGCGGGCCGGAGGCCTTCCTCTCGGTCCGCGACCTGCGGGTGCGGTTCTCCACCGAGGACGGCATCGTGAAGGCCGTCGACGGACTCTCCTTCGACGTCGAGCGTGGCAAGACGCTCGGTATCGTGGGTGAGTCGGGCTCGGGCAAGTCCGTGACCAACCTGACCGTCCTCGGCCTGCACAACCCCAAGACCGCCACCGTCGAGGGCGAGATCGTCCTCGACGGCAAGGAACTGGTCACCGCGACCGAGAAGGAGATGGAGAAGCTCCGCGGCAACAAGGTCGCGATGATCTTCCAGGACCCCCTGACCGCGCTCTCCCCGTACTACACCGTGGGCCGGCAGATCGCGGAACCCTTCATGAAGCACACCGGCGCCTCCAAGAAGGAGGCGAAGGCACGGGCCGTCGAGATGCTCGACAAGGTCGGCATCCCCCAGCCCGCGATGCGCTTCAACGACTACCCGCACCAGTTCTCGGGCGGTATGCGGCAGCGGGCGATGATCGCGATGTCTCTGATCTGCGACCCGGACCTGCTGATCGCGGACGAGCCGACCACGGCCCTGGACGTGACGGTCCAGGCCCAGATCCTGGACCTGCTCAAGGACCTCCAGCAGGAGTTCGGCTCCGCGATCATCTTCATCACCCACGACCTCGGCGTCATCTCCAAGATGGCCGACGACCTGCTGGTGATGTACTCGGGCAGGGCCGTGGAACGCGGCAGCGTCCGCGAGGTGCTGCGCGCCCCGCAGCACCCGTACACCTGGGGTCTGCTGAGCTCCATGCCGCGACTCGGCGGTGACACGGCGCAGGCGCTCACTCCGATCCCGGGGTCTCCGCCCAGCCTGCTGAACCCGCCGTCGGGCTGCCCGTTCCATCCGCGGTGCGCCTTCACCGCCGAGGTGTCCGGGAACCGCTGCTCCGACGAGCGGCCACCGCTGCCCGCGGGCCGCGGCGCCGCCTGCCACCTGGGCGACGAGCAGAGGTCGACCCTTTTCATCGAGCAGATCAAGCCCCGGCTGGGCTAGGGAGAACGACACATGAGCGACAAACTCACCCTGCCGAAGCCGCAGGGCCCGGTGGACGGAGCCGTCGAGCCGCTGCTCTCCGTCGAGGGCCTGACGAAGCACTTCCCGATCTACGGCGGCTTCCCGATCAAACGCAAGGTCGGAGCCGTGCAGGCCGTCGACGGGGTCGACCTGACCGTCGGCGTCGGCGAGAGCGTCGGCCTGGTCGGCGAGTCCGGCTGCGGCAAGTCGACGACCGGCCGGCTCATCACCCGGCTCCTGGAGCCGACGGCCGGCAGAATCACGTACGCGGGCCAGGACATCTCGCACGCCTCACGGCGGCAGCTGGCGCCCGTGCGGTCCGAGATCCAGATGATCTTCCAGGACCCGTACTCCTCGCTGAACCCCCGGCAGACCGTCGGCACCATCATCAAGTCGCCGATGGAGGTCAACCGGATCAACCCGCCGGGCGGCGTCGAGAAGCGTGTACGCGAACTGCTGGAGCTCGTCGGTCTCAACCCCGAGCACTACAACCGCTTCCCGCACGAGTTCTCCGGCGGCCAGCGCCAGCGCATCGGCGTGGCCCGCGCGCTCGCCCTGAACCCGAAGCTGATCGTGGCGGACGAACCCGTCTCCGCGCTCGACGTGTCCATCCAGGCGCAGGTCGTCAACCTGCTGCAGAAGGTCCAGGAAGAGATGGGCATCGCCTTCCTCTTCATCGCCCACGACCTGGCGATCGTCCGGCACTTCTCGCAGCGCCTCGCGGTGATGTACCTCGGCAAGGTGGTGGAGGTCGGCGACCGCGACTCCATCTACAACCGGCCCCGTCACCCGTACACCCACGCCCTGCTGTCGGCCGTCCCCGAGGTCACGCTCGACGACGGGACCGAGGACCGGGAGCGGATCCGGCTCTCCGGTGACGTCCCCTCGCCGATCCACCCGCCGTCCGGCTGCCGCTTCCGCACCCGCTGCTGGAAGGCCCAGGACAAGTGCGCCACGACGGTGCCGCCGCTGGTCCAGGTGCCCGGGAACCGTGAAGGTCACCTGACGGCGTGCCACTTCCCGGAGAACCCGACGACGGAGGCCCGCGCCGAGGACATCGTCCTGGACCCGGCCCTGGCCGCGCTGGAGAAGGAAGCGACGTAGCCGCCCGCCTCGGGGCTCCGCCCCCGGACCCGTGGAGGAGCGCGGAGCGGGGGTCCGGGGCGGCAGCTCCCAGGGACTCCCGGCGGCCCGCCACCGCCCGGAGGCAGGCAGGGGCGCGGTTCACGGGACCATCGCGGTGCGCGCGGCCGGGCAGGAGGTCCGCCGCCGAGGCCGCACCCGGCCGGTCCCCGTCACCCGGGAGGAGGCGGAGAACGGCCCCGAGGCGTTCTGCCCAGGCATGGACCTCCGCCGTACGGGGGAGACCGGCGGCGGACCACGGGACCCGGCCCCGGGCACCCGTACCGGACGCGCAGGGTCGCCGCCGCACAGGTTCTCGCCGTTCCGCCCGGTGCACTCCGTGACCTCCCGGCGCGGGCGCGTGTCCTCACGGGGTCCGTCGCTGCGGGGCGGGGGCCGGGCCGAGATCTCCGGGTCCTCGGAGAACACGGGGGCGGGGGCAGGCGGACGCGCATCCGGGTGTCGTCCCCACCCATGTGGGTCGGCAAATGTGCGCTGTGCTGCTTATGCCCCGATATTGGGCGCAAAGGTACCGGCTCCGGCGCCGGAGCCGCAGCGCACCCAAGAGGAGGCACTCCATGCGTGGAGTCACGCACGCCAGATGGGCCGTATGCGTGACGGCGACAGCCCTCGCCGTGACGGCCTGCGGGGACGACGGGGGCGACGGGGGCGGCGGCAGCACCGGCGGTGACGGCTCCGGAATCCTCAGTTCCTCGTGGGCCGACCCGCAGAACCCCCTGGAGCCGGCCAACACCAACGAGGTGCAGGGCGGCAAGGTCCTGGACATGCTCTTCCGCGGTCTGAAGCGCTACGACGCCAAGACCGGTGAGGCCGAGGACATGCTCGCCGAGAAGATCGAGACCTCGGACTCGCGGGACTTCACCGTCACCGTCAAGAGTGGCTGGACGTTCAGCAACGGCGAGGCAGTCACCGCGAAGTCGTTCGTCGACGCCTGGAACTACGGCGCCAGTCTGAAGAACAACCAGAAGAACGCGTACTTCTTCGGATACATCGACGGTTACGAGCAGGTGCACCCCGAAGGCGACGGCGGTGCGGACGCCGGCGAACAGACCGCCGACACCCTGTCCGGGCTGAAGGTCACCGGTGACAACACCTTCACCATCAGACTCAACCAGAAGTTCTCCACCTTCCCCGACACCCTCGGCTACGCGGCCTTCGCCCCGCTGCCCAGGGCGTTCTTCGACGACCACGACGCCTGGCTGAAGAAACCGGTCGGCAACGGCCCGTACACGGTCGACTCGTACGCCAAGGGCTCGGCGATGAAGATGCGCAGGTGGGAGGAGTACCCGGGGGACGACAAGGCGCAGAACGGCGGGGTGGACCTCAAGGTCTACACCGACAACAACACCGCGTACACGGACCTGATGGCCGGCAATCTCGACCTCGTCGACGACGTGCCCGCCTCCCAGCTCAAGAACGCCAAGAGCGACCTCGGCGACCGGTACCTCAACACACCCGCGGGCATCATCCAGACCCTCGCCTTCCCGTTCTACGACAAGAACTGGGGCAAGGACGGCATGCAGAAGGTCCGCACCGGTCTGTCCATGGCCATCAACCGCGAGCAGATCACGGAGACGATCTTCCAGAAGACCCGCACCCCCGCCACCGACTGGACCTCGCCCGTCCTCGGTGAGGCCGGCGGGTTCAAGAAGGGGCTGTGCGGCGACGCCTGCGCGTACGACCCCGAGGAGGCCAAGAAGCTGATCCGGGAGGGCGGCGGGCTGCCCGGCGGCCAGGTCAAGATCTCGTACAACGCGGACACCGGCTCCCACAAGGAGTGGGTGGACGCCGTGTGCAACTCCGTCAACAACGCGCTGGACGACGACAAGGCCTGCGTCGGCAACCCGGTCGGGACCTTCGCCGACTTCCGCAACCAGATCACCCAGTCCAAGATGTCGGGCCCCTTCCGGGCCGGCTGGCAGATGGACTACCCACTGATCCAGAACTTCCTCCAGCCGCTGTACTACACCAACGCCTCGTCCAACGACGGCAAGTGGACCAGCAAGAAGTTCGACGACCTCGTCGACAAGGCCAACACGGAGACCGACCAGGCCAAGGCCGTCGAGTCGTTCCAGCAGGCCGAGGAGGTCCTGCGGGACGACATGGGCGCGATCCCGCTCTGGTACCAGAACGGCAGCGCCGGCTACGCGGACCGGATCACGAATGTGGCGCTCAACCCGTTCAGCGTGCCCGTCTACAACGAGATCAAGGTCAGCTGAGCCGCGGGGGCGAGCGCCCGCCGCAGGGGTTCCCGAAACCCCGGGTGCCCGTCCCCGCCACCCCGCCTACCCTCCGGAGCCCTCATGGGACGGTATGTGATCCGGCGTCTGCTGCAGATGATCCCGGTCTTCATCGGCGCCACCCTGTTGATCTTCCTGATGGTGAACGTGATGGGCGACCCCATCGCGGGCCTCTGCGGCGACCGGCAGTGCGACCCCGCGACGGCGACCCGGCTGCGCAAGGAGTTCGGCCTGGACAAGCCCGCGTGGCAGCAGTACGCGACCTACATGGCCAACGTCTTCACCGGCGACTTCGGCACCGCGTTCAACGGGCAGGAGGTCACCGAGCTGATGTCGACCGCCTTCCCCGTGACCGTCCGGCTCACCGTCGTCGCGGTGCTCTTCGAGGTCGTCATCGGCATCGCCCTGGGCGTCGTCACCGGACTGCGCCGTGGCAGGCCAGTCGACACCGGCGTCCTGCTGGTCACCCTCGTCGTCATCTCGGTGCCCACGTTCGTCACCGGTCTGCTGCTCCAGCTCCTGCTGGGCGTCAAATGGGGCTGGATCAGCCCGTCCGTCTCCTCGGAGGCCCCCTTCGACGAGCTCGTCGTGCCGGGTCTGGTGCTCGCGTCCGTCTCCCTCGCCTATGTGACCCGGCTGACCCGGACGTCCATCGCCGAGAACCGGCGCGCCGACTACGTCCGTACGGCCGTCGCCAAGGGACTGCCCCGGCGCCGGGTCGTCACCCGGCACCTGCTGCGCAACTCGCTGATCCCGGTGGTCACCTTCATCGGCACCGACATCGGCGCGCTGATGGGCGGTGCGATCGTCACCGAGCGGATCTTCAACATCCACGGCGTCGGCTTCCAGCTCTACCAGGGCATCCTCCGCCAGAACACGCAGACCGTCGTCGGCTTCGTGACCGTCCTGGTCCTCGTCTTCCTGGTGGCCAACCTGCTGGTCGACCTGCTGTACGCCGTACTCGACCCGAGGATCCGCTATGCCTGAGCCCACGCCGCCCCAGTCACACCCGTCGGGCGGGGGCCGTGCCCCGGAGGACGGCGCCATCGCCGCCACGGGCATGGGCGGCGCGATGGGCCTCGCCATGGAGGAGGGCGTCTCGCTGCAGGAGGCCCCGGGGGGCCCGGACGGCACCGGTCCACAGGACAGGCCCCGCTCCCTCTGGTCCGACGCCTGGCGCGACCTGCGACGCAACCCCGTCTTCGTCATCTCGGCGCTCGTCATCGCCTTCCTGGTCGTCGTCTCCCTGTGGCCCTCGCTGATCGCCTCCGGAAACCCTCTGACGTGCGACCTCGCCAAGTCCCAGGAGGGCTCGCAGCCCGGCCATCCCTTCGGCTACAACGGCCAGGGCTGCGACGTCTACACGCGCACGGTGTACGGGGCGCGGGTCTCCGTCACCGTCGGCGTGTGCGCCACGCTCGGGGTGGCGCTCCTCGGGTCGGTGCTCGGCGGGCTCGCCGGGTTCTTCGGCGGGGCGTGGGACGCGGTCCTCTCCCGGATCACCGATGTCTTCTTCGCGATCCCCGTCGTCCTCGGCGGCCTGGTACTGCTGTCCGTCGTCACCAGCTCCACGGTCTGGCCGGTGATCGGCTTCATGGTGCTGCTCGGCTGGCCGCAGATCTCCCGTATCGCCCGGGGGTCCGTCATCACCACCAGGCAGAACGACTACGTCCAGGCCGCCCGCGCGCTGGGCGCCTCCAACTCCCGGATGCTGCTGCGGCACATCACCCCCAACGCGGTCGCCCCGGTCATCGTCGTGGCGACCATCGCGCTGGGCACGTACATCTCGCTGGAGGCGACCCTCTCGTTCCTCGGGGTCGGGCTGCGGCCGCCCACGGTCAGCTGGGGTATCGACATCTCCTCCGCGTCCCAGTACATCCGTTCGGCGCCGCACGCGCTGCTGTGGCCCGCCGGGGCGCTGGCGGTCACCGTGCTCGCGTTCATCATGCTCGGCGACGCGGTGCGCGACGCCCTCGACCCGAAGCTGAGGTGACTGCCGTGCTGCTCGAGGTGCGCGATCTGCACGTGGAGTTCAGGACCCGGGACGGCGTCGCGAAGGCCGTCAACGGCGTCACCTACAGCGTGGACGAGGGCGAGACGCTCGCTGTGCTGGGCGAGTCCGGCTCCGGCAAGTCCGTGACCGCGCAGACCGTGATGGGCATCCTGGACACACCGCCCGGCAGGATCACCGCGGGGGAGGTCCTCTTCCGCGGCGAGGACCTCCTGAAGTTCAAGGAGGAGGAACGGCGGAAGGTCCGCGGCGCCCAGATGGCGATGATCTTCCAGGACGCGCTGTCGTCCCTGAACCCGGTGCTCAGCGTAGGTGCCCAGCTCGGCGAGATGTTCACGGTCCACCGGGGCCTGTCCCGGAAGGACGCCAGGACGAAGTCCGTCGAGCTGATGGACCGGGTGCGCATCCCGGGCGCGGCCTCCCGGGTGGGCGACTACCCCCACCAGTTCTCCGGCGGCATGCGCCAGCGCATCATGATCGCGATGGCGATGGCCCTCGAACCCGCCCTGATCATCGCCGACGAGCCCACCACCGCCCTCGACGTCACCGTCCAGGCCCAGGTGATGGACCTGCTCGCGGAACTCCAGCGCGAGCTCGACATGGGCCTCATCCTCATCACCCACGACCTGGGCGTGGTCGCGGACGTCGCCGACCGCATCGCCGTCATGTACGCGGGCAGGATCGTCGAGTCCGCCCCGGTCCACGACATCTACAAGGCTCCCGCACACCCGTACACCAAGGGCCTCCTGGAGTCGATCCCGCGGCTCGACCAGAAGGGCCGGGAGCTCTACGCGATCAAGGGCCTGCCGCCGAACCTGATGCACATCCCCCCGGGCTGCGCCTTCAACCCGCGCTGCCCCATGGCGCGGGACGTCTGCCGCACCGACGTGCCGCCGCTCCACCAGGTGACCGGGGCCGGCCCGGACCGCGTGAGTGCCTGCCACTTCTGGAGGGAGTGCCTCGATGGCTGAGCGGACGACAGGCGCGGTGGCCGAGCGTCCGGACGCCCCGGTGGCCGAGCCGATCCTCCAGGTGCGCGGCCTGGTCAAGCACTACCCGCTCACCCAGGGCATTCTGTTCCGCAAACAGGTGGGCGCGGTGAGGGCGGTCGACGGGGTCGACTTCGACCTCGGCACCGGGGAGACCCTCGGCATCGTCGGCGAGTCCGGCTGCGGCAAGTCGACGGTCGCCAAGATGCTGGTCAACCTGGAGCGGCCGACCGCGGGCGAGATCAGGTACAAGGGCGACGACATCACCAAGCTGTCCGGCCGCGCCCTGAAGGCCGTACGCCGCAACATCCAGATGGTGTTCCAGGACCCCTACACCTCGCTGAACCCGCGGATGACCGTCGGCGACATCATCGGGGAGCCCTACGAGATCCATCCCGAGGTCGCGCCGAAGGGCGACCGGCGCCGGCAGGTCCAGGACCTGCTGGACGTGGTCGGGCTCAACCCGGAGTACATCAACCGCTATCCGCACCAGTTCTCCGGCGGCCAGCGTCAGCGCATCGGCATCGCGCGCGGCCTCGCCCTGCGTCCTGAGATCATCGTGGCGGACGAGCCCGTGTCGGCCCTCGACGTGTCCGTGCAGGCGCAGGTGATCAACCTGATGGACCGGCTCCAGAGCGACTTCCGCCTGAGTTACGTCTTCATCGCGCACGACCTGTCGATCGTGCGGCACATCTCCGACCGGGTGGGCGTGATGTACCTCGGCCGGATCGTGGAGACCGGCAGGGACACCGAGATCTACGACCATCCGACGCACCCCTACACGCAGGCGCTGCTGTCCGCCGTGCCCGTCCCGGACCCCGAGGCCCGTGAGCGCCGGGAGCGGATCATCCTCGTCGGCGACGTGCCCTCCCCGGCGGACATCCCCTCCGGCTGCCGCTTCCGCACCCGCTGCTGGAAGGCGCGGGAGCGATGCGCGCTGGAGGTCCCGCTGCTCGCCGTACCCGCGGAGTTCCGGTACGAGGGCGGCCCGGCGGCGCACGACTCGGCGTGCCACTTCGCGGAGGAGAAACAGGTGGTGCCGCCGGAGGGGGGACGGGACCTGCCGCCCGGGAAGCCGGGGGACCGGATCCCGGACGGGCCGGCGGACGGGCCCGCATAGGGTAACAAATGTGCCGCAACTCCGTTAACGCGCAGGCAACTTGGCCGACCCGTAACCGATATACGGACGCGTCAGGCTGAACAGCGTACGGCCGTGCGGGTGCCGTGGACCGGCCGGGGCGCGCCATGTCGTCCCGGCCGGTCGCCGTCCCCGCGGCGTTCTTCCTAGCGCAGTCCGAGCGAGCGCTTCAGGAAGTCCACCTGCAGCAGCAGCAGGTTCTCGGCGACCTCCTCCTGCGGGGTCATGTGCGTGACCCCGGACAGCGGCAGCACCTCGTGCGGACGGCCTGCCGCCAGCAGCGCGGAGGACAGCCGCAGGGAGTGCGCGACCACCACGTTGTCGTCGGCGAGACCGTGCACGATCAGCATCGGCCGCGCCGGTTCGACGGCCCCCACCAGGCCGTTGTCGTCGATCAGCGAGTTCGCGGCGTACACCTCGGGCTGCCGGCTCGGATCGCCCAGATACCGCTCGGTGTAGTGGGTGTCGTACAGCCGCTGGTCGGTGACCGGCGCGCCCACCACGCCCGCGTGGAAGACATCGGGGCGGCGCAGCACCGCGAGCCCCGCGAGGTAGCCGCCGAACGACCAGCCGCGGATCGCCACCCGGGTCAGGTCGAGCGGGAAGTGCTCGGCGAGTGCCTGGAGCGCGTGGACCTGGTCGTCCAGCGCTACCGCGGCCACGTCGTTCCTGACGGCCTTCTCCCAGGCCGGCGAGCGGCCCGGCGTCCCCCGCCCGTCCGCCACGACGACGGCGAACCCCTGGTCCGCGAACCACTGCGGGGTGAGGTACGCGTTGTGCGCGGCCAGTACGCGCCGGCCGTGCGGCCCGCCGTACGGGTCCATCAGGACCGGCAACGGACCGCCGGTGTGACCCGAGGGGAGCACAACGGCGCACGGTACCCGGCGCGCACCCGCTTCCGTGAGGTGCACGCGCGGGCTCATTCCGGGGTGCTCGGCGTACGAGGCCACGGTCAGCGCCGCCGCCCCGCCTCCCGGCCGGTCGGCCGCCGCCTCCCTGCGGTCGCCGTCGCGCAGCACCTGGACCTGGACCCCCGGCCGGTCGGGAACGGCCGACACCAGCACGGTCACGCCACCGGCCCGCACCGCCGAGTGCACGCCGGGCTCCTGCGAAATCCGCTGCACACCCAGATCGTTGACCCGGTAGACGTGCACCTCCCCGATGTCCGCCCCGGCCGCGGCCGTACCGGCCGCCGCGGAGACCAGTACATCGCCGTCCGACACGTCGAGCACGGCACGGACCTGCAACTGAGGCCCTGTCAAAGGTCGTTCGCCCACCGCGAGGACCCGTGCCCCGCCCTCGTCGGTGATCCGCACGAGCTGTCCGCCCGGGGTCCAGCTCGGCACACCGGGGAAAAGATCAAGCCATTGTGGATCTTCGTCCGCGTGGACCATCCGGCTCACCCCGGTGTCCGGGTCGACGGCCAGATAGAGCTGGCTCGTCTGGTCCCGGGCCTGTACGAGGAGCAGGGGCGCCCCGGCCGACGACCAGTGCACCCGTGCCAGATAGGGGTAGCGCACCCGGTCCCACAGGACCTCCGTGCGCTCCCCGTCGAGCCCCACCACGAACAGCCGTACGTCCGCGTTGTCGGTGCCCGCCGCCGGGTAGGCGACCTGCTGCGGGACCCGCTCCGGACGCGCGGGATCGGAGATCCACCAGCGGCGTACGGGGGCGTCGTCGGTCCGGGCGACCAGCAGCCGGTCGGACTCGGGCGACCACCAGAAGCCCTGTGGACGGCCCATCTCCTCGGCCGCGATGAACTCGGCGAGCCCGTAGGCGACCGTGTCCGCCTCGGGCTCGGCGAGCACCCGGTCGGCCTCGCCCCCGGCGCCGACGACCCGCAGGGCACGCTCGGCGACGTAGGCGACGAACCGCCCGTCGGGGGACGGGCGAGGATCGAGTACCGGTCCAGGAACCCGCAGGTCGCGGGCCGTACCGGCCTTGAGTTCCGCGGTGAACAGCCGTCCCGACAGGGCGAAGGACGCCAACTCCACGGCCGTGTCCGTGGCATAGCCGACGATGCCCGAGCCGCCCTCGCGGCTGCGTTCGCGCCGGGCCCGCTCCGCCGCCGGGACCAGCTCCGCGGAACCCCCGAGCAGGGCCCCCGGATCGGCGGCCGGGCGCTCCTGCCCGCTCGCCACGTCGAGGACCCACAGCTGGTTCGCCCGGTCGGTTCCGGATGAGGAGCGCAGGAACACGACACGCGAACCGTCGGGCGCCACGGTGAACGCACGCGGCGTGCCGAGGGTGAACCGCAGGGTGCGTGCCTGCCGGCGGGGGAAGGAAAGAGGCTCGGTCGTCATGACCCGACCATATTGGCCATGCGCCCCCTTGTGCGGCTGTGCGCCGATCAATGCGCACGCACGAATAGTTATGATCACTAGCGCTGCGTGGGTATCAACCCGCTGGCTGCTGTATGGAGTTACTGCCCCCATCCTGTCCCCCGACCCCCGGCCCCCGTGTCCCTGGGATCCTTTGGAGGTGAGCCGCCGTGGCACTTTCGATTTCGGCGGTAGTGCTGCTGGCGATCATCGTCTTCATCCTGGTCAAGAAGTCAGGGTTGAAGGCGCCTCACGCCATCATCTGCATGCTGCTCGGCTTCTACCTGGCCAGTTCCACGATGGCACCGACCATCAACGACCTGACCACGAACATCGCGGGCATGATCGGGGACATCAAGTTCTGACCCCGGCCCCGACCTCAGTCCTGCCCCCGCCGGACCGTGGGCTCTGACCGCGTGGGGCCGGAGCCCGCTCCTCGTCGGCTGTTCCGCTCCTTCGCGGCGTCCGGACCCGGAGCAGCGTCGGGTCCAGGACGGTCGAGGACTGGGACAGCGGTTCGCCCGGACAGAGGCGAGGGCACCACCCGGTTCGACCGCCTCAACGCGCTCACCCGGGCGGGCGTACCGGTCGGCAGGAGCCGGACCGCCTTCGGCGAGCTGCGCAGGGGCCGCGACGACGCGGCGCGCAACGACGTCCTCGGCACCACGAAGGCGCCGGAAGCGCTGGAACTGTGCCGGGCCCGGGAGATCTCTTCGACCGGGCCATGGGCGGTACACGGACGGTGGCCCCGTTCGTTCCTCCGACGCTGCCCGTCGAGGCGCAGTACGCCGGCTCCGAGGAGATCGCGGAGCTTCGGGAGGCACTGGACGGACCCTGCCGCACGCCGACCGAGCCGCGCGTCAGGCTGTCCGGGGCCGGCGACCGCCCGGGAGGCCGAACGCGGGGCCCGTGCCGGGCGGAGTCGCTCATCGGCACCGCCGAACAGGCCAAGACCGCGTACACGGCAGAGACCGAGGACCTGAGGGCACAGACCGCGGAGCTGCGGGTGGCGCGCGAGGCGCGGTACGGCCGTCAACGCCTCAAGGCGCAAGGTGGCCTTCGCGGCCCGTGACACCCTCGTCGTGGAGCGCGCCCGGCGTCCGGCGCCGCTCGACGAGGTGCAGGCGCGCGCGACGATCGACGGGCTGCTGCCCAGGGCGGACCGGCGGACCCAGGACAAGGCGGACGCCGATCCGCCGGCGGGCCGGGGCGGCGCCCTCCGCGAGGTCACGCTCGCCACAGGCACCCCGACGATGCCCTCCGGGCCGGCGGGAAGCCCGTCGGCGCCGTCGAGGCGAGCGGGAGCGGACACCCCTCGCCGGCCGGCACGCCACCTCGTCGCCGAACTCGCCGCCGGCGCGGCCACGCACAGCCGAGTTCCCTGCCGGGACTTCCGGCTCGCGCTCGACGCCGTCGCGCGAACCCTGCGCGCCGGGATGACCGACACCCGCGGTGAGGCGCTGCCTGAGCCGCAGACCCCCGCGTGCGACAGCGCGTCGGGCCGGGGTCTCCTGCCTGCCGAGGCGACGGGCCGACCGCCGGGGTGTCACCCGGGGCCCGCGTCGCCGGAAGACGGTCCGGGCGGAGCTGAACCTGGCTCCGGAACCCGACCACGCGGGCTCCGCCGACCGGGGCGCCCTCCCAAGGAATCACGAGAGGGAAAAACCCCGCCGAACCCCGCCCCGTCCTCCCGCCCGCGTCGGCACGCCCTCATCCGGCGCCGGAACAAGATCGCTCATGACACCGACCTGATCGACGGTGGCCTCGGCGAACGCCGCCCCGTCGACCGGGCGGCGGTGACCGACGCCGACGACCGGGGCGAGCGGATCGCGCTCGCCGTCGCCCACGTCCCCGGCGACGGACGGACGGACCACCGGGCATGCGACGGCGGGAGCCGCCCGCCTCGTAGGGTGAGCACATGACGGAACTGCCCGCCGGGCGTCTGCTCCTGGTGCACGCGCACCCGGACGACGAGGCGATCAACAACGGCGCGACCATGGCCCGGTACGCGGCCGCGGGAGCCCAGGTCACCCTGGTGACCTGCACGCGAGGCGAACAGGGCGAGGTCATCCCGCCCGGTCTCGCCCACCTGTCGGGCGACGAGCTGGGCACGTACCGCCTGGGGGAGCTCGGCGAGGCGATGCGCGCGCTCGGTGTGCGGGACGTCCGTTCCCTCGGCGGCCCCGGCCGCTACCAGGACTCCGGAATGATGGGCGTCCCGGAGAACGACAACCCCCGCTGCTTCTGGCGGGCCGGGGTCGACGAGGCCGCCGCGGACCTGGTCCGGGTGATCCGCGAGGTGCGCCCCCAGGTCCTCGTCACCTATGACCCGAACGGCGGATACGGCCACCCGGATCACCTCCAGGCCCACCGCGTCGCGATGCGTGCCGCCGACCTCGCGGCCGGGCCGGACTTCCGGGCCGACCTGGGCGAACCGTGGACGATCGCGAAGATCTACTGGAACCGGGTGCCGCGGTCCGTCGCCGAAGAGGCCTTCATCCGTCTGAAGGGCGTGCTCGACGAACTGCCGTTCCCGGCCGCCGCCTCGGTGGACGACCTGCCGGGCGTGGTGGACGACTCCATGATCACCACGGAGATCGACGGCACCGCCCACGCCGGGGCCAAGGCCGCCGCGATGAGGGCGCACGCCACCCAGATCGAGGTCGCCGAGCCGTGGTTCGCCCTCTCGAACCGGCTCGCGCAGCCCCTCTTCGCCGTGGAGTGCTACGAGTTGGCACGCGGCGGACGCGTCGGGGCGGCGCGGGAGACCGACCTGTTCGCAGGAGTCAACGATCTGTTCGCAGAAGTCAACGAGGACGGTGCCCGATGAACGCGGCGGACAGGTCGTACGCGGACAGGTCGTACGCGGACAGGTCGAACGCGGGCAGCGCGCTCGCCCAGCCGCTGCGGCCGCCCTCGGCCGGGCGGATCGCCGCCCACCTCGGGCTTTTCGCGCTCGGCGCCGTGGTCGCGCTGGCCGGAGCGCTGGTCCAGTCGGGCTGGTTCCCGGGCGGGCTGCTCCTCGCGCTGACCGGAGCGGCGGGACTGTTCCTGGGAGGATCGCATGCCATGAGAGGCCGGGCCGGGGCGGTCGCACCCGCGGCCGGCTGGATGATCGCCGTCATCCTGCTCACCGCCAGCCGTCCGGAGGGTGACTTCCTCTTCGCCGCGGGAGCCGGCTCGTACCTGTTCCTGCTGGGCGGGATGGCGGTGGCTGTGATGTGCGCCACCCTTGGCCAAGGGTGGCAACCAGGCCCCGCCGCCGCCCGACTTGGGAAGTGACGTACCACTTCGCCACAGCGCGCGGGTGCAAGTCCGGTGTGGGTTTGGCCGACCGCCGCAGGATGCGGGGGGCAAGTGGCCAGTATGGTGGTGCGCGCCGCCGAGCCGCCCGAATCGAGGTCGAGTAACCGGGCGGTGGAGCCAACCAGGAGAACCTGCCTTGAGTCGTGAAACTGACAGTTCGTCCTCCGGGCCCAATGGGCGCGGCGGAACCGCCTACCCGTCGGGGACTCCGCCGTACGGAACGCCTGTGGTGCCCGACGCCGCCGACCCGGCTCGTCCGGACGGTGACCGGCCGGAATCGCCCAGGACCGAGACCACGCTGACGACCCGGATCCGCATCAACATTCCCGGATCCCGGCCGATCCCGCCGGTCGTCGTGCGCACGCCCGTCGCGAACGGGGGGTCGTCCGAGGCCACGAGTGTGCCGAGAGCGGCTGCTCCGGAAGCCGGGCAGAACGCCGGACCGGCTGCCGCCGCGGGCGGTCCCGAGGACTCCGACACGGGGACCCGCGCCCTGCCGGCCGCCGGTGGCGGCGGTGTCGGGGACAAGACGAGCGACTGGTTCGTACCGCGCAAGTCCGGCGCCCCGAAGGGCGCCCCGGGCGGTGGCAACGCCAACGGCGCCGGAATGGCCGCCGGTTCCGGCGCCCAGGGACCTGCGACCGGTGCGGGAGCGGGACCCGGGTCGTCCGGCGCATCGGGAGCGCGGCCGGGCGGCGCGCCCGAAGGGGCCGCTGCCGGTGGCGCGCCCAGGCCCGGCAACACCGGCGCCGCGGGGCTGCCGGGCGCGGGCGGCACCGGGCCCGTGGCACCCGGCCATGGCGGCGGTACCGGCTCCTTCGACGTGTCCCGTGCGCTGGCGGCGGGGCCGCTGGGTTCCGGCCCCGGCACATCGCCGTATCCGACGGGCGCCCCGGCGGGCGACGGCGGCGGCGAACCGCGACGCGACGTGGTCCCGTACTTCTCCGACGGCGGCCAGGGCGGACCCGCTGGTCCGGCCGGCGGACCGGCCGACGGTGACACCCCCATGGCGGCACCCGGCGGTCCGGGCGGCCAGGGCTTCCCGGGTGGCCCCGGTGGTGCCGGCGGTCCTGGTGGCGCGGGCTACCCCGGCGGCCAGGGGGTTCCCGGCGCTCCGGGCGGTCAGGGCCTTCCCGGAGGTCAGGCCCCCGGCGGCCAGGGCGGGCCCGGTGCCCCGGACCCCTCGGGCTTCCCCGGCGGCAAGGGGGCCCAGAGCGGTTCCGCCTTCCCCGGTGCTCCCGCCGCGGGGGCCAACCGTCCCGGTGGCGGGCTGAGCGACGACACCGCGATCCTCACCCCGCAGGTGCCCGCGCCCGAGCCCGGTGCGCCGGGCTACGGCGGCGCCGGTGAGAACGTCTCCGGAGACACCCTCACCAGCGGTATCCCGGCGGTGCCCCCGGCCTCGAACTCCCCGTTCGGACCGGGCGCGCACACCGACGGGCCGCTGCCGCACCAGCCTCCGAAACTGCCGGAGCCCGTCCCGCCGGCGGCGCCCGCGGCCTCGCGCCCCAAGAAAAAGAAGAAGGGGCGCAGCAAGCTGCTGCTCCTGGTCACCGGCCTGGTGACCCTGGGCGGTGTCGTGTACGGCGCCGGGCTGCTCATGAACCACTCCGACGTGCCCAAGGGCACCAGCGTGCTGGGTGTGGACATCGGAGGCGGAACCCGTGACGAGGCGGTCAAGAAGCTCGACGACGCCTTCAGGGCGCGGGCCGCGAAGCCGCTGCAGCTCTCGGTCGAGGGCGACACCGTCGCGCTCAAGCCGGACCAGGCGGGGCTCCAGCTCGACGGCCAGGCCACCGTGCGGGCAGCCGCGGGCAGTGACTACAACCCCGTCTCGGTGATCGGCTCGCTGTTCGGCAACAAGCGGGTCGTCGCCCCGGTCATGCCCGTCGACGAGGAGAAGCTGGCCGCCGCGCTGGAGCGGGCGGCGGGCGGGTCCGGCTCGGCGAACGAGGGCACGATCACGTTCCAGTCGGGCAAGGCCGTGGCCGTCTACGGCAAGGCGGGCAAGGGCATCGACATCGACCGGTCGACGGAGGCCGTCGAGGCGGCGTACCGCACGCAGGTGGAGACCGGGAAGTCGGCCGCGGTGCGGGTGCCCACCACGGAGAAGGAACCCAAGGTGAGCAAGGCCGAGGTCGACCGCATGATGAAGGAGTTCGCGCAGCCGGCGATGTCCGGGCTCGTGACCGTCAAGGCGGGCGCCGCGGTGGTCCAGTTCAGCCCGGAGAACTCCCTGTGGAAGTTCCTCGGCGTCAAGGCCACCGCCGAGGGCAAGCTGGTCGACTACTACGACCTGGACGCGCTGAAGGAGCTGTACGGCGGCGCGTTCGACGGTGTGCTGATCACCCGCGGCAAC
>Ga0247763_1000511_pt1 | contig 23146 bp, 37 predicted proteins | sample UWRJL141409B4_FD_179926 | JGI IMG/M metagenome (GOLD analysis project Ga0247763, IMG submission 179926) | Plant litter microbial communities from Arlington Agricultural Research Station in Wisconsin, United States - UWRJ-L141-409B-4 | ecosystem: Environmental > Terrestrial > Plant litter >...
CGAGCAACATCGTGGACAACGACATCGTCTACGGGGGTCGGCCGACGGTGACGATCAAGAAGGGGCAGGACTTCACGACCCAGGACTGTGGCACCTGGACTAAGGTGAAGTGATGAGCGACCCTGGCCTGCGGGATGCGCTTGAGGCGCAGATCAAGACCTGGGAGGGGTACACCTCCGACAACCCGGATGTGGCGACTGGCTTCGAGTTGGCGGCCGGCAAGCTCCGCGAGCTGCTCGCCGTCCACCCCGCAGAGCCTGCCGCGGTCGAGGATGCATCTCGCCCGGACCAGGCCGACGTGGACACGGTACGGCGCCTGCTGGACCTGATGGCCGGGTTTGAGAGTAACGACCAGAGGGCGCGGTACCTGCTGTCGTCGAACTGGCTCCGGGATCGCGGATCCGCTGCCGCAGTTCGGCTCGGCGGAGAGCCTGCTCAACGGGTGAGCGCGAAGTGACCACCACTCCACCTGAGCAGCCCTCAGGTGGGGGTAGCAGCGAGAACTAGGGAGGCGAAGATGAGCGGCGGATCGTACAACTACCTGTGCCACAAGTCAGTCGACGAGATCCTCATCGGCGGGATGCGTGACCTGCAGGACATGGCCGACCGGCTGGCGAAGCTCGGCTACGCCGACGACGCGGCCCGCGAGACCCAGACTCTGATCCACGACATCCGCGCGTTCCTGAATCGGAGCGAGACCGCCACCGAGCGCCTCGCCGATGTGTGGAAGAACGTCGAGTGGTGGGACTCCAGTGACCGCGGCGAGGACGCCGTCAAGGCTGCCCTGACCACGTACCGTGGGCTGGATGCAGTCGAGGGGGAGTCGTGAACGAGGAGCAGAGGAGGCAGCGGGACGCCCGCGTAGCCGAACTGGCAGAGGCTGCGGTGGAGTCGTCCGAGGTGGGTGGCAACCTGACCCGCTCGGAGATCGAGGACCTGGAGGTGCAGGTCCGGATGCGCATCAACCTGGCGCTCGACGAGCAGGCCCAGGAGATCGCGGCGGCGATCGAGTCGAGGGTTCAGTGGTTGCGAGAGAATCGACAGACGCGGACGGCCGAGGGATGTTCCGATGCTGGCTACATCGCTGCGGGCTTCGGTGATGACCGGTGACCGACAATCAACTGCGACGTCGGCGCCCGGAAGATCGCCCCGTGACCAGCGCTAGCATCTTCCCTATGGGTGAGCGACAGGACAAGCAGGAGCCGATCCATCCCGGGCAGCGGGTGCTGTCCACGGACTACGGCAAGGGGACTGTGTCAGGGGTAGCGCCACCGTGGGTGTTCATCGAGTGGGACAAACCGTTCCTGCCGGGTGCGAACCGGTTGGTGGCGCATGAGACCGGGTTCGCTGAGCGGCTGGAGAAGCTGCCACCAGAGGACGTCGAAAATGTCGGGGACGGGAGTTCGGTATGACAGATCAGCCGTACGCCGACGCAGTGGCCGATCTGCTGGACCAGGGCTACCGGCTGGAGAACCTCACTACCCCCGAGGTGGTCCTCTGCGCGCTGGACCGGTGGATTGCTGAGCAGGTTCGACGCGGTATTGCTCACCACGCAGCAACCACCGGAAACGGGCATCAGCCTGACGACCACTGCGACGGATGGAGCGCCGTGTCAGACGTGCTGCAGATCATGCACGACGGGAGCCGGACCTTCGTCATGGAACTCCTCGAGCCTGTTGAGGCGGCCCAGTCGTGATGTGGGTCAGCCCCCAGGTTTCCACACCCAGGGACTGACCGTGTTGAGTGCAAGCCCAACGACAGGAAGTGTACCGAGATGAAGTGGCTGATCCGAAAACTGTTCCGGATCCCGAAGCGCGCTGGTGGCGAGCGCATCCCCATGCCTGCACCGAACCGCGATCTGGTCATGATGAAGGTCAGTGACGGCTACTACTTCCCCGAGGGCAACGACCCGTACGGCCCACACTTCGGTGACGGGGACTGCGCCATCAACAGGCGAACAGGGGAGTGCGAGCGCGACCATCCAGGACCCCACAAGAGACTGCCCGTCGTCGGCATCTGAACGCGATGCACAAGTCGGCCCGTGACCTCCAGCCCGGTGACACCATCCGGGTACAGGACCAGGTGCAGGTCGTTGACTGGACCGAGACGTTCCGGGACAGCAACGGCTACTGGTTCCTGTACGTCTACTTCACTGGTGGCGAGTTCATCATGAAGGCACTCAACGACCAGATCGAGGTGACCGAATGAGCGAGCGTCAGTGGCGATCCGATGGGACCGTGCTGATGGGAGACGGCTCCGTCGTCAGCGCTGCGGAGGCATCACGCAGGCAGGCCGCCGAGCCGCCTACCTTGCGCTGCCTGCGAGAGGCAATGGAGTCCTCGGCTGAATTCTGGGCCGACCTCATGCGGTGGGAGCACGACCTCGACCGCTGAACGCACGATAGCGCCCCACTCCCGGACGGGGAGTGGGGCGCATTGCGTTCAAGGCTGGCGTCGGTCCACACTCAGCGTATGAGCCGAGGGGTGGGGAGCTCGCTGGCGACAGTGGGTGTCGGGGCGGTACTGGTAGGGGCTGTCGTGTACGCGGCAGTGACGCCGCGCGGGGAGGCGGGGGAATTGGTGGCGCCGATGGAGCAGGCCTGCACTGACGCTGCAGTGGCGAAGCTCGCGCCGCGAACCGTGACTCCGTCAGGTCAGTACGAGTCGAACTGGACCGGCGACGCCGACGAATCGAACTGGGCGGTACGCACCACCGTCACAGCCGATCGGACCTACAACGTGACCTGTGTCGTACGGCTCCATGACGGCAAGGTTCTGACGGTCACGGCCCGCTAGCGGGCCGCGGGCCTGGTCAGCCCATGTACTGCGACGGCGGGACTTCAGGGGTCGGCTTGACGGTCTCGTTCGCCAGCGACGGGCCAGGGTTGCCTGCACCAGCAGAAGCGAGCGAGGACAGCAGCGACAGGACGGCAGCCATGCCCGCGGCGGACAGCCGGGCGGGCCAGTCGGCGTCGAGAAGGCCGAACCCATCGGCGGTCATCACGGCCACCAGGGCCTGGGCGAACGTCTTCACGGCCCGCTCGAAGGCGGCCTTCCAGAAAGCTCCGGTCCACATGGTCACTCGCCTGCCTTCTGCGCCGCAGCGCCGTCGGTGTCGTCCTCGATGCGCTCCAGCCGGTTGACGATGTCGTTCAGCTGGACCTTGATCTGGCCGTTGTAGGCGAACTGGTCGGCGAGCCACGCGGCCTTCGCCAACTGCTCGGCCTGTGCGGGGGTGAGAGACACGTCGTCCTCCGGGGTGGTGTTGGCGGGCTTGCTCGGGGTGGTGGGCTTGACGCCGCCAGGGCCCGCCCTTAGGAGGGCGGCGACGTCGGCGCGGAACTTGTTCATGGGGCACTTGCCCGGGTCAGGCTTGCGGCGGGACCACTCGCGGTGGCCGATGACGCTCATAGCTGACCAGCCGTAGTGGTCACAGATCGCGGCAGCCCACCGGACAGCGGATGCGTACTGCTTCGCGATCATCGGTTGGTCGCCGTCGTAGCGGACCTCGTTGCCGTAGAAGTGGGCGTTGCCGTCGGTGTTGTCCAGTCCGGCGGTGATCTCAGCGGCGAACCCGTTGTAGTCCTCGGTGGTGACCTTAGCCAGCGTCGAGCTCGAGCCCTTGCCGGCGTGGTTCGCGCGGCCGATCGCACCCAGCCACACATCGCCGTCCATGTCGGTGGAGACGTGGCACAGCGGAGCGGGGATGCCTTCGGAGGCGCGGCCCTCGGTGAAGATCCAGTCCAGGTAGCTGTCGGACTGAGCATCCGATCCGGTGTGGTGGATGATGATGCCGCGGATGTCGGTGAAGGCACCTGGCCGCTTGCGGGTGGTCCACCCGGAGAACTCCCGGTACTGGACGCCCCACTTCTTGCAGGCCGCGCGGTGTTCAGCGGCGGTCATCGGACGAGCCATGGTGTCCCCGTTTCTCTGATGTTCAATCGGGTTCGTGTGTATGATGTGTGCACATCGTCTACACGTTAGGGATTCGAGAATGACCACGAGACTCAGCGTCAACATCAACGACGAGACCGCATCGGCCCTTCGATCGATGGCTGAGCGACGGCAGACCACGGTGACCGAGATCGTGCGGCGCGCCGTGTCGGTCTACAAGTTCGTCGAGGATGAGGTCGTCGATGGCGACAAGACGCTCAAGCTGGTCGCGCCCGGAGGGTCGGAGACTGTCGTCTCCATGATCTGAACTACTCAGGCTCCGGGCCTACGCGGCACGGGCCCTTCTCGTTGATGGTCTTCTGGTCTGTCCCGTTGGACAGGTAGATCCGCCAGTAGGACTCAGCGTCATCCCCGAGACAGTCCATGTCGGTGACACTCCACGGAGGCGGGGCGTCCTTGCCATCGGATCCTGGCTTCCCGTCACAGGGCTTGTCGTCCTGCGCGCAGTACGCGGCGAGAGCGAGCTTCGCGGACGCCAGCAGTTCTTCGTCGGTGATCTTCGGGGCCGAATCCCCTTTCTCTCCCTGTGGTCCGCGTGGACCGGGGGAGGGAGTGACGACGGGGGCGCGGCATCGGTCGCCGGCGCAGTAGGCGGCGACCGAGATCTGCGCGTAGCGCTGCATCTCGGCCGCGGTCGGGGTCTTCCCGTCCGCTGGCTTCGGGATCAACGCTGCCGCAGTGCGGGCGATCTGCGAGATCTCTGCCTGCGTGATCGACACCTTCTGCTGCGACAGTTGCTGAGAGACGATCTGCCGTACGGCTTCAGCTTCGTCGGCGGTGAACTCGTCAGGCTGCACCGGGAGTGGTGCGGGCGTGACGGTCGGCACCGGGACCGGGGACTTCCCGAGAGCGACCAGCCTGCGGTTCGCCTCATCCAGCCCGCTGACCAGCTTGCCTTGGTTCTCGGTCAGCGCCTCCACCTGAGGCTTCAGGGTGCTCACCTCGGTCGCGGCGCTGTCGGCCTTGCTCTCCAGCTCGGGCACCTTCAGCAGTGACCAGGTGAGGGCGAACGTCAATGCGATGACAGCGCCAGCGAGGGCACCGTGCATCCGTACTCGTGGACTCATGACGGGCCCAACTCCTCCGGGATATCCACCCCGTGATCGGTCAGCATCGTCCGGAGCTTGTAGCTCTTCATCCGCTCCGACAGCAGCTCGCGTTCGTGGTCCACGCGCAGCTGCTCTATCTTCTGCTCGTTCGACTCGCGCAGTTCGTCGATCTTCGTTTCGAGCGACCGGACGCGCGTGGTGAGCTCGGTCATCTTCTGTTCGGTGTTCTTACCTGACTCGTGCTCGCGGGCCTCGGCAGCGATGCGGCGATTCTTCTCACCTTCGACGTCGATCTGCCGCGCCTCCTTGTAGGACTTCGCGGCCAGGGCCAAGAGTCCAGCGAAGGTGGCGAGCGAGATGCCAGGGGCGACGAAGGTGGAGTCGGTGACCTCCAGCAGGAGTTGGGCGATCACTGCTCATCCCCCCGGCGTGGAACTGGGCCGCGGGCCCAGCAGAGGATCACGTGCGCGACGGTCACGACAAGGCTCATGGTGACGGCGCGGTAGATGGAACCGGTGAACTTCGCCTCCGGGGTGTGCGAGAACTGCCAGACGGCTTGCGCGGTGGCGACGGTGAATCCCGCGTAGAGGACCGCGCAGAGGAAGTGCCCGAGCCACACGGCGGCATGGCGTTTCAGCAGCAGCCCTACCGCGAGGATGCCGCCGGCCACGGTGAACAGGATCCCCCAGGTGTGGAGTGAGGCGAGCTTCTCGACCATGGTCAGCGACTGGGGTGCGCGGCCCGGGGTGTGCATGTAGTCCCACCCGGTGATGGCGGCGTTGACGGCGAGGAACCAGGACAGCGCCCGCGCCATATACCAGGGGATGGGTGTTGTTGCGAGTAACGCACGGAAGTCGTTGATGCTCACAGATCCCCCAGGTGCGGACGGTCAGCGGAAGAAGGCGATCGCAATCGACGCCAGGATCGCGAGACCACCGAGCATCGCGGTCTGAGCGGCAAGGCGGGACTCGAGTTTGTCCATCCGGGAGGTGAGGGTGTCGATCTTGTCCGTGTTGGCCTGTGCCCGCTGCTCGGCTTCCTTGCGGGGCATGAATGTCGCGGCCTGGTCGGTGAGGGTTTGGCGGAACTCATTGACGGACTCGAAGCGTTTCTCAGACGCCGCCTCGGCTTTAGCCACGGCCCGCTGTTCGGCGGTCATGGCGACGGACGTGGCCTTGTCGGAGGCTGCGACGGCTGCCTCGACGGACTTCTCCTGGTCGCGGAATCGCTGGTCGACGTGTTCCTTCAGCGTGTCAACCGTCCACCCTGAGGGGTGCCTGTCAGTCTCTCCGCTCATCTGGATCCTCCGGTGGGTTAGGGATCCTCGGGATGGCATAGACGACAGCGAAGGCGCGGGCGGCATCTTCCAGGACTTTGACTCTGTGCTCTAACCGCTCGATGCGGATGAGCAGTGCGTCTACAGCGCCGGGAGGTGGGAGGTCAGGGTTCTTCTTCCCCATCAGGGGAGGATGGGCTTCTGCAACGCGCTGACGATCTGGTCCTGCTCAGCCGCCTCAGCCGCATCCCCGGCGGCGTCCGCCACTTCGGCAGCCTCCAGTACATCGAGGCGCTTCTCGTTGAAGCCGCCTTCGCGGGCCTGGTCGTAGGCCCACACGCCGCGAGGAAACGCGAGGCGGGGACTGTACGGCTTCCCGTCCCGGTCGGTCAGGCCGGGGAGGCTGGTGGTGTACCAGGCCTGGATCTCTTCGCGGACGATCTCCCGGAGACGTGTCTCCTGGCCTGGGGTGAAGACGGTTGGGGCCACAGTGAGGACGGGCATGGTGGCCTCCAAAGGTGCCGGCATGCGAAGGGCCCCGCCGTGGCGGGGCCCTTTCAAGGTCAGTTGTCAGGCTGTCGCTGGCTCGCCCGTCGGAACAAATGCGTACAAGCCGTCGGGGCCCGCCTTGGTCCGGTGGATCAGGGTCGGGTAGTCGTCTTCCTCATACAGATAGAAACCACGGAACTCCGCATGGCCAGAATCGAAGGGGGCGAACCACGCGAGGAACTTCTCAATCTCGCCGTCGTAATTCTTGAGCGACGAGTCGATGTTCAGCATCCACGCCTTCGCGATGTCGTCATAGGCGAACTGCGAGCCGCTCGTCTGGTGATAGTACGACGAACACACCATCAGCGAGTCGAAGCGCGGCGACTCGAAGAACTCATGGCTTGGCCATTCTTCGGGTGGCTCGGTTGCAGGGAAGGGGTTCGCCAGATGCTGCAGGATCGGTAGAGCTTCACAGTCGGGCCTAACCTCAGCCCAGAACGTGAAGCGGGTGTACATGCCCATCAGCCGTGCGCCCAACTCGGGTGGGTAGTATCTGACACATCGACTCCTTGTTAGTCGGTCACGCTCCCGGGCTGGTCACACAGTCGCGGGAGCCTTTCCCTGGAGTCTACGCCTGACCATCGACATTCCACCCGCCTCGCCGTTACCGTGAAGGCTCAGCTCGTGGGGGGCTGTCGAAGACAGGGGGCAGAACATGGCGTCGATGCTGGAGACCCGCATCCAAACCCGGAACGACCTGCGGAAAGCAGGCGACCTGGAAGGGCTCACGCCGCAGCAGGCCGACTGGCTCGTTGAGCGGACCGCGCAAGCCCGCCACCGAGGACCGGTGCGGCAGGTGCTGCACGCCGGGGTCGAATGGATCAGCCGGCGGAGACGAGGCTAGACCCGTTGCTGACCCGCACGAACGACCTGGCGCCTGCAGCACCCGCGATCGGGGTAGTGATCAGCGCAGGAACCACGTTCCCGGTGATGTTCAGGTCCGTGTAGGTGCCGTCGTAGAACAGGCCCTGCGACGTGGAGGCGTACCGTCCACCGCCACGGTTGAAGATCGAGATCCCCGCCATCTGCAGGTCGTCCGAGGAGACCCGGATCCCGGCCGTCTGGCTGGTGTCCGCCGTCAGCGCCGACGCTACGTATGGGGCGCCGTCGAAGTAGAACCCGATCACGTCGTCCTGCGACTCGCAGCCCGTGACGGTGCCGCGGCCGCTGGAGAAGTAGAACCCGACCGCGTCGGAGTAGAACGACTTGCAGCCGATGACCTTCGTGTTGCCGGTCTCGATGCGGAACCCGGAGTTGTCCGACCCGCCGACCTCGACGTTCGCGATGGTGCAGTCGGATGCAGCCTGGAGGTAGACGCCGTTGCCGCCGCAGTCGCGCATCGTGATCGACTCGATCCGGTTGCCGCGGTTGTTCGCGGTACCGGAGGCGTGCATCCAGATCCCGTGCCGGTTCGACCCGGAGAACTGGGAGATGTAGAGCCGGTGCACCTGGTGGTACGAGTCCGGGTTGGTGTTCGGGTACCCAGTCGTGTTCCCGGAGGCGGTCATGTCGAAGTTGATCGCGCTCGCCGTACCACCCGAGCCGCCGTTCCCGTCGAGGAACATGTTGCTGATCTGGCAGGCATGGTCGTTCGCGTTCGCCAGCTGGAACACGCCAGCGGTATTGCAGGCGGCGGCTCGGACCACGGTCAGCCAGCCGGAACCTTCGACGTGGACGGCGGTGCGCATGTTGATGCCGGACGAGATGTTGAACTGGCCGCCCGAGAGTTGCACTTTCCCCAGCTGGCCCGCGCCGACAGGCATCCCGGCGTTGCGGGACTGCAGTGGGGCGGCGGCGTCGATCGCGGCCTGGATCTGAACCTGGTCCGCGGTCCCGTCACAGACGAACGTGTACGGGTCCGACGCCGCCGCGGTCCTGCGATCGAGTGGCGCGTCAGCCGACAGCACTACAGCATAGATCGGGCGGGGTGAGGTGCCCGTGGTTCCGAACCGGGCGTCGTTGCCCTGCGCCACTGTGCCCGCAGTGGTGCCGTACACCACCGCGAGGGAGCGGTTCGCGGTCAGGTCCCCGCCACCGGTCAGGCCGGTGCCGGGGGAGATGGTGCGGCTGGTCGGTACGGCGCCGAGGTCGGCCGCATTCAGCACTACATTGCCGGACTCGGTGCCGCCCACGGGGGTGGTGATATCCGCGACACCAGACACGCCCGATGCCGGGAGGAATGACGGATCCACCTCGCCGCTGGCGTTCAGCGGGGCGACGCCGTTCGCGGCACCCTTCTCAGCAGACCCGATCGGGTCCAGCGCTTCGATGGCGCGGAGCCTGGCGTTCCCGTTCACCGGATTCGCAAGCCAGCGCTGTCCACCGGCGACGCCCGCACCCTGGCCAGTGACGTACACCGCATCGAGGGTGTCCTCAGCCCAGAACAGGAACGTGCTCGACGTTTCCGCGGGGAAGATGCCCGACGGGGCCGCACCGCCTGCGGCGGTGTAGCTGCCGGTGAACAGGGCGATGTCAGTGATCTGCGACCCGCCACTGCCCGCGCCCCACGCTTCGAGTGGGGCGCCGGGGTTCAGCTTCAGCACGGAGACCGTGCCGCCAGCGGCAGCAGGGACCGAGACCTCAGTGACCGCGAAGTCAGAGGCGGTGCCGGCGTAGAGAATCTTCGCCATTCGAGTACTCCTTCAGAGCAGGCGGAGAAGACCCGCCGGCATGCCGCGGGTCAGTGGGGAGAGGGGGTTAGGCGTCGGCGTATCGGTAGTGCCACACGGGCGAGCCGGTGATGATCTGCCCGGCCGCCATGGTCACGTCGTTGAATCCCATGGAGCCGGTGCCGGCGGAGACGTAGAGGCGACATGGGCTCGAGCCGGCCCAGATGGTCTCCGTGACATCAACACTGCCCCCTGGCCACAGGGCCGAGGGGAGAGTGACGGAGAAGTCGACGTTCGTGCCGGTGCCGGTGCCAACCTTGGTCCAGTTGAAGGCGACCTTCACCATTCCGTTCCGAACACGGGCCTTCATGGTTCCGCTGAATCCGGCAGGGGCAGGGAGTGCGTCGTACCAGCCGGTGTCCGAGTCGGCCTTGAACTTCCAAGTCTCCGACCCGAAGCCGCCGAGGATCACCTCGCCGTCGAAGGGCTTCGTCCACAGTCGGCCGGGGAAGGTGTCGGGGAGCTTGTCGCCATTGATCGCAGGGAGGCCGTCGACGATCCACACCCGAATATCGCCAGCGGCAACGTTGACAGCGGTGTAGTCGGCGGCGCCCGAGGCGAGCACGAGCTCGTACAGCGGCACGTCGTACGTGACCCCAGGATTCAGGTTGTATGACGGAGCGGTCGCACCGCCGACAAGGATCATCAGCGAGCAGGTGTCGGTGGTCCAGTTCACTCGCATGACCAGCAGGTCGATCCGGTTCGCGCCGGTGGAGTTCGCAGCCACCGCGGTCGGGGTGGTGACCGAGTCCATCGTGACCAGCACGCCGGGGGCCCACAGTTCACCCGGCTGCACTGTGACAGTGCGGGAACCGGCGACGCGGGCAGCGGCGAAGTTCGTACCACCCACCGTGCCGCGGATCCCGTAACCGCCGACAGCGTTCATCATCTTCGCGAACGGCTGTTCGTTGACCTGACCCTCGAAGCCGACCGGGGTGATCGCCATCAACGGCTCCTTTCCTGGCGGAGGATTCGCGCAACAAGCCCGAGATACTTGCGGGCGAACGCGGTGGACTTGTTCGACGAGTCGGAGTTCCCGACCGTGGGGGTAACCTTCGGCGCCGAGCCGGCCGTATGACTCAGCACGACCTGCGCCACGATGTCCGGCAGGAATGTGTCCTGCGCGACCTCGACCTTGACCTTGTCGCCGAGGTTGTAGTCGCGTGCGTACTGCATCGACTCGGTGTCCATCGGGGTGATGGAGAACCCAGCTGTTGCGCCGTAACCGGTCAGTAGCAGCGCGCCCTTGGTGGAGGCGACCGCGTCGACGGTGGCGTCGGTGATGTCCTCGAACTTCTCGGTCGCCAGCCAGTACGTCTCCGAAGCGGGGAGCTTCTTCTGCATGTACTTGCGGGCGAGACCTTCGCCGGTCATGCCGACCACGAGACGGCTGGCGATCGGCGCCTCCAGCACGTACTCCCAGGAGCGGAGGTTTCCGAGGTTCTCCGAGAGACGGACCGCCTGGGTCGCCGGTTCGTACACGTCGAACACCAGGTGGTCATCGACTTGCTTGAGGGACACGCCCAGCCCGTTGGTCTGCGCCACCCGGAAGCAGATCTCGGCCAGCGTCTCCCAGCGAGGCCCGTCCGTCTCGGTGGGACCACGCCCCAGGTCGGGCGCGACCACGAGGCCGGCGATCGGGTGCCGAGTAACTGCATTGCGAGTCACCCAGTGCTTGATGATGGTCTCGGCGTTGTCGGTTGCCGCGTCCTGCAGTGTCGACTGAGTGAACGAGACGCCGTCTGCGGGGAACGACGCGAGCGGGTTCGGGTAGCCGAGGCGTCGCTCGAGCCACCGTTTGTCGTCGAACCCGTAGACCTCGTTGGTGATCTTCCGTTCGTCACGTGCACGGCGGATCCCGTGCACCTCGCCCGACATCACTCGTACGCCGCGGTAGTCGACGGTGATCCGCCGGTCCGCGCGTGCGAGCTCAAGGACCGACTGGTCCGAAGGGGAGAGGTTGATCTTCCAGGACCCGATGGCGTTGTGCCGCAGCGTGAACTCGCACGACATGTACGAGCCGACCTCGCCTACCTTCTGGTAGGGGTAGACGTTGCTGTAGATCTGGATCCTGAACGGCGCCCGCTCCGGTTCGGTGGTCGGAACGGAAATTGTCGGTGAGGTCAGGGACAATGCCGCGGATCCGCTGGAGGTGGCGGTACCAGTAGCGGCGAGGGGGAGCTTGCCGAGGATCGCTGCACTGCCGCTCGATGTGGCTATGCCGGCGGAGCTGAGGGCGAGCTTCTCCCTGAGGGCGGCCGATCCGGACGATGTACCGGTTCCCGAGGCGGAGAGTGCGAGTGGGGCTGCAGCCACGGTGACGCCGACGATCCACATGATGACGCCGTCGTTGGCGACATCGGCGACCCAGTTCCCGCCACCCACTGAGCTCGCGGCAGGGACGGTAGTGAGGCTGTACGCCACGCCAGCAGAGGTCGCGCCGGACCCAGTGTTGTGCGCCTGTCCACCAACCGTGAAGGTGGAGTGAGTGAACGACGTCGACGGGGTCGACTCGCGCTCCAGGATGAACGCCAGCCCGGCATCACCGGTGACAGCGGTAACAGTCGGGGCGGCGTGCGTAGTGGTGACGGATGCTTCGATGGTGAAGTTGTGCACATCAACCGCGGACACACCGGACAGGACGCCGATGGCGGCGGCGAGCTTCTGGCTCACCGGGTTGGTCAGCGTGACCGTCCCGCCGCCTTCGCCCGCGCCGAGAACTCGGTAATACAAGCGCCCTCGGAAGGACCCTGAAAAGTCCCGGTCCACATCCAACTGGGTCCAGCCGGCCGTGATGGTCGAGTCGCCGCCCGGCTGGTTGTAGCCGTGCGCAACGACAGCGACATCGCCAGCGGCTGCACCTGCCGGGATGGTGAGGGAGACGGTGGTCGAGGCGTTGTTCGCTGCCGATCCACCGACCCACGTTGCGGTCACCAGGCCCGCCAGAACTTCGGGCGGTACGTGAACGACACGCTCATCCCCGTGGCGGCACCGACCACTGTGACGCCCAGGTTCGTGGTGCTCGAGGGCGGGATGGGCGCGAAGCGCACCATGTCCTCACCGACCGAGGCCCACTTGTTCGCGCCGGTCTCGTCGATGATCGTCGCGACCCGCGGGTTCGTGTTCACCTCGATCCACTCCCCGGCATCCTTCGAGAACGGGATCGTGATCAGCCCGGACCCGAACGTCGCTGACGCTGACGTGAACGGGCCGGTGAAGCGCCACACCCCGTACGCGTTGGCGTCCCCGGGGTTGGTGATGGTGGCGGTGTCGATCGTCTGGCTGGACGAGATGTAGAACGGCGGGCCGAACCCACCCGGGGTGCCTCCGTAGAAGTTCACCCCGGGGGAGTACTTGAACGCCGACACGATCTCGTCGCCGTAGAAGAACGGGTCGTAGGCGCGCATCGTCAGCGAGTGCCGGATCCAGGAGATCCCGTAGGCGTTGGTACCGAAGTCGCCCTCGCCGCCTGCGACGTAGCGCAGATCCAGGGACCGGCGCTGACCGTCCGGGGCGGTGACGGTGAACACTCCCGTCTGGTCCGGGCGGAGCGTCGTCATGAACCGACGATGCTCGTCACGCATCCCTTGCGGGGAATCGGCGATGATGATCAGCGGCCATGACACGTCTCGGGGGAGGACGCTGTAGCCCTGCCACGCGGCGCCGTCAGCGGTGGCCGAGACGTCCGAGTAGTGCTCAAGCGGGGGCATGACGATGCCACCCCTGCCATCAGCCTCGAGCAGCGCCATGGAACTGAAGTCGCCGCCGAGGGTCCAGGTGTCCCCTGTCCAGCCGGTCCACGTCAGCAGAGGCTGAGCGTAGGCGGCCGGCAGGGGAGCGTCCGGTGTGGGGATGATCGGTCCGGGGGGCGGGGTGGTTCCGACTACGACCGGCACGTCCGCCTCCTAAATGTTGTAGCTGGTGGCCATGTCGCGGAACGCCTCGTCCACCTCGACGCGGGCGATCTCGGAGATCTCCCGATCGCCGATGAACACACGGATCTGCATCGGGCGGCCAACGGCCGCCTCCTGCTCCGCAGTGCGTACGGTCTCCGTCTTGCCGGTGCCGTTGTAGGCGAGAGTGCCGGGAGCCCAACCGCCCGCCTTGAGGCCGGTGTCGAACTTCTGCACACCGAGCGCCCTGGCAACCTCCGCCTGGAAGTTCTTCCCGCGGGGGTTGAGTAGGTCGAACGGGAGATCCCCTTCGAGACCAGGCCGTCCGCCATCCTTGAAGCCCTTGACCTTGGCCTGGTTGGTGAACAGTGGATCGAAGGCTCCGCGAGCTCCGGACCCGACAACGACTCCACGTCCACCACGGGACTCGAAGTTGACGCCGTTGATGGTGGCGGCGGTGTGGCCCGGGTTGCCCTTGAACCAGCCGACCATGAACCGTCCGATGCCTGCGGCCATGTCGCCCCACGGCATCGACCCGGTAGCACCGAGCCGACTGAATGGGTTGCGTCCCTTGGCGTAGTTGATCAGCGCCGACACGAACCCCGAGCAGTCGTAGCCGTTCGGTCCTGCTGCACCCCACACGTAGGGCTTGCCTGCCTGGGATCGGCCGAAGTTCATCGCGCCGCCGAGTCCACCACCGGACTTCGCCAACTGCTTAGCCATGGCGGTGGCCAGGACGTTCACGCTCGCACCGACACTCTTCGCCAGCGCGGTCGAGTCGCCTGAAGCACCGACTGTCAGGCCAGCCCGTCCACCCGCGGCGAGGCCGGGGATGATCGTCGCGGTGCCGGCATTCACCGACGCCATGGCTTGGTCGCCGTACTTCATCGACGACGCAGCCTTGACCACCCACTCCTTGTTGCTGAGCGCATAGAGCCCTGCAGTGTCAGACGTGGTCGTGCCAGGCCCGCGAACCGGGCCGCCGGGGCCGCCCATCGCGCGGCGACCCACTGAGGACGGTGAGGTCAGGTTGACCCCAGTGGAGGAGTACTTGATGGCGATGTCCACAGCCTGGTCGGTGATGCCGCCGAGCTTGCGGTTCACGTCGTCACGGAAGGTGCCGAACTCCTTCGCGGCACCCTTCAGCTTCTCGCCCAGACCAGGCACCCAGCCGAACGCCTTAGCGGCACCCTCGAGCATGAACTCGATGAACCCGAGGAACTTCTCGGCCACGTAGGCGAGTGATACCCGGACCGCTTCCTTGATGCTGTTGAACGCGTCGACCATGTAGCCGATGGTGGTGATGACGGCGCGGATCTGGCCGGCTACCAGCGGGAAGTACTCGTTGGCGAGCTTGCCCAGGATTGGGAAGATCTGCTCCACGACGAACTTCGCGACCGTCTTGAAGGCCGACACGATACTGTCGATCTGGGGGCGGTTGTCCTGGATCGCCTGCTTGACAGTGTTGAAGGCTTCCTTCAACTTCGCCAGGTGGGTCGAAACGAATTCACCGACGATCGGCGCGACCGTGTCGACAAGGTACCCACCGAAGGACCGCAGCGGGGGGATGACGTTGTCTCGGATGAAGTTGCCGAACTCCACGACCCGCGGCAGAACCTCGGCTTTCAGGAAGCCGGCGAACTCCCTCAGTCGGGGCATCACGTCCGACTTGAAATACTCGAACGCCTCGCGGGCCTTGATGCCGATGTTCGCCATCACGCCCGGGAATCCGGCCGCTTCGGTCTTGCCTGTCTGGAACCCCTGGATCAGGGAGCCGAACCCGTCGACGGAGCCCTGTTTCAAGGTTCGGAAGAACCCAGTCAGGGTCTGCTGCGGCGTGGACCCGACGGTCTTCACCATCCGGTCCGCCGCACCTCCGACCTTGTCCAGCGCCGTCACGGCCTGGGAGGGGTCGAGAGCGAACAGCGCCTTGCCGAGATCCTCGGCCTGGGTGCCGAACAGTTCTACCGCGATCTGCGACTGCTTGACCGGGTCCTTGATCTTCCGCAGACGGTCGAGCACGGTGTCGAGCCCGGCCGCGGCAGGCTTGCCACCCTTGGCAATTTGAGCAGCCATCTTCTCGGCGTCGATACCCAGGGATTTAAAGCCGGCAGCCGTGGTCTTCGACCCGTCGATCGCACGAATCGAGAACTCCTTGATGGAGTCCGCGACCAGATCGCCGTCGCGCGCGCCAGCCTTCAGGCCCTGGGAGATCAGCGCGGTGGCGGTGGTGCCATCAATGCCCATCTTGCGGAACTGGGTACCGTACTCATTCAGGGTGTCGAGGAAGTCCTCGGACTTATCCGCGCCGGTCTGGAAGCCGCGGGTGATGATATCCAGCGCTTCCGTGGCGTTCTTCGCGAGGCCGGTACGCATCAGCTGCCCAGTCGCCCGAGTGACGCCACCTAGATCCTGGTCGAACGTCTGCGCCAGGGTCAGCACCTTGCCGGTGACCGGCTTGAGGTCGACCGAGTTCAGACCGACGTTCGTGTCCTGCACGACGCGTCGGATAGCGTCGTTGACCTGACCGAGGGAATCGCCGTAGGCGCCCTTGTAAAGGTCGCCGGCGACCTTGCCGGCTTTCGCGGCCTCACCATCGGACAGACCGAGTTGAGCCTGGAACTTTGCCTTCGTGTCGCCCTGCGCGAGGGCCTCCTTGAACGACTCGATGAAGCCTGCCGCAGCGACTGCGCCGGCCGCAAGGCCGGCAGCAGCAGCGAAGCCGGTCTTGAAGAACGATGTGACCCTGCCACCGATCCCGGGCAGGCTCTTGGAGAACCCGACCCCGAACCGGTCGCCAGCCTTGTCGCCCTCGTCGTCGGTCTTGACCTTCGACAGCGCGTCCTTCAAGCCGCGGTTGAACTTCTCGCCCGACTCTGACCCAGACTGCTGTGCACTCTGGGCGGCCTTGGTCCGGGCCTTCTCCAGTGACGTCGCCGCCTTGGCTGCGACGTCACCTGCGGTAGCAGACTTCCGCTGAGCCGCAGCTAGCGCCTCTTCCGCAGCGACAGCCCGGGCGGATGTGGCACCGAACTTCTCGCGGGCCTCCCCAAGCTTTGCCTCGGCAACCCTGACCTTGCCCGCGGCATCGGCTTCGGCGGTACGCGCCTTACCCAATGCGTCACCGAGCTTCGAGATCTTCGCCTCGGCAGCCTTTGCGGCTGCGTTGGCCAAGCGCTCGCCGTACTCCTTGCCAGCCTTGTCGCCTTCCTTCTTGACGTCGCTCATCCCGGTGAACTTGGGACCGACCTCAATGAAGGCGTCGTACAGCCTGCCCATTACCGGGCGCCCTTGACGGACTTGGCCGCTTCACGCAGCGCGGGGTGGGCGGGGGTATCCTCTGTGCCGAACTCGTAGTACGGCCCGGCCTCGTCGATGTCCAGGTCGTATCCGACGCGACGCACAAGAACGCCATCACTGCGGAGCTCGTCCACAACCACGACGGACTGGGCGGTTCCGCCGGTGACTTTCTTGATGCGCCGGCGCGTCTCGGCCTTGATCGCGTTGGCGCGCTCGTCGAGCTTCCGCTGGACGGCAGGGGAGTTCATGATCTCCTGGTACTCACGGTCGGACAGGCGGTTAGGCATGGCTACCTCCCGTGAGTTGTCAGGCGATCTCTCCACGCATGAACGCCTTGCGGCGTTCGCGGAGACGCTCGGCTTCGGCGATCTCCTTGGCGGTGATCGGTTCGTCGAGCCAGTCGAGGAACTTCCTGGTGCGGCAGTCCTCGGCGCACACCAGTCCGATACCGGGGCGCTCCTTGCAGTCGGAGTGCTCGGTCTTGTAGAGCAGGTGCGTGTAGATCAGGTTGAACAGCTGCCGCACGGACAGGCGGTTCAGCCAGCCAGCACTTCGCTGATCGGCCGCAGGTAGGTCGGGGTCGTCGCGTCGTGCGGTTCCCCACCAAAGGCCGGGGGTACTGAGGACGAGGTATTCGAACTCGGCGAAGTTGGCAACTGCCCATCCGGCGAGTCGGACACCTGCACGGTAGGGCGTTCCCCACCGCTTGCCTGGAACAGGGCCATGACCAGTTCCATCAGCGAGGTGGTGTCGGCCTTCTTCTGGACCGCGGTCTTGTAGAACCGCTTGAAGCCTTCCTCGCCTAGGCAGATCTCGAGCGCCGACCACATGGCGACCATGGCCTCGTTCTCGGAGACCTTGCCGGTCATGCAGGCGGCGAGCTGGAACACGAGCATCGGTGGGATTTCGTCGACGATCTCGAACTTCTCGGTGAAGAAGTTGAAAGTGTCCTTCTCCGCGGCCGGGTCGAGCTCATTGACGGCGGCGCCGAAGTCTCCAAGGTGGCTCACGACAGCACCTCCACGTTCACGTCAGCGATGGGGGGTTCCCCCTGGAACCCGTTCATCAGGTGGCCTGCGACAGGTTGCCGGAGGTGATGCGCTTGTACGGGGTGGTGAGGACCGACGGGTCGGGCATCTCGACGTCGAACGACACGGGAATGCCGTGCTTCGCGTCGATCGCGCCACGCTCGGTCTCGATACCGCCGGTGTTGAAGACCTGCGGCCAGATGAACGCCTCGTCCTCGTCGAGCGACAGGAACGCCAGCATCACGCGCACCTCGGCGCCGATGAGCGGTGGGACGAACACGGACATCTTCGTGGTCGTCGTGCCGGTGACGGTGATGGTGCCGCCGTTCGCGGCAAGCTTCCAGTTCACGTCCGACACGTGGTTCATGGCGAACGCGACCGACCCGGCCTTGCCGGTGACCACGGAGCGGATGTTGTACGGGGTTTCCGCGACCTTGATCGGGGAGGAGTCGGTCGACTCCTGGTAGGTCATGCCCGCGTCGGTCGCGCCGGCCTCGACCCAGGAGGTCCAGGTGGCGGTGATCTTCGAGGCGGTGACACTGAAGGTGGGGATTGTGGTGCCGAGCGGCGCCCACAGGATCCGACCCGGGCCAGTCTTGATCTGGCCCGGCTGGATGGTCGGTGCGGCCATGTCAGCTTTCCTTCACGGTCGAGCCGGTCGCCTCAGCGACGGCGGTCTGGGCAGCCTTGGTGGTCTCGGCGGACACGTAGTCCTGCCAGTCGTTGGCCTTGACGGCTTCCTCGGACACGCGGTCACCGACGCGGTAGGCGAAGACGCCACGGCCCGGGTCGCCGAACGGGATGTCCTGGGTCGCGATGAACGTCTTGCTCATGGCGCTACCTCCGGTGAAATCGTGAACTTGACTTGGGTGATGAACCTGGGTCGGCCCGTCTCGGGGTCGGCCAGGGAAAACGGTCGGACGGTTGGGGCTGCGACGGTGACGCCGCTGGTTCCGCGCAGGTCGTAGATCGCGCCGCACACAGCGCGGGCGAGGTTCTGTGCCTGGTCGATGTCGTCCACTGCGTCAGTGGGCCCCCAGCAGTCGACCTGGTACTCGTAGTTCTCGAATCCAGGAGGGCCGACTTCTGGCGGGACCATCGACAACTGGATCCTGGTGAGGGGCGTGTCGAGTCTGAAGGTGGACACTCGGTCCCCGATCAGGGGCTCGAGGACCGAGTGGCTTTTGAGGAAGTCGATCAGCACCGTGGTTGGGTCGGCGGCCAACTCGTAGAGCATGGCTACCCCCCGGTGACTCTGGTGACGACCATCTCCACGTGGTGCTCGCGGCTTGCGCGGCGGTGGCGTTCGATCTCGCCGTCGACCTCGTAGACGACGCCGAAGAACCGCCAACGATCCGAGGCGGTGATGTCCGCTCCTGCCGGCAGGAGTACGCGCCACGAGGTGACGGTGCGCTGCTGGTTGTCGACGTTCTCGCTGGTCGAGTTCGGCTGATGCTCACAGGGCAGGTCGAGCTCGCCGGGCGGCTGGTTCCAGTCGATCCGGTCGGGGCGGCCCTGGGTGCCTGCGACAACCACTCCCCTGAGGCGGGTGCCGCTGTCGCGGAAGCGCACTACTCGACGCTCATGGTGAGCGCACCGATGGCCACGGTGAACGAGTCGCCGGAGATGCCGTCACGTGCGGTGTCGGCGGTCCAGTAGAAGATGAAGTCACCGGACGTGCCGGAGCTCGCGGACACCAAGGCCAGGTGGGTCACGCTGGCCGGGTCGAAGGACACCGGGCCGAACGTGATCAGGTTGGTGTTCGCGGTGACCTCAGCCGACGGGGCGCCCCAGGTCACGGACTGCCGGGCGTAGCCGGTACCACTGAGCTCAGCCATCGTCGACAGGATGGTGGCGTCGGTCGGTGCCGAGGTGAGCAGGGCGAGGTAGGTGGTGCGGGCGGTCTGCGTGGCACGGCCACTCATCGCGTCGAGGGCGATGTGCGAACCGGCAGTGCTGGCCTGTCCAGTCATGGGTGCCTCCTACGGGCGAGTGGTGACGCCCGCATTGGGGCGGGTGACGAGAACGGTGGGCGGGCGGAGAGTGACCCCGGTGTTGGGGCGCGGGGTGATCGGGGTTCGCAGGCGCAGGTCTGCGGTGCCAGAAGAATCGGCCGACCCGCCCGCGGAGAGGGGGAGCGTTACGGCAAGTGCTGCGGCGCCACCTGTTGCTGCAGCTCCTGCCGCCGCGAGGGCGATGGTTGACCCCAGCGCCGCGGAACCCGCAGATGCCGCCGTGCCGCTCGCGGACAGTGGGTAGGTGGTAGCGCCGGCGAGCAGCGTCAAAGCGGCGGTGCCGGACGATGCGGCCACGCCAGCGGCGGTCAGAGCCACGCGCTCGAGCAACGAGGCCGAGCCACCGGACACTGATGCGCCGCCGGCGGACACCGGGAGTTTCAGCGTAAGCGCTGCAGCGCCGCTGGATGTGGCGAGGCCCGCCGAAGCGAGGGGGGGCTTCAGGGCCAACACCGCGCTGCCACCGGAGCTGGACGCTCCTGATGCGGTGAGCGCGTGGCTCACCGGCCCAGTGACGAGACTCAGCGCAGCAGAACCTGCTGAAGTCGCGGCGCCGGTCACCGCCATCGCCAGCGACGAGGCAAGGGGGGCCGAGCCGCTACTGGCTGCCGCTCCTACGGAACCAAGGGGCAGCACTAGCGCGACCGGCGCGGCGCCCGTGGAGCTAGATGAACCGGCCGCGGAAAGCGTGAGGGGCGTGGATGTTGGGCGGAGTGCGATCGTCCACGTCACCGCCGTGCCGCTGCTGACGTAGCCAGTGAATGAGGCGGGATCCACCGGGAGGGCAGCCCCGGTGGAGAGGCCGTCGTCGGCGATCGTGGTGACGGTTCCGCCTGAACCTGTAGCGAGAGCTTCGGTGCCGGTGCGTTCCGAGAACCCTGCTGGCGGAGATGCGCCAGTTGATGCCGCGCGATCTGCGCCGATGACGACGATCGAGTCGCCATCCGCAGCACCACTCGCGGTGGTGATCTGTGGGCAGTCGTGGCTGGTGCCGGTGACGGTTTCCTGACGGGACACCGCACCGGACACATCGCTGTATCCACGGACCACGTACAGCACTGCGGTCTGTCGGTTCTGCAGGCTGGTCGACCAACCTGTGACAGCGCCCGTCTCAGAGCCGTCACAGACTCTCTTCAGGAGGCGGGACTTCAGGTTGCCGTCCGTCACCTGAGCGATGAGGGTGAACGCCTGACTGGTCGGGTCGGTAGCGGTGACGGTGGAATCGCCGAACGACCAGGCCAGGAGCGCAACATCCCCAGCTTGTACGCCTGAGGGCCAGTTGAGTGGGGCGGAGTTGGCTGCGGTCAGAGCGACGACGTTGCCGCCTGCCGCGTTGGCGCCTACGAAGGTACCCATCGACACGCCTTCCAGAAGGACCGATGGACTACCAGCAGCTCTCCACTGGATCCGGCCACGCCCGCGGCTCAGGAAAACAGCCCTGGGGCTGGCCGACAGTGGAGCCGCCCGGCCCATTCGCCCACTCCTGCAGTCGCTCAACCTCATCCTTGGTGAGGTACACCCCTCGTTCCGGGTAGGTCGCCGCCGTAGATCCGGAGGTTTCTGACCCAAGCCCTTCGGGGTTGACGTAGGCGCGCTTTGCCGCTTCCAGCGCGACCGCTTTTGCGGTCGTCGGCCATGGGTCAAGGTCGCCGATGCGTTCAGTGATCTGGCCCTGCGCCAGGTCGAGCAGCAGCAGGTTCGCAGTCGCTGTGTTGACGTCTGCCTGAAGGAAGCTGGCGAACTCTTCGAGCGTTGCGATGTCAGCCATGCTCGCCAGCTCCCATCAGGTCACTTGCCGTACTTGTCGCGGAGAGCGGACTGAGACAGGCCGCCCTCGTCGACCGGCTTCGTCTCATCCTCAGGCGCGCCACGGTCGGCCGCGAACTTCGCCCACTCGTCACGCGAGGCGTTGCCCTTCGGGGCGCCGTCCGCCTTCGGCTCAGCCGGGGCTTCGGTCGCCTTGACGGACTTAACCATGCCCGACTCACGCAGCTGCTTCAGGTGCTCTGGGTCCGCGTCATCCGGAACCAGACCACCTTCGTAGACGTGGTGCATGACACCCGCCTTGTCCTTCACGATCACCAGCGGTGCAGTCACCTTGTAGGTCATGGTCACAGCCCCGTGATCTTGCGGGCAGCAGCCGGCTCGACCACGACAGGGACGGTAACGCGGCGGCAGCGCAGGCGCCACTCGTCGGTCTTGTCCTCGCGGATCGACTTCGCCTGCACGCCGACACCGCCGGCGGAGGTGTAGCCCGGGCCACCGAGGTCCTCGTCGGCCATGCCGCCCAGCTGGTCCCGGTCGAGAACAAGGCCGACGCCGGCGGTGGGGATGTTCGGAGTGGCAAGCCACTGCATCCCGAGGATGGTCGGGAAGTCGCCGGTCAGGGCCGGGTTGTCGGCGACGTTCTCACGAGGCACGTAGCCAGCGGCAACGAACGCCGCCATCGCGTAGCCCCAGTTGATGTCGTCGAGGACGACGGTGTTCGGGTCGTAGCCCTGGTTCAGCGCGACGATGTTCTGCTTCGCGAGCATCACATCCTTGAGGATCTGCGCGGCGGTCGCGGTCGACCAGGCAGCAGTCGCAGCCGCGGTGGCGGTCACCGCGGAGGCGATCGCTGCCAGCGCCACCGAGTCGACGTACTTGACGTTCTGGTTCGCGAGCTTCAGGAACGCGCGCTCGACCGGATCCATCTTGCGACGCTTGATCGACGCGTCCGTGACCAGGGTGTCCTGGCCCCAGTTGACGGTCTTCGCCAGCGACGCGGCGCCCGTGCCGGGGTTGACGAGCGGGTACTCACCACCCGGCGCGACGGCGCGCGGGTTCTCGCCGGAGAAGATCGCCTCGCCGGTCTCGTAGAGAACGACGCCACCTTCCACGTCGTATCGCCCGGTCAACAGGGCGTCGGCGATGTAGCGCTGCTCGAGCAGTGTGCGCAGACGGCGCGCGACCAGAGTCGGATTGCCGAGGAACCGGCTGACGGTGACCGCGTCACCCGACAGGGTCGGCGTGGCAGGGGGGTATGCGTAGGCCATGTCAGGGGCTCCTTATCGAACCATCAGAACTTCGACGAGGGCAGTGTCGAGTGCCGTCGTCAGGGCGATGCCGACCTGCTGGCCGACCGTGCCGAGGCCGGTGGCCACAGTGCCAGCGGCACCGGTGATCACGCCCGCCCCAGCAGTGATGCCGCCCGAGGCGACGATGCGCTGAACGCCGCCGCAGTGGACGAGGAACTTGTCGCCGTTCGCAGCGTCGGTCGCGGCGACGCCGACCCACGCGGCGGTGGCGGCGCCGGCCGGGCCGACCGTGCCGTCACCGGAGACCGCGACGACCTGCCCACCAGTGATGGTGGCGGAGGCGGTGCAGGTGATCGACTGGCCGGGCTTGTAGAGCGGAAGGTACTCAGCCATGATC
>Ga0247763_1000513_pt1 | contig 23106 bp, 24 predicted proteins | sample UWRJL141409B4_FD_179926 | JGI IMG/M metagenome (GOLD analysis project Ga0247763, IMG submission 179926) | Plant litter microbial communities from Arlington Agricultural Research Station in Wisconsin, United States - UWRJ-L141-409B-4 | ecosystem: Environmental > Terrestrial > Plant litter >...
CGGTTGTTGTATGTTCTTTTCATTATGATCCGGAACGTTCGACCCCGATAGAAGCATAGAGGGAGGAGCGTCATGGCGTTATAGAGAAGCGATCTACAAGGGGCTGTCTTAAGTTTTCTCCGACATAGGAGCAGAAGATTAAGAAATAAAAATTGCTCATTCTGACAGAACTTCCCGCTGTTGATGCATATGTAATAAGCACGAGAATACAAGAACTAAGTGTGACAGAACGGGCGGCGCAACAGCTACCTAGGTATCAACCCCTCACAGCGGACATGAGCCGCGCGCGAGAGGCATGGAAGAAGTTCCTCCACCTCGAGATATAGTCATCTCTGTTGACTAGATAATGAATAACGTCAGTTTCTAGGGTTGGCAGAACGGTATAACTAAAGTGTACATACTGTAACCTCCGCAGATTCTCCTCGTGCCGGTAAAGGCACTGCGGCCATGGAGAACGCGCCAGTTGTCGAAGACTGCCAAGGCTGTTGTTTAGTCCATGGGATATATAGATAGCATGGGTACAAGGATCGCATACTCAGAACTGTTCCGGGCTTTAATTGGAGCCAAAACTGATTCACTGGGTCTTCGAGCATGGTATTCCATATCCTTGCGGCCCTGAACCACATATTGACGGACATGTGCGGAGTGTTCAAGGGAACAACGCCACGATCATCGTTATTCCACCGGATTTTATGCAAGTTTTTAGCATCATCCAGCTCGAAAACAGGATAATACTTATCGGGCGCGATGGTGATGCCCTTGTTGCCCGACGCATGCCAGGGTAGGCGGACACAGCGAAGCGCATTGTACGCCCATGGGTGACTTTGTTTCAGCAGCGTAGCGGTGCGGAAGCCATCGACAAGAAGGGATTTCCCACCCAGGTCACCCGTTGCATCTCGGTCTTCGCCTCTAGCTGCTGGGTGGTGGGAGAGCAAATGAAAGGCCTGCAGGCCAGCTGGATCACTGAAGTAAGTCGTGTCGGTATGGGCAGTCAGGGCAAGGTTCGTGTAGGCTGTATCAGCCAAGGCAAGATCAGGTATAAAATCATAAAAGCCGCCGTAATGAGTTAGCCGGATAAAGGCAATGCGCTCCAGCAACTCTTTTGTCGGCTCAGCCGAGTCATACGGGGTCTCATTGACCAAAACGTATCCATTTCGGTGCTGCAATATGCAATGATTAGAATCTGGGGTGTTCGTAGCAGAAAAAGGAGAACAAACGATCTTGGCCAACATGGAGAAGAGCCCAGTGTCATCCGCCATAACCTCGGAGTAGAGGACTTGGGAATCCTCAACTCCATGGCAATCCCAGAGGTTTTTGCGCATATAGTTTTCAAGGTTTCGTGAACTGATCTTGGGGTGGTCCGCATGCAGATAGCGGTTGAGAAAGTCGAAGCTGTAGCGCGAAACGTGGCGATCACCCCCTTTCCTCCATAGTCAGTATGACTACTCAGGTTCACAGCGGCGGGTCTTGGGGGACTCCTGCTAACATCTTACTATGAGCAACTGTGCTCCTGGAGAGAATTTGATGTGTATGGGACGAATGGTTGGCGAGATCTATCACAATAGTTGGCTCGCTGTTAGAGCATTGGATTAATAATACAAACCTCGAAGGTTTTGGCCATACGCTGCTCGGTGTCAGGATTGACGCATCCGGGACAGAAGCAACTGTCGCTGGAGAACGTTGTCTTAGTACGCGCCCCAGTCTGGCGACAAGAGATAACCTACCGCAGCCAAAACGATGGGCTGGGAGCGGTCTTTCGATCAGCTCATCGCTCACAGTACTTTAGCAAGAGGCGTTTCCTACTTACAGAAAATCCCGGCGGAGTTTTGGGCCTTTGTTGAGATTGACGAACTGAAGCCCACCTGGAACAATCGAGACTTCCATATGAAAATGAACAGGCGGGCCTGTTATGGGGCCTTTGGACATTTCTTCTTCATCTTCATATCCCGGTGGCCAATCCTCGTGTCCTGGTGTTGATTCATTGCGGACTGGGCTTGATTTGGTTGACAGGTGAGCCCGGATAAGCCCGTGCCATGGAATCAGCAACTTGCGCAGTGGATTCAAGGCACTCTGTGCAATGCCTTGTCTCGAGCGTCTCTTCATGGCCCGGCCCATGAAGACCGGGCAAGCCAGAGCGCGAGCTGACGACATGGCCGCAGGAGTCGTGTAGGCAGGTTAGGCACAAGTTTAGGGCTGATTGGAGACCGCCTGAGGACCAAGTAGCACGCAACATGACAAAAAGAGGGTTAGGGTTGTACTCCAACCTTGACTCACTCACTACTAGCGAGACACATTAACTATCTAACTTTGGGTTCTCCCAAGTTATTTGGGGGATACTCAACTATCCACAACAAGAGAAGGCTCCATTGACATAGGTATCCTTAGTGTCTCTGATGATGAGAGAGGCCACTCTAAGCTACACCCATCGTAAAATCTAAGTCTACATGAAAAATCCGGAAATTCTTTGCAAAATGTCAACAGAAAAATGTTGTGATTTTGGCCAACGGAAAAGCGAAACGCAGAGCCATCATTGAATCGGCCATCGCAGACAACCGCGGAAACTGGAACTGACATGAAATCGGTTCAGCCGCAAGGGCAAAAATGCCCAATGGAAGGCCACACCTGTCAGCGGCCACCCTTGCTCGGATTGGTCCAGGCAGGCTAACTACCTATCTGGGCCACCGCTCTCCGGCCCAAGTTTCCCCAGAGTGCGAGAGTACTTGAGACGGCACACAATATTGCTGAAACTGGATGTACCTCCCCCTCATCCTGCTTGCCCCATCCCGCATCTCCCAAACCTTTCGAAGTCGCCTCCACCACTCCAACCTACCTGCCCTCCCAGCCGCCCAACATCAGCCCTACACACCGTCTCCTTGGGTTCCGGCAGATTGCGGTTTTGCACCTTAGCTTTTGCTCTGCGCGCCATCGGTGGCTTTGGCGACGGGGTTCTGAAAACATTTGCAATTAGATAGTTACGTCGTACCCCGCACCTCAACGCCGAGTTTATCCCCCGCGGAAACAACCAGCGACCTTGACACCGCCGACCGCCACCGCCGAAGTCCAGCCTCACGCGAGCACCCCTCCGTCGGAATGGACCATGACAGCACCGAGGGCGCGTCTTCGTCCTTTGACGAGCGCAGAACCCAGCAGGTCGACAATGCAATTCGCGCCATCCAGCAGAAGAAGCCTCGTCCAGAGATTGACTTCACCATTCACGTTATGGAAGATGGCAGCCAAGTGAGCACTCTGGAGCGCGTGTGCAAAGGTACCACCATTCAGAATTTCAGTATATCAAGAAGCACGCCCGATTGCTAACCTCTTGCCGTCACTCAGATGTGCAGGCTCCCGCTATGCATAAGCCTACCGACGAACAATTCTTCGAAGACGAGACTCGCCAAAAGCCCAATGTGCAGTTTCTTAAGCAACATTTTTATCGCGAGGGTCGCCTCACTGAGGACCAGGCCCTCTGGATCATCCACAAAGGCACCGAGCTGCTCCGTGCTGAGCCAAATCTCCTCGAGATGGATGCTCCGATCACCGTCTGCGGTGACGTACACGGCCAATACTACGACTTAATGAAGTTATTTGAAGTGGGTGGCGACCCGTCCGAGACTAGGTACCTCTTTCTAGGCGATTATGTCGACCGTGGCTACTTCAGCATCGAGTGTGTCCTGTATCTCTGGGCTTTGAAGATCCACTACCCGCAGTCTCTCTGGCTACTCCGTGGCAATCACGAATGTCGTCACTTGACGGATTACTTTACCTTCAAGCTCGAGTGCAAGCACAAGTATTCTGAGGCTGTATACGAGGCCTGCATGGAGTCTTTTTGCTCGCTGCCCTTGGCAGCTGTCATGAACAAGCAATTTCTCTGCATCCACGGCGGACTCAGCCCCGAGCTACACTCGCTCGACGATTTGAGAAACGCAAGACACCATCTTCTCCTGATCATCTGTGTCAGTTCTTGCTAATACTATGTGTAGATTGACCGGTTCCGGGAACCCCCGACCCAAGGACTGATGTGCGACATCTTGTGGGCGGACCCGCTCGAGGATTTCGGACAAGAGAAAACCAATGACTTCTTCCTGCACAACCATGTCCGTGGTTGTTCGTACTTCTTCTCATACCCTGCAGCCTGTCACTTCTTGGAGAAGAACAACTTGCTGTCCATCATCCGCGCCCACGAGGCGCAGGATGCGGGTTACCGCATGTACCGCAAGACCCGTACCACTGGGTTTCCGAGTGTTATGACCATTTTCTCGGCCCCGAATTACTTGGATGTATACAACAATAAGGCCGCCGTGCTCAAGTATGAGAACAACGTTATGAACATTCGCCAGTTCAACTGCACACCGCACCCTTACTGGCTTCCCAACTTCATGGATGTCTTTACTTGGTCTCTTCCATTTGTCGGCGAGAAGATAACTGATATGCTCATCGCCATTCTGAGCACGTGCTCCGAGGAAGAATTGCGGGAGGAGTCATCTGCATCCTCTCCGGGTCCCATCTCTCCACCCTTGCCCTCGGGCAGCCAGGATCCGGAATCTATCGAGTTTAAGAGAAGAGCGATCAAGAATAAAATTCTTGCCATAGGTCGCCTGTCTCGGGTCTTCCAGGTGCTTAGGGAAGAATCCGAGAGGGTCACGGAGCTCAAGACTGTTTCGGGAGGTCGACTGCCCGCGGGAACTCTCATGCTTGGCGCTGAGGGTATCAAGAATGCCATCAGCAGCTTCGAAGACGCAAGGAAGGTGGACATTCAAAATGAGAGACTGCCTCCAAGCCATGAAGAGGTGTTGAAGCAGTTGGAAGAAGATCGTGAGCAAGCCCTCGAAAAGGCTGTCAGAGAGGCCGATAATGACAAGAAGCTGCAAACCCTGTCGAGAAGGCTGAGCACGTAAGTTGGCACAGCGCCCAGGAATGCACAGGGTTGCTGACTCGGATAATATTACAGGGACCGCAAGCGGTAAAACCCGGCAGCGGGTGGCGAAAGCCCGTGGATAGTGTTGTGGCCGGAAGCAATGTTGCAGACGTCTCGTTGGCGGGGTTCAGGAGGGGAAGACCACGAAATTGGGATGGTGGACTCATGTCATGGACGCTTCACAGGCGGGAAAAGCCAATGGCAAAGCACATTCCTCTTCGACTTGTTGCGGTTATTGTTTACTTGAATCACTTGCACGCTGCGACTTTCCTGTGGTGGCTTGATATACAGCGTCGCGAATTGACTGAGGGGGAAATGCATACGACCCGCAAGGGGCAAACAGAATACCCCTATGAATGCTTGAAGAACCATACTCCCATCTTACGAGGATAGGCCTGTTAACAACTGCAGGTTAGGGTAACAACACTCTGGGTTCCGGGAACAAGTGATATGGTGCAATCAGTCTTTTTCGGATGAGTTGTTTTGAAACGAGCTACCGAGGGCTGCCAACGCAAGACGACGCGGGCGTAAACCAGATGATTTGACCGCGAACCACTGTTCCACTTCGGCTTGTGATGTCTACGGGTTGGGAAGGCAGAACCAGTTTGTACAACAAGTTGTGACCTGCTTCCCCTCTTCTTGTTAGACCGCGAAACATTACCCCAAACTCATCATGTGATAGATCGACGACTACCACTTTCAACCCAACTTAATACACTTCATTGGCGTGCGTTGATGACCAACCCCAACATGGGCTTTCCCCTCAACTCCAACAACATCCGCCGTTTTCTACCCTCCTACTCGGCAAACCCGAACCCTTCCTCTCCGCCTGGACTCTCTACGGGCAAGATGACCAGCTCGGCACCCTCGACCGTCTCACTGACGCCTGTATTCCGAAATCCACTCCGGCGCTCGCATCTCGCCAAACTGGTCGCCGAACGCTCTTTGGTCGGCGTGTCTTCCACCAGCATGTATCTGCCAAGGCTCCGCGCTGTGTCAATGATGATAATGTGGACTTTTAATTCGACGGGGAGTAGCCACTGGGATGGCCTACGGCATTTCGGGTATCAGAAGGAGAGGCTGTATCATGGCGGGGTGGGAATGGAGGAGGTTCATCGGGAGGGAGCACGGTGAATGGGATATAGGTGGCTTTGTCGAATACATAGCTGTTTTCGTTGTGCCCGGGAAAGGGAATAGAGGATTCCAACACGTAATACAGCTTGGGCGAGCAAAGGAATTGTCAGGAGCGGCGTGCTGACCGACTACCATGTGTGGCGGCTGCAGCTGGTGGAGCAGGGCTCCCAGAGACACAAGGAGTTGACACCAGTACCGTTGACACCAGTACCCCTTGCGGACTCCAAGGCGTGCCTCGAGTCGCAGAAGTCGGAGCTCAGATTTGGTGATGCCTTGATCATTCGTTCTGGGGAGTTGACCCCATCGTTTTGGGTATACCATGATCGATATCCAAGCGATAGTGGTTACAGGCTGGATAGTTGCTCAGTCCCAAAGGCCGATGAAGAGCCTCGAGTCTTGCAAGAGACCTTACCGCATACCTTTGTGAGCTTAGAGCAGAAGGAAGAGATGCTCCGTTGGTCTAGAAGAACCTCTCTGCCGTGGCTGGGGATCGGCCGAGTCTCGAGTATTAGCCAACGCAGAACGAGTGGTCTGTCCATAAGGCCCTTCTCGCAGGATGGGGGTGCGCCATAGGTGAGCCGTTCCACCTCGAGGAACTGGCAGAGAAATGCCGTGAGGAAAACAGATGGGCCCTTCGTAACTGGCGGGCCGTGCAAAGTGGAAGGGGGGGTGGCGAACCCGCCCAACATTCTCGCTATTTTCTGAGGCTTAAGAGAGTATCTCCTTGTTGTATCAGGGGGGGTCTTTCACGACATCAACCATACGATGAACCCGCGTCGTGGCGCAAGCTGAAAGACACGAAACCCCCGAATATCACGATGCGAATAACATCCATTCCCTAATGCTGCCGACGAGGTGGTTTTCTTTCCACCCCGAGAATCATCCGTGACTCCGGGACATTGCGTGAAAGCCGTTGCGTCCAGCTGTCCGAATCGTAGCAATTGGGACCGTTCCTTTGTTTACCCTCGTCCCGTAAAGCCAAATTGCTAGTCCTTGTTTTACCATGCCGCGCCATGACCTCAAGCAACGAGCTCAACAACACCGCCAGCCTCAGTGATCTTCCGCTCCGCCTCTGAGCTGACGTACCGCGCTCGGACAACGACAGGGATCTCGGGAAGGCGGCCTATGGTAGTGTTAGTATGTCTATTCTACCATGCCATGTTACTAGCCATATCGCCTTACCCTTTCCAAGGAGCTTGGCATAGCCGTGGGACAAAAGGTCGATGACGGGAGCAGAGTCGTTCTTGGCGCCGCTCACGTACTTCTTACGGGCATCCGTGGGGACGAGGGACCAGCTACATGGGTTAGCAAGCTTCGTGGGCGCGCAGTTCTGAACATACAGCTTCTCGATGTTGATGGTAGGGGACCATTGTTGGTTGCGCAAGAGATGGAATCCTAGAATCCGTCAGTATTTCTGCCCACTGTGTTCAAATTACATCGAGTGAACTTACGCCTCATGCCAACCTTTCCGAAGTAGCCAGGGTGGTCTAGGCGAACAAGTCAGTCTCTTGGATCCCCTGAAGGTCAGGCGGGCCTGAAGGAACTCTCGCGGACGAGATATCCCTCAGCTTTCCCGAACTGCTCTGCCTGCCGAGCGGAGTATTTTGACATACACTTATCGAGGTTGGTCCGGTGGTGGTGCTTTTCAACGAGTAAGTGTTCGCCGCTTGATCCATCTCAAGGGTCAATTGCCGTACCTGACCACCAGCCATACCACGACCACCGGGGTGCTTCCTGTGCTTTCCAACACGGCTAGATGAAATCGAGTCAATATCGATGCGGAGAGCTCGGTCGAATTGTGTCACGTACCCCTTACCGGCGGAAACCTGTAAAAATAGTTGTCAACGACCTACGCAACAGAGGAGAGGGAGCGAGAGTGCATACGTGTCCGCGGTGCTTTCTTGTCTTCGAAAATCTGGTCGGCTGCTTCTGTCAGCATGTTTTCTTACAATACTACGGTGTGGCGGCATACCATGGTGTTGATTGTTGGTGTCGATGAAGTTCGAAATTCGTCGACGTGATGAGTTCGAGAGACTCTTTTTTAGGGTCACTCACTCACTGTGATGAATTTAGGGCTGGGTTAATTTTGGAGGGCACAAGCAAAAGCACAAGGCCGAGAATTAGCCGAGCGCACACTCATGACCAAGACGAGCTAAATTTGACAACCAGGGTTAGGGTGTCAAGATCATGCTCCACCACCCTTCTACTCTGTACTCTACAGAAGCTGGAGACGCAAGTCTTTTCTCACCAATCAAAATCTGTGATACTCACTATCTCCCAGATTAACCTTCGTGATCATACCTCGAAGTTAGAGAACCTTCTGAACAAGTTCAATCGCATCGTAGAAGCCCTCACTGTTGCCGTCCCCCCTCTCCAAGCCCAGTCCAAGTAGCAGGGTTCTTCGCTCCTCAGGGTCACGCAGGGAGAGAACGCTGGCAATCTGACTGGCATAAAGTTGGCCAAGTGTCTCTCGCTCTTCACTCCCACCACCGAGAAGCGTCTTCGCTGTGAGGTGGGTTGATGGCATCCCGCCCAAGCCAGCGCCCGAGAGTGCCATGTCGACTGACGCGGATGACGGGGCGGAAAGGGGAACCTGAACCTTGAGCGGATGTCAGCTGCGGCGTCGAAATAGCTGCGCTCCATCACCTACCCAGTGGGCAAGACGTCCACCTTGTGAAATAGTGATAATTATCTTGTCTGAGAAGTTCAAGCGTGTAATCTCTGATGCTGTACCATTTATGAGGCCCGTTGCACGTTTCGAAGACGCTGGGAATGGTTCCTCCCTCGTCTCTGCGACATCTGTATCTGCCATTTCCCACAATCTGACGCACACCTCACTCAGACTTAAAAAGCAATGACGTCGGGTATCTCGTGAATTCCACGTAAATGACGTTGCGTAGTACGCAGTCGTTTACTATGTAGCTGTGGTACTGGACAGACTTGTGTATCCGTGCCTAACACCAGACGGGCATACAGCAGGGGCTTGTGCTATTTGAATAGCTACTGTAGGTGGGCTGGGAGGCACGTGGTGGAAGGTACAGTAACTAACGTGGGGTACTTCGTAGTCACGAATGAATTTGCCCCACAATCAAAGGCCCCTGCCGCTGGTCAGAAATTCTGCCAGGCAGGCAAAGATTTACAAAATCTCGACAGTGAGAAAATCGAGGCATGAAACATGGCGAGGAAATTCGTTCCCCGGCAGCGCAAGCGCAAGGTTTTAGATCGACACAGGGCTCAAGAGCGAACGACACGGGCCCACAGCGATCTCGACGCGAATAATCTCGATCCAAACGCTGCGATCATTGCCCCAGAAGCACAGAAAAGGGTCCGGTTACGCCAAGAGTTAAAGCCAGAAGGCGTGAAATTCAGCGGAAAGAAGGCCAAAAGGCTCGAAAAATATATCGAAAATAAGCTGAAGAAGGATGAAAACCGGGAGCTTCTTGCAAAACTAGCCACAAACAAGATTGACACGGGCCTCTTCACAAGCAGCCGATCCCTCGGACAAAATAAAGAAACGAAGAAGGAGGCACTGAAACGAATTTTACGAGAGAGGAACGCTGGCCTTGGTCTTGACGATGCGTCTACCGCGCTTCTTTACGAGCCCCGGGTGGTTGCAGATGGCGGCATTCCCAGAAACGACCGTTCAGAGGGCGGACCCCACGTCGCATCGGAACAAAAGGCAGGGCAACAGCTGTCGACGACATTTGGGCAACCCGCAGATCCCCTACTTGTGGACAAAGTTGGCTCTGGCTTGAAACGACCACTGGAACGTGACGATTCGGGGAAGCCGGTTCTTGCCAAACGACAGAAACGAGGAGGCGTAAAGACGAAATTGCAACTCCCAATGTCAGTGGTCTTGGTCCCCCCCAAGAATGTTTCTCCTGCCCATTCGGACTGTGAGGAGTGGGGGGGATTCACCTCGGATGGATCAAGCGGCTCTGATAGGGAAGGCTCAGAGGGTCATAACGATGCCTTGGACGAGAGTGATGACTCTTCCTCAAATGGACATGATGCTTCTGAGAGGAAGACCAGATCATCCGCCTTCAAGCAATGGGCCGAGAAACAGAGGAACGAGGCCTTGGGATACCAGCCTGTTGCATCCTGCCCGGTGGCGCTCAATTTTCAAAAGCCTGCGAATTACAAACCCCGTCCAGTGGAAGAGGATCATCTACCGGAGGAGCTCCAGCCGACAACCAACACTTCTCGGACATCCCATGCCGTTGTTGTTACCAGGGACCCAGAAATTCAGGACGCTCGCCTTCGACTTCCTGTTGTGGCCGAGGAACAGAGGATTATGGAAGCAGTCCACAACAATGATGTTGTCGTCATCTGCGGCGCGACTGGTTCGGGGAAAACCACGCAACTGCCTCAGTTCCTATTCGAAGCTGGCTACGGTGCCCCTGATGGACCAACTCCTGGGATGGTTGGAGTGACACAGCCAAGACGAGTTGCCGCAGTCAGCATGTCAAACCGTGTGGGCCAGGAAATGGGCAACTACTTACACGTCGTGGCGTATCAAATCCGATTCGAAGGCACTGTTGACCCAAACACAGCGATCAAGTTCATGACGGACGGTGTGCTGCTTCGTGAAGCCGCCCAAGACATCGCGCTTCGCAAGTATTCCGCCATTATCATTGATGAAGCGCACGAGCGGAGCGTCAACACGGACATCCTCATTGCCATTCTCAGCAGGGTTGTGAAGCTCAGAGCGGAGCTAGCGCTAGAGGACTCAAGCGTGAAGCCCCTCAAGCTCATTATCATGTCTGCCACGCTGCATGTCGAGGATCTGATAGAGAACCCCAAGCTTTTCGCTAACCCACCTCGGGTAATTGAGGTAGAAGGCCGCGAGCACGGCGTCACAGTACATTTCGCTCGCAAGACGCATTATGACTATGTGGAAGATGCGTTTCGGAAGATCAGTAAAGGCCACCGAAAACTCCCGCCCGGTGGTTTTCTTGTTTTCCTCACAGGTCAGGCGGAGATTTCGCAGCTAGGAAAACGGCTCAGGTCTGTCTTTGGTGGCCACAACTCAGCCACTGGGCCCAAAGCAAGCGTGTCCACAAGAGATGTCCCGATAGAAGCTGAAGATATCGATTTTGGGGATGTTGAAGACAGGAATGTCAACGACGTGGACGAAGAGATTGAGTTTGACCAAGAGGACGACGCCGAATTTGAGCTGGAAGACGAAGAGTCGGGCACCGGGCCCTTGCGGATGCACATTCTGCCACTTTTCTCTCTCTTGCCGACAAAAGAGCAGATGAAGGTGTTTGAATCACCACCAGATGGCTCGCGCCTAGTCATCTTGGCTACCAACGTGGCCGAGACTAGTTTAACGATTCCTGGAATCAAATATGTCTTCGATTGCGGCAGGTCAAAGGAGCGTCGATACGATTCTGTCAGCGGAGTTCAGAGTTTCGAGATTGGGTGGATCAGCAAGGCCAGCGCGAAGCAGCGCGCCGGCCGAGCCGGTCGCACGGGACCCGGACATTGTTGGAGGCTATATTCATCGGCAGTTTACGAACGTGACTTCCGTGAGTTTTCCACCCCAGAGATCATGCGGATGCCCCTTGAGAGTGTGGTATTACAACTTAAAGCAATGGGGCTCAACCGTGTTCACAACTTCCCCTTCCCAACACGCCCTAGTGCGGAAAATTTGATCAGGGCTGAGACGGTCTTGAAATACTTGTCAGCGGTTTCACCAGGCGGGCAGGTCACCTCTGCGGGTTCTACGATGTCGATCTTCCCGTTATCACCTCGGTATGCACGGATCTTGCTTGTCGGACACCTTCTTGACTGTCTACCGTACACAATCGCATTGGTCGCCGGACTGTCGGCAGGTGAGGTGTTCATCCCCGAGCATCAGGCCATCCCCCCTTCAGAACCTGAAGTGGAGGGGTATCGTACGAATCAAGATATCATTGCTGAGGACAAGAGAAAGAAGATCCGTCAAGCCTATGGCAGGGTTCACAAGCAGTTCTGTTTCTTGGATAATAAGTCCGATGCCATCAAATTGCTCCAGGTTGTAGGCGAGTTTGGTCACGAGCCCACGGAGGCGTGGTGTGAAAGCCATTTCGTGCGGTATAAAACCCTGAAGGAAATTAAGCAGCTTCAAACTCAAATCGCGGGCCTCATGAGGACGAATATCCCCCAGTTCGCAGGCTTCAAACTCCCTGATAGGCTGGATGCCCCGACGCCGAACCAAGTCTCGGCCCTCAAACAAATGGTCGCTGCCGGGTTCATTGATCAAATCGCCATCCGGGCTGATAAGGCACCAACCCCCCCTGAGATGTGGAGGAAGCCCAAGCGCGCGATGGACGTCCCTTACCTCCCTCTAATCCCATTAGGGGGTGAACAAAAGCTTGAGCCGGAGGACAGACTAGTATATATTCACCCGTCCTCTCCGCTCGCTCATCTCGCTGTGGAGGAGTGTCCTGACTATGTTGTCTACTCTTATCTACAAAAAGCAGGCAATGTTGACGTGGATAGCATCAAGAAGCCCAGGACGAGGATGCACGCGTTGACCGACTTGACAGGCGGGCAGGTTGCGAACCTTGCCAAAGGCACCCCGCTTCTCATGTACGGGAAACCCATCAAGGAGGTCTTGGGCCCCGATGGAAAGACGAGGGATGTGTGGGTCGTACCATACCTAAGAGCCGAAAAAGGGGGAGGATTGGGGTGGCCGTTGCCCGTCCGAAAGGTTACGGAGCGGAGGATTTCTGGCAAAGGTTGGGTGCCTCAGTGAGATCACCGCCAAGGCAGCAGAACTCTCGGGGCAAAATTGCAGAATCCATCGCTTTAGGTGGAGTTATCAACGCCTCTGCTATTATATCAATAATACGATGCTGCCAACGCTGCCAACGCTAGAATTCAACACACGCCAGCCGTAAATATAGTTATCCCCCTAACGCCACTGATCTTTTGCATCCGGAAATCATGAAGGTGTTGTCGCAATTTTACTCTTCCTCCGTTTTGGTTTTGCTATGTTCGGTGTCTTGGGGCTTTTCGTCTCCTTTCCGCTCTTCGCCAGCGGGTTATCTGCTATCTTGGTGTTCAGGGCCGGTAATGCCTCGCCTTTAAGAGCTGACGGGCCAGGCTTAGACACTGCCAGGTTTTCTTTTCGGCCTGTCGATGACAGGTGGAACTCTCCTGGCCTACCCGTAATGGGATTTTGATCCATGTACTCCCCGCCGTAGCGTTCGTGTATGCGGAAACCCTCTATGACGAGCCGCATTTCCATATCTAAATCCGTCGGTTTGGAGGTAGAAGCTCCTTTCCCATGGTTGCTGGGTATAGGCGTGGATGCTCTGCCGTCCAATTCGCGTTGTTTCACGCCGGTCGATTGTACTGGAGTCGGGTATATGCGACCCGTCGCAGATGACCAACTCTGCACGGCATCTGCAGCGGGCAGTATCTTCGCAATAGAATTCGAGATGCTTGCCTAGTTAAATAGTTAGCTGCGCGCCTGTCACTGGTGATGTAAACAAGATGCACCATCCGGGAGCTGATGACGTCGGCCAGGGTCGGTGCCATATAGATGTTCTCTCCCACGATGAAGTACGTCGCGTGCACGACAATCTCATCCTCCTCGCCTTGTCGTTTTCGTCTTGTCTGTTTATTTATAATCCATACACCGGTGCCCGCGCCCGGTCCCGTCTCGGCAGGCTCTTGGGCAACGATAAACTCGAGGCCGGACATGCTCTGCAAACGGCCCTCGAACCGTTCTCGAGTCCCGAGAAACGGAGTCATATTGGCATTGGTAAGACCTTGTTGGAACACGATCGCGTTGTTGGACGTCTTATCAAAAAAGGGCGACTCCGCAAAGTAGTAGAGGACGCTGTTCGAGTGGATTCCCTGCTCGAAGTTGGGTGGTTTCCGCCATTGAATCTCGTCCAACGGGTCCGCTGCCATGTTTTCAGTTTCTGGATACTCCGTGGTGGTGTGGTAACAAATATCGCGGCAGGTTGGGCAGGGTGCGAAATCTAGTTCGGGAAAGGGACGCAGACTACGTAATAGTAGAGCTAAGCTTTCCTCCGCTCCCCACATGCCGAAGGCGGGGCGAGAGGGTCCACTTCTTTTGCAAAGGTCAAGGAGCGTGCGCGCTCTGAATTGCCATCTTCTGCCGCAAACCTCTCTCCTGTTTCCCCAGGCGAGTCCAACGCACCGATCGCTGCAAGCCAAGACACCCACGCAGAAGGCGCTACTGAAAAACTGTGTTGGTGATCCCTCGAGATGGATCTTCTCTCTACCGTCCGTAAAACGGGCTCCCGCGGTGGAGTTAATTTCAGCTGGGACGACGTCGCGACATCAGCGCACCGAGAGAATTATCTGGGACATAGTGTCAAGGCTCCCGTGGGGCGTTGGGCCAAAGGGCGCGATCTGACTTGGTACGCGAAATCCGACTCGACAACAGCAGCAAACCCGGATGAAACGGAGGAAGAAAGGGTCGCTCGGGAACGGCGCGAGGAAATACAGAAAATCAAGGAGGCTGAGGAGGAGGCAATTTCACGTGTATTGGGGTTTCCCATCACACCGCGCAATGTGACGGGCCCCAACGCTATTCAAGTAGAGGGATCCAAGTCTAAGCCCGCAAATCGAGATGGACCAATCGATGGGACGGCGTCAAAGGAGCGGCGGAGAGAAAAACACGGCGATTCGGAGCGGCGACATCGGCGACGGGAGAGAAGCAGAGACAGGGAGAGAGACCGGATTCGACATCACAGCCGGAGCCGAGGGAGAAGGGGGATTGGTCCGGAGGAAGCAAGCGAGAGGGAGCAGCATTCGAAGCGTAGAAGTCGAAGCCCCTTGTCTCACCACCATCGGAGGAGGGATTATGATCGAAGCCGTAGCAGAGACCATGACCGGCAGGAACGAAGGCATCACAGCAGGAGCAGGAGTAGGGAGCGACGGCCGCAAAACGGAGACAGCCGGAGAGACCGGAATTACGGAGCAACGCGGGAGGAGAGATGAGTGGGATGCGATGAAGCCATGTATCACTGTTTTCTTGAATCCAGATCTTCTGCCCCCTCGCCCCCCCCCCTTTTTTTTTGTGTTGAAAAAGCTATCCAAAGACCTCCCAGCCCCTCTTCGCCTTGAACCTCGCGCACTTGTGCTAGGTGTAGTAATTACAGTCCAGCCTCTAAAAGATTATTAGCGAGGGACTTCGTAAGCACTGGGTTTTGCAACCGGTCAAGACAGAGAGTATTTGGGCCTTAGTCGAAAGATTTAGAGGTTTTCTGCGTGGACCGCCCAATCTCTCGCGCAACCCTCCGTCTCTACCTGTGTAGTGCAAGACAGCTGGTATCTTAAACGCGAAGGTATAGGACTGAAAATGGGAGAATCTTCATGTCGCTGCGTCCACCTCAGCACTACAGTACACCAGCGCGACCTACAACCATCCCGACAAAGGTGCACCTGTGCCGGTTAATCAGGTCTGGCTGATGCCTAACTGGGTACCTGTACGAGTAACCAACTACGCGATTAATCCAACGGCGCAATTAATCCGTTAATCGATTGATCCAATCATCGATTGACTTAGCGATTAACTAGGTGGATTACTGGCCTGAACCCCTGAACCTAACAATAGTATCAGGGTTATCTTGTGTTGGAAATTCAGCCGTTTCGCTACAGCTGGCGTTGGACTATAGCTACTTCGTACGTTGTTATAACTTATTAGAACTTATTACAGTCAGATCTGTACATAAGCATAAATTCGGGAGGGGCAAATCCAACCGTTAAAGCCAGATTATCGCTAATGTCAATATGGGCCCTTCTAGTCGAAACCCACTTATAACCCTAACCCTGGCCCGACCCAGGTTTTGACCAGCGCTAAAGCCCCTGTGGGAGCCTGCTTTATAGCTATCTAAGGAGGTTCGGCAAGGAAGGAACCCCGAGGCACAGCTGCGGCGCACCGCAGGAGCCGCAGCACCTGTCGTATTGCCAAGAGCTGGCAGCTCATCGAACAGTGGTACGGGAGGCGTGCCAAGCAGGGAAACGAAAGAAAGAAACAGTTCTGGGCACCAAAGAACTGTACGAAGCAATGGTCGGAAGGCAGGCGTTACGGTTCTTCCCCAAGTAGTGGCCTAAACTGGTCTACGAGCCCTACTGGCGTGAGAAAGGTTTGGCTTAGTGCGTTCAACCGCCTGGGGCGGTAGGTAGGCAGCGGAGGAAGCGAGACCTGAACTAGCGGGGGGGTGTTATGTAATCACTCAGGTGGTAGCGTTGCTAACCCTGGCCTACGGCCAGGACGGGCCACCCTAAAATGAATTGAATTGAATTGAATTGAATTGGAGCCTGCTTTATAAGCTTAACCCCCCTGGAATCCAGCTTTTACATAACGATTTTGCTTGTGACTAAGCAAAATCCTTACGTTTATCGTAGAAATGAGTTTATCGTTGTCGCCTCAATCGAGAATTGGGGCGGAAGGGTTTCTACCGTTAAATCGAATTTATCGTTATACCTCTAATGCTTGTGTACAGATCTGACTGTAAGGTATTAGGGACACACTACGGATGCTCCTACCAAAAGAATCCGCTCACCGCCTTCTTGGCATTTTAGCCATTATAGGGCTTATCCACTACAACCCACTGAAAATACAGCGCTTCTGTAATGGGTGCGGTGCAGCCGGCGAAACGATGGCGATTGGTTAGCGCTTAAATAGTGGCTGCAGCGCGCAGGCCTGCCAGGGGAAACTTCCCTCCGGCAAGAATCAGTCAATGCATCACTTACGACACAAGCTCAGTATCCCAGCAGTGACTCGCCAGCGTATCGCTTCAGTACCGGGGCATCTTCCTTGATCATCCTGCAGCTTGTTACATTTTCTGATTCTTCTACCCACGATCAACCAAGATGTCGCCAGTACTAAGTCAGCCGGAGCCGCCAGCCCTAGTTGCGGGCGTCACATTGCGAACCAGTATACCTATAACGACTCGCCTTTCGTCGCCAGTGTTTCTCCCCGAAGGCGAGCCGGCTGCAACGTCGCCTGAGAATTAAGAATCGGAGTTGCAGCAGATGCAGAGCTGTATTAGTTTCCTTGAACGACTGGTATAGGCGAAAGAAAAAGAAGAGGAGCTTCTACGACGACTGGGACTCGCTACGGATTCGAGCCGGAAACGCTAGCGTAGCGAATCCCCATTTCAGGAGTTGAGTAGAGCCATTAAAGTTAAGAACATTATCTAATTTACCAGTAAGATGACCTTTCGACGCCGCCAGGAATGGCTGCAAGATTTGGATCGCGCCTTCCAAGGAGACCCTTAGCGCTTCCAGGTAGTAAAAAACCGGATCTTGTTCAGCCTGGAACATATGGATTCCAATATTCGCAATCGCTGGTATAGTTATCGTAACGCGTAACCGAATGACGAGCGAACTACTTACGAAAAAGATTGGACCCATTTCGAGAACTGGACTGGAACTCTGGTTTATAATGTGGCAGACCAAGATACTACTGTAATGAACCAACTTGAACGAGCCACCCAGCGCATTAGTTAGTCGCCATGGGAGTTTTACTCCTATCTCGAGAGCTTAAAGGTACGATTTCCCCAGTAAAGCGAGAAGGATCGCTCCATAAAGTTTTTCGCCAAATTGGATTCCAAGCTTCGTGAGCATTTGGAGCTATATTACTACGGTAACAGACCCGAAGTACGAGAGGAGATGGTCAAATTGGCCCAGCGAGTGTAGTCTACTAGTAAATTCCAACGTGAATACGTCTACCCAGCACGCGATCACCCCCAAGGTACCAGTAAATCGCGAGGTAATCGCGGGGCGCGCGGAACCCATAGATACCGAGGACGCCATCCACGAGCCCCCAAAGGCAATTTTGCTTCTTTAACAATTCAGTGCTTCAGTTGTGGTGGTGTTGGCCATATATCGCCAAACTGCCCCAACTAGTATCTTAACGCCCAGAAAGCGAACCGAGGAGCACACAGAGGGAGGGGGCATTAGCAACTCCCCCAATAATCGGTACCGAAAAACCAGGGAAACGCCTAACCTCTTTTGTCGGCTACAACGCCGAAGAGGGCTTACCTGAAGTAGCAACCCGTACCAGGATGAGAACCAACGTTGTCTTACTTACATTATTTCCTTTTAATATTACACTGGAATTGGATTCTTACGCCGAGCTGGATATTATTAATTACGATTTCGCCTAAAAATACGATTTGCGGCGAGTCGCTATGAAAGTACTACGCTTACGGTACCTTGACGGAGTCGTATACGAGAATTTTGGAGTTTTCGAAGTACCAGTATAAGTGACCGATAGCCGTAGCTGTATACGTTCGTTAACCATCCACTATACTGCAATTTACAAAGATTATTTGCAAGGAGAGTCCCCTATTTTGCTAGGTATACTTACCTTAAGTAAGGAGGCTATTTTGTTGTTTCTACGTAAGAATTGGTAGTAATTCGCCATTAACCTAGGAGCTATTCACATTTAGAAGCTACGAAGATTCTTAAAAATATGTAAAAAAGAAGCATATGCGTTTATAATTGTTCCCCGACCGGAAATACCGGATTATTTGTTACTAGACGAAAAAAAGGAGAACCCTAAGGGAAAAGGAGGAGAAATACCTGTCGAGCTTCGAGATTTTAAAGATATATTTGATCTTATATAGGCAGTTGCATTACCCTATTATCAGTATTTTAATCACTTGATCCCCCTAATGGAAAATACTACACCCCCGTACAGTGGCCTGTATGCACTGTTAAGAATTGAGTTAGAAGTATTGCAGAAGTTTTTGGAAGAAAACCTGGCGAGAGGGTGGATAAGACCCAGCGAAAGCCCAGCGGTATCGCCGGTAATATTTATTCCCAAGAAGGATAGATCCTTACGTTTGTGTGTGGACTACCAAGGTCTCAACAAGATTACGGTTAAGAATCGCTACCCCCTACCCCTTATCTCGGAGATTTTTGATCGGGCCTCGAATACGTAGTGTTTTAGCAAGATTGATTTAAAGGATGCTTATTATTAAATTAGGATTAAAGAGGGCGAAAAGTAAAAGATAGTATTCCGAATACGATACGGATTGTACGAGTTCCTTGTTATGCCCATAGGGCTTACCAACGTACCTGTAATTTTCCAGTATTATATTTAATATGTACTTTGTGGGTATCTCGACACCTTTGCGGTAGTATATCTGGACGATATCCTCATTTTCTCACCGGACCGAGAATTACATACTTAGCATCTTTGGCAAGTTATGAAATAACTACGAGAAGCCGACCTTTATTGCAATCCTAGTAAGTGCGAATTTTATAAGGACCAGGTCAAATTTCTTGGCTACGTAGTAGGAAAGGAGGGAATCTCTATCGATTCGGCGCGGATTTAGACGGTACTCGATTGGCCGGAGCCTTAGTTATTTCACGATATCCAGGTATTTGTCGGATTTTGCAACTTCTTTCGACGTTTTATATAAGGTTTTTCCGAAATCGCTAGGCCGTTATACGATATATTAAAAGGTATAAAAAACGGTAGAAAACCCGGTAACGTACGATTAGGTAACGAAGAACGGGCGTCCTTCCAGCAACTTAAACAAGCCTTTACGAATATACCAGTTTTACGATATTTCGACCCCGAGAAACCCATTATCGTTAAAACCGACGCTTCCAATTTCGCTATAGGCGCAATACTCTTACAGGTGGCGAATAACGGCCGAAAACACCCTATTGCGTTCTGGTTATTAAAGTTTAAAGGACCGGCGTTGTTATACTCGACGGCTAATAAAAAGTTGATAGCGATTATCGAGTGCTTTAAGTAGTAGAGATATTACTTGGAAGGAAGTTGTAAGCAAATCACCGTCTTTTCGAATTATAATAATCTATAGGGCTTTATATATCAAACTTATCTAAACGGTAAATAAGCTAGATGGTATATGTACCTAGTGGGGTTCGACTTCAGCATCAAGTACTAAGTAGGTAAGCGAAACCCAGCCGATGTACCGTTGAGAAGATTAGATTATATAGGCGATAAGCTTGCGGAGAAACTGGAATGGCTTTTAGTTCTCAAAAACAAGATGGCGATGGTACAATCAGTACACGTAGAGTTTGTAGCCCGGATAATACCCGAAGAACATAGGGGTCCGAGGCGAAGATTTGTCCGAGTGTTTCAGCTGTCTTCTAATACGTGAAACGGGGGGGAAGAGGCACCTTTTACAAATTGGCTTAGTTGTAGATAAATGTTCCTAGTCTGGGTAGCTAAAGCTGCAGCCTTAAAGGAACGTATCTTGGATCCCCACCCAAGTGCCCCGTTGAGGGACTTGGTTTTAAAGTTGCAAAAAAGTGATAAATGGATACAGAGAGTTGTTAAGAGGCTGAAAAGCCAGCGACTTAGTCGCGATTCAGAGTATTAGTTATAAGGCAAAAACGGAGAGTTACTTTATAAAGGACGATTATTCGTTTTAATAAAGTAGAGCGCGAAGCAGGCGATTCTCCAGGTTTTCTATAATGATCTACTAGCTGGCCATTTTGGAGTCTAAAAGATACTGGAAAGGATTTAACGAAAATATTTCTGGAACAATATTAATAAGGACGTTAAGGACTATTACGAATCCTGTAACATCTACCAATTTAGGAAGCCGAAGAAATACAGGCCTTATAAAGAATTACAATCCCTACTACAGCCCTCCAGGCCCTATTAGGAGTTATTTATGGATCTTATTACTAAATTACCGCCAATTTGCCTCCGAAACGGGGACGAAGTAGACTCGATTCTAGTTATCGTAAACAGGTTTACTAAGATAATGTACTGCTTTGCTATTAACAAGATAATAATAAGCTAAGAATTAGCGATACTGTTTCACAACGAGATAAAATATCGAAGAGGAGTTAGGGCGCCAAAAGGCGTAGTAAGTAATAAAGGCTCTATCTTTACAAGTCAATTTTGGAGCAATTTATACTATATTTTACAGATAAAAAAAAGGCTTTCGACAACGTTTCACCCGCAAACCAACGGTCAGACAAAACGGATAAACCAGACCTTAAAGCACTACCTCAGAGTCTTTTGTAATAAGGAAAAGCCAAACTGGGCTTACCTATTGGTACAGGCCGAGTTTGTTTGCAATAGTTTAGTTAACGCGACAACTAGGATTACACCCTTTGAAGCGCTTATGGGCTTTACGCCTTCGTTTCACAACCGAATTAAGGGCGACTCGCTAGAGGGGAAGGTACCGATAGCAGTTAAGAGAGTCGAAAAGCTTTAACAAATACGATAGCGACTAAGAGAAAATTGGGTACGCAGTATAGAAAGGCAGAAACATTACTATAATAAAAAATACTAAAGTTAAGAATTTAAAAAGGGACAGCTGGTAATGTTATCGATTAAGAACTTGAGACTAAAAGCTGTGTCAGGAAAGCTCGCACCAAAGTTCGTCGGACCATTTCGGGTCCTAGACAGGGTCGGTTCGCTAGCGTATCGCTTATATCTCCCGGACAAGTACGATAGGTTATACAATATGTTTCCCGTTAGCTTATTCGAGCCATACATTTACAGGGCAGGATAGGAACTCCTGCCGATGCTAGAATTGGAAGACGATGAAGAATGGGAAGTCGAGGAGATCCGGGACAAACGGCGAATCAATAGCGAAACGAGGTAATTAGTTAAGTGGTTAGGATGGCTATTAAAGTACAATTAATAGCTAGCGAAAGAGGACTTAAGCAATGCACCAAACTTAGTGGCAAGATTCGAAAGGGATTACGTAAAGAAAAGGTCACTTAAGTAGGAGAAGGGTAGAAAAGATGAGAAGGGGAAAAAGAGACCCCGGTATAATCCTTAATTGCTAATATCCTATAACGGAAACAAAACGAAAAGAACAAAAGAGAGGCGAAACGCCGACGAGAACCCCCGAATTAACGGTGAAAGACCCTAGGTTTAATACTTAAAACATCCAATTCACACATCGGGAAAAGGCACTAAACGCCAATCCGACTTTAACGTATCCAGATTGTTAGGAATGTTATTAGAGGAGATACCCTCTGACTTTAACCGGTTAGAAATAGAGGCGAGAAGCTGGCGTTTGGCCAGGGACCAAGTATTGTAGCCTACTTGGGAGGCATCTAGGCGAAACTTCTGGCGATATTCCTAAGCTCGCAGCTTAGAAGTATGCCGGGCGGTTAGCTCCTTGGCCTTGGCTTTACCCTGGAAAAGATTAGTAACCGAAACGCTGAAGAAAGGTAAGCGACGTACAACTCTCGGACCAAAAGTCAGGACCGGGCGAGGATCTAACTTGAGCCGAAGCTCCATCTTTTGTACCAGTAGGGACTGGTAGCTGATAATAACGGCCTGGGTTAAATTAGTAAAAAATTCTCCCAGGCGTAAAGCGGGCGAAAAGCCAATAAAAACTTACCGCGGTGGGCTTGCGGTCACTAGAAAGGCTATAGGTACGACGATGGGCCTTCTTAACGTTTTCGAATACTGCAATTAGCTTGTAGGCGCGGGCGGCGTATTCCTGGCGAATCGGGTTATCTTTATCGCAGGTATCCTGGGCGCTATCGGTTAAGCGCAGCAGGGTTATTAGGTCGGTAAGGTCGCCTTCCATTCCAGCGACAACTTAGTACCAATTCGTTAGTATTTTGCTATCGTTTTAATTGCGAAAAGACTTACTGGGGAGCAGGAGTTATTGCGAGAGGTGTACTGGTTGCACCGAGAGCTGGGCTTGACCCCGAAAATATAGCTGGGCGCCGGTAATTTATCAGAACCGGGCTCAAAGTGCGCCGAAATAGCGCTGCGTACGCAATGTATGCAGGGATTGTTCTTGACAGCTGAAGAGCTGTCCAACGAGTCAAAATCGATAGACGATATGGTGGCGAATCGCGTGCGAATTAATCAAGAAAGGGAAGGGGAATGGTCGGTCGCGATGGTGATGGTGAGGGTGGAAATTGGAGGAGCGAGCAGGGCAAGAGAGTTGGAAATGTTTTGGCGGGGTAGCCAGAATTCGGCGGTGAAAGGTGGGGGTTTGGCAGTGCAGTGCCCTGAAAAGCGCGTTAGCAATTAAAAGCGCGCTACTGGGAAAAACGCGTTAGCGAATTGGGCGTGACGTGTCAGCGAAACGCGTCTGAATTGGTAATAGCTT
>Ga0247763_1000515_pt1 | contig 23035 bp, 27 predicted proteins | sample UWRJL141409B4_FD_179926 | JGI IMG/M metagenome (GOLD analysis project Ga0247763, IMG submission 179926) | Plant litter microbial communities from Arlington Agricultural Research Station in Wisconsin, United States - UWRJ-L141-409B-4 | ecosystem: Environmental > Terrestrial > Plant litter >...
CCTTCACCTCTTATCGTCTTTGTCGTTGCGCCTCGTCTTCCAAATGGGGGACAGATTGGTGACCGACACCAAGGAGCGCGCGCACACGGCACAGCAGCTGCTCGATGCTGAGACGGGGCTCGGGCAGATTGGGTGGTGTGTGTTTACTTTGACAAACTCCAATGCAGAGGTCGCTCCCTTTTTACTGTCGGTGTACAGGAGATCGGAAAGCGAGGGTCGAAACTCCTTGGGATACTACCCGGTGAGTGGGAGCAAAGGTGCAATGGACTTGCTCGTTAAAGAAGCAAGTGGTTGACTGGAGAGAGGTACCAGGAACAAGGCGATGCGGCTGGTTCTGCTTTTGTTCTCTAGGCCCGCCAGACTGGGGCATTTGCTCATGTGCCCATTTTGAGACTGGGGGGCTAGGCGCTAGTTCAAGCACTCGGCAGGCGAAGTCAAACAAAAGGCATGCCAGATGGATGGTGGATTGACTGAGGTTGCTTGATCTGCTGAGCTCAGCCTGCAAGGTGTCGTTCGCTTTCGACAATCGTCCCGCCAGATACAACTGTTCAGTCAAGCAACTTCTCGTGGTCAACCGCCAAACGTTATGATAAGACTCAATTGAATCTGGTCCCAGTTGGGAGGTAACACACCTGGGAGAAATCGAGGGACATGCCGCTGTGATCATCATGACGGAAGCTCGCAGGGGGGCTCTTCAGCTGACCCCTCCCTGCCCTCCTACGCAAGACCCCTGCCGATTTTGACTCGACGGTGATGGCAGATACAAACATGCCCACTTGAAGAATACCACAGGATTTACTTTGTACATTGACAACACAAAGAGCTTCCACCTCCCCCCGCCGGCACGCTAGCAGCTGTTAGGGTTGAAAGAAGTACTATATACTAACTACACTGCGTATACACACAACGCACAGTACTCGGGCTGTAAGATTGAACTTGGCACAGGTACAGCAGTTGAGCTGTGTCGGTCATTCACAGCTCCGTCTTCAAGCGTATGCGGCCCCGAAGGGCGGCCTGCAAGCGAGCAGGGGTGGAGATAGCTCTCTCCCAAGTAGCTTCCCGAGCCGCTCGATGTATCGCCGGCGCTTGTTCTGAAATTGTCTTGGACAGGCAAGAGCCACATATGGGGACCCCACCGGGAACAAGCGGCTGTAACTTGAGGCCATTCCCTGTCGAGCCTGTCCTGTCGAAGGGGACTCCCGGATAATCTGTTGACTTCCCAGTCGGAGGGCTGACGGGTATCGAAATGTGCATATATCCACGGGAATGTACCGCTGCTGGGTTCACCAAGACCGACTGTTGATCATTGGGGACAAGATTTGGCTAATAAGTCGAGAGTCCTTCGTCACGGTGTGTAAGGCGCAACATGGATATATCCCAGTCCAGCCACATCATACTCGGGGAATTGAGGTGGGTTTTCCATTTCCCTCGAGCGGCCACGCTGAGCATCGTGCAGCCAACAAGCGTATTAGCAGGTTGAGCAGAGTAGTTACAATGTGCGCGCACGTCCGCCATGCAACGAAGCAACATTCGTAGGTATCCCCCTTTCCCAATAAGGCATCGAGTCAAGGATACGATACTGGTCAAGCGTATAACCCCAGAGCTTGAAACCCGTTACTCCAGCTTGCCAGAGCATTGAAATGTCTTCCACTCCGGTGCAACGAAACTCACGGATCGCAGCTGCTAAGTGGCTGGTCAGGGGTGAGGGGTAGGGAGGGCTGCCGAGCTTCCGTTAAACTTGGGGAGTGGGAGGAGCAATGACATCAATTGGCGAGATTGGAGGCTGAGAAGTAGTTCGGTGCGGCATCCAGAAGAGATCCACCAAATAGCAAAACATACAGTACCCCCGCATGTTTTGTTCCTTCTCTCAAACCTCATTCACAAAGCGTGGTGTGGCCGACCTGTATAGGTATTTTCTGCTACGATGTTGATGCTTCGTCCCTCCGTCGCAGGGCTAGCGCACTCACCTTCGCGGCAACCCCTGTCGCCGAAGAAGCGATCTGATTGGGGCTGTGAGCCGGCGATCACATGCATTTGGATCCTCCAGTGCCCAATCGCCTTTCATTGGACAAGGAAATGGTACCTGTCCAAACTGCACAAATTCTTGGGAGCGCGCAGCTAGCATGGGTGACTCCATGATGCCCGACGCCGTTTTCTCTTGTGCTTCTCGATGAGGTCGGCGCTGAGTGGACCATCAAGCCTTCATGCGTGTAAAAGAGGTCCCATGACCCTTCAGACCACGCTAAAAGCCCGCAGAACCAAGCAGATCCGTAGCTGGCCCCGACCCCCGTTGGTAGCAGCCAAACATTCAAGCGAAAAATTTCGAGGCCGAGACGGCAACGGGCATCGTCCCTGACTCGGCGGATCAAGCTCCCTGGTAAGCCGGTTTCTGCAAGATTCAAAAACCCAAGGCGAGTCCTAGTGTCCTTCGTGATTGCCCAGTGTGATGTTGCGTGTGTCACCATACTAGTGGCCCTTGATTGATTCGTGCTCGGAAGGGCTCGTGGATTTCTGGCTGTCCACGACCCTTATTACCGGGCTACAACCTAAACCTAAAGGTGCAATTTTCGATGCGGCGTGCTCTTTCCGTTGTGGACTCGCTCTCGTCTCTGCTTTTCAGGCGGATGTCGGGATCCAGCATCTGCAGGAGGCGAATCTAAGAGGTCGACAGGCGGAAAGTCTCTTCACCACCACGTGAGCCAGCAGGAGGGCATCCAGCATTGGCCGCTCTTCGATCTGGCCTGCACAGAAGAGGAGCCTGGCTCCCTAGCATACAGGCTGTGGCGCAAAGAAGCACAGGCGCCAATCGAGGTTCTCTGATCAGCATTGAGCCCAACCTGGAAGGCACAGACTAGGTACTCGTACCAGATCACTGGATGATGTGACGCCCAAGCGACGAAACTGCCCAATCTACGGGTACGAACCCCCCAACCTAACCGATGATACAACGCGAGCGAGCCGGGCAACTCGGTCGGCACGAATGTTTCCATTGTTCTGGATGCCCAAACCAGGGAAACCTGGGACATGTTCGGGAGCACAAAGCCTTGGCGGCCATGTCTTGTCTGCCAGCCAGCATGGCACCCAGCTGGGTGATGCCCCTTCACTCCGTGACATTTTTCCATGTCATGGGGTCCAGACGGGCGGTGCCCGATGTTTTGACAATTTACCAGGGGGTTCCAGCGGTCGGGAGACCGAGGTCGCAAGGGACAGACACTTCAGCATTTGGTTAGCTTACCCAGCAGCGAGGTTCAGGCACCAAGTGGTTTTCATCGCTCCGTACGATAACTAAAAGGCAACACACACACACGCAAGAACGAGCCGCGTCTCAAGCCACTTCCCATGTGATTTCAATCTAATGTGCTTAATATGCTGACCAGCGCTGCAGCATGTTCTTGGAAGCACAGGGGCAGGATTACGGCATCGAATAACCCACGGTCGGAGGGAGGCGGTGAGAACTGGATGTTCCTGACACACACCGAAAATGGTTGGCCTGCTATTAACTACATGACAACCAACCTCCTCTCGGACATACGTCGCACGAAGTTCGAGCAACGAGAAAACGAGTGTCATTTCCTCACGCCAAGGCGCAGGGGTGGCAGAAGGCTCATCTGCATGTCGCTCGGGACGACGTCAACAGAGAACGCGCAGCAGTGGACGGCTAATCTGTTGTCTCTCGCCGACCGTAAAGTACAGGCCGGTCCCAAGCAGCAACGAGCGAGGGAGGAGATACCACGGCCCTGGTAGGGCACCAGAGCCACCAGAGGGATTTGGTACAAGACTACGGCAGCAGACACCAGCACCAAACAAGTGTTCGACAACACACGATACCATGCATGCCCTGGGCCGGAATATGTCGTCGCCAATTCCCCACATACAAACGACCACCTCTCTTGCATGCCATTCCGGCCTGCAGCAGTGTCGCGACCTTTCTATTCTTCCTGAACTGTGACGTGCCATGTCAAAAAATCTTCATGGTCGCATGCTTGGGAAATATTTCTGCAAACTGAGATGAAGAGTTGTAGGCTTATCTCTCTTGCGTCATCGAGAGCGTCGACACCCCCCACAGCGCGCTTCAGTTTCGCCAACGAGCCTTCCCAGTTGGGAAATTTTACTCAACCAGACCCAAAACTGCCGTAGCCCTGGAGAGTCGCCTTCAGCAACTCAGCTCGTAATCAGCAGAGACACGTGCTGGCTTCGCGGTGACATTCCCCGACAGCTGAGGTCTTGGACGTCATGCACGAACGCCTCGATTGTTTCTAGGCTAGCGCTAACGTACAGAGAGGTCCGAAGCACGGAGTCGCCTGTGGCTGGAGCTTTGGCCACACAATACTAGCCAGCAGGCTGTCTGGGCTCCGAGGGAGCTGGACAGCAATGTTAGCGAGGAGTATGGAGTAAAATTGAACGGATCTCTACACAAGATTTCACTGACGCAACTACGGATTCCCTCAGGGCGAGAGCATGCTAGTTGCTTCTCGGGGTAGCTCTCCCGTCGCCCGTTTTGGCAAAACCTGGGGCGGCTGCCACCTCGAGACGTGAGAGCTTCCACACCTCCAACATGGCTGCCGCAGCTACACGAACACGCCCAGTCTCAAGCGATGTTGGCTCTCGGAGGCTAGGCCCAAATTTACGCCCACCTTGCAACTTCAGGGCGGCGCCATGAACGAGTCCGAGTTGATCACCACCCTCCCTCTCTATCTTGGTGGGTGCTCGAGACCTGCATGCAGATACCCCTTTTCGTCGACGTGCAGCCTACACACCTTTGTTGAGAAAGTCATGCACCACCCCGGCAGCGCCGGGGCTTGCTCCCCAGCACTCCTCTAGAACGCGCCCTCCAAGATCTGACTGCCCCCGACATGGACCCGGAGGTTGGTGGGAAGACGGCACGCTCACAAAACTTCCCTCCAAAGGAAATGCCTAGAGCCCTTGGCTACCAAAATCGACCAAGGTCGTTTCGGGCACTACCCCCCACAGCCAATACGCTGAGCTGGGGAGTGAACCGGCCACACTGGCGCAGCGAAACTCGGTTGTGTTGTTTTTTCCTCTTGCCTGCAAGCCTTCGTCTCTTGTACCACCTCGCTGTCTACCCAACCTGTCGCGGGATGAGAGAGTGTCCTGTCCTGTGGGTGAGGAGAAGAAAAAACAGCAAGCAGCTCTCTGCAGGTCAGATGCACCAAGAGCTTCGAGCGAGCGGATTGGACAGTCGATCTCTCGGCGTCGGACATATTCCCTGCAGTATGTAAACGACATTCGTTTCCCTGCCCTGCTCTGTGTTTCCTATAATCGCCACTGGGCCGAGAGCAGTGTCAGATGCTAGGGTGACCGACACATTCTCCCTCGCCCATGAGGCTTTACATAGGACATGAAAATAGTCCTGTACGACACTGCGCACTCGGGGCTAGTCGCCATTGGAGAGAGGGCTGGACTGTGTCTCAGTTGACGGAGTCGCCTAACGAGCGGCCTTTGGCTCAGGTTGGTCCAATGCGAAGATAGGCAGGCCGTATCATAGTTCAATCAGCCTCGATATTTCTCTACGGTCCAATGGTTGGCTGGAGTCGGGGTCCCCCCCTGAAGAGGTGGCTTGCAAGATAGTCGCTCACACCTCCTGTCGCTTTCAGGGGCTCTGTTGCTTGCTCACCTGCTTGCCTGCCTGCTGAATTGGGTCCGCAGGCACAAGCCAGGTCTCAGCTGAACTGGATCGCACTGAATCGAACGCAGCCATCCGGCTGTCTCCGATCTGTACGATGAGGCCTTGGGGGGCCCTGCGTCAAGTGGCTGTTTGTATGGTCACTACTGGCACCGTGGAATGGAGAGTGTTTTGGTAACACAACATGCGCAAATGAGTAATGAACAGGAGGAGTCTTGTCCGTCTTGTTGTTCTGCCCCTGGACGCGCAGGTGGAGTCTCGGGACTCGGGCGAACAAGATGATGACGAGAAAGAGACTGCACTGGTTTTCAAGGGCACCTAGCGAACTTGTTTGTGTAACATACGAGTGGTAACGGCCGCTCGATGACACTGAACTCCCCACGAGAATTGCCATTCTGGACGATATCATTGGTGCGGGAAACTCGACTGAGAGATCTTCTCTGGCTCAGGTGTAACACCTCGAAGCCCAACTACGACGCCGGGCGTGGGATACTTGGTCAAACAACGAAACCTCATGATGTCAACCTTCAGGATTGGTTGCTCTGGAGCACAGTCAAGCGTCCGTGATGGAGGCATAGCACCCCGGACGTGCAGCGTGGGGGGTTCCAGCCAAACGGCCGCACTGCAGCCAGCCAGCAACGTTTCATACCGGAGAGTTGTGGTCTTCTTCTTGGTGTTGCCCTTCTGGGTGCTGCGGGGGCTATGTTTGCGTCGACCTGCTGGCGCCTATGCCGGCTATGCTGGCTTTGGACCCGACCGGAGACGGTAGTTTGACGCAAGCCGTTTACATGCAAAATATTCCACCCCAATGAGCCCCATCTACGGCCTCGCGGACAAAGTGCGTTTACCTCGGCGTTTAGTAAACGTGTGGTCGAAAGTTGGGCAGAGTCATCCCAGCTTGCTCACCCCTCCAGGCCATGAAGATACCGCACCTAAAGTTGCCCATGGAGAGAGACAGGCGCTCCATAGCCATCAGCCTGTTGGTATTTGCGAATATTTTCCTGCGGGCCTACACCAGCGCCATCAAATCCTCACCCTAGTCCCTGTTCCCTAGTCTCAGGCTTGCCGCAGGCATCCGCAGCGAGTGAACACCACCCCACATGGTGATGTTATTTATGGGACGACCGCGCACATCCCCTCGGAAACACATACGATCATACCCACTAGAGACACTGGATCCCACCCGTTCTCCCCTAGATAACCCAGCGGGGCCCTAGGCTAGTAGTTTAGCTGGCGACGACCAACTAAATTCTTGGTGTTGTATGTTCCTCCCCCCTTTTTTTCTCCACTTCTCTCTTGATTTTTTTGGAAGGTTGAAGGAAGGGCGGTTCTCTGCATGTCGCCGTGTTAGTAAAGGCTGGATGGAGGTGGTACATGACTTCATGGATGGATAGATGGCCTCTGTTGACAATTGGGCTGTTGGGCTTCTTCTTCAAGCTACCGCTACTTGCGTGGATGTGGCTGAAGGTGAGCGGTTCTCTTTGTGCTACCCTCTTATGTGAGTGGAGTTCCTTCCAGAGACTCTGACCAGTTGCCGATGTCCCGCAACTTGCTAGGCCATGTCGGCATCTTAACCGGTTCTCTGTGGTGGCTGATGTGGTTTATTCCCCACTGGGGCATTGAAGAGATTAGGTAGGTAGTTCAGCGTACGGTAGCATGTGGCGTGGTTGTTACCTGCTGCGGTAGAGTTCTTGCCTGTCAGCACCAGGTGAGCGGTAAGCCTCTTCTTGACGCCTCCCAAAGTGGCTGCCAGGTGAGCGGAGCTGCTACATCAGGGCACTCTCTATATGACAGTGTGAGGGTGTTATGTATTATTGGAAGAACAACCCCTGCTCTGTCTTCATGAAGGATGCGCGCGAGGGCCCATGTATCTCGGGTGATAAGACCGGGTTGCACACCGTCAGGGAGGGGCTCCCTCGTACCTTACCTTCCTGTTTCTTTCATCCGGGCTGCCCAATATGGACCCTGCGCCCCCATAAACTGTATCCAGATCCGAGATTCGCCACAGGGTGTTCACCATGGCAAGAGAACCGCGTACCATCTCATACAGCAGTTTCTAGTGGCAGCTTTGCTGTACTTGGCAGTCTGTATGCATAGGTCCCATGTGTAACTGAAGCTGTATCCTCCATATGGACTTCGTATCACAGTGAGGAATGCGACATAAGTTATAAACCTGTGTAGTGCTACACAGTACGGTGTGGTACTGAACGAAGGGCAATGCCTTCACACACCTTTGTGGCCTCACTCACTGCACTCAGCAACTGGTCCCAGGCTCTGTGAGTGAACAAAGTTGGGATCGGTAGGTCTCAAACTCCAGGGACAGGAGTGGGGAGGACATGAATGATATGAGAAACCATGGATTGCCGCACATATGAAGCCGACGCCAGGCACGTGCTATTCCATTCCTAGGTATATGTTACAGAGAGCCACCCTAACTTCTGAGCAAGGTCCACATTGCCAAAGAAAAACTCGGGATGTTAGATCAAATCCCCACCAGGTGAGGTTTGACACCACCCACAAGTCCTCCCCCTGTCAGACAACCGTTCTAACAGGCTACCCAAGCAGACGCATAGCCCCTTCGTCGCTGGATACCGATTAACGCTTTATCCGCGGAGAACCAGCCAACACCGGTTATAGGGCAAGGTTATAGGCATACTCATCCTCCATGTTCTGACTAACCCACAACATGACAGAGCTGTTCACACCACCAACATTAGCACAGCGCCCCACTAATCAACACCCGCCGGTGACAGAGAGACGGAGCAAAGGACTTACCTCAATCCCACCAACGCATTCGCCACCACATTTTCCACTCCCATCCCCATAGCCGGCCATGCCACCCCTGGCACCGCAAACTTGAGGACAAACACTGTGACGCCCCCAGCCATACCGCCCGCCAGCGCCGCAAACCCCAGAAACAGCACCACCCTCGCCTTCCACGCAACTCCCGACCCGGAATAGCTGAAGCTATCCGAGGCAAGACGCTGCTTCTCCACGCTGTTGATAATCAACATGCCAAGCGTGCTAAAGATGAAGGGCAGCCAGTCGACAAAGGTGACGTGGACGGTCGAGGGGTTACGGGCCGATTTGGACCACACGGCCGAGTCGAGGAGAACGTAGAAGGCGGCAGAGAACTGTTATCGTATGCCAACGGTGTTAGATTCCGTTTTCATTCCGCATGGAAAAAAGGAGGGGAAAGGGAAGGAGGCAAAAACATACCAGGCCGCCAGCCCCATAGACGCCCGAATTGCGTGCCCACACGCTATTCAGCCACTCGGGCTTTCTGAACTTCCAGAGACGTTCCTCCTCCATCGCTCACTATGATGATGAAATAAAATATACGAGATGTATTGGGCTGTATCGTGAGAGAGGTTTACTCCTGCTGGGGCGAGAGACGAGGCTAGCTATCTTGGTAACGAGATGGAGATGGGGTCGGTTGATGGGGCTCGTTCAATCGATCGGCTTCATTAGAGAGTTAACTGTCATTGGCCGGGCGCCTCTTTAGAAACAGTAACGTTAGTAGATCGGACAAGGCGGCTCCTAGGTGCTCGTTTGGTAGGGAAATGGGTTGTTGTCGTCTTCGTCGTTGCTGTCTTGAGGTGGGAGTCGGCGCGCACGAGGCCAGCGGTTGGGGATGACGACGTCGGCTGGGTCCAGTGCCCACACTCGTTAGTTAGTGAGAGCATGGGTGGAGCTTCGCCAGCCCGCAAACTCACGTGATATCACATCTGATTCTCAATGGAGCGACTGTGAAAACGCGGTGCCATAACGGAAAGAGCAAAATATCTACTTCTTCACTATACCGCCTCAAACACACCAAAATATAAACGAGAAATCACGATGCAAGGGCGAACATTTGGGGTAGAAAAGAAAGCAGAATGCAGCCTATTACACTTTGTATTGCGATAAAACCCAGTCTTACCATACGGATACTGCCATCTTTGTGCACCAGAGTCGTCCTGGCTCTCACCGATCACGGAATACCTGTCATGCGGAGAGCTAGACCATGCCGCCAAGTTTTAAGTTTAGACATTCGCCATCAACCTCCCTCGTATCCCTAGCAACTCGCCCGAACCAATGTAAACCGAAGCCGAATCAGAGAATGGGCAGATGGTATTGTTACATATATGACACTGTCGCTCTTTTGGTCGAATCCGCCCGCCAAAAAGACAAAGAGTTGTCTGCGAATTATCCACGGCAAAGCGCCCGAAAGCAAAGCCACGTACGCCGTCAAGAAGTATGCCCAATGCAGTGCTGCGGTAAGTTTGATCGAACAGGTCGAAAATGAAGCCGCCAAAACGCCGTCTTAATGTATCGCCGAGCCATCGATTGTCCGTCACTCATCACTTATCGTCGCGTCCATCTTCATATCTCGATCGTCTTCATCGCCTCTTCAATAACAATCGGCTGCTTTCCGTTTGCTTGACTGCTCGTTTGAGGTTCTGCCGGCTTTCCCTCTGTTACCATCTCGCCGTTGGTCAAAGCCGCGAGTCTCGGAGCCGTAATGTTCTCTTTGTTTTCTTCTCCACTGTGTCGCGGTGTATCAACCTCAACCAGTTTCTCGCGCGGCTTGGCGGCATTGAGGTCCGTGGCTGCCAGTGACGTGGGTGCTTCCTCGGCCACCCGTGCCAAGGGACTCGGCTTTCCGTATCCTGGTCGAATGGGGCTGGGCATTGGTGAAATGTTGCTGAGTCGATGTAACGACCGGCCTCTAATTTCACCGCTTGGCTCCGTCGGGCTGGCGTATGGAGACGCGGATCCGGTGGGAGACGATGCGCCCGGGGCGGCAGATCTCCGCTTGTTGGCCGTCCGACCGTACTTCTGGTCCATTCTCCATCTTAGAATGCCAAAGTACGGCGGTTCAACCCGAGCGTTCTTAAACTCCCGCAGTTTGAGCTCGCCCGTATCCTCGTCAACAAACCACCTACCACTACCCAGATCATCCGCAACGATGGCTAGAAACGAAGCCCACGATCGAGCAACCACGTACTTGGTATCGTAATCGCGACCGAAGAGGATAATTTGTCCCCAGATTCCCTTGGGGCCAGGCGCAAGGTCCACAGCCAAGTTGTTGCCGCCCCAGTCACGAACAAGGGGAATCCAAGCGGGGTGTGAGTAGCATCTCTGGATGCCGCCGGGTGGTACGCAATCTTGTCGCGATAGAAGCTCTTGCCGCCAGTTCGAATTCCGTGAGCTGGGAGCGGGGCTGGATGGCGCAGTTCGAGATGATGAAGCCTCGCTACTTCCCATTGCTCTGGGAGGGGGAGGGGGGGGCTGGTTCGCGGCCGCGGTTTCGAGAAGGAATTCTTGGTTGACTCTGCGCCAGTTTTCCCACTCCTGCACTATTTCTTCACAATCCAGGAGCATAGAGCCGAAAATGATTCCTGTTGGGGTGCCGCCTCTCTCCTGGCCGTCGTGAATCTGCAGTGACTGACGCACATCTTGCGGGAGGGAGCAATCGAGTATGTGCTCTAACTCATTTATGTCGTTGACGGTGCACCCTTCACACAGCTGGTCAAACAACTCTGGATAGTGCTCCTCGGCCCAGCTGTCAATCTTCGCCCACGAACTATTGATCGAGGGGGCAGGTGGTAGCCCATCCTGGAAAGATTGCATAGGGATCTCGCCACTAGGACTTTGTGTCTCAAAGCCATCATTCGCTGTTGACTGTCGCGCGGCGAGTGACCGTAAGCCGGGTGAGTAGGGCCTGCTTATGCCGGGGCTCATCGGCCCGCTATTTGCACCATGGCCGTGGTATCCCGGGTCAGAAGCCGCAAGGGACTGGCGACGCATTTCGTCATGGTAGGTCGATGTGATATCGGCGCGGGACTCGGAAGCGGTCGCAACTGAAGTCAAGCCACCGTGTCGGTCGAGGGGAACGTGACGTCCGGTTCTGTAAGGAGAGTCGTATGAGGAGTCTACACACAGCTCAGCTCAGCAGGTTGACCAGAAGCAAACAGCAGTATTCGAATAACTCACGTCGATCGTAGCTGGTCATAGTATGCCAGAACGAGCGAAAAACGGAGCCCAAACTATGAAGGTGGTTTCAATTAGCGGAGAACGTGGCATGACAGGGAAATCGCCATGACCAGGATTGGGGAGTTTTGCACGTACGAATTTGACATCTTGGCGATTGATCGAGACGTCCGGCAGGATGTCAAACGTTGAGAAATTCAAGGCAACCGGGGATTGAGACTGTCCGGTCCGACGAGGGAGAGAAGTAGGCGTGCAGGTGTTTGGGAAGGTGTCGTTGTGCTGCACCTGTCAACCACTGCTGCAGAAAGAAGTTGTTTCGCAGCGTCACGACTCTCAAACTCCGCGTCCAAAGGCCGGCCCAGGAACGGCGATTGGGGCCGAGGCGAGGAACAAAAACGTGACGGTGATGGAAGAATGGTCTCGCGAATTCCGCACGGGAAATCCACGCTTGATTGGCGGTAGGTGTTTACGGCTGGGTTGTGGAATACTGGGTCCCGCGAGTGGCGTAGCGCCCAGAGCGAGCCTGGGACTGCTTTGGCAGCGCGGCGCGCTGGGGTGCGGCGGTAGTTTCGCTGGGCAGGTAATTACGCACGATTGACAGGCGACGGGCTTCGCACTTCTTCACGTCATGCCAGACGCGCAGGTGAGCAGCGACCGCAGGCGTGGATCACAAAAACAGAGAAGAGAACGAGCGACGCATGGTAGAACGGTGATGTAGTCGGACGAAACGAGTGGAAGTCAGATGGAGAGCAATTTCTCGATTGTTGGCTTTGCCGTTCAGAAAAGATGGAAACAGCCAACGCTGCGCTGTAAAATGCTGGCGGGCCCTTTACAGCAGCATTTTAATGGGAAGGGGTGAGCCGTTCCCACTCCAACTGTGGACGCCGACTGGCCAGGCCGCTGCTATTGACACTCCGGGGGCCCGCTCAACAGGTGACACCACCTCACCGAGATTGCTTGCGGCTTTTCATTGGCCAGACCAAACGGCTATCTCGACGGAGCCGTGGCGCCAGGCCCAGGAACGAGGTTCCCCAGCATGACTTCATCTTCTTTTTTCGCTGATACTAATCTCTGCCTGGTCGCAGCAGCGGACAAGGTCTTTTTTCTACCGCACAGGACTCCTCCGTAGCCAAGTTTTGGGTCTGTTTGCCTTGGTCCTTGAATCGGAAAGCGAAACAACGTCACTTTCTCTTCGACATTTGCTCAATCTCTTGTTCCCGTTGCTCGGAGCGCCTCCTATTCCACGCCTCCGCCGCTGGTCTTTTTTCCAAGTGGAACATCTTAACTGCTCCGGTGGGTTCACAACCCCCCATGACTAACGTCCGGGAGGGTCTAAAAATTACGAATACACAACCCCCTTTTTGATTTTTCTCTCGGGAGACCCGCAGGCATGGTCCGGTCAATTGGACGCCCGATGCCCAGGGTTGATCACGGGATGTTCTGGAAGGGGCTCAGGAGTATCCAATGGACGGCGAGAAAGCGGGCAACACACAGTAACTACACTTCCCAGGATGAAACCAATCGTCGCCGCCGTCGACGGACTGAAAACGGGGCCTCTTCGGTTTCCTGTGGCTTCTTACTTCTTAGTTTCACCGCGTATTTGAACAGGCGAATCGGGCAAGTTTTCCTTGTCTTCTGTCTGACGGTTTCCAAACATGCAACCTTCCGTGTGGCGTCCAGCTTTGACTTTCCCAAGACGGATTCCCCTGGATGGGGAATTCCATATCCATTGTCAGCTCGGGTTCCTGGAAAAATCACGAATCGGACATCTCTGGGTCTCGCTGCATACCAATATACCAATCAAGAGGCCTATGCCAACACCATTCGTGTTGGTTGATGATAAATTCGGCTAGTGGGTGGAAGACGCGCATAGGCATGCCGTGGCTGGAGATCTGAGGACCTGCCGAAGCTTTGCTGGCGTCGGGAACTATACCCCGCATCACCTGTGTCAGTGGGCGCTGCGCCTCAGCTGCCGCGCCAGGGATCGGCATCGTGCCCAAGCTGGAACGCACTGTCACAAGGAGTTATAAGCCCCCAAAACCAAACTGCCAGCGTTTCCAGGTTACCACGCTGTGGCATTCTGCACGTCCAGTCGATCTCCCATCCATCGCCTCCATCTCTTGGACCGCTGACTTGCAGAGGTGGGCGGACATGCAGGCTCGCACCTGTGGCAACGCTACGAAACCGAACACCGGATCGACCTCATCCAACCTCTCTTTTCTCTTTATCTTTGCAAATCATGATCTTCCTTCATGAGTAAACACAGTAGATCTCCCGGAGCTTTATCTCCGGGTACCACATCCAAGAGGCAAAAATCGCCCATTCTGCAAAACAAACCGGCAATGACCATGCGGCATTGTCGATCTCGAAAGTGCCACTGGTATATGTGTGGTCTGCATAGAAGCGTGAATACACAGCGGAAACCTATCGTGATGCAGCCACCGTCATCCCCCCTACTCGGCATTGCTACATACAATCCAACCCCTGAAAGATTGTTAGCGTGAGACTTGGGTGAGTATCCAGCAGGGGTTTGTGCAATACAAAAACGGCTGGGAAGCTATTTTGCGAGGGGTCAAGCCAGAATATTTAGGCCTTGACTCTAACATTCAGGGCCTTGAAATTCACTCCTTAGGGCCTCAAGTTTCCATCATAGCCCCTCAAAAATGGAGGTTGGCCCGCAAGCTGCAGCCAAGCCGTGCAGTACCGCGCGAACAATCTTTATAGCTTGGCAGTCGTGGGCAACTTTTGAACAGCCCAAGGTTCAAGAGATAAAAGTCCGCTGCAGAAATGAGGCCAAGTTCTCAGCAAACAAGTACACGGCACGCAACACGGGCACTCACGTGCCTATGTAAGTCCATGCAGTGCACCAGTTCAATACGGGGGCTTGTGTTCCTTTTAGCGAAAGCGAAGCGAACGCAGGGTCTCCGCATAGATAAATGGCATGAGGCGCGGAACAGACGAGCTTCGCATTGTGTTGCGCGGTCTGCATGTCTTATGAGGCGAGTGTCTTTACCCTTGGGGGCGAGAGCGATCTAAGGAAGGTCGGTATGTAATCGGTAGAGAGTGCCAGCGTCATAAATAAGTTTAGGTGTGTTTAGCACCTGGCGGCTACGTTTGATGGAGGCTTTCTCCGTCTCATTAGAAAGGAAAACTGGCGTGCACACACCACTGAATTTTACTGATATGAGATGAGCAAATATAAATACTTCGCTTTGCCTGCCAACTAGCTGTCCAAAAAACCCGACCCCAGCAATGTTGGCCAGCATGTGAGGGGCAAAGGCACCAGACAAGACCCCAACCGCTGTAGAACACCATAATTCCAAAACGATGCTGATACCGTATTTTGACTACGACTGCCATAGATACTCACTCAGTGTCAGCAACTTGCTCGCCATGTGCCGCTTCGCTGCGGCCCCAACACCCCTCTCGGGGTCAGCAAGCTGTTCACTGTAGCAGAGCTCCATCAGCGCCTTAAGCTCGTCGTATGTGAAGCTATTATTATCCCCTGAGATGGCCCCCTCACCACCATCCGCAACCCCCTGTGACTTAGCCTCCGCATCTACCTTAGCCTGTTCAACAATGACATCCGGGCCCTTTTTGAATAGCTCGTAGTAGTTCGCCGCGCGAACAAGGTCAACGCCTTCCTCAATGTTCTTTAGATTCTGTTGCAGTACAAGAATGTTCAACTGCATGCGTCCGCAACCGCGGTCGTTCATGGGCGCTACCATGGGGGCATTACCAATGAGATAACTGTTAACGAGGAGCCCCAAGCCGGTGCGGATGAAATTGACTTCGCGCTCCCGCAAGAAGCGACTAGTAATCTCATCGTAGGCAACCATCTCAGCGTTGAGCGACAGAATCTCCGGATCTGGCTCGTTCACGTCCTGGTCAAGGAGATAGGGCGCGGCCGAGGGAGAGAGGGTTGTGCATAGCGATTGCACAATGCGGCACCGCACCTCCATGTGTAACGTACGGAGGGCAGTGGCAGCGAGTTCCTCGTACGAAGAGAGAATGCTGTCAAACTGTCTATACTATTATATTAGCTATCGCTCGACTACTCAACGGATATGGGAACTTACTGCACAGTCTCCTGCGTCATGGGAAGGTGAACTGGCCCCTCATCAGTTGAGGCAGCCTTTCCGGGGTCATTGAGGAGTGTCCAGCGCTTCTTCTCTGGCCGAGCTAGGCCCGCCTTCGAGGAATCAGTTTCATTCCTGGTAATGTGGCGCATACCGAGGACCTTGACCGAGAGCCATTTCATGCTTGTATACAGCAGGCATAATGACTGTATCGTGTCTCGATCCTGAATGATGTCACTAAGCTCCAGCTTCTTTTCTTTGGTTCTTGCCATGAGCGAGTTTGCCTCCTTCTGAAGGAGACCGAGGTCACTCGCGTCGGCTTTCCACAACGCCTGCATAACCTCGCGTATGTCGCTCGGCTCCAACGCCATGACAGCAGACGCGCGAAGGGCCTGAGCAACAGCCCCCTCTTGGGTCTTGGTGACCAAAGCCTTGTACCAGCCAAAGCATCTGTCGTAGTAGCGCATCATTTGTGTAATAATCAGAGAGCTGAGAGCCTGGTCATGAGGAATAGTGCCTAACATTCGGCAGAAAGCCGTGACTACTGTGTAGAATGCCGTGGTCCCTTTGAAGATTGGTCGTTTTGCAACGTGGCTCCACGCATTATCTTGTTGGAAGGCGTCTGCTTCGCCGAAAACATTGTCGCTGAGCTTTCCGAGTGTCTCATCCAGCTGTGGCTGAAAAACGTTCACGAGGAAGTTGTCAAGGAACGAGGTCAAGGTGCTTGTGGCGAGGTCAGATCCTGGAGGAACGATACTCTTCAGACGCTGAAGGAAAACAAGGGTCGGCGGTAGAAGCAGGCTCATGTTGAACACGCTTGGCTCCACGAGCGGTTTGTATGTGCCGGGATTCTGTTGACTGCCGCCGTAGCCCGAGACCGTGCTCTTTCTAGCAGTCACAGGGTCAGACCGTGGAGCAATCAACGACACCTTCTTGTCCAGTCCTTTGCGGTTGCCGGATGTGAGGCCCGGGACCGACTTCCGGATAATGCCATCCAAATCCTCGTACTCGGTCACCATCTCTGGTGACTTTGTATCCGCCTCAGCATACCTGAACAAATGTTCTCGAGAGAGATCTGCCTTTCCATTGACACCAGCGCCAGGTCTGGGCGAGGAGCTAAATTGGTACACATCGGCATCAGTAGTGACATAGTTGTGTAGGAGAGACCGAATCTCATTCTGGTAAAGATTCCATAGCTCCTTGAAGCTACCCAACAGGACGCTGTTGTTGCCCGCGCCCTCGCGGCGAATCAGTGCCTTGATGGACTCATGCAGAACCCTGTGACCTTCGGCGATGGCCTCAAATTTGCCATAAAGTGTCCAGAGCAGATCGTAGATGACGTCGGCCCTCATCCTCGTCTCGCGTTGGCCATACATGTGCAAAGCATTGGCGCTAGACGAGCCACCCCGCAATGAACTTGGGTGCTTTTGGTCAATATCGTTGACCGTTTCACTCACTACCGCAAAAAGTTCGACCGGTAAGCGTTGTTTCAATGTGTCGACGGCTACCTCTAGTCGGCCAAGTTTGTTGAGAGCTTCAACGAGAAGATTAACATAGGAGAAGGTGTCTGCCTCTGGGTTCTTCTGTGGGTCCTCGGCAGCAGCACTCTCCCAATCGATTGAGTCTAGGATGAAGAGAAACGGGGCAATGGCTGGCGAGTCTGTGAGGGTACCATCGCTGGTGCTGTGGTGCTTGGAGAGGTTCTGCCATCGCTCCTGGCAGTAAGGTGATTTGAGATAAAGGTGTTCGTGTAGTTCTTCAACCAGGATATCCATTAAGGCTGTCTCCTGGTTTGCTAGGTAACTTCGCAGTTCACTCAGAGCGCCAATGTTATCAAGCTCAGGTTTCCTGAGCTTGCGCAGAGCATTCTGCAACACATCGACGGCTGTCAGGAAGCGTTTCTCGGATATCCTTGCCTCGAGCTGGTCTGGTACTGTGCGGAGATCGTCCAGTTCATTGAGTGTCTGCAGAACCTCATCGTACATGCGCGAGGTGGCATGCAGCTTCTTCAGCTCGGGGTCTGTAGTGCATAACGCCGTCTTAGAGGCAGCAAGCGAGTCTTTGAGCGCGCGAACCTTTTTTTGTGACGCCTGTATGCTACCCTGGATCTTGTGGAATGTTCCAATGGAGCTATTGAAGCCCTGATGGTAGTCGTGGACAATATTCTTCAGCGAATCTTGAAGGTACTTGTGTGTCTTTTGAAAGTCTCGGTACTCGTGAGCGCGACCGACGGAGCTAGTGTCGAGCAACTGCAGGGCCAGTTGGACAGGAACGCAGTCATTTTCGCACATGGCCGACCATTCTTGCTTTATCATCTCCAACACTTTACCAATCTGGCGCTCAGCATTTGTCTCGTAGCCGCGGTCACGCTGAGCGGAGCGTGGAGGGGGCGCATTGCGGACGGCGGGGGGAGCTCGCGAGCTAGGTTGTTGCGGCGCATACCGGGCGCCGTAGCCTTCACCAAAGGGGTCGTACTCGTCATCTGGACGGCCGAGACCGCCATACCCGCCGTTGCGGTATGACTGCCCGTACCGATTCGACATGACGTCTCGGGTGGCGTTGAAGACGACGTTGAGCGAACAGTGTTTCGTGCTGAAGCTGCGATCTTGGCTTGCGACAGGGGCTGACGGCTAGGGTGGGGCGGCTTCCCTCAGCCAAGCACATTCCCCCATACGGAAGACCAATTGCCTACGAAGACACTAACTAGTGCAAAGTTCAGCCCATGGAATAGTTATTGTTAGCATGGGACAGAGAACAGGCTGAAGGGTTTTCGAGTAAAGAGATTGAGCTCAGGCCTTGGTTGTTAAGCCTCGTAATTTTACGTCGGTTGAGCCCTTTTCAATTGTGAAATATAGTACAAATCCTTTGTATTCTTCGAAAGGGCAAGGGAGAAGTTTCCCCATTGGCTGCTGAAGATCCAGGAAATACGGCTGCCAAGCCGCAAAGCGGGGATGTAATCAGCCACCATACGAACAATCTTCAGGGGTTCAAGGTTGGAGATCTGCAAAGTGCGTTCCAGCAACCTTTGAATACTTATGCGCTGCTTGGGTCTTTTGTTGTTGTGTAGGTACACAAGAAACTCCATCACACCAAGCACGCGCATACTGACACAAAAATATCCGTTCAACACATCTCAATTCAGCCATGCGCTCATGGCGTCCACATTTTCAATTCACCCCGTCAACCGTTTCGCCGGCGAGAGTGAGCCTGTAAAGCGACCAAAGGAATTTGCCTGCTTCTCATACGACAAAGCTCATCAATTCCGGCAAGACGATTCATCCTTGAAGTGGTACTATCCGCCCCTGCTGGGGACTGATTTATCCAATGGTTATGAAAGCTTTGTAAAGCACGATGACAGTGTGGATGAGCACTTGGACAGTCTGCTGAAGACAATTGCCAGTTACGAGAAAGATACGAGGAAGCCGATCGATGCCCACATAGTTACATGGAGAGGCATGTTGACCAAGGTCAGTATAGGTCCCCCAGAAGCTGGTCTGCTGGCCTGGGGTCTTCTCGGGGCTAACAAACGGCTTCAATAGATAATGGCAGCGCCATTTGATGGCCGTGATGGGTAGATACCTACCATTTGATCCACCCAGTCTCGAACTCTTTTGACATTGACATGGCGCAGCTTCGAAATGAATGCTACGCTTTACCGAGTGCGCCTTTGAGACCATGCCATTCTCTGAGCTACAGTCACGCTAACACAGCTCTGTCCAAGGATTGCATGTAAGTGAACCGCATCGCAAGTCATCAAACACCCCGTTCTAACTTCCCAAAGCTTTATCGAGGAGAACCACCAGTACAAGGAGGCTTCTCGAAGGGAACAAGAAAGCCAGCAGCGGAAAGGTCCTATCCCACAAGAAGTGATGCAATTCTGGGGTATATCGGCCCTTCTCCCCTGAGAGGTACAAGTAGGAACTGACTGCGGAGCCGGTAGGTTACAAGTTCGAGACTCTCTCCACACTTCCAGCGCCATGGGGTGAGACATCTCGGGAATACATTGAAGACCGAGACAAGGAAATCGTGAACAACAATGAACAATACTGCTCCGTCGTGCGCACTGGCCTCGGAAATTCCATCATCTGTCTCGGTGGCGAGGTTGATGCCGGTAGGTTTTCACTTCCCAGCCGCTTGCTGTCAAACCCAGTGCTCACCCCCTTAGTCTGGGACTCCAAACCCACGATTGCCGGCGCACCTACCAACTGGGTTGAGCTCAAAACCACAGCTGAGATCCGGTCAGACCGCGACATGGACAACTTCGAGCGCAAGCTGCTCAAGTACTGGATCCAGTCATTTCTGCTCGGTGTTCCCAAGATCATCGTCGGCTTCCGTACCCGTGACGGGGTTCTAGTCAAGACCCAGGAGATGGAAACAAACGACATTCCAGCGACTGTACAACGGAGAGGCAAGATCGGGTGGGACGGGAACACATGCATCAACTTTGCAAGCGCCTTTTTGGATTGTGAGCTCCGCCCTCCACTGCTCCCGTATTATACCCGTCTTACCGCCTCAGCCAGCTGACCTGAGTAACTGATGATAGGGCTTCGGAATACCATCACTGATGAGGGTGTCTGGCGGATCCGGAGACGGCCGAGATCGCCAGATATCGAGGTGTTTCAGATCGAGGAGGTCGGCCATGGCAGCATCATCACGGATGAGTTCATGGATTGGCGGATTAAGCTGTCGCTGAACCAGGCAGCGACATGATGGCGAGAAACGCAATGTACCTTAGCTGGAGCATGTCCGGGTTTGTCTTGCTAGCAAAGTGTTCACAGAGGCGAAAGATTGTGACCAAGAGCGGAAGAGTACAATTAATCCATACACAGGATACCGTCAGTAAACAGCACTAGCCCCACGTTCTATCTTTCAAATCTAGCAGAACCCAATCAAACTAAAGGCCAACCCGAAAACACCGATTGCCCGCAGATCAGATAGGTTGGTGAAAAGTGCAAGAAATACAACGCCGCTGAAATGCAAACACCTTGACCAGACCAGGCCAGGCCAGACACGAAGAAATCCAAATCGATCAAAAAAGTAGCGAGTGACAGTGAGGTATGATCGCGCAGCAAAACTAAACGCAGGTGAATACTGGTAAGCCAGGCCGTCAAATCATTCCTTGTTCGTGAAGACATCGTCAGGTGGAACCAAAAGTTGGGAAAACAACATCGCACCCCCTTCCTCCGCCCTCCCTCGTCTCTGCACGCAACTTACAACACATTACCATAATAAGCACCCAACCCCGATGTCGCATCACCTTCATCTTCGTCCTCGTTTCATCGCATCGTACTGCTAACGCTCAGCACCAGGCCCAGATCCAACCGAGCAAAGAGCCAATGCTCTGCCCGCCAGCATTCTATCCTCTTTTTTTATGTTTCGCTGTAATTATCATACACCGGCCAGAGCACCCCAACGAGCCCGTAATCCATCTGTCCAGCGAGCGTACAAGAGATCCGATAGGGCCTTGCAGTGCTCCATTCCAGGAACAGCTGGACGGCCGGGGAACTTGGCTTCGAGAGCCATCTTTTCGCGGTCACGGATATCTTTTTCGGGGGATTTCGGTGGCGCTGAAGCATCTGGCGCGAGGCTGCCACGCCGTCTGCGATGGCTGGCAAGATGAGGATTCTCCTGACTCATGACCAGTTTTGTCGGACTAGTTTGCAGAACCGACTGGGCTGCTGGAGCAGGCGTCCGACTCTTGATAACCACTGTGCCCTGTGGAGTACCGTCCAGAGGCGTCTTGGATGGTTGCTGCAGGGAGGCCAGGAACGCTGAATTCAACTTGTTGTCTTGAGACACCGTCGCCACTAGGTTTCGAAGTAAGTGATATGATCCCTCGGGATCAACCGAGTCAAGAAGCGCAAAGGCATCTGACAGCCGCGCGAGGGCTTCCCGTTTGGTTGACGAGGCTGTTTGAGCATGTAGTTCATCCATGCAAGGCTCGACAGCTTTGTTGTAGAGGCGCCTTCCAAGAATGGCCTCCTTGTTGTTTGGTTCCACCGGTGCGGCGTGGAATGCAACCGGCGGTCGATTCTCATTAGTCTGAGGCTCTGGAGGACCACCTAAAAGACTCGAGTCCGATCCACCAGAAGGGACACGTCGAAATAGGCGCATAGTCGAACCTGAGTTGCCAAATGATAAATCAGGCTGCAGAGGGCGCTTGGGCGCGATAGGCGCTCTTGGGGAGCCATTCGAAACTCTGCGCGCGGAGTCTCGATATGCAGCTGAAGGCTGACGGCGGACGGTGGATCTTCGTACAGTGCCGGGAGTGGAGGGTTGGAGGGGACCATCCTTGACATCCAACTTGCGCATGGCGTCTTCAACAGCAAAAGCTGGCGACGGCTTCCGAGATCGAACCGTCCCCCGCCTTCCTGGGACTACGGTAGACTTTACCGTGTCAAAGACCCATTCACAAGATTCATCCTTAGGGGAGATAGTATGAAGGGTCTCTTGGTAGAAAACGGGAAGTTTAATGCGATCTGCCTTGGCATCCGCCATCTGCTTGCGCTGAATCAGCTCCTGGAGAGCCTCCACCTTGCCCGCCGATCGAATAAACCGGTGTCTCAGGAGCTCCTTTGCTGTTGGCCGGTAGTCGGGATCCTTGACGAGACACTGTGCGACAAAGTCCTTAAATTCCTTGCTGAACTTGCCCTCGAGTCTCGGGGGGGGATTCTTGGGGATTTGGAATAACACCTTCATGGGGTGAGTGTTGGCGTGTGGTGGCTCGCCGAGAGCGAACTCAATAGCTGTGATGCCCAAGGACCAGAGATCGGCCTTGAAGTCATATCCAGCCTGCTGGATAACTTCTGGGGCCATCCAGAAGGGGGTGCCCACAAATGTGTTCCGCTGGGATTTCATGTGCGTCAACTGTGCAGCGACGCCAAAATCGGCGAGTTTGACCTTGCCACTCTCGGATAAAAGCACGTTTGCAGCCTTGATATCGCGGTGTATTTTGCCCTCGGCATGGAGATATTCGAGACCAAACAGGAGCTCGCGACAGATGATGGCAATGTGGCCTTCACTGAAAGCGCCGGGTTTTAACTGGCGAGGAAAGTTAGCGCTTCACCATCGTCGTCGGTCAACAGCGACAAGGGTAGCCTTACAAGGTCCAGACAGGAGCCCCCCCCGAGATATTCCATGACGATCCATAGCTTATGACCTCGCAAGAAGCTGGCCTTGTACTGGGTAACGTAAGAACTTGCGCACGTGCTGAGAACGGAAATCTCTTGTTGGATCTCTTGGATATCATCTTCGCTGGACTCAAGGTCAATCTAGAGGCGCAAAAAGTCAGTAGGCGGTGACGACAGTGAGGGGAGACGATGCAAGAGAACTTACG